>Ga0307982_1001014_pt1 | contig 22425 bp, 11 predicted proteins | sample OrgLakmetagen989_FD_201847 | JGI IMG/M metagenome (GOLD analysis project Ga0307982, IMG submission 201847) | Saline water microbial communities from Organic Lake, Antarctica - #989 | ecosystem: Environmental > Aquatic > Non-marine Saline and Alkaline > Saline | place: Antarctica: Organic Lake...
GTTTTTCAAATTAACCCTAACCCTAACCCTAACCCTAACCCTAACCCTAACCCTAACCCTAACCCTAACCCTAACCCTAACCTAACCCTAACCCTAACCATTTACATTCTAGGTAGCCTAGGGCTAGTGAGAAGCAACTCTCCAGATAACTCAAGCATCTAACTGCATAACAAGTGCTACACCAGCCAAAATCCATTTGGATGTGGGGTCTGATGACCTCAGCGTGAAATTGCTCACATAGGTCGGGCCTCGGAAGGTGGTCTGAAAACAAGAAGTGTGGTGGCAGACAGTCAAGCAAGTGGTCTCAGCGATTTCTTACCACATATAAAGGACAGTCATAAATAGCTGGGTTTCTACGGAGATAGCCAACTCTGCGAGGAACATAGCGTTGCGAGTGTGCATGCAATTAGTTTGGGCAGAAACTTACGATGACGGGTCCCATGCTGCATCAACTTCAACACCTTTCAAGTAAACAACGGGAACTGCTTGCTGGAGTTCCTTCAGGCGCGCTTCCGTCAAGTGGCCGCCACAAGCTACGCCATCTTCTGCGTACGGCAGTGTTGGTGTACCGTTGTCTTCTTCAAATCCCCAGCGAGCGCCTTCAATGAATAATCCATGAACGAACATTCCCTGGGGAGGATACTCTTGGACGTCAATTGGGTCAGATATTGTCGTAATATGAGTGTCGATTGCCATGCTATCAAGAGGTAGCCCTGTTCCTCGAGCAACCACTTGCATGATAGCTGTCAAGAAAGCCATTGGATTGAACAAGCCCGACAACCACAGGGATTTTGGTGTCTCCATTGCCTGCACCCAGCGAGATAGCTGCGAGAAGCGCAGGAGCAGGTCTTGAAACCATGTTGGCAAGCTCTTGCGACTTGGCCATGCTTTAGCATCCCAACTTGTTTTATGGAAGGGATTGCGGCCAGGAACCTGGTTGATGGACAGCGCCTCCACCAAATCTTCCATTGCTTCAGTCATATTCAACTGCCCAGCCAAACCCTTTTGAAGTTCAACCAGGGTGCTTCGGATGAAACTGAGAAGCACATTCATTCTGGTGCACTCTTGTATGGCAACCAAAGCGTACGGTGCAGTCTTTTCTTTCAGTTTGGGCTCAGCTGTGGCTTGCACATCGAGCATGATGAAATTCTCTGGAAGTCTTTCCAGTAAATCTTTTATCGTTCCTGCCAGTCCCCCCGATGAGTCGCCTCCAGCAGCTGCGCCTGACCCGGTCCCACCACGAAGAGATAGAACAGATGCAAATATTGAAGTGCCATAGCTGGTCAAATATCCAATTTCTGCATTTGGATGCAAACCGAACATGGGCGGTGTTTCTTTTGGCAAGTCACTCAGGATGTACTGCTGGATGTCCTCAAAGTTCATCTCCTGCACTTTAGGTGCCTTAAATCCAGGTGCAAGCTCAAACTCTTCCATACAGCCCTCTATCAAATACACTTGCAGGTAGGTATTGTTTGTTCTACGATCCCAGCTATCAGTAATGTGCCCACCATACATGATTTCTCCAAAGATATATCTTAAATCCTGCCAAGGAACAGCATCAGCATTGTTATTGATGTATAACTGGAGTACATCAGCACAGACCGTCAAATCGCCCTTGTTAAAGCTGTACGCCTTGGACCACCCCTGTTGACCGAAGCGTCTACGCCCAAGGACAACCGCATGGTACCAGCACAATGTGAAAAGACACGCTTTGAATGCGTTGGGCTTCTTGCTCTCTGCAATTCTATCTTCGTCAAAGCAAGCCCATGCTCTCAGCAAGTTGCTCTTCAAGTCGGCGGGAGCTTCGTTCGCGACCTTGATGGCTCCTTGCATCAAAGATTCAGGCATGTTCTTCATGTAGCTAAATGGTGGCGGCTCGGCAGAAATGAAGCACCTGAAGTCTGGGTGTGCACCGTCTGCAACATTCTCCAGTTTGCGCTCGAGGGCTGGCAGCCAATCTTGCATCAAGTGGACATTTTGAAGCATGAGCCAGCCCCCTGTTGAAGCAAACTTGTCAAGAGAATTCATTGCGCGCTCATCTTGCCCTTGACCCATGGATATATTCTCAAACTTGCCTAACTCGGCTGTGATATCCATCGTTTGCCCCAGCTCCTCAACGTCAACAGTGGGGTCAACGCCAGGGAACAGCACAAAGAAAACAGGTACAGAGGGTGACGATTCGTCGAAGCATTTCTTCGTGTCAAAAGGCTGTTGAATGACATAACTTTCTCCCATTTTATCGGCAACAAATGCCTGAAGTGCGGCTGGTAGCCGGTCAGGGCGCAGTGCTCGTAGGAGAAGTAGCTTGTAAAACTCATCCAGCTTTTTGTACTCCCCAGGGGGTTTCAGAGTCTCGGGTTTCTCATCGTCAAACCAGCGTTGCCATTTTTCTGTTTCAGCCACCATGTCATCTCCAAGGGATTCGAACTGCGGCTTCAGAGACTCTAAGCCCTTGACTCTCGGCCAAAGCGCAGCGGGCAGCCAGTCAGACAGCTGACCGGGAGATCCGGCATCAGTGGAAATCAAACCAACTATTAAAGCATTCACCAGACGGTCACTGAGCTCAGCGGCGTCAACCATCAATGAGAAGCACAGATGAGTTGCAAACATGAGTTTGTCTCTCACAAACAGCCCTCGATTCACATATTCGAATGTGTTCTGCGTGATCGAATCCTTCAGGATATTGCAACGCTGCACGAGTTGCTCGTCGGTAAGACCATCCCGAATTTTGAAATCAGCTTCATCTGCACCTTCGCTTCCTGTGGCTTGGCTTCCGTTTGTTGAACTGCTTGCTGAGCTAGCCCCGGATTCGGATCCGGAGTCATCGTCATCATTCGAATCCGAATCATTTGCAACGTTGCCTTCAGTTGATTTCACACTTAAATTATCTCCAGCCCCTGAGTCTCGGTCAATTTCATCTTTCATCGGGTCAAGGTCTCCGCTGACCAGGTCAATTGAGCGCATGAACACCGACACGAAGGAAGCCAGCGAATAAACATAGTAAGAATGTACTTTGAACAAGGAATTCATCAGAAAGAAGAGCAAAGCTGCTCTTCGTGCAACCGGCCGGTACTTTTCGCTGGTCTCGTTGATTGTGGCTTCAGTTTCTCGTGCAATCTTTGCCTTGACTTCTATGTCGGTAGCCACACGCTTGGTATCTTCAAGTGACTCAATCAGCTCAACATCTTCTGTGATGTCACCTTGAGCTTCCGCAAGCTTTTGGAGAATGCCATCCTCCAGTTCTTTCATTTTGATCTTAAACTGATTTTGCTGCACAATGAGCTTATTTTTTGTGTTGGCCAGGTCCTCTCTTTCCCTGCCAACTGTCATTGCAAGCAGCTGGTCTTCTAGCCCATCCTCTGTGACAGTGAAGTTGACGAGCGCTGCCTCAGCTTGGATTTCGGGTGGATAATGAGGGTTGGATAGCTTGGTGTGCATGTAGAGCCGAAACGCCGGGTTGAACTCCAGCTCTTTGTCGCCCAACTTCAAGTAGCGGCGAGTTCCACGTTTGATTGTGGACCTCTGGATGACAGGATTCAGAACAGCGTCCACAGACTCTCCCATGTTCTCAATAAGAACCGGTGTGCCACTCTCGAGTGCAACCTCCAATGTATGCAACATATTCTTGTTCGTCAATCTGGTAACCTGGAGTGAGTTGGCTGCTTCTCGATTTCGAATCCAAACGATTCCCTGGAGTTGTGGGTCAATGATCAGCGGCCATCTTTCAGTATTCTTCACGATAGCTGCATTTTCAACAGACACAGCGTCATCGGGGAGCTCTTGGCTTCGCCATAGTGCCTTCTCAGCCTCATCGGTCATGATGAGAAGTGGGTTGGGTGTCTCGGACATGGGAACCCGTTTGCCATTGGCTGCAGTTTCTAGGAATGGAAGCCACGAGTCATTGACAAGCTGCTGCCGAAATGCTTTTGTAAAAGGTCCAATGTAACTGACAAAAGCTGCAGCGAGCAAGACATCTCCAATCAACAGCTCTTTGTCGACTTTCATTTGCTGCACACTTTGGCCCCAGCGCACATTCTCGGTGGCTAGCGCAGCAGTAAGCCGGTTGGCCAGCGAAAGTCGCTTCTGACCATTTGCCACCAAAGTCTCTGCAGCTTGTTTTGACTTCAATGCGGCATCATATTTAACCTCAAGTACTGCCAATTCTGCACTGAGCTCTGCGACCTTCTTCTGGGCACCAGCTAACTTTTCGCTTGCTGCAGTGTATTCTGCGTTTGCTGCTGCAAGAGCCTCACGAAGCGGCTCAACAGTGACAAATATGTCCCGAAACTTGACAATATTGACGCACCATTCGCACAGGCCAGCGGCTGCAGAGTTCTTCATCAGCAGGGTTTCTCGGTTGAAATGCTCAAGCGAAAGGTACTGGCGTACTTCCTTAAAATTTATGGAAGGCACCATGCCATTTTCAATTTTTGCCTTGTAAGTCAAGAGCTCGGCAAGTAGCCCCTTGACATCTGAAAGTAGGGCCTTCTTTGACTCTCCCCACGTGCGGTGCTTGTCTTGGACCTTGCCGGCCTTGTTGGTTGGAACTGCTACGTTTGAGCCTTCCACCTTAGCCAGAAGTACCATCACTGCATAGAAAACATCGTCAACACCAGGTGGGGGCTGTTGCATTGTTTTACAGCTGGATAGATCTTTCTCGTTGAGTGTTTCAAGGGCAGCAACTGCTGCAGCAACAGCCGGCTCAGCAGCGGCCAGTTGCCCGTCCGCCTCTGCCTGCGTACTTTGTGCTGATGCAGCAATCTTCGCTGCCTCCTCTGCAATGACATTGGCTTTTGCAGTTTCCTCTTCCACAACAGCTTTGTTCGCAGCAACAGTTGTGGCGATTCCCTCTGCTTCGGTTTTTTTAATTTCTGCATCGGCAAGAGAGATTTTCAAGTCAGCTTCAATGTCTTCGACTGCATCCGCTGTTTCCTGCATTTTCAAAAGTCCATTTTCCAGTCGGCTAATTGCTGCATCATACTCTTGGCGCTTCCGCTCGAGCAAAGTCTCGTACAGCTTCAGGAGCTCTAGAAACGACTTTGGTGTAGTATACACGTATCGTCGTTCGATGGACAGGAACTGCTCTGCTGCAATATTGACTTCATTGAAGGAAAAAGGCAGGAACCTAGCAATGCCAGATCGCACCTCTTCGGATCCAAGTTCTGGGATTTTGGCCAGGAATGACTCTCCAACAGAATGAAGCGCCTGCTCTGGCCAAGGCTGGAACCAATCAATAACAGTACAGCTCACCAGAGCAGGGAAACGCTTGGCCCGCGTCCGGAAGTCCTCGCCGACTGGCGAGAAACATAAGATCACATGCAAGTTCTTGCGAACATTGTTCAAAAAGAACTCCCAGCAGATTTTTGCTTCGGGCGCAAGACCTGCAGCTTTCACCTTGCTGACCAGGCTGTTCGAAATTTCATCCTTTTCGTCCTCTGCGAACAAGTCTGGAATGTTTCCAGAGGCAAGTAAATCATTCATGAGCACCAAGAATCTTTCCTGGGCGATTTGCGAGTCAGTGAATAGGAACGACACTCCCTCATCCTTTACACCAGCTGTGCGATACATCGCCTTGAGATCATCACGGAAGTCATTCATGCTGTATGTGCCCGAAATCACAATACTAGATACCTTGTAACCGCAAATGAAGCTTGCAAGTCGTGCAAGCGACTGCTTGCCGGACCCACCAACGCCAACCAACAGTGCATGTCCTGACGGGTTGTTGATAATGCGTGTAATGCGGCAAACATGTCGCATTGCATCCTCAAAAAGCACCAAGTTCATTGTGGCATTTGTCTCGTTGTACTCTTTGAGGGCATCAGACAGAATTATGTGCAGCTCCTCAAGTTTGTGTACCTGGTTGTAGCACTTTTCTTCGATTGACTCCGCAAAATGGCAAAATATCAAAGGCATTGGGTTTGATGCTGCAAAAAAGTTACCGAAAACATTTCCGTAGTCTCCAAGTCTTTTCTTGGCCTGAGTGAATGCTAGTTGCTGGTACTTTGTCAAATCTGACCGTGAGACAAGTCGGTCGCCATACACTCGCTCAGACTCGTGGAGCCACAACGAAACCAGCTTCGACGGGGTTGAAAACTGTTCAGGTTCTGCCATTAGAAGCCCTTGGAATACATTGGAAAGGTGGCGGATGTTAAACTCGTAGTGAAAGTTTCGGGCAGATTTTCGGAACGTTGCTGCTACCGCGTTGTGCAATTGCAACGCCCCGTTCAGCACATTACCTGCAACCTCTTGAACTTCGTCAGAAAAATGTTGCAAATGACCTTGCAGGAATGTGTTGTAGATCGTGTAAAGTGACGATGGCCCCGGAAATCCGATCGCAAATGTGAAGAAGTGGCGCTGCAAACGTGGATTGATCAAGAATGACCCTGCGGTCGGGTTCATTGCTGCTACATATTGGGTGCTGGTAATATTCTTGGCCATCAGCTTTGCCTTGTCGTACCAGTGCCCATAATCAAGGTGCTGTCGTACAAGTGAGATAGCCGACTGCGTGTTGTATGGGTCGACCTCAGGCAAATTCAAGTCGTCAACGAAGTAAACAAGTTTACCAAATCCAGGAGGGCCATAGTTAGTACCGGTCTTCTTCTCCAATGGCGCCTCGAGTGACACTTGTAGATTATCAGCGTCAGTGAAAAAGTTGAAGTTGACTGCTTGAAATGTCCGCTCCTCTGGGTCTTGTCTCTGTAACAAGCCTGAAACAAGCTGCGTCTTGCCACACCCTGCAGAACCAACAAGCATAGCCGGATAACCACCAGCTACCAGGAGGCCCAAGAAAAAGTCAATTGATACTGACTGGGGCGTAGGAACAGTGATTAAAGACATCTGGTGCTTTTGCGAATCAAACTCAATGGTTCTGAAAAGGGGGGAATCTTCCCATTTTTCGAAATGCAAGTCCTCTGGGTCCATATAATAGTCGAAAATTGTTTCGCGTGAAGGCATGCGTACATTGCGGAATGCACCTTTCCACCATTCGCTGAACTTGACTCTATAGTCTTCATTGTCCTTCTCTGTGAGGCTTGAACCGAACGCCCAAATGCACGCAAATACCATGTAAGACTCCAAAAAGATTTTTTGTTCATCATCACTTTCAATAGCACCGAGGTTTGCTTTGATCTGTTCAGTGAGCAAGACATTGAGAATTCTCAGCAGGTTCTCAACCAAGGATGTATCAAACGTTTGAACCAATGGCTTGCAGGTTTTCTTGATGAACAACAAGGAATCTGCGCAGTAGACCTCAAACAGACCCCGCATGATATTGATGGCTTTGGTTGGTAAGCCCTCTACCCGCTTCAGCCAAGAGGCCACCAAAGATCTCCACTGACTGCCAGAGTCTGTACTGATGTACAATATGCCTGCACGCGATACTGTTGCAGGTGATGCGTACACAAGGTCGCGAATTTCGAAAATCATTCTCATGTTCTCCTTGAGTGGAATGCGCTCGTTAGATGCAAGTGTGAGCATCTTGTTGTCGTCCATGACCGAATTCATGCTTTCAATCCAGTTTGCATCCAAGTCTCCGTCGAGGATAATCCACTTGGGGTTGGCATTTGGTTCGTTACCAAGGTCTCGCATGATGCAAGACAGCAGGCCATCTTTCCATTCTCTTGTGGCTGGGTGCACATATCCGTACAATGCAGCAGGCGACACTGCCTTGGGATTCAAGTCAACGAACTTTGTCTTCTGCCCAAGCTGTTCCCTCGCTTGGGCAAGTGTCTTCCAGCAAGTTGACTTCCCAGCAGCAGGAGGACCCATGACAAACGTGCAATGTCGGATTGCAATCAACTCCTCCAATTGAACAACCTTCAGCCGGAATGTATCATCTGCATCTAATCCAAGTTCTTCGCAAGCAGCAGTGACAGCACCCTCAAGCGTCTCGTTGATCTTGCGCGGCGGATCCATGTTTGGAAACAAGTCGCCAAGAAGACCGAAAAATACTTCTTCATCCTGCTGGACGATTTTCGGTGTGTTGAAATCGCGCAATGCTCGCATGAGGAGCTCTTGCTCAGGGAGGTCGGGTTCTGCACGCTTGAAGCCTCCTGCTACAACCAGAACAGATTTGACAGCTCTGAGGCCCCAGTCATAGTGTAATTGTTTGGAAAGAAGTTCTCGCAGGAGCGAATACAGCCCATAGAACTTGGATGCAAGCACTTTGGCTTCTTCGAAACCTTCAGCCATGAGCATATTCTCGCAAATAAGCACCAAGTCGGGGACCATGACGGTAATTGGGCGGAACAGCGCTTTCAAACCTTCTGGTAGCTCAGACCGGCCCAAGTAGCCAGGATTCATGGTAATGAATGCACCTGCAGACCACACCAAAGACACTGTTTCTCCTTCGATTGTGACATCTTTACGTCGCGCCCGGATGCCATCGCAAACTGCTTTGAATTGAACAGAGCACACAGAAAGCACAGCGGGCACCAGCCTATTGAATTCATCGAAGCAACCCCAAGATCCAGAAGCTGCTAGCCCCTTGAAAATGTTTCCCAAAGTACGGAAATCCATCTCTGGGGAACAGTTCACGACATAGCACACAATGCCAAGAGCAGATGACAAATCTTTAGTTGACTCGGTTTTGCCTGTGCCAGCAGGCCCTGCAGGCGCGCAACCCATACACAGATTCAAAGCTTGAGTTGCTGTCACATAAATTCTGTCAGTCAGGGGGGTAATGACCAACCTACCACCATTTCCGAGGTATTCGTACATGTAGGGAAATTTTGCATCAGCAACACGGATGCAAGCTTCGCCGTCCTCGTAGCGTTGTTTGAGCTGTGACTGCCACTGAAAGGCCCGCTTTTCGTTCACGTCATCCATTATCAGCTTGTGCACCACGTCGCGAGAGTGGGCATCCATCGTGATCATGTTCATCACACGACGGCGGTCTGCTTTGCTGATTTTCGTTCTGGTGAGCTTGATCAGATCCTGTAATTGCTCGACCACTAGTTTATGGTGGCCTTGCATGGCGGTAGAGTCACCGGCTTCTAACCGGTCAAAAGCTGCTTCTGTTTGAAGTACATACTGTGTTCCTGCAAGGAGCAAGCCAATCTGAGCTGCATCTTCAGCCTCAGCATCATATGAGCGCCTATGCATCAGCCACTCAATACGCTCTTGTTTTTCCAAACGCTTTTTTGACACTTCATACATTAGGCGCAGGGTTTGGCATTTCGCCTCCAAAATTGTTTGCAAGTAAGTTTCGGGCTTTCCCTGCAAACTTGGCGGCTCTGCGAAAGCACAATCTTCCTTCCCCATGCATGTGTCCCATCTGGTAGCAACAGGTCTATCAGAGCCAGGCACATCTTGTAGGGTCAAAGTTGCCGTGGCAAGAAACACCTTTGTAATGTGCTTCATAATTTTTTGTGGTTGACTCCCGTTAGACAAAATGTCAAGCAGATCGGCATTTGAAACGAAATAGAATCGTGGAAATACCACGCGCTTTGCAGCCAAGAAATCATCCAGAGCCTTTTGACAGCTGTCAAGAACTTCTTTCATGCTCTCAAGCCGCTTGAGTAGGTTGTCCCTGTTACAGGCATCCTTGACTTTCTTCGCCTTGGCAGCAGACAGTAAGATTTCCTTCACACTTGAGTCCATCTCCTGGAATTTGACGGCTTGTTCGGGAAGTTCTTTTTTCACTTCGTCAGACCCTATGAACAGGGGCTCCAGATACGACCATGTGCGTTGAATCTCAGTCAGTATCAGCATGACATCAGACACATTGGCCAGCGCCTGCTTCCAGCTCATGATCTGGTCGAAGAAAGTTTGTACGAATCGAGACGAGGCCATCCCCTGCACAACAAGTTGATCATTCTCCAAAGCTTCAAAGTCTTCTTCGGCCATGCGCAAAAGTTTGATATCTGAACCTTGCTTGTAGTCTTCTTCAACGAACACAACAGCCTCCCAGAATTCTGCTAGCTTGGCTAATGTGACCTCCATCTTTTCCTCCTTCATGGCTTGGTCGCTGATTTCTTCGATGCTTTCTTTGTACTCGTGCAAGTTGAGATCAAGTAGGCTTTCGAGCGTCATTCCTTTATCTTCATGGGGCGGCTTGAAAGACTTGCCCGTCGCCTCCATCAACAAACTCCAATGGCGAGGGCGCATGGAAGGGTGCTTCAGCATGGACATAAGAGGGCAAGTGAGCAGAAAATCTTGAATGATTTTCTGCAATCCTTTGTACAGTAAGCTGGGCCTGGTCCGCTTGTTGGCTGTCTCTTTCATTGTTTTGAGAATCTCTTTGCCCCCGTCCTCCATGCTTTCTGTGTTTAATTCAATCCAAAGCAGTGACTTTTGCGATCCAAAGAAGGCATGCGCGTCAGCTGTCTGTTTCCACAGTTTGTCTGCAACTTGCATGTCTTCCTCAATTTCCATCGTGACTGACTTTGCATCATCAACTAGGTGCGGATACTCAAACGTAGTTGCCAGGTGGGACATTCGAGACAAGACCTTTACATGCACATTGTGCACCTCAGATGCTTCTCTCATGGCCACTTGTGCAGCCTCCTGCCCAATGTCCATGGTCCAGAAATCACAACGTGCAATGCTTCGTTGGTATTTTGCTGTCTTCTCAACAAACTCCTCAACTTCGAGTCTCGTCGCATTTCCATGCATCTTGACAAGTGGAGCGATTGCAACCTTGCAAATTGGTGCCTGCTTCTGCGCTGCAGCCCAAGTTTCGCTGCCAATATCACAAGCTTTTTGTAGCTTCTCAAGATCTTTGTCTTTTGCATCTGTGTTTCGTTTCAAGAAATTCAAGTGCGCGTTGACTCGTGCTGTGCGCAACTCCTCACGTGCAGCGTGTGCTGAAACATCCGAAAGGTGGTTCTTCACCGACAGCAAAGTGTCGAGACTGTCTGCAGGAACTTTACGGTTGAGACCGTCCAGTGTGGCTCGAGCAAAGGAGTTTAACTCTCGAATGTCGTTCTTAATGCTTTCCATAGTTGCAGCACCAGCCATGTCATTCAGCTCTGCATCCCCAGAGTCCACGAAGTCGACCTCTCGTGGCATTTCACCGATTTGACCAGCATCCCCACCAAATGTTCCGTCAAACCTAACATCAATTGTGTATGTCCCAGGCTCCGTGACTGTATACGCCAGTATGTAGGTGCCGTCTTGGTTATCCGAGATGTGCGATGATATAATCAGCAGTGGATCAGCGGGTTTGCCTTTTGCAACGGAAGCTTGATAAGCTACATATTCCGCCAAGTTTCCCTTGAAAACAGAGACGGTGAATTCATCCCTGCCAGTTGTCCTCCATACTCCGGCGCGGTCAATGGCCTGGATGCAGCTCACCAATTCCACGTTACAGGAGCTGCCCGCCTGAAGACCTGGCCCAAAAGCAACACAGTTGGAAGCTTTTGTCACATTAAAAAATTCAAAGGATGTTGATGTAATTGTAAGCGTGTTACCTGGGACATATGCTCGCACTTGCACTTTGCCTGGGCCAATGTCCACAAAGTCTGGCGAAAGGACATTGACTCCACCATCTGAAGTTCCTTGGCCACTAATATCCTTAAAACGCTTACCACCAGGCGCAATGAAGCGCGCATTGACAAGTTGGCCTGCATGAAAGCCCATGCCACTTATATCAAGCGGGCTGCCCCCTGTAATCGGGCCCAGTTTAGGAAAACAGTCTGAAACCGCGTACGGTGGGCCTGCCAAAATAGAAATATTGAGCCAAGCGCTATCCTTGAGCCATCGGTTGGCCCAGCCCCCCATGAAGAAAAGAGACCGTGTTGCTGGGATGTATACACTGGCCGCGTCTGCACGAGCGCGAGGAGGAAGACCGGCTTCAATTTGAACAGAGGAAATAGAATGAGTTCCTGTATCAAAAACAAGCACATCTTGCATGAAAGCGCCGTTGCTTCGTGCAATGGTTGATGCTGTGGATGCCGCCGGCGCGATGAACCCGCTTGGACCGGAGGGAAACATTCTCAATGCACCCTGCTCAGCTTGGCCATCGTCCTCGTCGTCTACTACATCTTCAGTATGTCTTTCAGCGGATCCCCCAAAAATAAAAACTTGAGGATGTGGAACTGCGGGAACAACTGCAGCAGCGCAGTCCCATCTGGCCCAGCCCAAAGATGCTTCAACTCGATTCCAGCTGGAGCTGCCACAATCAAACACCCAAATATCTTCAAAGGTCTGCTTAGAGTTCCATCCCCCACCCATTAGAAGTTTTGAACCGAAGGGTTGGCAGAAGTGGCCGGCACGCCCTTCAGGTAGGGCTCCGGCAGTATTGTCCACTTTTGTCCATTGGCGTGACGCCACGCTGAAGGCATACATATCGTTGAAAGCTTTGCGTTGATATTGGCCTCCCCCAAATCCGCCAAAAACGAAGACGTCGTCATTGCAGCGAGCTAAGGTGTGTCCACTCCGGGGGGCAGGCGCAGCATCATTTGTGTCCATCCCGACTCTGACCATTTGGGCATCCACATTGAAATCTTCAAAATAGGTTTCATCAGCAACGCCCATACCACTAAGAAGTGGCTCCTCTTTGTTGTTGCCGTGTTTGTGAAAAAACTTGATGTCCTTCAAAGTTGTTGAAAGAGTTGCTTCGGGCTGTGACCACGACCGCGTGTCTGTGTCAAAAATCCAAACGTCATTCAGACGTTGGGTGTTGTTAATATTTCCACCGAAAATCATCAGCTCATGAGCTGAGAGCGCGATCGCTGCATGCTTCCAGCGAGGAAGTGGCTGCGTTTGCTGAGCATCAAACGGCACAGCAGAAAACATCACCGAATCTGCGTAACTTAAGTGCTGCTCCAGTCTACTGGTAGCAATCCGTAAACATACCATCTGCCTTCGAAATGTGTACATCATTTAATGGGCCTTTGGAGTTGACACCTGCAAAATGGTATTTGCATCGCCCCCGCGTTTTACAATTTCCGCCAAATCGCACCTCCAAAAGCAATAATGTGCTCGCCTACTAGGGTGATAGTGTGCCCACTTCTTGCTGCCAAGCTTCCATGGGCTGATGGGTGTGTCCACTCAACTGGAATGTGCTCCTGCGGCACAGCATTATGCTATGTTTCGTCGCCGTTGCGGGGTCACAATACATACCATAACCAATCACACTCTACTGGCACTGACCCAAAACCTAGCAATTGAATGCGTTATGTGCTCAATGTCCCCGCAAGATTATGTTTGTAGCAAGACTTCCGCGTCGTTTGTGGTGTTAGTTGTGTTGCGTAGTCAAGATGTATTGGGCAAGGATGCACGTTGCAAATTGGAGCCCCATGACCAAGCCCAGGCAGCGCTTCAAGTTGAACCAACACAAGCTTGATCTGTTAATCATCGTGTCAGCAAGTTAGGCTTGCACAAGTATACTTGCTCAGCAAGTAAACAAGCACGAGCGTACTCCATACACGTTCGAAGGTATCATGCTCCAGACATCTCGCAGCCTTCCAAGGTTGCTCGTTGAAACTTTCCAGTAATTCAGGACGCAAACCAAAGAGCTGGAACATTGTCATTCTTCATGATTCCTTGACTTGGGGTGGACGTATTCTTCACTTGGTGGAAGCGTGAGCGCTTCTTCGGGAATATGCTGCAAAGCATCAACGACCACGGCCCTGATGTCGCTCGGGGAAACGTCGCGCACACCCTCCACAACGGCACGACGCCAATGCTTGCCTCCATGCACACCACTAAATAGAGCAATGATCGGTTTGATCAGCACATTACTCGAAGGCAGCTTCCATCCTTCGCTGTGAATCTTTTCCAGCCAGTCCAGGTACTTCATAATTGCGTCCAGGCGATGTGCAGCAGGATTTATCTGGCCAAACAACCGTCTGTCTACATCTGCGAACTTCCACGGATGGTGCCAAGCTGCCCGCCCAATCATGATGCTGTCTAGCAGACCACCCCGTTGGTACGCAGCCCCGGACTGCATTTGGCGCCACAAGGTGCCTTCACCATACTCAATCGGGTCCTCAACAGCCTGCAGTTGCTCACAAGCACGGGGTGTCACCTTGGCTGGTGTTGCGTGCGCTGTTTCGGTCGAGGAGTGAGCCCCGAGAACACTCGCTGCAAGCGGGTGGCACACGTCCTGGAGTCTCTCAGTTGATAGTGCCGCTTCCCACTCCTCCCATTCATTCAGACCACCATTCAAGCTGATTCTGAGGTGTGGAAATTGGCAAGCTGCCCTGTACACCCAGTGGTACTTCAAGTGGGGAATTGTCCTGTTTTGCTTCGGGTTCAAGCCATTCAGCCAGCACTTTCGTGCGTGCACAATGAAATGTTTGCAACCAGTTTTTTCAACAGTTTCGATGAATGCACTGAATTCTTTGTATGAGTCCATGTCATCCGCCCCAAGCCGGCACTTCACCGTCACTTCTGTCCCTGTGCCCTGAGTAGCATCCTTCAAAGACTGCACGACGCTTGCCACCCTGTCGGCATCTTTCATAAGACGGGCGCCAAAGCAGCTTTTCTGCGGCGTTTTCGGTGAAAGTATGTACGCTGCGCTTAATAAACACGGCTTACTGTTGCAACACGGTCACTAGGACACCCACAGTTGAGGTCGATCTCGTCGTAACTGTAGCCTGCGGCAAGAATCTTCTCTACAGCTTCTCCAAGCATCCCCGGGTCAGATCCACCAACTTGGAGCGCAATAGGGCGCTCCTCCTCAGTAAATCGAAGGTGCCAATCCAAAGAGTCGCTGTGCAATACGGTGTTATCCACCACCATTTCGGTATACAGCTTCGTTCGCTTGGTCAAAATCCGCATGAAGTTTCTGAATATAGCTTTGAGTCAGGTCAGAACATGCGCAGGAATCCAGCTGCATACCTATAGAAAACATCAGTTACTTCCATCATTGGTGCTATTGAAATAATGTCTGGTCCTGTTGCGCCTTGCACAGAGTCAGCCTGTGCTGAAGCCATTCTTGATATGCGAAAGGCTGGCTGCGAAGAGCAGTGCAGGACCTTGGGCAGAAGGCTGCGTCTAAACACAGCCATAACGGACAATGTATATCAAGTTGAGAATGATGTTGAGAAAGTCTGCTTCACTTGAAGCTTTGCGCCGCTTCATGGCCCCATTCAGTTCTGCTACACGCAGGCAGGCAGCCACTTCGCAGCAACATGGGTTCGGATTGCCATATTGTGCTGTGAGCGGCAAAGAACAACATTGTGCACAAAAGCTGGCTAGATTGCTACATGTTGTATCATTGAGGGAGAATCACCCGTAGTCAGCTCAGTATATGACCTTTGTGCATCTCACTTTTTTTAGGGAGTTGAGAGAAGAGACTTCTCCCAGCGCTGCGCAGTATATTGTCGATGGCTGAAGCCCAGACACAAGAATCGGGTTGTGTGCGCATTGCAGTCCTAGGAGATATAGCATGCGGCAAGACATTGCTAGTCGAACGTATGCTTGAAGCAATTGCAGGCCAATTGATGGGGAAGCAATCCAGCCTCGGGCACGCGTCGGGCTCGTTTGGCACGGCGTGTTTCCCAGCAAGTGCAACCACCAGTGTGCTTGACACGCATAGAAGTAATTCGGCATGTGCCTTGGCAGTGCATTCCTTGCCGATTCTTGCACCTGGTGAGCCTGTGTCCAGCAAGTGGGTGACCTTGCTTGACTGCGGCGGCGCAATGGAGGACGAGGACCTCAGCGCACTCACCGGCTACCTGCAGCTGTGCTCCGGCTTCATATTTGTGTACGACGACTTCATTCCTTTGTCTCATCAGCACCTTGCTGACCGTTGGCTGCCTCTGGCCCTGGAGGCTGTGGCCGGCACCCAAGTGCCCCACCCACACCGCAGCGCCCAGGCGAGGGACACCTCAAGCACGCCGCAATCCGAGCACGCAAATCTACGCAAGCGCAGCTTGCTGCGTGATCCCCCCGCACTGCCCGGGGACTTCCCCGTCTTCACAGTGCACAATATGCGAGACCGGGGCAGGGGCCGCTCATACACGCCGCGGGCAAACCTCGCCACACCCAGCGCGAGAAGCTCCACCATCAACCTGTCCAGACCACCAGCAGCCCAGCTGCATTGTGACGTGCGCACCTGTGGCGAAGCAGACGTCGGCAGAGTGCTGTCTTTCTTGGCGTCAGTGCATGGAGCGGCAGCCCACAGCAGCACCATGGTGTAGGGCCAGCCAGTGCTACATACGCACATACTGCATGCCCATCGTCCTGTTTGCCTGTGGGTGCGCTTGTGTGGCTGCCATCTGTCACGAGCGAAAGCCAAGCGCCCGGCAACACCAGCTCGGCCCAGGCTGGCAGCCGCGCACAGTGCATGCAGCACACACATGGTGTTGCAAAGCATGTAGGCTGCAAGTTATCGCTGTCACCATTGCTTATCCTTGTGCGGCGTGCCAGCCAGGGCAGGGCCAGGTGGCCTGCTGCAAGCACAGTAGCTGCCCGGGCAGAGCACGCCCTGAATGTGGGGTGTACTTCGCTCAACGAACTCGCACAGTCACGCCTGATTTGCTTGAGCGGTGTCAGGGGATACTTTGGCTGGGCGGCCAACAGCATCATCCGAGTTTCGCTGTGGGGAGAGGTGCGCGAGCCGGGCAACTGAGCACAGGGAGATATGATAAAAGAAATGCAGCGGTACAACCTGTGATCAAATAAACTTGATGTGCAATGGTTGAGCTGCCTCTTGGTCACTTGGCATCTGCGGTGCCGTGCATCGCGGGGTGCCCTCCCCCTTAGCTGGCTGAGAGACTTCTGAGCAGTGAAGAAGTTACCTTCCCCCGCAGGCGCCATTCAAGGATCGTTACCCTACATCCACATCGCCTAGGCAACTTCGACATACCCGATAATTTCTTCAGTCCCACTCCAGCCAAAATGGCAGATTCGTCTCATTTGCCCAGTGCGCCGATTCCCATCTCATCCAACCGGCATGCGGGCATGCGAAACGCCGGTGGACGCGGACACACCGATATCTCACAGTCCATGCCCCAGGCTCCTGTCATTGGTTCTCTGCCTGCACCTAAACTTGCAGTTGACATGCCAAACATTAAATTACCTGACCCATCACCTGCTGCATCAAGTGTAATGGTCAGTCCGCAAATCCATTTGCCAAATGGCGTGTCCGAGACTCTCACGCCTGCGTCCACAGAGTACCGCACTAGGTGGAAGTTTAAAAGCAGCTGCAGCATCTGCTCCTGCCCGAAGTTTCATGGAGATGGCGAGGTCGCCCGCTGCGCAGTGAGTGATCCGTATACATGCTAGTACACAAGCGAAACTCCACCAAGTTTCTTCCCAGGTCTGTTTCCCCCGCCAAGTGGGCCCCAACAGCGCTAGGCATGCTGCAAGAAACGCCTAGACGCACTGATCCTTCCACTGCATCCGTAGTGGAGTCTTCTGCCCCATCAGCGCAAGGAACACCCGCTGAGGCAAAGCCGGGTTTCGCCAGCGTCTCTGCTGCCGCCGGCAGCACCTCAGCAGGAGCTGCTCAGCAGTTCTACGCATCAGATTCGGAGGATAGCGAAGCAGAAGGCTTGATGTTTGCTCCTGATGATGAGTAGACGACAGCAATCAATCGATGAACTTAGCTCTATTCAATGCGCTACACTTAGAAGATGCCCACGCGCTCACCCTCCTTCTGGCGGCGGCGGTTCTCCTCCAGGTACTGGTAGATGATGGTGACAGCCAACAAAATGCCAGTTCCACTGCCGATGGCCCCCAAAAAGTCCGCAAAGACGGACAGGGCAGCAATGCACATGCCGCCGAAGGCAGCAGCCACGGGAATGTAGCGGTCCAGGGCACGCTTGACGCTGGCTGCATCATTACGGCCACCTTCGCCGATTGTGTAGCCCTTGCTCACCAGCTGCTGAGCAACCTCCTTGGAGGACTGGCCGGGGGAGATCTCAATCCACCAGCGGGAGAAGATTGCACATGTGGCCAGAATGAAGGTCAAGTAGAACAGCGTGTGGAAAGGGTCCTCCACAACAGCATATAAGCTGTGAGGGGGGCTCATGTAGTACGCAAGGCCTCCAATGGGTCGGCTGGCGCCGCTCTCCAGGTCCGCCCATGTGCCAAGAAGGCGCACCAGCGGGTTGCTGCCATAGCGCTTCCACAGCAGCTGGGACAGGAAGTACAGGTTGGACACCAGCGCAGTCTGCAGGATGATTGGGATGTTAGAGGTGTAGAACAGCTTGATCTCGTGGGGCTCGGTGAAGCCGCTGCGCAAGTGCTTGCGGGTGATGTTCACCTTGAAGCCCTGCAGGTAAATCACGATAACGAAGACGACCAGGGTGGCAATCAGGTTGGACATGTTGGGCAAGCCGTCACGGAAAAAGGCCATCTTCAGGGCCTTGAACTTGTTGTCCTGGGTGAGCAGGTAGTGCCCGAAGGCAACGATGGCGCCCTCAAACTCGGGGCCACGGCCGACATTCACAGTGGTGGGGGACAGGGACTTCCACACAACGGTCTCGCAGATGTTGGTGGCAATGAACAGGGAAATGCCGCTGCCAATACCGTAGCCCTTCTGCAGGAGCTCGTCCAGCATGATGACGATGATGCCGGCGGCCATGAGCTGCGCCAGCAGCAGCACAGCGTTCACAACGCCGAGGTCACCGAGGTCACCGTACACGCCTGAGGCAATGTAAGTTACAGCCTCACCCAGGGTGATGAGCACAGCCAGCAATTTTTGTCCGCCATTGAAAAGCATCTGGTCCTTTGGCAGGGCCAGGTTGACCTCAATGACTTTGGCACCAGCAAGCAGCTGGGCAATCATTCCACTGGTTACCACGGGAGTGATACCAAGCTCCATGAGGGTTCCACTGCACAAGCAAATGCTCAGGCGTTGCATCTCGGTTAGACGGACACAAATAACTTACCGGTTGGAAGCCAAGATGACACGCATCCAGTAAAATGGGTCAGAAGAGCTCTTTGTGGCAACACCATAAAGAGGGATCTGACTCATGACCAGGAATACCAACAAAGTAACCAATGTGTACATCAATTTGTCCTGGAACTTGACCTGCAGCAAAATATAGACTGGTGGTGGGTGCAGCTCAGACACGTGTGCATGTCAGCAAGCTGTCTTACATTGCGAAATGGCTTCTTCACGTCAGGCAGGAAGTACATAAAAGGCTCCAAAAGCTCAAGAATGCGGGTCACTGCAGTACAATTCGTGCAAGAGGGCAAATTGGAAGAAAAGCGAGGTATACATACTTGCGGAAATGGGGTTTGGCAGGCCAGCAACACACAATCCACAACAAGCACTCTGCAAGTCCGACTTGAGAGCAGAGTTTCTTCCTCAGTGAAATGCAGTATTTTGAGTGAGAGGAACTCGGCACGAGAGGTCGGTCTCTCGTGTGAGGCTGTTTGAGACCCTGCAAGTTGGAGCCTTGCTGCCCCCCTCAGTGCGTCCCTCGCGATTTCCTTCAAAAAATGCGGACTCTGGTGACCGAGATGATCTCCTGTGAAATGGTAGTAGAAATAAGTTCCTCGCGGCTCGTGTACTCTCCAAACATGGTCAGAACACGTAGAGAGATTAGCATGTCCTAAACTTCAGTGAATTGTCTTTGCCTGCAGCTAGGGGCTCAGCTGATTTGAGCAGCTCTTCGTTGATCCTTAGCGCACCAAGTGCAGCAGTATAGGCCAATAAGTTGAATTGCATCTGTTGCCTGTGAGCTGCCATCAATGTCTGACGCTGCGGTGCTGCGACGAGACATCCGCGTAGCCAAGCGGCACGCACAGCCATCGCAACCCCGCAAGGCAAAGGGGGCGCCACCCGGCCTAAACCCACCAGGGCAAGTCAGCGCTCCCAGTGCTGCATCTGCAGCAGGCCGCATTCGCCGCACCAAGACCACTCCAGCCGGCAGCGGCCGCGGCACCCTCAGCAGCCTCAAGCGTGACGTGCTGCAGCACCGGGCAGCAGCAGCGGGGAACGACCCAGCTGCCATCACCCGCACGACAGACCCACGCTCTGTGCCTGTGCCCCTGCCACTGCATACACCTCATTCTGATCAGCAAGCGGGGGCTGCAGTGAGTGCATCAGACCCGCCTGCAGCTGCAGAAACAGCTGCGGTGGGGCCTGGCCAAGAGCCCCCCCTGGAAGGCTTAGTGCTGCAGCTGCTGTCGGCTGCACTGGTGCTGCAGCTGAAACGGGCGCACATGCCCGAACTGGTGGCAGCTGCGGCTGGCGGTGCGGTGCTGCACACGCCCCTGCCCGCCAAGGCTGGCAAGCGGGGGGGGCAGCGCCCCCGCAAGCCAACCGGCCCAGCCGCCAAGGCATTGCCTGCCGCAGGTGCCCCGCGGGTGCTGGTGTTTGGCCTGCGGGAGTGCGCCCGGGAAGTGCGCCTGGGACGGGCCAAGGCTGTGTTCGTGCCCCTGGCCTCCTGGCCCGCCGCCCCCGTGTTGCTGTCCCTGCAGCACCTCAAGGCCGCCTGCCTGGACAGCAAGGTGCCCTTTGTACAGGCTGGCAGCAAGCGCGGCTTCAGCAAGGCGCTGGCCATCAAGGGCCGCGCCACAGCCGTGGCCCTGCTGTGCACTCAGGCGCTGCAGGGGCTGCCCTACAAGGTGCTGGAGGCGTGGGAGCGCAGCGCACAGCCAGACATGGTGGGGCGGCCAGACACACCCCAGGAATCCTCAGCTGAGGAAGTAGCTCCTTGAGATGAGCGGCACCACCGTGACAGCAAGTTGTTCATTACAGCGCAGCAACAGGGACAGAGGCGGGCAGCAGCAGTGCAGCCCAGGCAGGACACAGACAGGCGGGAGCTACTTGGATGCTGAGGACACTGCAGACCGCAGCGCCATGTACCACGATGTGCGGTCGGTGTTGTTCTCAGCAGCCAGCCACCAGTCCCGCTCTGGGGTGCGCACCACGAGGGTGAACACGGTGGGCGCGCCCTTCACCTGGGGGGCGCTGGAGCGCTCCACCAGCTCCACGCGCGCCCCCCGCAGCACAATGGCACCCTTGAGCGTCCCACTGTTGGATGGTGAGTCGGAGAAGTACTTCATGCAGACGCCGTGGGCGGGGTCGGGGGGGGACACTACGATTTCGCTCCACCGGCGCTTCCAGTACTGCCCCTTGGGGTTGCTCTTGTACAGCCACCCCCGCGCCCCCTTCACCGCTGCGGCGGCGCCGTCGCTGGTGTGCAGGGGGTTGCCATTCACCACCCCTCCTGTGGAGCCGCTGTTCCCGGTGGAGGGGGGGCTGGCGCGGCGGCCGCTGGCTGCTGCTGCAATCACCCCCGCCACCCGGTTCACCACCGCCTGCAGCTGAGCCAGGTCGCCCACACGCACCGCATAGGTGCGGCTCTTGCCCCCCGCATTGCTGGTGGTGATGTGGAAGGCGGGGGTGTCCCGGGCAGCGCTATCCCCCATCATGCGGGCCACGGCAGGCCCCACCCCCAGCTTCACTGCGGCGCCCCGCAGGTCAATGCTGCCCTTGGCGGCGGCACGGGTGTTGTCTGTGAAGTACGCAAAGAAGAAGTTGTCGCAGTCCAGAAATCCATACCGCTTCGTCCACGTGCGTCCCTCGGGGTCGGTTTTGAAGATCCAGCCCTCCCAAGCTGTGGGCGTGCAGGGCTCAATGGCCATGGCGTCCGCCAGGCTGTGCCCCCCCCCAGCCCCTGACTGCCCCGCCCCCGAAATGGCGTACTGCAGTACTTCCATCCACTTGGCCCTGGAGTCCTCCTTCTTGCAGGCGAACACGGGCGCCTTGGCCCCCAGGAACAGCTGCAGGCAGTGGGGCTCGGGGGCCCCGGATGGCGCCCCAGGCAGCACATTCACCTTGGCGTTGCGCAGGTCGAAGGTACCCTTGGGCTGTTCCGTAACTTGGTACTTGGCAAGTGTGGTACGGGGGTTATTGGCGTAGTACACCATGCTCTGTGTGGCAGCGTCCACAACCACCCACCGCCGCTTGAAATTGCGGCCCTTGGGGTCAGACTTGAAAATCCAACCTGCACCAACGAGGGTGAATGGCGAAATTTCGGCCCATTCAAGTCCACGCACCTTCTGTGACTGAAGAAGAGCTTGCATTAGCGTCGCCCTCGGCTACAACCTTTGCTAGCAACACGGCTCCAGCCGGCAAATCCCAGCACACTTCCTGCAAGCACCAATATGGATGTGACAAAGCCACATCAGACCAAAGGCACTCACTTTTGTTCCGGCATTGAAGTAGTACACCTCTCCGCTACTGGGGTCTTCGGCGGCATAGTAGCTGTTTGAAGCGGCAGCCATTGCTTGCGTTACACTGCGAAACGATGCCAGCAACCAGCAAAAAACAGTGTCTCCCCTCAACGTCACAATAAGCAGGTTATAGTGTAGATGCTCTTTGTGTCATTATTGAGCTTCGGAGTGCACGCTCTGCATGTTGTTGTGGGGTCGGAGCTGCATGCAGCAACAACAGAAATCAGGGGGGCGAAGCAAAACTTGTCTGCGGATCACCTCACTTCCCATTCGGCGCAACCATCGTTGTGCATGTGCATCGTTACTTTGTTTGATAGTTTTGCTGTTTGTTCGGCC
>Ga0307982_1001015_pt1 | contig 22418 bp, 4 predicted proteins | sample OrgLakmetagen989_FD_201847 | JGI IMG/M metagenome (GOLD analysis project Ga0307982, IMG submission 201847) | Saline water microbial communities from Organic Lake, Antarctica - #989 | ecosystem: Environmental > Aquatic > Non-marine Saline and Alkaline > Saline | place: Antarctica: Organic Lake...
AACCCTAACCCTAACCCTAACCCTAACCCTAACCCTAACCCTAACCCTAACCCTAACCCTAACCTAACCTAATCCCTAACCTAACCTAACCTAACCTAACCTAACCTGCATCGCCTACCTCCACGGGCACGCCATCCTTCACCCCATCTGCATCGCCTACCTCCACGGGCACGCCATCCTTCACCCCATCTGCATCGCCCACCTCCACGGGCACGCCATCCTTCACCCCATCTGCATCGCCCACCTCCACGGGCACTGCATCGTTCTCGCCATCATATTCGGCCTCTCCAAATGATCCCTTTGTTGCTGGCTCTCCAGATTCCAGTGCTGATACATCCGCCTTCACAGCTGGCCCAGCTGTCGCTGTGGCGCTGCTCGTCGTGGCACTGCTCTTCCTTGCTGTCATAGTGCTGCGCCGGCGCCGCAGTGCACTCCAGGCCCGCCACGTTCCGACTGCTGCAGCTTGTGTTTGAGCAGCATGCAGGGCGTACATGGCGTCACTATGAGCTTGGCATTCCCTACAGTCCCTAAAATAGCGTGTAATGCAATGCATTTCGTCCCCCTTCTGCCACGCTATGCGTGGGGCGTGCAGACGGGCGCAGTGGACGTCGCCAATGCCATGCGCCGCAGCGGTGATCATCAGGCGACCTCCTGCGAAAGCCTCAGGTCCAGCTTCAGTGCTGCTGCACGGATTTGTGAAACAGAGGGGTCGGGGGCCAACCACACACCCGCCGCGTCGCGCTGCCCGGGGGTGTTTGTGTTCACATACGCCGACCCCAGGTAGTTGAATTCCCCCACCAGGTGCTCCAGGCGCATGTCTTCCCGGTGGGGGTTGATGATCTTGTTGGACACAAGGATGCTCAGCATCTGCCCCACGTCCTTGTCGGCACAGTCCTTCTCCCCAGGCAGCTTCTTGCCTTTCTTGCCCTTTGTACCCTTTTTGCCCTTTTGGCCCTTCTTCTTCTTGCCCTTCTTTGCAGGCGCAAGCTTGTTCACATTTGCAATCATGGCCTCCAACTCCGCCTCCACTTCTGAGCGCAGCTCAGCGTGCACCTCGGGGCGCAGCTCAGCAGCAATGATGGCGTCTTCGTGCTTCTGCGCCAGGTTGTGTCCCTCGTCCCTGTCCCGCCACACCGCTTCATACTCCCGCAGGTGCCGCTCCATGCGGCGGGACCACTCAGGGGCCGGTGAGGGGCACTTCCGGCACTTCTGTTTCGTTGAATTGTTGCAGGAGGGGCACCGTTGTCTTCTTTCCCTTTTTGCCCGCCTTGCCCTTGGCGCCCTTGTACATGTCGGCCTTCTTGGCGGCAGCAGCTTGTGTGGCGCCGGCGTCCTCCGCCTGGGCTTCACCGGGGGCCTGCGCCGCCAACATGGCCCGGAAGGGGGCCAAGTCCTAATTCGTCAAAGGGAAAGTTGACAACACTAGAACTGTAATGAAATTATTGCTTGCCTTTGGCCTTCGATTTGCTTTTGCTGGATGGGCGGCTGCCTGAAGCAGAAGCAGCAGCATCTGGCAACGCAGCAGCGTCATGCTGGACATAGAAAACCCACGGCGGAACTCCACGCTTAGACATGCACTGCACTATGACTTTGCCCGAAAAATATTGCTCCTGGCTGAGCTCGGGCCGGTTGAAGCTCACGTTGATGGCAGCGCTGCCCTTGCCCGCCAGCTGCAGTTGCGGGGTGTCGACGCCAAACACAGAGCAGTCGGTGCGCACATCAAAGCTGTGCTCCTCCAGGAAAATGTTCTTGAAGGGGATGGCAGTGCCTCCTGCAGGCACCTGGAAGGGCCCTGCTGGCTGTGGAGCTCGCCCTTCCCCCCGCAGCTCGCACTGGTACTCCATGCCATCCTCGGACCTGGCGACCAGCCTGGCTATCCTGGTTCCGATGGCCAGCGGCTCGAACGTGACTGGGATCTCTATGAGGCTGGGCTGCACGACGGGCGCTGCAGCAGCCTTGTGTGTGCCGGCCTTGGCAGCTGGGGCATCCACGTGAGCCGGCACCGAGAAGGCGCCCTCTGCGGATTCGAGCACCACAGCGTACTTAATGGGGTTAAAACCGAAATGCTTGAAGGTGACCATGTCATTGGTGCTCCTACCCAGGCTTGTGTCCAAGTGCAGGCCTGCCTCTGGCCCTGCCTGCAGCACCGACAGCTGCAGCTTGTACTTGTACTCGCCCAGTTGAGGGGAGTGCAGCACCAACTCAGTGTCTTCTTGGCCATCCACCATGACCAGGGGCCGATATTCCACTTGGAAGGCGATCTCGGGCTTGCCGCTTCCCTCCCCCAACTGCGCGACGCGGATGTACGGGTGCTCGCAGCCGATGGTGTCGAATGCGACCTCCGCCCCAGTGGAGCACAGGGGGTTGTCCAGGACGATAGTGTGCCCCACCGACTGCCTGAGCACAGCTTGCAGGGAAATGGTGTCCAGCACCTGGGGCGGGGTGGACTGCAGCTGCACTGCGTACTGCATGTACTCCCCAGACTCCTCGTTTGTGAATGTCACAAGCACATCTGAAATGCACGCTGTGTAGGCAAAAAACGTCATCTTGTGGTCGCGGGATGCGAACCCCGGCACGTCCAGGGACCGCGCGGCGCGCATGGAGCTGGCAGCCGGCACGCCGCTCCACGCCACAGTGAAGCGCTGGGAGCTCTGCAGCCAGTTCCGCACAGGCACCACGAAAGAAAACGCCTGCTTGGAGGGGAATTCGAAGTGTAGGCTGTCCTCAAGCGGGGGCGCCGTGGCCGCGCCCTGCAGGGCATGCAGCACCCCAGTGCCGTCCGGCATGGCGATGAACATGCTGCCCAAGTGCGCAGCGGGCAAGGCACTGGACGGTGCAGCTGGGGCAACACCCCCAGCAGCAGCAGCTGCTGCGCCTGTTTGTTGCTTCTTGCCCTTGGTACTGCCGGCTTCTGGGGGCGGCGCCTGCGTCATGCGCAGTGGCCTGTAGGTCACAGGGTACTCCGCTGCAGACTTGGGGGGCACCTCCACAGACACAGGCCCAGACCAGAACTCGTTGTCAAATGCAGGCGCCAGTCGAATGGCTTGGTCGCTTTCGTTCCGCGGCAGCTGCACAGCCAGGGTCTGGCTGCCCCGCACTGCGCATTGGAAGGCGTGCTGGGCGCCGGCCTCCCGGGGGCGGGGCACGCACTCGCCATACACCCGCAGGGCGCACGCCTGTGCATCCTCAAAGTCGCACAAAAGGGTTTCCTGCAGGCTTAGGGCAGCCGCTGCTGGGCAGAATGTGACGCTCACAAGGTTGTCGCTCTGGGGCGCCACGAAGCCGCTGGCGGGCGAGACGCTGTACGCGCTGCCACTGCGCAGGGGGCGCCACTGCCAGCGCGTGCCGATATCTCCCGTGTTCAGAATCTGCATGGTTTTGCTGAGTCGGCTGCCCTCACACACGGAGCCGAAGCTCATGACGTCCATGGACAGTTGCACCGCCATGCCCTGGCAGCTGCCCTGCACTGAGAACAGTGAGCGGGGGTCACCTGATGCGATTTGGCTATCAGACGCAGACCCCATGACAGCCGCAATGTGCAGCTCTGTGGGGGGCATGCGCTGCCGGGGGGCAAAGTGCACGTTCAGGGTGCCTGTGCCGCGTGCCGGCAGCGTCAAGAAGGAGGGGGACACGACGACCCCCAGATCAGACAGCGCCGACAGAGGCAGCACTTGCCCATCCCGTATGGCTGCCAGTGTAAAGCTGGACTCACGCACACTGCGGTTCACCACCTTGACCGCCCGCTGCACAGATTGCCCGGAGCGCAGGGCGCCCAGCCGCACCTGCTTGTCTGCGGGGTTGGCCAGCTCAATTTGCATGGGCACGCCACTGCCGGTCATGGAGACATTCACCGTATGCCGCCCATTCACTTCAAATGGAATCGTGGCCGCGTACGGCTTGGCGTCCCGGGGCAGGAAGGTGACAGGCACAGCCACGCTTTGCCCAGCTGGCAACACCACTGCGTCCAGGCCAACCGCCAGGAACGGCAGCTGGGCATCCACCTGGCACTCCAATGATACGTCTTCGCTGTGCTCCAGGTTGGTGATGAGCAGCTCCTGCGTGACTGGCACCGCTGCAGCACCGGTGCGGGCTGGCAGGAAGCACGCCCCGAAGTCGTGGGAGGTCCACGAAAGCTGCACCCTGGGCCGCTTGCCCAGCCCGCTGAGGCCCAAATAGTACTGCTTCGTGCCTGCCACAGTGCAGGACAGCACCAGGCCCTCCAAATTCACCTCTGCCTCTGGGGCAAAGTCTACACTGCACACAGTGCGGCCGCCCTGGGCCACTTTGCCAGACTCAGGGGACACACGCACCGCTTTGTGGGCAGCCACAAGCATTGCTGCCTGTGTCATTTGCTGCGCCCCCCCTGCAGAGTAAACGGCCATGCCCCTGGGCTGGGCAACGGGTGTGCCTTGGATCTTCCATGCAAAATCGAATGTGGCCTTGCCAGTGTTGGTCAGCACAATACGCTTGCTAGCACGCTCGTGCACCGACACTTCTCTGAAGCTGGCCAGCACCACTTGCTCTGGCGTCAGTTGTTGGTCGTGCGTGCCGCCCTCCTGCAGCTCCAGGCGGTCGTGGACGGCGTACCCCTCCCCCTTGACGTTCAAGTTCAACAAGGTGGGCTTCTTCTTGATGCGGCAGGCGATGTTATAGTTGTACGACTTCTCTTCAATGGGGTGGAAGTGCACTTCAATCGTGGTGCTGCCCTTGGCCGGCACGATGCCCGAGGCGGGCTTGATGAGTAGGGGGGGAGCAGCACCGACCCCCCGCCGCCCCCCAGCAGCAGAGCCGCCCAGCGTGGAAGTGTCAAACTCAAAGGCGAACGGCAGGTGTTCCTGGTTCATGATGGTGAGCGTTTCCGAGGAGGTGGCCCCCACCAGTAGCTGCTTGAAGTTGAGCACTGATGCGCCAAGGGCCACGCGTGGCTCCTGCACCACCCCATGCAGCAGCACCGTCTGGGAGATGCCCAGCTTTGGGATGTGGAAGTGGTAGAATGCTTCACAGTGCTCTGTGCCCACTGGGGTGTACTCGAACACCATTTCCATGCGGTGCCCCGGGAGGATTGCCCCCGCGCTCGTGCCGCAGTGAAACGCAGATGCCCGGGCGAGCGGGCCCAGCTCCCCAGAGCTGCCAGGCAAATCCACCTTCTGCCACTGGAACTCGTATGCGTTGCCTGTTGGATTGATCACATGGAAGCGTGCAGTGTTCTTCACCCCCGTCCCCAGGGATGTCAGCTCCAGCGCCTTGACGGCCGCGTCCAGGGCGCCCAGTGCCCCATCTGGGCCAGGCAGCGCAGGGGAGCGCTGCTGCAGGTAGTCGCTGGGCGGCAGGTCCAAGTGCACAATGGGGCGCTGCGACCGCCCCATCACCGCGACACGGGCACAGCAAGCATCGCCCACCTCCGCCGTCGTGTCCAGCCGCAGGGAGCCACCGCACCCTCCTGCGGCCGAGTGTGCAGGCACGAGCTGCCCCCCGGCCAGCAGCAGGGCATCGTAGTGGAACTCATCCACCTCCAGCGGTGCGAATTGCATCTGGAAGGCTTCCGATTGCCCCGGCTGCAGCAAGCCTGCGGCTGGGGAAACCGTGAAGGGGCAGCCCAGTCCAGTGCTGTCCACGTACGAGGGGGACACTTGCAGCTGCCAGCGGAAGTCAATTGGAACACGTGAGGTGTTCTGCACTATGACGCTGTGCACACGATCTTGGTACATGAGCGTGGGCTTGAATGCCACGGAGTCCTGGGAGGCATGGGCGGCCGGCGCATCCAGCAGCGCACTCAAGGCCAGCCGCAGCTCCAGGGATGCCGGGGCGCCGGACTGCACATCGCTTGCGGTTCGCGGGGAGGCACTCTTGCTGCCGGCCTTCTTCTTTGACGGGGCCTTGGAGCCGCCCGTGCCTGGCCTGCCGTCCTGCGCGGCCTGCAGGAATTGGAAGCTGGGCTCTGCGGCGCCCTCCACAATCACCACATGCCCGGGCTCGGCACCAGGCTCAATGCTCAACACCTGCCCAGACGTGGTGGAGCGGTCCTGCTTGCTGGCCGCCTCCAGTGCCTCATGGGCCGCCCGTGCATCGGCGCTGCCGGCTGCCACCCGTCGCCTGCTGCGGTCGCTGCTATTCCACACAGCGGGCGCAGCGGCAGGCTGGATGGCCCAGTACTGTGCCTTGAGCTCCAGCTTGTTCAGAGCCAGGGGCACTGCTGACTGCAGCCTCACTGCCACGGGCATGCTGCAGCCAGGTGGCAGGTGACAGCGCGATGGGCTGAATGATAGATGCTCGTGAGCCGGCCACTGCACCAGGAGCATATCTTGGGAGTTGTTGCGCAGGCGAATGCTTTGCTCGCAGGATGCTGATCCCAGCGTTGGCTTCAGTGCAGTTCCCAGGATCAAGTGCGGTGCGTCCGAGGCCGCAGGCAGCTCCACTGCTGCGGCTGCCTTCTCCCCAGATTTAGCCTTGCAGTCGGGTTTCTTCGACCTGGAGCGAGGACTGGGGGCCTTGCGGGGCGACGCGGAGGAGGCGCCGCCCTCGGGCACAGCGGCAGCATTGCCGTCCAAGTCGGTGCTCATTTCAGCAGGGGGCTGCTGCCATCCATCTGGGGTAGCCGGCAGTTCTTGAATGCACAGGGGCTCCTGGTACCCTACCCCCGCCAGCTGGATGCTTTCACTGCCAAACACGTTGTGCATGACGGTCATGGCGATGGTGTGCGGCAGGGGCACGCCGCTGGCCATGCTCAGCACGGGCTCAGCCGTAGCAGGCTTGGTAGTCTTGCCGCGTGGGCTCTTGCCGGAGCTCTGCGCAGTGCCTGCCCGTTCACCACCATCTGCTGCAGCACGTGCTGCGGCGGTGATGGCTGCTTCGATGCTGCGCTGTGTGGGGTTGAACTTCAAGGTGACGGTGCGGGACTCCTTGGGGGCGAGGGTGATGCTGCTGTGTCGCAGAGGCACCTCGTACACACTGGACGCCGGCACCTTGAATGTCGCAGTCGCCGTCACCATACCGTCATTGCGGAAGTGCAGCTCAATGGTTTTGCTGTCGCCGGCAGGCACGCGCCCAAACTGCACGAGGACAGCCCCCTCTGGGGAGCGCTGCAAGGGCTGCACCACTGCAATGGAAGGCAGCACGCTGCGCCCAAGCAAGCCGAAGCACATCTCACCGCCCTGGTCAGGGATGCCGCCCTCCACCGTCGCCAGCAGGGCTGCGCGGCGTGTTTCGAAGCCCTTGGCCACGAACTTGACGTCAATGTAGCGGTGCTCGTGTGCGGGGATTTCCAAAGCAGAGGTGCCCAGCACAAATGCGCTCGCATCATGCTCGTGGCTGGCTTGGTCAGCGTCTGCCACTGCCATGCAGCGCAGCAGCTGCTTGCCGGCTTGCGACTGGGGCATGTCCTGAAGTGCCTGCAGCGGCACCACCTGCAGCTGCACACGCGCAGGCACCTTTCGGGGGTTGTTGATGCGAATGCGCTCCACTTTGCCCTTGGGGTAGCTGGCTGGCACCACGGTGCCGAAAGTGAATGTCTGCTGCGCCACCCCAAATGTGCTCTGGGCAGTGGCAGCTTCCAGCATGCTCTGGTCGGAAGCAGACAGCACCTGGTCGGCACTAGCCTTGGGCAAGTCCTCCAGGGACGCCAGCACCTGCTGCTCCTCAAACATACCCACCCAGTCCCCGGCGTCAAGCCCCGGGATGCAGGACTCCCCCCGCAGGCGGAAGGCGGGCCCCGGGGTGCCAGAGGACAGGATGTCACTGCCGGTCACGTGCATACGAAGATCGCAGGCGTCCACACGGGCACCCTCAGCCATGTAAGTGACGTCCACCACCACAGATGTGCCGGGAGCCACCTGCCCCGCCCCGGGGCTGAGCAGGAAGGCGGGCTTGTCGGCAGCCCCAGGGACCTCCACCGCCCCCCCCTCCCCCCATGCAGCAGCGGCGCCTCCACGGGGGCTCTTCTTCCCGCTGGACTTTCCTTTGGGCGGGGCCTTCTTGCCCTTGGCGGCAGCAGCGCCGCCTGCGCGGGGCGAGGTGGCAGGCGATGCCACGGGGGTTTCCGCTGCAGCCAATGCAACTTGGGACAGACTGGTGTCTTCCTCACTGCCCTGCACCACCCAGCGGAATGAAAAGGCGAAGGCGCCGTCGTTGTGCACTTCAATGGTGCGGGAGCGCTGCGAGCCGAAGCGCACTGCGCCGAAGTTGATGGACTGTGACGGCAGCAGTCGGGGCTTGCTGAACACCGCCTCGGCAGACACCTCCACACGGAACTCGTGCGTTTGTTCCTGTGTGTTGGCTTCCAGCACTCGCACTTGCAGGTCTGAGTTGTGCTGCACGATGCGCTCGGCGTGCTTTGAGAGGAAGGTCACCTGTAGGTCCCGCTCCTGCCCAGGCTCCAGTGTGACGTCAGTCGGCTCGAAGCTCAGCAGGCCAGCCAGAGGAGAGTGTCCTGGTAGCTCGGTGAGGTACTGCACGGCGTACTTGCCCTTGTTGGCCAGCTTGATGCTGCGGGTGGCGCTCTCGCCCACCTTCAAGGTGCCAAATGCCATGGAGCCGTCTTGGGGTCCATCCCACTGCACCGCTGCCTCCACGGTGTACGCTTCACCCACCAGGGGCAGACACATGACTTGCAGGCTGTCGTCCTCCGTGGTGTGGGCGTCCTTGCGCGGCGTGCCCCGCTTGGAGGCGGCGGGGCTGCTGGGCTTGGAGCCTTTCTTCTTGCCGGGGGCCTTGGCACCGGCGCTGGCTGGCGCCGCTGCCTGCAGCAGGGCCTGCACTGCCTCTGGGAGGCTGTCCACGTCCTGTGCAGACTGCACACCTTCGGGCAGGGGCTGACCCGACAAGTGGTACAGCAGCGACAGGGCTGCCTCGCCGCCGGATTCATACACCACTGCATCTGCGGGGGAGCCGAACTGCACAGTGATGATGCTGCTGCCACCTGCAGGCAGGGTGCCGCTGGAGGGCATGACTTTGAAGTGGGCTGGCAGCGCAGTCAGCAGCGCAGGGGGGATGCACCAATCCAGCGCCAGGGCGCAAGTGTTGGTCAGCCGGGCCTGGCGCGCAGCCGACTGCCCAGTGAGTAACTTGCCGAAGTCGATGGCGCCTGCTTCCCCAGCTGAGGGTGCTGCCTGTCCAGGGGCAGGCAACACCTGCAGGTGCATCGCCGGCTTCACGCCTACGCACGCCACCGGCACGGTCAGCACGAACGGGTTGTCATCCACGGTCACGATGACAGAATTTGAGAAGCACCCGGCTGTGGTGGGCCTTGCCGTGATGGTGACTTCAGCTGTGCTCCCCGGCAGCAGAGCCAGCACCTCGCTGCTGCTTAAGCAGAAGACACTGTCGCCACCCTGTGACAGGACGACGTACTTTGAGCCAACCAGCCCAGTGCTGCCCAAGGGTTCGGCATCCAATTCACGGCCATCGCTGCCAGCCAGGCACAGCCTTACATCAGCTGGCAGGGTGCTGCTGTTGGTGAGGCGCAGTGTGTCGCTTTGTCCAGTAGACTCCTGCAGGCACGACACGGCGCCAAAGTCAAACTCTCCTCGACTCACCACGAACTTCTTGCGAACTGCCGCGGCTGCAGCTGCCCACGCAGCCTGCTCTTCGACGGTGGGCGCGTCGCCCAACACGGGGCGTGCGGGGCGCATTTTCGTGCGGGACATGAACAGGTTCCTGGGATCGCTGGACACTGCAGGCACCAGGGCAGACCCAGACACCGGCAGGGAGAAATGCTGCACGTGCTGCCCCGACCCCAACACCGTCATGGCGAAAGACAGGCGGGAGTCGAACTGCCCCACGTCACTGCTGGCAAACGCCACCTGCAGCGTCTGCTGGCCACCGGCAGGGATAAGCCAGCGGGCACGACGCTTGGGGGCTGGTAGGGACAGCGCAGCCTTCACAGCTGCCACCACCTGAATGGGGTGCATTGCCACTGCAGAGTGCTGCGAGGTGGCGCTGGCCGGCCGGGTCTCTGCAGGCGGCTGTGCGTCGTCAGCCAGGGGCTCGGAGGGCACATCCGAAATGTCAAACACAGCAGCACAGCCCCGGCGCTGCTGGGCAGTGTCTGGAAGACGGGGAGCTATAGCGACCGTGATGGGCGCAGGCAGCACCAGTTGCCCTGCTGGGGCAACAGTGCCGTCTCCCAGGAACTGCGCTGAGCTGGGGGGGGTCGCCGGCACGAAGGAACAAGCTGAGGCGGCGTCAGCTGCGTCTGCTGGCTCGATGCGATGTACCAGCGGGTTGGTGGCCAGAGCAGTGTTGAGTGCTTGCATGACGTCGTCTGCTGATGGGGGAGGGGCTTCCTCCGGCCCCCTCTGCAGGGGGGTGCTCGGTGCCTGGTGCCAACACCTCACGCCAGCCTCGAAAGCCTGTTGCACAGCTTGCTGCAGGTCATGGTTCGCTGTGGCACTGTCTGTTGAGCTGCTGCGTGCCAGTCCCGCCAAGACGGGAAGCAGTGACTCGTAATACGCCGCCAGGGTGGGCGGCAGGGCGGCGATGCCTGTCTTGGGGGCCTCCTCGCCCGCCGCCGGGGCGCCCTTGCTGGGCCTGTCCTTCTTGCTGGGCACTGGCGGCGGACTGGCTGACTTCAGCACAGTCTCCAGGGCCTGTGCTTCTTGGGCGGCGTGAGCACGCGCCGCTGCTGCGTCATCTGCAGACATGGCTGTGATGCCGGCCACGGCGCCGTCTGCGTCAGCCAGCTGGCCGCCAACCTCTGCAGACGCCAGGGCATCAATGTGGTGCTGCAGGTCTGTCAAACGCTGCTGCAGCAGCTGGGCGCAATCCACCGCCGGCACATCGATGATGCAGGCCGTAAGGCCTGAGCCTGCGCTGAACGCCTCGCTGACTGCAGCAGCTGCATCTGCCACCGACGCGCTGTAGTGGCAGTCCACGCCTGGCACCACAATGCCGTTTGCTGCATCTTCTTGGTCAGCTCTGCTGCGTATCACATCTGCCAACAGGTGCGCCGGCAGCGCTGCCGCTGGGGGGAGGCTGCCGGGCACGTTCCCCTCAAACAGCACCTGGGGCGTGTCCTGCGCCACATCCACCTCCTTGCCCTTGCTCTTCTTGTCTTTGCCCTTGCCCTTGCCCTTGCTGTCAGTGACCTCGGCAGCAGCTGCCCGTGCGGCCTCCTCTTGCAGAAGCGAGGCTAGGTGGGACTCCACTGCATGCCGCAGGGCCTCGCCGCCACACCCCTGCCGCGCCCACTCCACGGCAGCGTCCAGAGACACAATGGGGCAGCCCACCCGAGCAGCCAGCTGCATGGCAAGATCGTGCGTTTGGAAGCCTGGGGGCGCCAGAAGCACGAAGTTGCGGGCGGTGCCTTGTTTACGGGGAGCCAGCAGGCTGCACTGCCTGCCGGCTGGCTGCAGCCACTGCAGCACTTGTGCGACTTCTGGGGGCGCCTGCGCTGCTGCTGCACGGGCGCGCTGATAGGCTGCCACCAGATCTTGTGACAGACCCCCCCCCGCCTGGCGCAGGGGCAGCTGCAGGTGCCGCGTAGTGCTCATGACTGTGGGGTCGGCTGGCGCCTGGTGCACAGCCAGCACACCTGGGGCGTGATCCACACCACTGCCGTAAAATATATGCCCCAGCTGACCGAGGACTTGTTCCTCCTGCACATACTGTTCATCGAAATCAAGTGAGAACACCTCCACGTCGAAATTGTTCGGGTTGCACACAGAGAAGGAGGCTGTCACTGCAGGCGCACAGGGCAACACCGGCCCCAAGCTCAGCGACGCAGGCGCAAAGTCCAATGCACTGGCAAAGCCCTTACCCTTGCAGGCAATGGCATTGGTGAAGGGCTGCTGCGCCACCTTGAGAGGAAGAGCAGACACCCAGGGCCGTGGGGCGCCTGGTCTGAAGGACACCTGCACCAGCGTGCTCTTGCCAGCAGCCAGGCGGCCGCTGGGGGGCGAAAACGAGAATGCCACCGCATCTCGTGCTGCAATTGGCGACCCAATGGGCTTACCCACGCCCCACTCCGCTGCGATGGGGGAGGGGTTGTGCAGCTGCACCGTCACCACGCGCTCCTGCCCCAGCAGCACCTCCCCAAAGTCCAGAGTGGAGGGGGTCATCTGCACTTCGGGGTGGGTGACATTGGCCACAAGCTGCAGCATGACTGCAGGACCCCCCGTGAGGGTGAGGGGGATGCCAAGGTCGATCCCCCGGGGCAGCTGCTTGCTGGCGGTGCGGGCACCCGCCTTGGCCGCAGTGAAGCGCTTGGCGTCTGCCTTGAAGGTAACTTTGAAGTCCACGCTTTCCATTTCGCCCAGCCTGGTGACCCGGGAGGGCTCAATGGAGAAGCCGTACTCTGTGGCCTCCGTCTTATCCAGGGAGAAGGACGCCGGGGTGGCGCCCGTGTTGGTCACGGTGAAGGTGCGCTTGCAGGAGGTGCCCAGCACCACGTGCCCGAAGTCACACACAAAGCGCCCAGATACGAAGCGCTCAGCAACCGTCTCCCCCCTGCGCCCGCGGGCTGCTCGGGCACCGCTGGACAGCTGCGGCAACATGTCAAACTGCGCCAAGGCGGCGGCGCCCTCCCCGGCGAATACAGCGTTCAGGTACTGCGTGAACACTGTTCGGTGCGCTTCGTTCTCCACGTCCAGCTGCAGTGCCACCTGCGACGCCTGGCGGGTGGCACGGTCTACCCGTGCGCCCCCGGGCAGGGACCTGCTGCTGATGGAGGCCACGCTGGGCAGCGCAGCAACCGCAAACGCATGCATGCCTTGCTCAGGCCTGACCACAACTGCCCGCCCCAGCGCCAGCTCGCTGCCCACATCACTGTAGGCAGCGTGCAGGGCCTGCAGGCCGGCGGGCGTCGCCATGTCCACGCCTGGCAGCAGCACCAAATTCGCTTCACGGGCGGCACTTTGCAGCTTCTCGGCGCGGGATTGTAGCTCTGACACTGCTTGTGCGCAGGCGTGTGCCCACTGCGGCACCACGACACGGGGCAGCCCCATGGACAGCACGGGGTACACGCCCTCGCCAGTCACGGGCAGCTCCACGGGGGGGAAGTGCGCCACCTCCACCACCAGGAACTCCTCCACAGGGCCCGGCACATGCGGCCGCATAGTCACCGTGATGCGCTGCTTGCTGCCAGCAGGCACGGTGCCATGGGGCGGGGAGACCTGCAGGGCATTCTCCCGTGTAACCAGGTCGCTGCGCACTGCAAAGCTGTACTCCACCCGCCCTGTGTTGTGCACATAGAACTCCCGCTGGTCGCTGCCGTCGAACTGAATGCGCCCAAAGTCCAGGGCTGCGCGGTCAAGCCTGTAGCCCAGTGTGCTTGCCGCACCGGCGAGGCGCACTTCGTACTGAGGCCCCCCCTCCACCTGCGCCACAGCCATGCCGGAAAACTGCCGGTCAGCGTGCCCGAAGAACACAAACTCCACAGGCACACTGCCATGGGGTGGTATCCTGCTGCGGATGGGCAGGATGTCGAACACCTGGTTGGTGGGGATGAAGGGCAGGCCCTGCGCTGCGGCGGCGGCGGCGCGTGCCTCCTCGTCGCTTACAAACGCCCACTGCACATCCACAGGGCATTCGGAGGTGTTGGTCACCAGCACAGTCTTGCTCTTGCTGGTGTCGTTCAGCACAGTGCCAAAGTCCAGGTCATTCACATCCAGCTCCAAGTTGGGAAAGTGCAGGGCAGCCGTGAGAGGCACGGTGTCCCGCCGCGGGTGATTCTCGTACGTCACCACCAAATTGCTCTCCACCAAGTGGCTGAGCCGATCCACCTTGTAGCCTGGATCAAACTCCACTGCCACGGTGGCCTCCTGTCCTGGCGCCAGCTGCAGGGTGTGTGGGCGCACCTGGAACGGCTCCCCCACCCCCAGCCTGCACTGCACCTGCAGGGCGGATACATTGCGCACCTGCAGCTGCTGTACCTGCAGCGTATCTTCACGTGCAGCGCTGCCGGCAGCTTGTGTGCCCTGCTCGAATGCGTACTGGAACTGCAGTGAGGGGGGGTCCAGCTTCACCAGGGGGTGCAAGAAGTCCGCGCGGGTGGTGGTAGAGAAGACGACCGTGCCGCCCCGCTCATCAGCCACCTTGGCAAAGCACTCCAGCACCTCCTCCACGACGCCTGGGCGCTTGCTTTGCCCCTGAAATGTGAACAGCACCGCAGTGCGGGGCTGCAGGGTCGCTAACGGCGGCTGCACATTGAAGACGGCCTCCTTGCGCAGCTTGGTGGCATCCTGTCGTGCGCTGCTGCCCCCCGTTTTGCGGGCTGCCCGCTTGGCATCCCCAAGTGCATCTCTCTGTGTGGCATTCACCCATGAGAGGGCCTGGGGTCGCCGCCCCTTGTTCTCCAGCATGAACTGCCGGGAGCAGACCTGGTTGGTCCACACCTCTCCCATGTCCACTACACTCAGGTCTGCCTCGCAGAACATGGTGGTGCCTGTGCCAAAGGCGCGCAGGGGCAGCACGATGCTGCCCCCCTCCGTCACCAGCACGTGCAGCTCGTCCTTGTGGGGGGTGGTGTCGTCCAGCTCCGCGGCCAGCACCAGGCTGCTCTTCTCCCCAGGCAGCAACAGCCCCTCGTGCACATCCACTGAGAACTTGCTGCGTGCACCCTTGATGAACGTCTTGAATGGTGCGGGGATCGTGCTGATGTTGGTCAGCTGCAGGACTCGCTGGGAGGGCGTCAAGCAGTGCACCCTGCCCCAGTCCACACCGCTGGGCGCACTGGTCTCAATCACTGGGCCGCTCCCCTTGGCCTCAAGCTCGATCAGCAGAGGGGGGTTGTTCTGCCCGCTGATATTTACGTACAGGGGCACACTGATGGGGCCCAGCTGCATGGCCTTGAAGGACACCGTGACCGTTGCTGCGCCACGGGCGGGCACAGTGCCGCTGCTGGGCGTGCCGCGGTAGGCGGCCACAAATGTGTGGTGCGCATCTTGAGGCAGCACGGTGTACCTTGCTGGTTGGTCCCCGTTGTTCACAAGTTGCAGCTCCTGGCTGTACGGGTAGCGCAGGTACGCGGTGCCGAACTTCATGCGTTTTGTGCCGGTTGTGACGTGAGGAACGATGCACAGCGCACTGACAGGAATGGACAACAGGTCGTCCCCAACCCCCACTACGTCAACGGCAATATGGTAGTCATACTCCTTCACGCTGAGCGACACGAAGTCCACCTTCACCTCCACCACCTCCCCCGCCGGGATCTCCACGCGGTCTGGGGAAATGTCAAACTCCCGCTCCGTGAAGGCGCCGTCCTGGGGAACTCGGAAGGAAAACACAAAACCCACATCGGATGTGTTGTACAGCTTGAAGCTGCGGGTGTTCAAGAACTCGTAGGGCACCGTGCCGAAAGCCAGCGTGTCCACGTCAGCATGGAAGGTGGGCCCGATCACATGCCCCTTGAAGTGCACTCGCAGGACCTCCAAGCTCCCTCGCAAGCTCACCTCAAATACCTCGCTGAATTCGCCAAGCACATCTGGAGTGAAGTCCACACAAATGGTCCCCGACGTCCCCACTGCCAAGTGCCCACCAGACGGCTCAAAGGCAAAGCGAGATCCAAACCCAGAGGAGGGCGCCGCCACAGCCCAGTCAGCAGGGATGTCGCCCCTGTTCAGCAGCTGCAGCTCGTAGCGGTGGGTGGATGTGATGTACACATCCCCCACATCCAGCACGTCGTACGCGAAGATGGCCTTGGGGCCGATGCCCTGCCCCCGCAGCTCCAGGGGCAGCCGCCGCTCCCGCCCCGTCACGTCCAGGAAGCCCGTCATGGCGTAGTCCCCCGCAGTGCTGGGGGTGAAGGACACAGTGAACTCCTGCACAGACTGCGCCCACACAGTGCCCGTGGTGGGCTGAATGCTGAAGGCGCCGTCCGTGAAGGCCAGTGCGTCGCTGGCGACCTGCCGTGCCAAATTCCCGTACTTTCGTCGCACAGCAGACAGCAGAGCAGACGTGGACAGGAATGTCTCCCTGAGTGCCGTGGGGACGTCCTGGATGATGTCCAGGTGCCCCTGCTCCCCCTGCCCCCCCCCTGCCGCTGCTGCTGCTGCATCCAGCAGCGGCAGCAGCGCACGGGGGGCCTCCAGCAGCAGGGCCTCCTCCTCTGCTTGATGCAGCTCGTGCAGCTCATCCCGCAGGCGCTGTCGCTCGTCGTCTTCCTGGGCTTGTACAGCCAGGGCCTTCCAGTCGAAGTGCACAGGCAGCTCACTGCGGTTGGCCAGCCGAATGGTGGTCTCGCTCTCCAGCCCAATGTATGTCTCAGCAAGCATAGCCAAGCCTGTGTCCAGAGCAATGTCCACATCGTGCCCCTCCCCCGACAGCGCCACGTAGCTGCTGATGTTTGTGTCTGTGTAGCGCACCTGCAGGTCTGCCTCATACGAGCGGGAGCCGCCGGGGGTGAAGGTGATGGACACCTGCAGAGTGCCCCCCACGGGCACGATGCCGGAGGCAGGTGTCACTGTGAAGGGGGGGGTGCAAGTCAGTGCGAAGGAGGCTGGGGCGGACCCCACGTTGCGCACCACCATGGTGCGGCTGCTGCTGCTCTTCACAGCGGTAGACTCAAAGGCCACGGAGTCCGGGAAGGACAGGAAGGCCCGGGGCCCCTGGGCACGGATGGGCACCAGGAACTTCTCGCGCTCCGTGACTACCACGACGTCGTATGTGTAGTCCCTGGGCTCCTGGGGCTTGAAGTGGATGGTGTACAGCACCTCCATGCCAGGCGCCACCCGGCCGTCCACCAGCGCGGTACCGGAGCGGGTTGTGGGGCCGCTCACACTAAAGTAGGGGGAATCAGGTGGGAGCAGTCTGACCCTGCGGGCCACCTTGTCCACATTCAGCAGAGCCAGCTGCGTGCTTGTCTCAGTGAAGGCCTCAAAGTCTTTGAAGCCGACAACGCTGGGGGATGACGAGAACAAAGGTCTGTCGACTGGAACAGCTGTTGCAGTCTGAGATGTGTAGTCTGCCATGTTTAATAGCTGCAAAAATCAAAGAGCCGTGCACCTAGTTTGTCCTGCCTTGTCATCGCAACCTTGCAAAATCCGCAGCTGGAGGATAGGTTGCAGGCACCTTAGCTTTTGAAGATCGTACCTCAATAATTTGTGGTGTATGCTTGCGCTGGACATTCGAAAATCCAGTCAAAGTACTCATCAGCATGCTGGGTGCCTGCAAGAATATGGTGCGCATGAGACACAGCGAAAGAGCACAAACCGCCGTTGTTTTGCATTGACGTCTCACGCACCATCTTCATCGAACTGTCCCCCTCTAACATGAGATCGGGAATTGGTGCCGATTTCATCATTTTGCGTGCCCCAGGTTTTGTTGCATGATGCCTCGATGCGCCGCCAGTGACTAGATTCAAAGTGGTCTGAGCCATTGCGGAAATTGGTTGCAGCCAGCGGCCAGGCTATGAACTGTAGCAGCCAGCAGCAAGGGTGGTGTCAGAGGAGCACTGGAGCTGCCGCAAGCGAATAAATATTGTGCGTAGTTCAATTCAGGCTACGAAAATGATAAGCACCTGCCTCCACAGGTGCACAAGCTAGACGCTGTGCATGCTGCAAGAGCTTGAAACCATGCTTGCCTCGCTCAGGGAAGGGGGGGTGGCGGCGTGCCCTCGCCGCAGTGAGCGCTGGATTCGTCCCTAGCCAGGGGAAGCACTAAACTAACATCACTGGAAACTGCATCGCAGTTGCATTGTCGTGCTGGAATCCGGCAGCTTGCGAACTGGCCACTGCTCTAGTGGTGGCTAATTCCGCTGGCTCGTTGCTTACTGCACCAAAGTGAACGCGATTCAAGAATGGCTGGTGTTGGACCTTCACCTCTGTTCTGGCATATATCGTCAGTGGTTGCCACGTTGTCACGCAAGACTTCCAAGACAAGCACAGATGAATTGAACCAGCTGTGCACGCTGTACGGTCTCGAGGCTCGGGTGTACATGGCTGCTTGCCTAGTTGCTGAAACCAGAGAATCCCGAACTGCCCTGAACACCATCAAGGTATGTTATTTGCGTCTCAGTGTGGTGGTGATGCCGCTGAACGACATGTGGTGCGCAGGCGCAATTGCTCAGCTCAGAGCTGACAGCTCTAACAAAGCAGCAAACCTTCATCACCAGTATCAACCAGGTATGTTGCGCACCGCCACGGATGTTTGTCCTCTTCATGACATGATATGAGTACAGATTTTTGAGGCTGCCTTTGCCATGGAGCCTCCAAGCAGCCAAGCATCCCGCTCGTCGACAATTGTCCAACACATTACCGAAGAGTACCTCTCTGGCATGTTCAAGAGCGCAAAACTTGATGCCTGCATGGGAGTTATGATTTGCATTGCTCTCATGCACTCTCATACTGTTTCTGTGGCCGAGGTGCGTGCGCTGTTAGACAGAAGCCAAATGCGGCTTTTGACGTTGCGAATTTGTGCAGGAGGGCTTCAAAGCCATACGTGGAGCACTGACAGAGTATGCATCTGCTTGCCAGGCAGGCGATGTAAATAGGCTACGTGATGATGTCATTCAAGTCGTTTTGTATTTGACTCGGACCCACACTCTGTTTACGTCTGCGCCCGATGTGCAGCAGGATGCATGGCGAGCAGTTCAGGCTGCACACCAGCAAGTGGCAACTTCGGCAGCCTTGTTCCCGGTAGCACACGGAATGATGACCTTAGCCGACAGTGCTATGGTGCTTTCTGATGGCACAAAGGAATCCCCATCGCTCGTGGGCGCCGTGGACATTGGCGCCAGCATCCTTGCGGAGGCGCCTTGCTCCGTCGGCATCGTTGGCGTCATCATGGACATTGGACCGGCAGCCACAGCTTCTGCAGACACACTTCGATCCGTGCTGCACAGCCAGTGCCGCGGTCGTGGAGATGGCCTGCAGCGCCTGCGGCCCCGTGAAGTGGCCCAGCTGCTTGTGCGCATCGCCAATGAAAGCGTCACCCCGGCAGCCGGCAACGACGGCATGGGGGAGATGGGCGCCATCATCACCGCAGCACTGGCCAAGGCTGGGGGTTCGTCTGCCACTCCCCGTGCTGCTGGCACTGGGTGGAATTTGGACGTGCTGCACAGCGTGCTGTCTGAGGAGTGCCGGCGCATGCGGTGGGACCTGGTCGTGCGCTGCCTTGACCTGCCCCACGATGCACTCTCCTCTCCTGCTGCACACCCGCACAACATCATCTCAGGGGGGCCTGCTTTCGAGCAGCTTGTGCGCAGCGTGCAGCAAATCAGCGCCCAGCCCTTCCCGGTGAAGAGCCTGCTGGAGGACTGGACCTACTCCCGGGCGCAAATGGCACTGCTGGAGCAAGCAGTGCAGCAGCAGCCCCCTGCGCTGTCCTTTGCCGGCTGCGAGCCCATGCTGGAGCCGGTGGCAGGCAGCCCCAAGGGCTACGGCAGCCGCAACCAAGCCTGGGGCTGCGTTCCCCTGTACCGCTGCCTGCTCAGGCTGGCACTGGCAGGGGGCCTGGAGGCGCCTGCTGTGCGCATCCTGGAAGGTGGCCAGAATCAGTGCCCCGAGCTGGTGCTGCTTGCACTGAGTGTGGTGAAGGTGCAGGCTGGTGTGCACTGCGCCATGGATGACGGGCACCCCCTGCGCACCCGGGCCTTCGACACCATCCTCACTGCAGCGTACAGCAAGCTGTTCCATGCCTCTGCGCGTGGCGCCCCCCCCAGTGGCCTGCAGTCTGCCCTGCTCAAGCGCATGTGGCAAGTGAGCCCGGTGCTGGTGGTGAACTCGCTGCTGCGCCTTGCGGCGGCAGTGGCACGCAACTTCGTGCAGCCCCTGGACGCCGCGTCCCCCCACGTCAACAAAGCGCGCGTGTTCAAGCAAATCTTCGACTGCGTCTCCCGCGTGGTGCAGCTAGTGAAGGATCTCCCAGGCGGCATCCATGCGCTGACACACAGCGTCACGCAGCCCGACGCCGTGGCCCACGCTGGGCTGGCTGTCGCCGTCATCACAGCTGGTGACCGCAGCACATTTGACCTGCAGGCGTGGTTGCAGAAGGGCCTGCGGCGCGGGAACATCGTGTTTGCACGTTCGCTGATCCAGTTCTTGCGGTCTGCACTGCGCAGCGCAGACCTGCTGGCCATGGCGGAGCACAGCGCAGCCGTGGAAGCCGCTAAGAGCACCGGCGTGCAACCGCCAGCCATGCGGCCCGTGTTTGTGGTGCCTCCTGAGATGCTGGTGCTGTGTCTGATCACCTTCGCGCAGCACGCCAGACTCGGCACGCACAACGCTGGCTTGGTGGCCGCAGCCCGCAACATGCTCAGTATGGGCTGCCGCCAGTTTGCGCCGCTGTCAGGGGCGCTGCGGCAGTACATTCAGCACAATGCCAGTGCTTTTGTGTCTTCTCTGCTCAGCGAGAAGATCTCCGTGGGGGACGGATTTGAGCAACTGCAAGCCATGGCCAGAAGCCAGGACGAGCAGCAAGGCATGGTGTTCAGTGCAACGGTGCGCGCGCTCATGGACTGCATCAGCCAGAGACTGCCGTCCATCACACTGGCGGCATCACGGGCAATTGGGCAGCTGCTGGGCAGGCTGATCAACAACGAGGTGCTCCCGGAATCCCCCCAGGGCATCGGCCTGCGCCATGTGCTGGAGGCGCTCAGCAAAGACCCAAGTGAAAGTAAGAACAAGACCACATTCACATTTGCTGAGGCTGCATTGGCGGAATTCGTGAGCAAGCTGCCCGCGTGGTCGCAGGTCGCCCGCCACGTGCTGGCCGTCCCCCACCTCGCGGCGGGCGCACCCCAGCTGGCCAAGCGCATCCGCAAGACAATGGGGCTGCCAGAATCGGCACCTGCTCCTGCACCAACACCGGTGCCAGCACCAGTGCCTGCCAAGCAGCCCCAAGCGGCCCCTGCGCCAGCCCCTGTGCCTGCTTCGCACCCCTACCCTAGCTCCACCGCTGCCTCCACAAGCAGCGCCGCCAGCGCAAGAAGCCAAGTGGATACGACCACCCTGCCCAGCAGCATGGACGCACCCAGCATTGCAGTGGCTGCGGCTGCTGCTGTGGCGCCCACGGCCTCATCCCAGCCGCCGCAGGAGAGTGCCCGCGAGAAAACCAGGCGCGACCTGAGGGCCATGGTGCTGCGGGGGGGGCAGCGCTTGGAGAACGCCCTTGCCGAGGCAGTGCTTGGTGGACCAGGGCGCGGCGACGGCAGCATGACTGCAGCCCGTGTGGAGGTGCTGGACTTGAGCCGCATCATGGGCGCTGCAGGCAAGGCGGGGCCGGTGCAGGCCCCCCCAGCCTCCATTCGTGACCGCGTGCAGAAGATTGTGAACAGCTTGACCAAAACCAACTTGACAGCACATGCCTCGGACTGCCGCTCATTCTTGAAGCCCGATCACCTGAAGTGGCTTGCTCAGTACTTGGTGTCCCGTGTCAGCGCCCAGCCCAACTACCACGAAGTGTACGCCCAGTGGCTGCAGGGCATCGGCATCAAAGACCTGCTGCCACTTGTACTGGATGCGACAATTATTGCTGTGCGCAAGACCCTCGGCTCTGACAAAATCCGCAAAAACCCCTCCGAGCGCAGCGTGCTGAAGAACCTGGGGGCGTGGCTCGGGCAGATGCTCCTGCGCAAGAACAAGCCGCTGCTGCAGCGCACCTTGGACATGAAGGAGCTGCTGCTGCAGGCGTACGAGACTGCGCACCTGGTGGCCGCCATGGGCTTCGTGGCCAAGGTGCTGGAGTCTGCCAAGGGCAGCCGGGTGTTCAAGCCCCCCAACCCCTGGACCATGGCCATGCTGGGGGTGATGAAGGAAATCACAGAGGTGCCAGAGATCAAGATGAACCTCAAGTTCGAGCTGCAGGTGCTGTGCAACACGTTGAGCATCGAAGTGAAAGACATCCCCCCGTCTCGCCTGCTGCAGCAGCGCATCCGGCCTGCCCTGGGCGAGGGTAACGCCGATTTCACAGGCAAAGCGGCCACCATGCAAGAGAAGAACGCCGTGTCCATCCCAGGCATCAGTCCCCAGGAAGCCGCTGCCAACCGCATGGCATCCCTCGCTCGCTTGCTGCCGGACTTGTCCTCCGCCCTGCGTAGCATGGTGGCCAAGACCAGCGCCTCCCCCCAGCTGCAAGACGCCCTGCGGCACACCATGCCCCTGGCCCTGGACATTGGCGTCAGGGAGGTGCTGCCCAAAACAGTCGAGCGCAGTGTGCGCATCGCGTGCGACAGCACACAGCACCTCGTCGTGAAGGACTTCGCATGCGACCCCAACCCCGCCCGTTTCGAGGGCGCCGCACAGCTGGTGGTGGGTCGCCTGGCTGGCAGCATCGCCCTGGCGACATGCGCCGACAACTTGCAGGCCTCCCTCTTCCGTGCTCTGTGCTTGAACCTGCCCCGCTTCCTGCCTGTGGTGGACCCCCGGAAACTGCACGAGGTGGCCAGCGTCGTCGCCCTGGAGCTGCTGGACCTGGCGCAGCTGCTGGTTGAAAAGGCGGCCATGGATGCAGCCGCCCGTGTGATTGACAAGCGCTTGAGTCTGGATGTG
>Ga0307982_1001017_pt1 | contig 22410 bp, 1 predicted proteins | sample OrgLakmetagen989_FD_201847 | JGI IMG/M metagenome (GOLD analysis project Ga0307982, IMG submission 201847) | Saline water microbial communities from Organic Lake, Antarctica - #989 | ecosystem: Environmental > Aquatic > Non-marine Saline and Alkaline > Saline | place: Antarctica: Organic Lake...
GGGTAGGGGGGGGCTCCGGGGATGCGGCTGCGGGCAGCGCCTCGGGTGCAGGTGGGGCTGAAGGGGTTGAAGGGGGGCTACACGCTGTGTTGGGGGTGACCCTACGGCATCTCCGCCGCATCACCCACAAATATGCCCCTGAGGTGCTGCAGGACAGCGACCAAGAGGGGGCCGACGGCACCGCTGAGCTCGGGGGGCTGCTGGAGGCGTGTGTGTCTGCCCTGGGCTGTGGCGCAGTGTTTCCACAGCGGGAGGCCTTTGCGCTGCTGGACGCACTGGTGCCCGCTGTGCAGAACGTAGCAGGGGGAGGGGGGGGTGTCGACAGGGCCTTTGCCCCGGGGCCAGTGGAGATGCGGCGGCTGTATGGGGAGTGGAGTGTGGCGCGGTGGGGGTCCCCGGCGGCGGCGGCGGGGGGCTGGGGGGGGGTGGTGCAGGGGGGCTGCCCGGAATGGGCAAAACAATGTTCCGACTGGAACGATGACGTGCCCTCCAGCCTGCTGGCCGCGTCCATGGTTGCAGCCATGGCCGGCTGGTGCACCGCTGCTCGGGGGGGCACTCTACTGTCCCTGTCGGCGGGGTTGCACGCGTGGGTGGGGCTGCTGCGGAGGGGGTGCATAGCCCCCCTAGACATGCTACAGAGCAGTGACGATACACCCCCCATGTTGACACTCAGGGCTGTCGGAACGATGTTCCAGTCTGGCATTCTGCAGACCTGGGCAGCGAAGTCAGAACACTCATCCAGTGCATCCTTGGCGCGTCCCACAGCCGCGTTTCTGTTCTTCTCTGCGGAATTTCTCAGCACCGTGTTCCGTTTGGGTGAGCATGTTCCTGGTTGCTGCGCGCTTCTGCAGGGGGTGCATTTATTGACCTCCAGTTCCTTGAAGCAGCAGCTGCTGGCATGCTGTGACCTGTCCGTGCTTGGGCTCTCAGCAGCGGACACAGACGCCTGCACCCGGCTGCCTGCTGCTGTCACACGGCTGCTGCAGGAGCTGAACAAGCAGCCTGCTGTGGGTGCCTTGGTGACTGAGGCATGCCGTGCCGCGTATGAGCGCATGGGTGGGGGGGGTGCTGGGACTGCAGGGGGGGTCACACCAGGGCAGTCCAACCTTATCCGCTTGCTGCACGCCTCCGGCTGTGGCGCCCTATTGGCTTCAGCAGTGCCCAGCACTGTTGCTGGCCCCGCCCTGCTGGCCTTTGCGTCGGGGCAGGGGGCGGGTGCCACGGGGGGGGAGGTGCAGGCGGCCCAGGACGCACTGCAGGCTGCAGTGGCCATGGGGGTGCATACGGAAGGGCTACTGCAGGAATGCCTCCGCAACAGCGTGTTCTGGCAGCGGCACCACCTAGTTGCAGGGCAGTGCTTCTTGGCGGCAGGGGCAGGGGGGGGGGCAGGGGGGGCGGTGCCGTCCACTGCGCAACTCCTCCTGGGGGCGGCAGGGGAAGACGACCAGCACCAGTGCCGGGTGTTTGAAGATGTTCTTGAGTTGGCGCTGCGGCTGCATGCCCCCAGTGCCGCTGCGGGGGGCCCCTTGCCCTCCAAGCTGCGTCTGGCCGCTGCCCCGGCCGCCACGCTGCTGCAGCTGCTGCCAGCCTGGCTGGGCGCCTGGCGGATGCATGCAGCAGCAGCAGTGCAGGCGCAGTCTCTGCAGCGCTGCTGTCGGTACCTGCGTGTGCTTGGCCGCATGCTGCCGCTGTGTCCTGCTGCGCTGGCGTGTAGACTACACGCCAGGCTGCACCAGGGGTTGGACGAACACACCCTTGCAGCAGTGCAAAGGACAGCATGCGATGCAACATGCTTTGTGCTGCGCCACGGCACGCTGAGCGACAAAGCTGACGTCATGCAAGGGCTGCTCCCCTACTGGCTGCCTGGCTTCAGCTCCGTGTCCCCTGTTCCGATGCAGGCCCTGGTTGAAGTTGCGAGTGCAACTGGGAACGACGCTAGCACCCTACAGATCGCCCAAGAAGGCACCTCGGCCCACAGCGCCACCGTGCTGACGGCGTTGATTGAGGCTGCGGATGCCGCGTTGCCCCCATTGCACACCCCTTATAGCAACGTGCAAGGGGCCTCTCACGAGGGTGCAGCCGTTACAGCAGTGGCGGTGCGTCTGCTGGAGCTGCTATGTGTGTACGGCTGTGTGCAGCTGCTGCCCCTGGTATGCGAGCGGCTGCTGGTGGGGGCCCCCTCCTCCCCTTTAAGCTCCACCCTGGACGATGCGCTGTACACCCTGGGCATGTCGCTGCCGGTAGGGGGGGCCGGTGGCAGTGGCGCCTTGGCACATTTGCTGCGGTTCTGTCTGCCGTCCCTTGCCGATAGCTGGGCAGGGGCCAACAACGCCGGCGCCACCGCCACTGACCTGCTGGACGTGGGGGGGCGGGAGGGGCGGTACGCAGGGCACGGGGCAGGGGACTGGGTGCCCCGACCCCATGTGCGGGTGATGCTGGCGGAGCGCGTGTTGGTGCCTTACCTGCAGCGCCACAGTGCCGTGCAGCTTGCGCAAGCCGTGGCTGACCCCAGTGCCATGCTGCTCAGTGGCCTCCCAGTGCCCGCAGGCGTTCGAGCTGCCCCTGCTGCTGCTGGGCACGCGACTGCACTGACACAGCTTGTGCCTGCGCTGGCGCGCCGTTTGCCCGGGTTGGCGCTGCCGGCGCAGGTGTCCAGCGGGGGCTCCTGGAGCCTGATCGCTTGGCTGGTTGAGGTGGCCAGACGCCCAGAGCTACCCCCCCAAGCAGACATGGGCTGCGATTTGCTGCTCAGCGGGCACGGAACAGCACAAAACAGGGGGCACATTGTGGAACACATTGCTACCTCCCGGGTTGCCTGGGCGCTGCTGGCTGCGGTGTTTGACTGCGCCGTGGCGGCCAAGGAGGCGCGCACCCTCCTGCTCACAGCACTGGGGGAAAGCGTGGATAACGACCCATTCCTGACCAAGCTCACCATCCAGAGCGCAGTGGCGTGGCTGCAGACACACAAGTTGATGCAGGACGCAGCTGCAGCCACCATCATGCCAGCCGGCAGTACTGCTGAGCACAGGCTAACCGACGCTGACCGCTTCGCTACCGTGTACAGCTTGCGAGTGGGCCTAGCCCGCAGTGTGTACATGGCACTTGTGACGGCTATATTCAGAACACAGGACAAGAGCAAGTTCCTGAACACAAGGCTGTTCAACCCCCCTGGGAAATCCGGGGACCCCCTGGCACTTTGGGCAGCCCTGGCGGACGGCACGTTTCTGCCACTCGGAACAGAGTCACCACAGGACGCCACCCACGGGGAAGTGGGCCAATGGGATGCTGCACTGGCGCCGCTTCGTTTCGGCGTTTCCACCGGTGTGAGCACTGTGCAGGTGCCCAGCGACTTCCTCCTAGCAGCGCTGCCTTTCGTGAGCTCCACTGGCGCCCGCCGGCGACATTACTCGGAACACCTTTGGAGTGGCTTGCGATGGATGGCCAGCAGACTTGGGGCTGGGATGGGTGCCGCTGCAGGCAGCAGTGCCCTCAGTCACGCCATGCAGCGAACACTCGCCCACGGTAGCATGCGTGTGTTCGCGGAACACGGCAGCTCCCAGTCCCAGGGCTCATCGCAGGGGTCTCCTGCGCTGGAGAGGGGGACAGATGTGCAGGGGGCAGCCCCCCCCACCACCACACAAGATCTGCAGGAGGATGCAGCGGCAGACGCCTTTGGAAATGGCCTCGAGGCAGTGTGGACTGAGGTTGCCCCTGCAGTGCCCAGTGTGCTGTCAGCCCAGCCGCTGCCCACTGGCCTGGGGGGCGGAAGGTATCAGTGGGAAATGAGTCAGCTGGGGTGCAGCCCAGCACTCCTGCTCATGTTGCGCGTGCTGGACCACATGACAGATACATACGCCATGGACGAGGGCTGGCTGCCCGTGTTTGAAACGGATTGCGGCGAGCGCGCCTACGCCAATGGGTACAAGGAGGGCTGTGCTCCAGATGCCGGGGATGACGACGATGACGCTGCCGAGAAGCGGGCAAGGGGTGCCCTGCGGCGGGTACTGCCCAGCGACAAGGCCATGCCGGCGTGGATGGCACACCTGGTGACTGCCCTCAGCAGCCCCCTTGCCAGCGTGCGTGCCCGGGCGGCCATCGTGCAGCTGCTGGTGCAGCGCCCATACATCTTCGCACCGTGGGCGGGGGCGTGGACAAAGCCCCTGCTGCAGTGCATAGCGCAGCTGTGCAGGCTGGGGGACAGTGCCTCTGGGGCCATGGAGCCCTTCAACCACGCCATCCACGACGCGTGCGGGGTGTTTGTGAAGTGGCAGGCGGGGCGCCCCCGTGACTCCCAGGACGCACAGTGTGCCACCGCTGTGCTGGCATCCCTGATCCGCAGCACCCCTCAGCCTATGGCATCTGTGTGGACTGCCAAGTTGCGCCTGGTGAAGGAGCTGATGGGGGTGTGGCTATCCCCTGCCCACCCTGCAAAACAGGGGGCCCCTGCGGAAATTGGGGGGCAGCCCCTGTGGCGGGCTGTGCGCATTGACAAGAGCATGCTGTTCTCGTCCTTCCAGGGGCGGGATGGGCGCAGTAGCGGCTATCTATCCATGGCAGACCGCACCTTCGCTTCCTCCCTGGCGGTTGTGGCGGCACTGGTGCGGTGGGAGGTGCCGGCATTTGACTGTGCCAGCGACGCTCGCCCTGCCCAAAAGCTGAACCGGGTGAGCGACCTGGTGGGCGCCCTCAGCGCCTGCATGGCTGCCCCAGCCCGCATGTCGCGACAGGTGTACCTGCGAGTAGCAGAGCTTATTGGGCTGGTGGCGGGGCAGGTGCAGCGGGGGGTGGGCCCAGGGTGGGAGGGGGGGGGTGCCCCTGCTGTGCACTGGGCCACTGTGTACTCGTCTGGGGATTGGGAGGCCCTGTGTGGGCATGTACGCAAGGCTTTGAAAGCCCTGCACAACAAGCCCCCAAAGGATGACCGGGGCTTCAAGCGACGCTTCATCGAGTGCACACGCATGCTGGCGCTGCGCTGCCCTGGCGCGGTGGACGCGCTGATTGTGCAAAATGCTGTACGTATGCTGGGGGGCGGCGCCACCTACGAGCAGGACAACATTGGGCAGTGCGTGGTGGACATTGTGCAGAGCTTCTGCGCCAGCGACAGCGGCGTGGGGGACGCACTCATGCTGCTGCAGCCGGCATTTCCGACGCTGTTCCGCCCCTCCGCCTCCCACGAGCTGCAAGGCAAGGTGCTGTTGATGCTTGGGAATGCTGTGCGGTCCCGTGCCCTGTCCCCAGCGGCGGTGGACGCCGTGCTGTTGCCGGCGGGGCAGGGGGGGCTGGACGTGCCGCAGCTGCTGCTGGGGCACGACAGGGTGTCCTGCCGGGCGGCACTGTTTGAGTTCGCCTTCGCAGTGGTGGCCAGCTCGGAACACTGTAGTGCAGCTTCTGTGCAGTGCGCTCTTAGCACTCTGCTGGCAGGCTGCTTTGACCCTGACGCAACGCTAAAGACGCAAGTGGAGACGTTTTGGGAAAACGGGGGAGCTCTGCACGAAGTGCCACAGGTGAGGCTGCTGCAGTTATTGCAGTTCGCCAACCGGAACAACTACGGCGCGCTGTGGAGCCAGTTTGCAGCCTCGTCGCTGCTTCGGCTGGCGCTGCACGGTGACGCTGCCTCGCGGGAACGCCTATCCGGAACACCGCTTGCGCCGCGCGAACACCGCAGCAAAGTGCAATCGATAAACACTGCTTGGAACGGGACGCGGCCTGAACGAACACTGCTGCAAGGTGCGACACTGGGGGGGGGCGGCTCTCAAGATCAGGGGGGGCAGCTTCTTGCCACACAGGATTATGGAGGTGGTGGTGCCTCCATTATGTTTTCCCAGACACAGGCAGTACCGGCAGTGGATGAGTTTGCGTTTCAAGGCACCTTTGCCGGTGACGGCTTCGGTTTCACGCAAGCCCTGGAAGGGGGGGGCTCCGCGGACAGGGGCGCCGACGCGGCCCAAGCAGCCTCCCAAGCCATCAGCACCGTGCGTAGGCTAGCCCGCACCAATGCGTCTTCTGGGACAGGGGGTATGCCTAGTTTGGCAGGGGACCTGGCTGGGGAGACAGGAGGCTTCTCAGCCACACAGCCCCAGGGGGGGGCGGGGGCCTCCTTAGCACAGAGCATGCTGCAAGCGGACGCGGGTAAAGTGTTCCGTGTTCGGTTTGGTCCCAGCTCTGTGCAGGCGGCTGCCACTCAAGCATCCCAGACCCAATCCTCCAGCGACGAAGGTGGTGCAGGGGGGTCATCTGGAAGCCAGAGGGGAGGGTCTTCTTCAGGAGATCGGCACTGGGAACGCGCTTTGCAGCAGAGGCAGGAACACAGTGTGGTGGGCCGAGCAGCCCGCGCGCAAGCAGGGCGCAGTGTGCGTCTCCTGCGTTCCTACCGCGCAGGAGACCTGCCGGACATCGAGGTGCCCAAGACACAGCTGCTGCTGCCCCTGCGACAGCTGCTGGGGCAAGATGCGCCGCTGGCCCAGACAGTGCTTGCAGCTCTGAGCGAGCAGCTGTACGGGGCGGCGACGGTGCAGGGGCGTGCGGGGGGGGTGCGCTCGCCTCTGAGTGTGTTTGCTGCAGCACGCTTGGCCATGAGACAGCTGTCCAACGATGTTGTTCACAGTGCAACCCGGAATCCTGCCACCATGGGGGGGCTGACTGCTGCACAGGACGCTGTCACAGCTATGTTGGCCCTGGGGGCACATGTGACAGCAGTAGATTGCTGCCCAGTGTTCCGGAACACCAACGATCTGCAACTGCAACTGCCAGCCGGCCTCGCTCCAGCTCTGAGCGAAGGTGGAGATGCAGACCCCGCCGCCCTCGATGCGCTGTTTGGGGGGGGTCAAGGGGATGGTCGAAGGGGGGGGCTCGCCAGCTTGGGCCAGCAGCCAGATGCCATTTCGCCAGTACTTGCAGCTTTGCTGCACATCACAACCAATTCCCCAGGACTGCAGCTACGGCGTATTGATGCAGGCGAGCGTGAAGCGTTGAAGCACCCCAAAGCATTCCTGTTCCGACCTGCAGCTGTGGGACGAGCAGGAGCGGCACTGTCCCTGCAGCTGCAGTGCAAGGCGTTCCTCGAGTGCTGCCTGCGGGCTGCCGGGCACAACGGTCTCTTTACGGCTTTGACGGATTCCCGGGGGGTGAGGGACGGGGGGGGGGGGGGCAGCCACGGCAGCCTTGCCTCCGAGGGCAGTCTCTCTAGGGGGGACTCCCTCACAGGGGACCTGCGACCACCCAGGTCGCAGGGGCGGGACCGCAGTTCCGCCACTGCGGCATCGCGTTCTCGCCCCGCCCCTTCGGCTGCGGCGCCCTCAGCCAACGAGAACGCCCTGGTGGCGGCAGCGGAGGAGGGTGACATTCGGGAAGCACGCCTGGCGTGTGCAGGCGCATATGATGCACTGGGCATGCCTGACGCCAGTGCTGGCGCTGCCGCGCTGGCCGTGACGACGGCTGCCTCGGCTGAAGCGCAGGCTGCTGAGCAGAAGCAGCACTGGGCCAAAGCAGCCCAGGTGTACAACGCGGCAATCCAGAGCAGCAACGCCCTCGAAGAACACGAAGAAATCCCATTCATGCTTGCTGCGCCCGATGCAGCAAGTGCGGAACTTGCATTTGTTCCACCTGGAACAACTGACGACCTGGAGTGCTGGCAAGCAGTGTCTTCGCTGTGGGAGGCGGATAGCTGCATCCCCTTCGAGGAGGTAGACCGATGGAGCGAGCAGTACTGCAGCGCACTGGGCAAGCTTGGGGACTGGGGGGGATTGCGGCAAGCGGTCCACGACAAGCTGCTATCAGACTCAGAACACGCCGCGTCGGAACAGGGCCTGGACGCAGCGTTGCTGGGTAGCAGATTTGCAGCAGAGCCACCCCTGGCACTGCTGTTCGGCGAAGCTGTTCAGGTCTCCACAAGTTCTTGGTTGAAGCCGGAAGACAGCGGGGAGGTGCAGTCTGGGCAGCTTGCGTATTTGCTTCAATGTGCCCTGCAGGGCGACACAGCTGCCGTGGGGGACCTGCAGCAGCTGGCAGGGCTGGCAGAACACAGCCCTGCTGTTCATGCGTGGATGCAGGTGAAGGCATCACTAGTGTTGGCCTGTCAGAGCATGGCTGCTGGCGACAGCAGCGGCAGCGCACGCGGGGTGGACGCTTGGCTGGCTGGGGCGACGGTGCAGGCTGCAGCGGGGCAGATCGGAGCAGAGGCCATGTCCGGCATGGGGGTGTTCTCTGTTCTTGTTCAAGGGCATACCGTACTGCAAGCACTAGACACTGCCCGCCGCCTGCGGTCTCACGTAGCAGGCACCGGGTTCGTTCTGGGGGGGGCTCTACAGGCTGCCCTGCAGCAGATGTGCACAGGCAGCAGCGATGCATACAATGGTGAGCTGCAGCACGCATCCTTCTCCGCCATGGCTCGTGCAAGTGCCTCCGCGCAGGCCCACTCAGCAGTGCTGCGGGCATTGACAGACCCCCTCCTGGCTGCCAAGCGCAGTGCTGGGGTGGAGGGGGGGGCGTATCAGGGGGCCCTAGAGCAGCGGCTGCCACAGCACTTCCTGGGCATTGCTGGCGCTGCCTTGGCTTCGGGACTCCCAGAGCGAGCGCTGCGAGAGGTGGCGCGCCTGCCGGGGGGGGGTGCATCCCACCCCCAGGCGCTGCGCATCGCAGGACAGGCCAGCATGCAGCTGGCGGCCCTGGCGGCGCAAGATGGCGCTATAAGCAGCAGTGGCGCACTGCTGCAGCGCGCAGTGGCGCTCACTTGGCAGGGGGCCGCGGGGGTTGTCGCTGCGCACTCTGGGCGCCAACGGGGGTCAATGGGGGCTCCAGCTGGCGGCGACCCTGTCTCTGCTGAGCAGGCTGTGGTAAGTGTGGTGCAGGTGTGCACAGCGGCGGCGCTTGCTTCTCAGGGGCAGCCTGCCGCCCTGCAGCACGGCTGTCTGCGTGCAGCACTGCACGCCTTGACTGCGGCGTGTTGGGGAGTTGGGGACTCGACCGCCGCGCTGCTGACGGCAGGCTGGAGCAGCGAGCGGCCGTCTGCTGTGGAGGGCGCCCTCACAATCATGTCGCCTGGCGACGCTGCGGGCACGGCTGTGGGGTCACGTGTCCCTACCACCTGGGACGCTGCCTGTGATTTCTTCAGTCGCCTGCTGCTGGCGCTGCAAGCCGGACAAGACGCAGCCGGCGGCACTACCGATGTATCTGACAGCGGCAGGAGCAGCACTGCAAAACGCAGCAGGCGCGGTGAAACGGCTGACGCGGGGCATGGGGGGAACGGCATTGCAGATACCGGTGCCGGTCGCACTGCTGCCGCGGTGGCTGCAGCCATAGGGTTGCCTGTGCCAAAGGCGGAGGCGTGGTGTGCCGCACAGCTGACAGCTGCCTGTCTGCGGGCGGTGTCCCTGGGCAGCATTACAGCCAGGGGCTTCCTACCGCAGTGCCTTTCTCAGCTGCGCTCTCACCCAAAACAGTGCATTCCAGCGTGGGTGGCCCACGGAGGGGAGCTGTCCCGGGCCGCCTGGCTGCAGTGCATCGAGCCTCTTGTGTCCGGCTTTGTGGTGGCTGCACAGGGTGCAGGGGGGTACAATGGCCCGTCTCTGTTGGTTGGCGCTGATGCGTACTCCCAGGAACTGCTGGGGTGTGCAGGCGATGCTGCCTCGGCGCAGGTGTTCTTGTTGGGTTGGACCCTGGTGGGGCTACTGAGAACACACGCGTCTGCTGTTGCGCTGCCGCTGCTTGTGGCTTGCGAAGGCATTCAGCTGGAGGGGGGGTCAGATGGTGAAGCGGGGGGGGGTGGTGACCCCCGCTGGCTCCCTTGTCTCACAGCTGCAACCCCCGTGCAGGCAGCAGCCCCCGTGCTTGAGTTGCTGACACTGCTGTGTGAGGTAGCTCCACAGCTTCAGCTGTTGGTGCGAGCTACCCGAGACCTAAGCCCCGCGGAGCAGCGCATCAGCAGCGTTGCCCGCCTGGCCTTGGTGCAGGCTCGACGGGGGAAGCACATGGTGGCGGCAGACATGCTCAAGGCGCTGTACAGCGACCTGGGGACGGCTGAGGTATGCGACCGCACCCCCCCCGGACGCAAGGCGGCGGCAGGCATCGCTGCTGCCTTGAAGGTGCTGAAGCCTAAGCTGCAGAAGCTGTTGTCCCCCCGCGGCGGAGGTGCCCCCAGTGCCCATGATGTCATGGTGGCCTGTACGGCGCAGCAGGACTCCAAGCTGGCTGCGGCACTGAAGGGGCACGCATTTGCCCCCGGCAAAGCAGCCCTGGGCAGTTTCTCCCTGTGGATGCAGGACTTCGATGGGAGGGGACTAAGGGTGTCAGGGGGGCTCACAGTGCCCCAGGAGTCCACCAATACCGCTGCCTCCTCTGCGCCTCCCTGCCGTTTGTTGTCCTTCGAGCCCAGCCTGCTGTACCTCCAGTCCAAGCAGCGTCCATGCCGGGTGGGAATGCGGGGCGATGATGGGCGGCGACACCTGTTCTTGTTGAAGCAGGGGGAGGACCTGCGGCTGGACCAGCGGGTTGAAGATGCATTTGGCGTCATGAACGCCTCTTGGCGAAGGGACGGGGAGACGGCAGCCGCGGGGCTGGAGGTGCCGCGGCTGGCGGTGACCCCCCTGTCCAGGGCGGGGGGGTTCATGGAGTGGTTGGGGGGAGGTGAGACACTGGACCAGCGGGTGGCCACTGAGCTTAACGCCTCCCACGGGTCTCTCCTGCAGGGTGGGGACACTGTGATGAGGAGTAAACTAGGCAAGAGGCAGCTGGAGCAACTGTGGGGGGGCAAGGGGCTACCAGTTGCCCCCAAGGACTACTTTGATCTGTTCCTCAAGAGTGATGCTGTAGTTGCGCAGGCGTATGCGAATGCCTGTGCAGCTGTGCCTTCCACCTCCCTGCAGGGCATGGTGCTGCGTATGGCGGGGGATGCCCGGGCATATCACGCCCTACGGTGCAGTTTGGCCGGCAGCCTAGCCGCCACCAACACCGCGTGCTACATCCTGGGGGTGGGGGACCGGCACTTGCAGAACATCATGCTTGTTCCGGGTCGAGGTCTTGTTGTTCCGATTGACTTTGGGTACTCCTTCAGCATTGGCACAGACACGCTGCCTGTGGTGGAGCTGTATGGCATCCGGCTCACCCCAGCGCTGAGGGCCATGCTGGCGCCGCTGCATCACGGCCGGGCACTGACACTGCCCATGGCCCGCGCACTTGGGGCACAGGGGCGTGCTGCACAGCAGCTGCTGCTGGGCCTGGAGTCATTGGTGCAAGACCCGATTATAGACTGGGCGTACAATGCTCACAAGGCCACCGTCATGCGCGCCGCGGTGCAGGCAGCACAAGATACACAGGCCACGGGCACCCCTGGGGTGTCGGAGGTGGGTGGCACCGTGCAGCTCGGCCCCTCCGGGACTGTGCCCATGAGTGCGGGCCCTGCCGCGGGTGGTGCCTCGGCTGGGGGGGGCTCCTGCGGAAGCAGAGGGGGTTCAATGGGGGGGGCATCGAAGAAACGCCCTCGAGGCGGAACACCAGAAGCGGAAGACAGCAACGTCATAGATGCTGCGTGGTACCCCTTGCGGAAATTGCTGCGGGTGCGGCAGAAGCTGGAACACTTGAACCCTGCTGCCGTGCTGGCACTTGAAGTGCAAGACAATGCAATTGCAGTGCAACACCCGCGTGCCCTTCGGGCTTTGTTGGCGGTGCTGGCTGGGCAGCCGGAGGCGCATGTGCGGGCAGGCGCGGACTGCAATGTGGGGCCGGAGCGGCGCTGCGCCAGCCCGCTGGACCAGGCGGAAGCACTGGTGGAGATTGCCACCGATGCAACCTTGCTCATGCGGCAGTGGCATGGCCTGTGGTTGCACGTGTAAGAGGGTTGCTGCCGTCCTTCTTGGTAGAGCCTGCTTGCAAGTGCGCCCGACGTCGGGACTTGCCCAGGTGTCGCTTTTACGATTAGCTGTTTGCAATGTTTCCGCGTTTATATGTTATGGCAGTTTGAAAAAGAAACTTGAAATTTAACTTTAATCAAGGGGTAGAGCAGGCAGGGTTGCGACTGTTGAGCAGGAACATTTTAAGTCCTTGCCTTTATGTGTGATGGGGGCTGTTGCGCAGCCAAGAGTTGACTGCAATCCTGCACGGATTCATGCGCTGAAATCTGTTCAGCCCTACCTATCACTTTGCACATTGGTTGGAAATTCCCGAGGCCTTGGTGCTGGATATTGCCGTGTTGGTTAATAGCATTTGGGGATTTCGATCGAAGATGTGGCTGCTGGTAGTAACCAATATATTGGCAGTTGGGTTGTTTGGTGCCGCGAGCTCTAATGTGCAGGCAGCAGTGCCACACAGTCCTTTCTTGCACAATAACAGTATGCTACACAACATGTCGTTCAACCAACACCTACGCTACGCAACTAGTATTATTTCGACTGACTTTCAGGAACGTTTGGCCGGACGAAGACGCGGCGCAGCTCCAATGGCAGTTTCGGCTGCGTTTCGCTCCGCCATTGACGGCCTCAAAAATAGCACGGCCGCAGAATCAGCGCTTCAAAGCAGCCTGCGTCTCATTTTTGATCATCAGCAGCTACGTGTTGACTTTGCTGCTGATGCTTTTAAAGCCAGGGCAGCTCTGGCGCGATATATTGCCCATCCAGATGCGTTGACTTGGGATTCCCACAAGTTTGAGATTGCTACACGAACATATGATGTCCTGTCTGCCTGCACCAGGTCTGTTGTTCCAAACACAGATTCTCGAAGAGCTTCGCATACTCCTTCGTCAAACTTGCCTGCAACGCTCACTGCTTTTGCCTCTGTTGCGTTTGTGGCCGCGGCTGCGGAATCGGATATATTCACCCGTCTGCAAGTCTGGAGCCTCAAGTCTGCTCTCATGAGAGGTCTTGCTGAGCGTATTGCTTTTGTCGGATTTAGCAAGAGTGCTCCTGAATCTGAATTGTGGGACGAGGTGAAGCACTTCTCCGCCTACTTGTCGCGTGAGGACTTGGTGCCCGACCTCGGTGCACAACACTCCAAACATGCTTCACCTGCTGCAGCCCTTTTACACAATGCCGGTGTTTGGATGCATGCAAACCACATTCTGATGCTACCAATACAAGGAGTTATGTCCAATTTGACAAATAGTGCGACTGATCGCAAAGCGCAGGCAGCGCACTCGCTGCTGACAAGCCGTCACACAAACTACGTCAGGCTGGACGAGGCCTTCGTGGCTGCATTGCCCAATTCGAACGTGACAGAAACTTGGTTTCAGCGCACTTTGCAGCACGCTGAGGCCAACTGCACCCGCCCTCAGTGCGCTCCGGGCGCTGCGCTGGCTGCTGCCGTGCACGCCCACCCCAGCGAAAGCCACATCCTGCCACGCAACGTGCTGCATTTCCCAGGGGGGTCAGCAGAGACCACACGACAAGCGCTGTTCTTCCGGGGCAACCAGGTGCACACCACTGTGCAGGATGGTCTGCGGGGCGCATTTGCAGTGGCGGTGCCCCCTGGCGCGGACCTGAAGCGCTGGCTCGCAGGGCGCAACGAAAGCACAGTACTGCAGGGGAAAACAGGACTTGACCTTGCAGTGCGGCACCTGCTGCACACCCAGCCGCCACAGGAGTATTGGGAGCAAGCCATGCGCCTAGTGGTGCAGCTCACGGCACCCCAAGAACCAAGCACACACCCCGGCAGCTGAGCACTGCCAGGAAGACAGAATTATATATTGCTGCACACTAGCTGTAGAAACACACTCACCCACACACAGTGTCATCGCTTCTCAGGCTTGCTGGCACTGCCCCCAGGCGGCGACGATGCTGCCAGACGCTGCTCCCAGGACAGCCCCCTGCCTCTGTCCAGGATGCCCCCCCGAGCCCGCTGCTTCTGCCGCCGGGAAGCCTCCGTCCGCTCCGCATCCGCCGCTGCGCCCCGCACGATCTCGCGTCGAATGGTGCTGGGGTCGGCGGCACTGCTGCCGAACACGCCTGGCAGCACTGTAGCCTTTACGTGTGCAGCAGCGGCCTGGGACCGCACCCGATCCGCCAAGAGCCGCGTGTCAAGGGCACCGGTATCCATATCAGGGGGGGGTAGTTCTGGCTCCAACGGGGGGGATGACAGCTCATGGGCCCATGCTGCTGCCTGCATGGTGGCATGGCGAGCTTCCGGACTGGGGCTCGGGCTGCGGGGGGGGGGCCTCAAAGCAGAGGAGGGGGGGGGCGGAATAGACGCACGACTCATGGCCCCAGCAACAGAGTCATTTTTCGGTGGTGGTGCATCAGTGGGGGTGGCATAACTTGGGAACCCCCCCTCGGATGGCTGTGGCCCCCTCCCCGACGGCTCCCACCACGCTGAAATCGTGGAGGCTACATCGTCCTCCCTGCTATCTCCTGCTGGGGGGAGGCCATGCAAACGCCGCACAGCTGCCTTGCGCTCCTGCAGTAGCTGCCGCACATGTCGCCGCACACTGCTGTCACTGGCAGCAGCAGCATTGCGGGCGGAGTCACGGGCAGACGTTGCTGCAAGCCGCCTGGCAGCCGCCTGCACAGCCACGGACTCCGCCAGGCGGGCAGTAGCACGAACAGTGTCAGCAGAGGCCGGAATACTAGAGTCCAGCAGGGGCATGTGGACAGACGGCAGTGCATCTACCCGGGCTGGAGATGAGGGGGGGTGTGGAGGGGGGGGTGACTCGACCGCCTCTCCCCACAGCTCCGCTGTGCGAAGCATGTCCTTCACAGGCGAGCTGCCAGACCAGGGTTGCTGCCGTGGGGGTGGCTGCGACACCCAGGTTCTGTAGCGTGTTCCAGTTTGCGCTGCTGGTGCAAGCAGGGCTGGGCGTTCTTCCCCTGGCAGCTGGCGGCTGGAGATGTGTTGCGGACGGTCGGGGGGGTGCAGGGGGGGGGCAGGGGGTAGATGAGCTGGCAGTCGAGCTGGAGCCACAATCAGGGGGGGTTCATCTCGCCCAAGGGTGGGGCTCGGTAGAAACGGCTGTGGCCGGCGTTTTGTGGGGACCCCACTGTGCTTCTGAGGATTCAGGTTGAAGTTTGAAAACACCGGCGAGATAGCTTTGCGGTAGGCACTTGGGATGAACCTGTCTGCTTCCTGTGCGTTGGATGGTGTAGGGGTGCTCAGAACACGTGGGGGGGGGCTGCCCCCCCGTGGGCTGTGCGGAATTGCTCCAAGGCTGAAGCCTGGGCTGGGCTGCACAGATGCCGACAAGAAGGGGGCCTGTTCTGAGGCTGGGCTGGATATGGTGCGATGTGGCGGTGAGTGCCCTGTGTGGGACGGACCGCGCTGGGGGCTGCCAGGGGGCAGGTACACTTTGTAGGGACCCTTAGATTTCAACGGGAGGGGGGGGTCGCTGGCTCGGCGTCGACTGTTTCCGGGAGAGGTGCGGGGCGGGCTGGGCCCTGCAGCTTCGAATGTCGTGTGGCGCCGTGGGGGGGCGGTGTCCCTTGCCCCACTGCCCCGCCCCCCCTGTAGACGGCGCCCAGGGCTAGCAGGGCCATCTGTCTCACTCAGGGTGCGCACACCGGGGGAAGGAGGCATGACAGCATGCAGGGTGGGTGACCTGTGCGCAGGTGAGTGATGAGACTCCACTGTGCTGAGCTCGGCGGAGTGCCCGTCCAGGGGCTCCTCTACAGCTGACTCTGTTCCGGGAACACTGGACCTGGGCCGTTCTTGCCACGTCAAACTGTTCACGATTGAAGCTGAGGGGTGGCTGCTCAAGTCGAGCTCCAGGTGCACACCCTCATGGGGGGGCTTCGCAGAGGCGCCGTCGTCGTCACCTGCGACCAGCTGCACATCGTCATCCAAATCCTGCAGCCGGCTCGAGAACAGCTCAGCAACGCCAGGGGGGGGTGCAATGGGTGCAATCCGTAGGCTGCGCTGCAGCATCAAGCGTTGAATATCGTCCCGGGTGTTGTGCTCGAGCAGAACATCACGAATCGAGGCATCCTGCAGTGCCAGGCTGATCGGAACACTCATGCGCGCAAGCGTTTTACTGCTTGCAGCGACCCGCATGGTGGGTGCAGGAAGAGGGTGGTTTGTTGCACTTGAAGATCTGCGTTCTTGCTCCTTGTTGAAGCTGCAAAGCCGAGGGCTGCCCAGCAGCGCCACTCGGTCTCCCACTCGGCCAGGGGCGCGCTGGGGGTGGTGCCTATCCACCGCAGTCATGTCCACTTCCCCACGCCCCCGTACACTGTGGCGCAGCAGTGGTCTTGTGGGCTGGGCGACGGGGCTTCCAGGTGTCACGCCAGGCACTGAGCTGCAACTGGGCAGGGAAGGTCTGGGGGACTGAGTGCCCAGCTGTAGCTGTTCCGAGTGAGAGAGGGCACTTTTCCAGGTTGCACTTGCGCCTTTAAATGCGGTCACAGTGATGGTGGTTTGCTGAGTCGAGGCTTGCGAGGCCACTTGACCAGGGGGGGCTGATCGGCGCCTGGGGGGTTGAGGGGGGTGCAACAGCCTGTGGCGGCCAGCATTGGCCCCTACACCCGCAGCTGACACCCTCCAATCGTCCACACCACGACGCGCCAACAGTCCCTGTGAGGGGGGGGTCGCTGGTGTCGGCAGGGGGGGCAGGGGGCGTTTCCAAGCAGAGGCTGCGGCCGTCGCCTGCTCCAGAAGAAACGCCTCTCCAATGGCCCGCCCAGCCGAGTGGTGGCTCAGCGCAAGGGTGGCGATCTCGGCGTGGCTTGCAGTTGCAGCCCACTTCACCCCCCGCATGGCTCCGGCAAGTGTGTTCCAGCTGTCGCCCTCGCTGGCTGGTCGGCGGCACAGCGCGTCAGCCGACCACACTGCCCCAGCGGATGCCGAGGGGGGGTCGCTTTTTGTGAGAGAGGACCCCTGCACCTGTGTGTACACCCCTCCTTCACCCCGAGTCACCACTGCCTTCACCCATGCCTCGTTCAAAGATTTGTTCTGGGTGAGTGTTCGTGCTGCCTTGTGCACAGTGCGCCACACATCGAAGCGTGACGCAGTGTTGAAGCCATCTGCCGCACCCTCCTGCAGGTACTGCACTGCTGCCTGCTGCACTTGTGCGACTGCTGCCCTGTCCACCATGCCTTCTGGAGTGAGGATAGCTGTGTAAAGGGGGGCTTCAGCCACCAGCAGGGGGCTCAGAGCTGTGCCAGCGGAAGACCCCCCCTGCACCAGGTAATCGTGCCTGGACAAGCCCCTGATGGACCGCTCAAAGCCCCTTGCACCCCCTTTGGAGGGGTCCCCCGCCACCGCCGGCTGCAGGGGCTTGCCGCTCTTCAACAGCCCGTACAGCTCGCCACCGGGACCCCCCCCTGCACAACCTACCACGATCTGGTGCAGCACCTCATTCCACACCCAGGCCGCTGCATCTGTGTCCAGGGGGGCTCCGTTGGCAGTGTACACAAGCATGCCGCTTGCAGTGACATGCACCCCAGCTGGCAGCAGCTCCGGGGGCACGACGTCAGATCGCGACTTTGTATCGGCAATGAAGCGAGCTTGTTGCAATTGCAGACGTGTGCGTCCAACCGTGACACGTGTCGACGCCATCGCAGCTGCGACGACCTGGCCAAAGAAGAATGCCCGAGGCTCCCCGCTTTGCAAATCTGCAGGAGGGTCGGGCAGGGAAGCAAGAACACACTGCAAGGCAAACTGCGCTGAATCAGGAACACCTTGGTCTAGATCCAGCTCAAATGCTGCATGCTTGGCTGCTTGCACAGCTAATTCCGCAGCTTGTTCTGGACTGCCCCCACCACTGAGAGCTCGCTGGGCAGCTGCTTGGGCCGCCCCCACCACTGCATCATGCAAGCAGAACAAATCTCGCAGTGCATGATCCTGTTCGTGTTCCGGACGGTGACTTTCGCTGTCTTGCATCGCCCGAACATGTGCCGGGAGCACAGCTTCATCTGGAACACGCACACCCAGCGTGGCCACTGCCTCGGCAAGGGCTGTCCACCACACATCTTCAGCGGCCCCTGACCCCCCCTCGCCTTCCCCTGCTGCAGAGGCCTCGGTGCCTGCTGTTTTCAGCACATGTGCCATGGCCTGACGCATGGCATCCTGTGCAGCTGCCGGCACACATGCAGAGGCGTCCGTTGGGTGAGCTACATTGCGCGCTCGCGTGGCACCGCGGGCAGCCGCCAAGCTAGCAGCAAGCGCACATGTGCCGCTGCCGCCGGTCGCCGCCAGCACTTGTGCTGCTGTGTCTAGGAGTGCCCCGACCACCTCGTCATGCCCCCCCATTAGACGCAGAACAGTGGTGGTGCGCTCAATCGGAACACGGATTGTGTTGCTGCTAGCAGCCACATTTGCAGTTCTACTCTCATCACCTTGCATCTCAGTGTCGTTTGCTTCACTTGGAACACATGGCACTGCAACTTCAGACTGCTCCACGGCTTTTTGCAGGAAGAATCGAAATTGGTCCCATCGCAGCCCGCTGGCATCAGGCCCAGGGGGCGGTGGCAGGAACTGCAACAAGCGTGCAACTGCAACTGCAACTTTCTCGTGAGCTGCGATTTCGTCAGCAGAGGGCGGACCATCCAGGCCATGGACGGAGGGTAGGGCTGCTTCAGCTGCGGCAGCAGCGGCGGCAACGGCATTTCCTGTTCGAGCAAAAACCGCAGCTGCAGACTGCACCAGACGTTGCACGGCGGCAGCGTCAGCCCCAGCGGACTGCAGCAGCTGCAGAGCTGTTCTGTGTTCGTGTTTCATGCTTGCATTAGTGCTTGGTGCAACATCGTGCTCCACAGAACGAACAGCCGTTTGGCCGTGGGCTGTTCTGTGTTCCCGGTTGATCCGCTCAGGGATGTACCCAGTGACAGTTTCCTGCACAGTTGCCTCAGCCGCCGCTTGTGATATCGCGTGAAATGCCTTGCCAGGGTCACCAGAGTCACCCGGAGCCATGGCACTTGTAGTACGGTGAATGAGTTTGAACAGCTCCTGTTCCGTCCTGTTGGACATGTTCTGCACCGCCACGCCAAGCTTGAGAGCCTGGCGGCGTGCAGCTGTCCAGCCGGCAGCGGCAGCCATGGCGCTGTTCCCAGTTGCAGCGAACACATCAGCAGCAGCCCGCGCAGCAGCAGATGTCAAGGCAGCGCCGAATTCCTGCTTGTTCGCCAACAGGGACCACAGCGGCAGGTCCCGGGTGAACACCACAGCCTTTGCCACCACGGCGTGAAGGGGGGTGTTCTCGCCTGCAGATAGGACACCCACACCGCCTTCGCCGAACACCAAGTTTTCGCTTGAGGCACGGTCGTCTGCATGTGGTTGCAGTTGGCTGGTGGTGGTGTGCAGTCGTTCCGTGTTCTGCTGCAATGCCTCCCTTGGCATGGTGAGCTTCGTCATGCGTGCTGCCGCCTCCAGCATTTGCAGCTGGAAAGCTGCGATTTCCGTACCAGACAGCCCCTCAGGCGGCGGCGGCAGAGCCCGCAGCAGTCGCCGCAGCGCTGACTCGGCGCCCAGGGACACCCCCCCTCCACCCCCCCCCAGGGCATCCCGTGCCGCCGCCACCCCTGCTGCTGCCGCCGCATCCAGGGAGCCAGTGGCCGCCAGCACTTTGCAAGCGGTTGTCACGGCTGCATCCACTGCTGTGTCACTTTTGCCCACGAGGTCGAAGAACACACATGGGACCGTTTCAGGTGCCGGCAGTGACCTGCTTGCATCTGCGGTGCATTGTTTCCCCCGGGGCGTAGGCCCCCCCGCCTCCACAGACAAATCGAATTCGTCGTCATCTGATCCCCCTTCACCCCCATTCGCACCCCTTGATGTCAAGTCCCGCAGTTTGATTTCTGCCTGCACACGCACAGTGCGTTGCCTGGCGGCTGCGCTGAGACGTTCGGCCACGTCTGTTGTTCCGCCTGGTTGTTCCGACGAAGCAGCTTCCTTCACCAGCGCCTCGAGCTGCGCCTGTATGTCATGCGACATGTTCTGCGCAAGGCCTTTTGCCTTGGCTGCTTTCTGTGCGGCTCTCACCGCCGCCGCCACGGCCGCCTCCTGGGAGCCCGTGGCGGCCAGCACTCCTGCTGCTGTCTGCACGGCCTCCTCCAAAATGGCATCGTCGCCGCCAAAGAGCTCCGATAACTTGGCAGTGCGATCCACGGTGATGAAGGTGCCGGAGCCTCGTCGCTGGGGGGCGTAGAAGGGGGGTGCATGGGGGCCCTCTGCACCCCCAGCAACCCCTAGAGCATGTGAAGGGCTGCCGTGGGCTGATACTTTTAACCCCCACGTGGAATATTTGACCCCCCCTGCCCCCTTTCGCACCGCCACCTGCACACGAGTCATGCTCCCCGCAAGCACCTGGTGCACGAAATCCTCCCGTTGGGCGGGGGAAAGCCCCTCAGGCGGCGACGGCAGAGCCCGCAGCAGTCGCCGCAGCGCTGACTCGGCGCCCAGGGACACCCCCCCCGCCCCCCCCCCCAGGGCCTCCCGAGCCGCCGCCACCCCTGCTGCTGCCGCCGCATCCAGGGAGCCAGTGGCCGCAAGCACTTTTGCTGCCATGGCAGCGGCAGCGTCACATGCACTGTGACTCTGCCCTAGCATATTGAACAGCGTGTCCGTGTGGCGGTCGCCACCGCCTGCCGTTGAGGTGGTGCGGGGCACCCCCCCCCCGCTGGTGTGTGCACCCCCCCCCTCCTCCTCTTCGTCACTGTCATCCGCCACCAGGACAGAGGAGACTGCCCCTCCCTCCGTGTCAGCGCCCCCCTCGCCTGTGAGCTGCACCGAGGCCTTAGTGGCCACACGTGTGCGCTGCAGGGAGGCGGCAAGCCCCCCCCCTTCATCCCCCTCAGGGGTGTCAAACACCGCATCCAGCGCAGCCATGGCGTTGTCCACGGCATGTGACCCCCCTTCACCCCCATCCTTGGCGTGCGCAGCCATCCACGCCTTCTTCGCAGCGGCCTTGGCAGCTGCACGGCTGCCCGTTGCTTTGAGAACTTTCTCTGCAATTTCCAAAGCAGCCTTGGACGAGTCTGCACCACCCAGTGCGTCTTCTGCAGAGGCCTCGGTGGCCACTGTCACTGTTAGGGGGGGTGTTTCATCCGAAGGGGGGCCCCCGCTGCCGCCGTCGAAGTGGGGGTGGGTGTCGTGACCCCCCCTGACACCCATTTGACCCGATGAGGATGAATCTTTCGCTAGGCTGGAGTTTGGAGAGGCAGAGAATGGAGGCACGTGCAGGGTCAATTTCCGCAGGGCAGCGTGCAGAAGGGCAGTTGTGTGCTTTTGGCGGGCTGCCTCGGAAAAGTGTTCTGGGGCTGGAGGCAGGCCAGCAAGAACAGCCGCAAGCACGTCTTCAGCTGCAGCGTGCACTGTTCCGCCTTGGCCTTGTTCGCGCAGGGCGTCCTGCGCCTGGGAGGTTGCAGCGGCCGCAGCCACCCCGGCATCTCCTGTGGCCAAGAACACACTCACGGCAGCGGAGCACGCCGCGTCAAGTGCAGCCTGGTCGTTGCCGAATAAGTCGCGTGCCCGCAGGGCTGTGCTGTTAGGCGGTGCTTTTGTTCCTGGTTGCAGTGCTGTGGGGCCGCCCTTGCCAGGCAGCAGGAATGCTGTAGCGGCAGCAGCAAACTTGGGGGCGCGACTTACTGTGGGCTTGCCCCCGTTGACCCCCGTTGCGGCCCCTGCCCCTGAATCCGCAGCTTTTGCACCTGTGTGTTCCGTGTCGCCCCCCCCCGAGCTGCTTGCTTCCTCCTCCTCCTCTGGAATATCCAGCAGCAGACTGTCCAGCAGCGCCTCAGATGCATCCAGAACGATGCTGTCATCCTGCAACTTCAAGGTACCAGTGACTCCAGCAGCAATGTACGCACGTTGGTCGTTGGTGACAATAATGTGCCCCCCCTGGGATGCCGTGATGAGCCCCCCCACCGGCGTCACCGCCTTGGACTTGGCTTCCACCGTTACCACCACCAGGCCGTCCGTGGCTTTGAGCAGGAACACTGTTCCTCGGCCCCGTGCTAGCTTGGCTGTGCCCAGGACGCACTCAGGTGAGTCGCCTGCAGCATCTGTGCTGAGCTGCTCTGCGATGCCCCGTGCGTCCTGTGAGTCAGGGGGCAAGGATGCGCCCATGTCGGACACTTTGGCTGGAAGCGCAGTTGGCAGCGCCCCCCCCCCTGTGCGCATGCCGGCCTCCTTCCTGTCTTCACAGTTCTTCAGAAGGGCCGTGATGACGTTGGTCGAGACACCCGCCTTCAACGCGGACGTGGCTGACTCCTGGGGGGCGTCCTCTGCATTGAGGGGGGGGGCTGCCCCCCCCCCACCCCCCATTGCAGCAGCAGCCGCCATGCGTTTCGTGACATATGCAGCCAGCTTGTCCAGGGCTGAGCGGTCAGATGCGATGGCATCCTCAGATGCGGAGCCCCCCACGGATGTGAGATCGACCCCCCCTGCAGCAGCAGCTGCCACTGCAGTGCCCAGCGGCACCACGCGTCCGTCTGGCAGCACCAGCATACGCTCGCCTGATGCTGACATGATGATTTTGGCAGGGGTGGTGTACTTCTTGGGGCC
>Ga0307982_1001019_pt1 | contig 22350 bp, 16 predicted proteins | sample OrgLakmetagen989_FD_201847 | JGI IMG/M metagenome (GOLD analysis project Ga0307982, IMG submission 201847) | Saline water microbial communities from Organic Lake, Antarctica - #989 | ecosystem: Environmental > Aquatic > Non-marine Saline and Alkaline > Saline | place: Antarctica: Organic Lake...
TTTGATCCCCCCCGAGGGGGGACTGGATTTAGTATTAACAGGAAGGGTGCCATCTAATAGGCGTTAGCAACGACTTTGGTGTCGTAACTGTTGCGAGCTCGGGGGTATTTCTTTCTTGATTCATATATGTATGCTCGGCCACACTCGCAAATACATACCGCATGCCGCATGTTTAAATTGAAACCTCTGTAAAGTACGTTTTTTCTTTGAAACGGGGGAGTATAATCCAATCTAATCTGATCTAATCTACTCAAATCCAATCCAATCCAATAGCACTCAGTCCCGCCGACTTGTTCGGAGGAAAGGCGCCAGTTGGAGCCTTATTGGCCTTCTGGAGCGAATTCGCTAGCGCATTTGCAGCTCAAGTGCATTCTTTATGTGCCTCTGTGACTGCTGTGTACTTGTCTTTCTTTGTTTTTGGGAGAGTATTAACTAGACTAGACCAATCCAATCCAATCCAATCCAATCCTGTATCTTAAAAATGGAAAGTCGGCTGTGGTTCGTTCGCGATCGTCTTTCATATTTAAGTATAATGCACTGCCGTGTAATAAAAAGTTATAAGAAAAGGGAAGTGCACAGCAGTTGTGACTTCAACCTCTGTGACTTCCCCTTACAGGGGAGATCAGGTTCTACAATTCCAGCGCACATGTGCAGTCGATAAGAAAGCAGACTAAGGGCACTAGAAGGCACACGCACCACGGGCATCGAGGCAAGCACATTTCCCCCGAGCTGTGCATCGCGCGGGCCCCTGAACTTCTCGAATCCAATCCACAAACGAGCAACCTGAAACGAGCCCCCCGCCCCCCAAATCTAATATTTGAATGTATATTTCAGCGCATCAGCGCAGTTCATATGGTCTGCACCAATCATCGTTAGCTGAACTGTACAACCCAAAAAGTATCACACTTGACTAGTGATGGTTTCTAACCCAAAAAATGGAAGGTTAAGGGTTATTTTGGGTTATTTTAGGTTTTTTTGGGGTTATTTTCGGTTAAATTCGATTTTCAGAAACGCCAAATGAAGTCAGAATTTCTCCAGCAAGCGCCAATATATGGTAGAAGCTGTGGGAAAGGCGGAGAAATGAGGGGTTTAATTCAAATCGAGCAATTAGGCAGGGTTATTTTGGGGGTAAATAACCCAATTATTTGGGTTTTTTTCATTTGGGTTATTAACCCCGCCCTACACTACACTTGACACTTGACACCACCACCATACCACGTGCCGCAAGCCGCAGGGCAACAACGCCATAAATAATAACGCCGCGCACCATCATTTCTTGCTTGAGCTCGCGTACTATCATCCAGAACCACGCAGAATGATATCAGCGCGCGTGACCTTGAGTATAGCTCTCGTCCTTCGGTCAGCCACAGCGTTGATCACCCCCGTGTTTGGTACCGATGTAGCTCCTGCAGTGGCAGAGCGCCTTACATCGTGGTTTGCACAAGCACCACTTCCACCCACACGCTATGGCAACCTCAGTATTTTGATTGGCAATGCTGCAGACTCAATCATCGACGATACTGCCATCAATGCCCTCGCATCTAGCGAAGGATTCGTTGCCCGAGCCTCTTCCGACTGCTCTGCCATTGCGGCTCGCGGTGGAAGTGCGCGTGGGCACTCTTATGGAGGCTACCATCTTTTGGAATTGATGGGCGTGAGCTTCATGCACCCCCTTGAGCCCACAGTTCTACAAACAAGCCCGTTAGCTGACGACGATGCCTCGTACGCGGCGTTTTGCGGCCTGAACGTGACGGAGTCTCCTCATTGGCCCCTTCGCGGCTGGCATTACCACACGCAGCACCCTCTCGAGCTGACCGACGTGCTAAATGGATTTGATTCCATTGACGCTGACGGCGTCACCGCTGCTCCATGGTCTAGCCTCGTTTCTGGTGTCGACCTATTTTTTCAATGGGCTATAGCAAACAAGCTCAACTACATTGAATGGCTTCTCTTGTATGCTGAAGAATGGAGTGAATTTGCGTCAAGCGACCAGCGTATGCAACGGTTGCGCACTCTTACAGATCTTGCCAGGAATCTGACCATTACGACAAGCGCTGACGTGCCTATTGCCCTTCGGCAGCAGCACTCGTGGTACATGATCAAGAACACTCAGGACGCGGACTGGCAGTCTCAAATCGACGACCGCCTCACCTGGGTGTTGGATGGTGCCGGCTTCGATATGCTTGGCACCGAATCGGGTTCGACGGAGTTCACCCACACAGCTTGCTCGCAGATGCTTGCTTGGATCAATTACACCGCCGATGCCTGCGCAAAGAAGGGCAAGCCTGCGTTGATCAAGTGCCACTGTTCCGACGCCGGCACGTGCCCCGAATACGACGACATCAATTTCAACTTCCTCCCGGAGCTTGCTTCTTTGAACATGGGCGTTCTGCCGCATACCGTGCAAACCTTTGGCTTTGACGACTCGTCGTCAGGGTCATATGGGCAGTCGAATTTCTCGTTCATGCGCGATTGGATGGCCGAAGTAGCTCAAGACCAGCCCCAGCGCCTGAACGTCTTTTACGGCGAAACGGCTTATTGGGTTAACTTTGATATCAACGTACCTCTTTTCTTACCACTTTACGCTGACCGACGCATTTCCGATCTACGGCAAATGCAAGCGATCGAAAAGGACGACGGCGTGCAATTCGATGGACAAATGAATTTTTGCTCGGGCTGGGAATGGGGTTATTGGGTGCAAGAAGTGGCAGTGGCGAGGGCGAGCTGGCATGTTTTGACCGAAAGCGACGGCGCTTCTCAAGAAGATGCACTGAAGCATGCATTGAAGCCCGTTGCTCGGACCCTCACCGGCGCGAACACCTCTGCTGCGTCCCTTGTGACTGACTTCTTGCTCACCTTCGTAGACCAGCAATACGGCCTTCTCATCAATGGCTCGTTATCGACTACCTCCAAAAACACCGAAGAAGTAGGCGTTGATGCGGCCGACAGTGACGATGAATTCGGGCCTACCTTCAAGCTCAACGGCCACGCTTACCTCGAAGGCTGGGAAGCAGTTGCCGACGTTGAGTTTACTGCTAATACTCTCGGGCTAATTCCAACCAATACTCAACCAGCCCACATTTCATTGCGAGCCTTGATGGACACTTCTTCGAATGCTACGACCGGAGCCGACCTTCTGGCATTCTATGAATCCGGAGCTCGGCCTCTCCTCGCTGAGATGAACTCCACTTTTGCAGCTGCTGCCGAAAAATGGGCCAAGTTGCAGGCGGAAACACTCGCTGACCAACCAGCGGACTCAAGCGTTTCGTCGCTGTGGAACGAAATTCAAGATGCGCTACGCGTCACTTCGCTTCGAAGCACTCAAGTCTTGGCAGTCTACGAAGCTGCCGCGGCCTTTCAACGTCAGACCAAGAACGACCCCACGGCTTCTACTAGTGACGATTACACGACGAATTTGGCTTCGGCGAAGTCGGCTATCGAAACTGCTGCTGAGATTATTTCGAAACGAGAGCAGCAGTACCGGGTGCCAGCGTCACGCATTGCGGATTGGCGCCCCAATTCGTTCGTCAACACCAGTTCCGAAGGAGAATTCGCAGCACCAGGCCCGACAGCATACACCTTCGGTTACCTGTGGACGGCGAAGAGCCTCATGTACTGGTGGCGCGATTATGGGATCGCATCGAGGGCGTCTCCCGAATCCCGCGGTCCGTGCTACTTGAACTACCAAAACCCGGTGGACGTTGCATTGGGACAGGGCTCACTTCAAGATTGGGCGCAAAAGGTGCGCGACAAGCACTCGGGGGATGTGCCTGCTGATTGGCTCACAGATTGTTTGGCGGCGCCGGAGCAGGAATGGGTGCTTCCACAGGACCTTTAAATGGCGTCCTCGTAGACGTCAACTAGTCGTGCTGGAGCTGCACGTTGCTTCATTCTTCATTTGAGTTCGGGATAAAGCAGACCAACGAGCAGCTCGATCTCGGCCTACTCATCTTTCCATGAAGGAATAAGATATTTCGCTCCTTGAGCGAGGTTTCTACGGCGGTTTGCTCTCTTTTATTTTGCCACATCACCAGATCATTAGATTAGATTCGATTTAATTAGATAAGATTATACCCCCCGCTTGTAAAGAAACATGATACAGTAGAAACATGAGTAAATAGCGAAGAGCTGCAAACCAATGAAATCTCAGAACATGTCTGACTGGGCATTGGGCATTGGGGAATTGCGAATTGGCGTAATAGCAAATACCTCAACTCCATTTTCCTGTCCGGTGTCTACTTGTCAAATGGTTACTTATACCACACTAACACTAAAAACTAGAGCGAATCGAGAGGTGGGTATTGATATATGATGCGCTTCTACTTCAAGGAAATAATTCTAATTCCCATGTCCATGTCTCTCCTTCGGGAACAAGGGGGTGAGTGCAGGCCAGACTATTCAAGCCACAGACCAGGCGCCGTTGGCATTTCAATAAACTGCAAATAGAAGCGAAGAGTGGTCGCTCCCTTCCCCCCGTCCCCGGCGTCTCGGCGGTGGATACACGCCCCTGTCGCGCAGCTACGAAGAAGCTGATGTTGCCGCGGAGGGTGGTGGTGGGGGCGTTACATCGCGGACGCCGAACTCCAACACGTCAGCGCTTGCAGAAGTCCGTTGAACGAGCCCGCGCGCAGTGGCCATGGCGACGATTTTCTTGTCGTACAGCGCCTCTTGTTCCGCTGTAAGGGGCACCAAATAATGCGCCCGCTCCACCACGACTTTGGCGTTTTTGTTCGCGAGGAGCGAGGCGAAGTTTGCATCGTCTAAGTGGTGCGCGGAGCCCACCGAGAGGTGAATCACGTGGAACCCGCCTTTGCTCGTAGCCTTGTTCCCGTACAAGTGCTCAACGCCGCCGTTCACTAGGGAGACGCGGCAGGCGCTGAGGGTCTCAACGATGCACCGGGCGCGCGTCAAGGCTTGCGCTCGTCGCGCCTCGTCGCTCTTCGCACCGGGCCCATTCTCGGCGGCCTCGTTCGCGGCGTGCCAAGCCAAATCACTCGCGTCTTCGCCCAGGCCACTGTACAAGTCGTGGGGTTTCGTCATGGCGTAAGGCGTGCCGGTTTCGATTTCCGAGAGGTAAGCAAGCATGTTGTAGACCGCTACTTCCACCGCGTGATGCTTGTGCTGCTCGGTAGGGCCGTCTTTGTTGCTCACTTCGAAGAGGCTGTCCGAATAAGGGGCCGTGCGGTCGCACTGCACCCCCATTGAAATGTAAGGGCTGTTGACCACGTCAATCCAATAGCCGCGCACTTCTTTCTTCAGGCCCTTGTCCTTGCCCTTCTTCATAACCCCTTCCACGTACGAGCCTAGAGTGCGGTTTGGCTGGTCGTACTTTTGGTCCCCAAATTCAAACGCCACGCCCGACAAGCGCCACTCTTTGTACAGGCGCTGGTGGATGATGCTTGCCGTAGGCTTCACGCGCGCGTAGTAGTCCCAGTCCACCAAGCCCACCCGGTTGTCGTAGCGCTGCCCGAAGTGGCCCCGCAAGCGATAGTCGCGTAAACCCACGGCGTCAAACGGCACGCTGGGGTCCCACGCTTTGAACACTTCGACGAGACCGTCGCGGTCCCGGTACTTGAGGCCATTTAAATCCACCAATTCCGCGAGAGGCCCTCGCGAGTCGCACACGAGCTCTACCAGCTCCTGCCCTAGCCGGTGCACATAGGCCTGAGTGCGCTCTTGTAAAAGGGTGTTACCGAACACTTCTAAAAATACCGTGCTCCGCTGCCGAATCGGGAGCTCCCAGTCACACGCAATTTGCAGCATGAGCAAATCTCTCGCGAGTACCTCGAGCTGCTTTTCGGTCACGACCATGTGGACTGGCATGGTGCCATGGCGGCGCCGACGAGACAACGTGGCTAGAACGTGGCGAATGTCCGAGGGCGCGGCGAAGAGTACTCTGAAGGGTTCTTGTTCTTGCTCAGCATCGGTCGAATCACTAGGCTTAGCACCCGCTAGAGAGCCAGCGTCAAAAGCCGGTGAGAACCCCCACATAGAGTGCACCCCAAGGGCTTTCGGGTCAGTCATCGACATAGTGCTCCTAAGACTGTGTATATTCTAGCTAAGCTCAAGAGAGAAGCAGGACGCTAGGCTAGCGCTGAATGGATAAGGCACAACCCTAAGCCAGTGTTGTTGAATGGTATAAAGATTAAGCTTATCTCGAGATGATTATTTGCTGTGGCGCGGTGAGCGGTGAGCTCTTGGCTCTACGAATGGTGGCCGATGATTGCTGATTCAGCCAAAACGCCGGAACGGTTGAGCGCAGCGGTTACATATGCCACCTAATATAACACCCCGGCAATAAGTACAGAAATGGAAATATTTGTCGAGACTTGGATTCAAAAACTCGAAGAGTAAACAGGTTGATTGACTTCATGTATCTCTGTCTTTGCCCGCAGTATCTATCGCGAAATCACAACATCACAAGGCTGTTTCTCAAGCATGTCAAAGACCAGCAGCCGCGTCCGCGTTGACCCAATCACCGTGGCGAAGCCATTCCGCGAGGAGATCTCCCAAACGATTGCTTCAACCTATCAAAGCAACCCACCGAAGCTGGTAACCAAAGATTGCCATTTGGAGGATAGCTGTTCACAGACGCCCGAGTAGATATTCATCGGATGTTTGGAACCTTGCATATTTCATTACTTAACCACTCCGAACTTGTATTCTACCCGTTTTTAGGTTGCGTTTCTGGCGTCGGATGACCCTTTTGCGCGCAAATACGCTGAATGGACGGGCAAATCGTGCCGCGAAGATTCGATCAACTACGAGTGCCGGGAAGTGGACCGGATGGACTTAGAAAGAGCGCTTCACGAAGCCAACCGTGACCCTACCGTGCACGGCATCATGATTTTCTACCCTGTGTTTGGGCAGGAGCCTTCGTTCGATGGCGGCAGCATGGACGACTACCTCCGAGATTCGATTGCACCTGAGAAGGACGTTGAAGGCCTCTGCCACACTTTCCGCTCGAACCTTTACCGCAACATCCGATTCATGGACGAAGGTGGGTGCATTGTCTATGAAGAATCTAGTTTTGTTCCTGTATCAACTTTTGTTTCGCTAGCTAGCATCAACAATTTTGGGCATTCGCTTCGCTTGCTACCATGGTTGATTGATTGAACCTTTTCCGTTCCTTGCATCTCCTGCTTTTCCATACCACCGGTCATTATTTTCCTCCCTTAGGCCGCCGGTTCAAATGTATCTTGCCGTGCACGCCTCTGGCTTGCATCAAAATTATCGAAGCAGAAGGCGCCTACGTGATGTCCCTTCCTGTAGGTGCCCGCTTGAAAGGCAAAACCGTGACAGTGGTGAACCGATCCGAAGTGGTTGGGAGGCCGCTGGCCGCGCTCTTAGCCAACGACGGGGCCACGGTGTACTCCATCGATTTAGACTCCACTTTCCTGGTCTCGCAAGGGGGGCGCTGCAAGAAGGTAGAAGTCACTACCGAAGACGCGGTGAAAATGTCGCAAATTGTCGTACTCGGTGTCCCTACAAAGGCTTATCAGCTCAACCCAGCGTGCATTCAGCCCAACACCCTCATCCTCAACGTGAGCTCCTTCAAAAACGTTGACCCTGCGGCTCTGGAAAGCATTCCTGGCGTGAAGTTCTGTGCTGCCGTGGGGAAAGTCACGGTTGCGATGCTGGAGCGCAACTTGATGCGCCTCTACGAAAACTTCGGCGGTGCTGTGGTGACGTCAGCAGAAGAGCCCTTGGCGAAGAAGCAGCTCACCTCGAAAAGCAGTAGGGGTCGCAGTGACGTCAGCAGCGGCAGTAGTAATGCGGACAGTGTTGTTTTTTGGTCGGCAGTTACTTGTGTCATGTGCACAGCAGTGTCTTCAGCTGTTGCTTTGTACCTCGCCACTCAACAGCAACAAAGGGGTTATCGATGAGAATTGACGAGAGCCAGACCTCGCAAATTTGCTCCAATTGGAATACCAGCAAACGTTCATCGCGGACTGTCACTAGAACCGCTGTTGTATGATATATCGCGAGCAGTTTTATCGTTGGCTAAGCTCAAAACTTCAATTGGCATTTTGCCCTCTAGCCGTCAATTTTTCGAAAATCGTAATATTAGATAGAAGGCCCGGCCCAACTCAACTCGAGATCCTTACGTATGTAACATACGGCTAGCTTTTCTCACAGAGGAATATTTTGTTTCATATACTATGCCGCGTCCCGCATGCTCCTTATGATTTCATTCTCTAATTATTGATTATTGAATTTCCTTGTCTATGAGTCATGAGTTCTCATTTTTCATCATCTACATTTTTTTTCGTGGTTTTAAAAATTGAAATGGGCAATTGGAAGAAGCCAGAGTTTACGTAGTTAAGCAGCATTTGAATTGATTGGAGCCTGCCTTCATCGAATTGGCTTTTGAAATATTTGCGCTTCTCTTAGTTTGAGGCACATAGGGGCTGAATGGGCGTATTTTTGCTTTCGGTCGCCTTCTGACACCAAAATCCAGAAGGCAGCCCTTCAACTTTACACCTTTACAGCCTCGTCATGTCCCGCCCAAAGAGCCGAATCTTGGCCCAGTCAATAGCTACCAGAGCACGGTTGCGCCACGACACTTGCTTAGAGAGGTATACACTGCGCCACAGCGCAAAGCCTGCCGCGCCGGTGCCCTTGACTACGCTCTCGTCCACGTTCACCTGCGCCAGAGCTTTGGAATCTCCGAGGTACGCGAGAATGCCAAGGTTGAGAAAGTTGAACCCTTTCGCATATCCATCTGCGTCCCCAAATTGCTGCACCAGGCCCTGTTTAGCACCCACAATCTTGGGGGCAGCACCGGACAAGTCATAATTGCGCGTGAATAGACGCGCCAGGAAAGCACCCTGTTGTGACGCCACTTGCGCCGTCGCAGGCAGAGGCTTCTGGTCAATGGTAACACAATCGCCCAGAGCCCACACGCCAGGCGCGCCACACACGCGCAGCCAATTGTCGACCACCAGTTTCCCACGCCCGTCGAGGCTTGCTTGTTCCGGGATGCTCTGCGCTAGATCCTTGACCAACGGCAGAGGCCCAATACCCGCTGCCCACACGGCGAGGCCATAGGGGACAGTCACGCCGTCACTGAGCAAAATCTCGTCCGGCTTGACTTCTTTCACGCCTGCCGAGAGAAGCACTTCCACAAGTGGCTTGTCGGAGCCTCGGCTAGGGGACACCGACACGCGCGACCGCAGGGTCTCTAGCGCACTCGCTTGCAGCTCCGAGTCAAACGCCATGAGGACCTTGTCTGAAGCCTCAATGAGCTTCACTCGCACGTAGGGCAACAGCGAGGGGTAGAATCGAGGCACGTCTTGCTCAATGAAATCGCACAACTCGCCCACGAACTCAACTCCCGTAGGGCCTGCTCCAATGACTGCAAAGGTTAAGATGGCTTCCCTCTGAGCGTCCGTCAATCCTGGCACACTCGCGCGCTCGAAGCAGTTCCCAATGCCACGTCGCACTTTCGCTGCATCCTCAACTTGCTTCAAGAAGAAACAGTGTTCCTGCACACCAGGAATCCCAAACGTGTTGGTAGTAGCGCCCACCGCCACAATCAAGTGGTCGAAGGACAGGCTGAAGTCGCGAATCTCGCACGCTGCGCCGTCACAGACCACAAGCTCGCATTCAATAGTCTTGGCCGCTGCGTCAATTTGAGTACATGTAGCTTCGAGGTAGCCCACCCCAGGGTTTACGCTGCGAATGGGCTGGCTGATGGAGCGATATTCCACCGTGCCCACGGCTGCGCCTGCGAGCATGGGGGTGAACAAGAAGAAGTTGCGCGGCGACACGACGGTGCAGTCGTACTTGTCTGCGTCGAGGCCGTCAATGAAAGCATGTGCGCCCCAACCGCTCCCTAGCACCACTACACGCTCCTTTGACGGAGGGCCTCCCAAATACTCGGGAGCGCCATTCGGTTGCACTTTCTCTTTGGGCAATGCTTCGTCTAGAGCCTCAAGCGCCTTGTTGACCACGACTGTAGCAAAGGGAGGTTGCGCGGTAAGCTTAGTCATAGTATCCTCGCTAGGAGGAGCACTGGCCTCCACTGTAGCGCGCATCGCCGATGAGGTCGAGCGCTTGAGGTAGCGATTAGTTGGGTGAAGACCATCAGCACCATGAAGAGCGGCTGCGAGGACGGCAATACCGACCAGTAGTAGCTCGGAGTGCATTTGTTCCTGTTTCCTCTTCTTCCGACACGACTGACAACTACTTAGGCTCGATCCGACACGATTTCGGTAGAAAATGCTAACAATACAATCCTGGCGTGAGGCTCGAAGTTGGATGAACTCTAGTAATGCTCCGACGTTGAGGTCCCTTCAGATAGGTCCATCTTTCATCATTTTTGTCTCTGAGTCTCTGAGTCTTTGCTCATCTCTGATCTCTGATGACGTGAACAAAAAGAAAGACAAGGAGTACGTAAGATATGCGCTAATGTAATGCGAAATTTAAGTCCGAACACATCATCAATCATCATCAGCTTGATTTCTCACATGATGAGCTCATCAACAGCCGGGATTCAGGCTAGACTTGTTGCCCTTCTAGTAGGCGTCTCTGGAGTACCACCTCAGCCACTTTGAAGTGGTGCGTGCTATCAATTGAACACGCATAACAACGTGAAATCAGTCAGCGGAAATTTCGAAGTGCTCGTTGAAGTTTTCAATTTCTCAAGTCTCGCGGAACCACAACACTACTTCTGACGTGCAAGTTTTGACCCCTGATCTTGAACTTGCTGCTCTAAAGCCATTACAAACTTAACCAGCTTTCTAGTAGAGATGCACTCACTATCATTCGCCTAAATCTTATCGTTATTTTGCTTCCCTGCCTCTCCCTCGCTATCGTGTCCTACTCTAGTGTCACCGCCTAGTAGACCATGACGTTTTGCCAGCTCGTCGTAGCCTTGGCTCTTGGCTCTGGAGCAGCCTTCACGCCCTTGCGGCCAGCGCCGCTTAAACGGCAAGCACCAGTGAAAGCGTCGCTGTTTGAGGACATCAAGACCCGCGCATCGGCTGCTATTCTTTCGGGTTTGCTTGTCATGTCTCCAGTGTTGGTTGTGCCGCCTCAGTCTGCTCTTGCTGCGCCTACTGCGACCCGCCAAGACGCTGCCACTTCCTCGGGCAGCCGAGTCAACAAGGACGCCAGCTCGCTGTTGCGGCTGGGCCTGCCTATCAACTGCCCCGACGTGCGCAAGCTCCAAGAGCAGGTGGAGGGCATCGCGGGCGACTTACGCGTGAAGCGCATCGGCGCTGCTAAGGACGGGCTGCAGAAATCTCGCAGCACCATTGCCAACACCAAGACCACCACCAAGATCCTGGCCGCGGTACGCCCGGCCGAAGTCGAGAAGGCGAAAGCCATTCTGGCGGAAATGGATGGGAACCTGGCCAAATCACTGGAGGAGCTCGAGAAGCCAGTGGGGCAGGGTAGCTTGCAAGAGAGGGAAGTGCTGGACAACGCCAAAGCAGCCCAAAGCAAGGCTGCTGCAGGCTTGACCGCGCTGGAGGAGCTCATGGTGCCTGCAGGCTACACCGTGACGGTGCCCCCGGAGTACAGCAACTTGCCGCAGCTACAGGGGCGCGCGGAAGTGGAGTTTGAGCTGAAAAAAGCGGAACCCGGGGAGCAGTTCGACATTGACGGAGACTTGTTCGAGAAAGTGACCTTGAAAATGACCATCGACGGGTTCAACGCGCCCATTACAGGGGGGAACTTCGTGGATTTAGTGAACAAGGGCTTCTACAACGGCATGCCGATTCAGCGCTCCGACGGCTTTGTGGTGCAAACGGGCGATCCCGAGGGCCCAAACGACGGGTATGTGCCTCCTGGTGCTACCAAGCCCCGCACCATCCCGCTGGAGATCATGGTGAAGGGCGACAAAGGGGTCCCCATGTACGAGTCCACCACTGAAGAAGATTTGCGTGGCAAGGAAGCTACCGTGTTGCCTTTTCAGTCGTTTGGAGCTCTGGGAATGGCCCGCACCGAAGACAACGACAACAGGTACAATTTCACACCGCTTCTCTTCCTTACTTCTTTTCTTTTCTCTAATGCGATTTTCTTTTGCCAACAAATCAGTCGATGCCTCTATTTTGCATTTGCGTGTCAGTACATGAGCTGTTTTATCGTGTGAGAATCCTTTCTTGCTTCCTCTTGTGCTGCTGCACGTTTACACATATGTATTTAAGTGTGTATATCTGTTCATTTCTCGCCGCATCACTTCTGATTTGCATCCCAACTCCCTTCATTCCACCAACAGCGCGTCGTCGCAATGGTTTTGGCTGCTCTTCGACTCCGATTTGACCCCAGCGGGCAAGAATTTGCTGGACGGTGCGTACGCGTGCTTTGGGTACACTACAGAGGGGGCAGACTTTTTGAAGGACGTGCGCGAAGGCGACATCATCAGCAAGGCGACGGTCGTGAGCGGAAAAGACAACCTCATTATGCCCAAATAAATAGACTTTTGCCTGACATGGCCCTGCTAGGGAAGCCATCGGCTCGTGTTAAAATATTTGAATGGCAATTGGGAATCCTTAATCCATTAACCAGCGTCAGCAGTCCCGATTTCGAAAAAAATTCTATGTATCCAAGACCCAAGAGTCACAAAAACATTTCCACCATTTTAGGCCTTCTATTATCCTACGGTACTTAGGGAACTAGGGAATTTTACGTAGCTCGCTGTAGGTATTACGGAGGTCCTTATAGCTATTTCGAATTCAAGAACCGAGAACCGAGGTGTCAAGTGAAGTCGATTCGTCCAGCAGAGAGGTGGCGTAAATTAATGCCTAAGGTCGCGTTTTCTATGCAGGAAAAACACGAACAGCATAACCACATAATCCATACAGCTCAAGTCAGTGCCGTGCTCTGTAATGCGTTTTTTATTTATCTGCCTTTTGTTTTGTTCTGTGTGGTATGAAACTCCAGCGCCTTGCCTCTTTGATCGGCTCTCATGTTCACACCTCGCGCGCAGGATTTTCGGCCTTCGCTTTGGCCTTAGGAGGTGCCTTTGCTTTGGACGGCGGTGGTTTCGACTTCTTCTTTCCCCCCTCCGATGCTCCGGCAGCCGCCGCGCCAGCAGGAGCAGACGAAGGCGGTACGCTAGTCGCAGGGTGGAAACTGCGCTCTTCTCCCAGGAGGTTCCGTAAGCGCTCCTGAGGCGTGAGCGCCGTCTTGTGGTCTATGGTGGCCAGCACTTCGAGCATGTCGTCTTGGTCAATGAACGGAATTTTCACCACGGCTTCCCAGTCGTTCCGCTTGCCATTAGCATCAACTTCGAAATCGGGCGGGTAAAACGACGCCAGGGGGCTCATGGGGTCCGTCATCAGTTTGCTGTACGGTGGGGGCAAATGCCGACCGCTAGCGGCGGGCAGCACGGACAAGAGCTGCATCAGAGGGGTAAACGGCCTGCCCTGAGGCATGGTGACTTCAATGGGCGCGAGATCCACCAAGTCTGAGGCCAGAGGGGCGTACAGGTGGGGGTAAAACCAGTCCCAGGACCCGCAGCCGTTGTGGTAGTACTCCAGCACCCAATACAAACCCGCAACATAGTCCTCCACCAGGCCCCGCCTCTTCTCTGGCATTTCTTCCAGAGACCAGCCAAACTTCTCGGCGTAGTATTCTTGCGCGTATGTTTCCTTGTCAAACTTAGGAGCCTCGCGACCGTTGCCATTACGAGCACCACCACGAGCAGCAGACGACGACGACGATCTGGGAGGCCCCGAGCCTCCAGCGGATCCCGACACTTCATTGGCTCGCCGCTCAAAGTAATGGGGCTCGTACTTGGCCAGCTCCGCAAAGAAGAGCTCCAGCCTCGGCAAGTGAATTTTGGTCTTGTCCGTTAGGTATCCCCCCATAGAGGGGAGCATGTCCTTGTACGCGTTCATCATCATGTTCAAGGATCCGTCGGCAATGTCTAGATGGACAATGTGCGGCAGGAAATCGTTCCCCACGAACATGCAAATGAACACAAAGTCGTCCACGCAGCGCTCTAGGCTGAGGTCGAAGCCATACTTGGTCGGGTCTTGCAATTCGACGAACTGAAGCGAGAGGAGCTTGCGCAACAAACTGATCTCAAGGAGCTCGAAGTCCTGAAGTTGTTAAAAAGGAGCAAGAAAATAAAATACAGAAATTGAAACGCGAAGAAGTGAGAACAAAATGAAGATATGAACATTGAATGAGACGAGAGGGTTTGATGACGAAAGGATACCGCCCTTATCGGGAGTCAGCATGTAATTGAAGAATGGAAAATCCTAAGCAGTCTACGGCGCAAATCATCAGAACAAAGGCCGTGCACAAACTGTAAAGGCACCTATTTCCTACTTACTTCGCGGCCATAGTTGACCGGGCTCTTAGCTTGCTTGCCGTGGCGCACGCTCATTTTCTCGCGCAAGAGCATGAAGTTGTTTTCGTGGGTCACCAGGGAGAGCATGATGAGGTCGGCATCTAAACCATAAAAGATGTGCCGCAGGGAAGGGCTCCACCAATCCGCAGTAGCCCGGGCGTTGCGAATGTAGTCCATCACCTTGTGCTCGCCCTGTTGTGCCAAGTGAGAAGAAGGAAGGAAAAGTTGCACGAAGATGCACTCACAACAGAGCGCACACAGAAAAATGAACAAACGCAACGAGCACAGTAGAGAAATGTGTCAGTTTAATGACCTCCTGTAGAATCATTTCACAACAAAAGATTCTGAGGAGATTGCTCCTCAACCTTTTCCTCCGCATGATAACATTTTGCATTTTACACAGCGCGCACACACTTACAAGCAGAATAAAAAGTAGCTCCTCATACCTCGCCGGGGACGTCAGGGCCGCTGAAAACTACTTCGGCGCCGTTTTCAATCCAGAAAGGGTCGTTTTTGCACTTGAACTCAATCCAGGCCCCAAACGCTAAATTGAGCTTGTACATGAAGTCTGTCCCCGGAGTGATGCAATTGCTGTCGAAGCAATTCTCGGCGTCCGGGATCTCGCCCCCGCGCGCCACTGCTGTGGCCATCAGCTGCTCTTGCTCTTTGCTGCTCCGGAACCGCCGCGACCGCTGCTGGTTCATTTTCGCTCGAGGCGCCACACCATCAACTGCCAAGTAAAAGATCTTTTTGGGCCGCACGATTTTGTAAATGCGGTCGGTATAGGTGAAAATGCGCTGAAGCATCATTTTTTCGTCCATGATCACGATTTCGTCGCTGTTGGCGTGCGTGCACATGTGAATGATCCCGTTCATATCCAAGTACAGGTTATCAATCTCGTCCGAGTTGGCACTCAAGCCGTCGGAGATACGCTGATTCACCTGTTGTGGTGGAATAAGAACACCGAAGGGGTATGTAATGAGTGCCCAAGTCCCAGTATCGACCTAATACGTGGTAACTAGCGCAGGAATGTGCACGAACCGTAGGATATTGGTCAGTCAACCAGCGAAAGAGCTTGGGGATGCCATGCATTGATGTTTGGTGGCGATCTCTCGGTGGAGAAATCACTTGCGTTGGTACGTTAGGAGCTTTGGTTAAAGGCATACGTGGCAAAAGACCAGTAAAAGCTGAAGCTGACCCTACCAGCGCCAGCATGAAGAGTGTGCGGGCCATATTGATCGCTAATATCTATTTACAATCCGTGAAAATGTTGACCCAAATCTGGTGCTGCTCTAGTTGGAAACAATTCTAAGTTTCGCGATCTACTTCAAGCTCGCCTCTGGAATTAAGTTTTGCTTGATAATATTATACTATTTTGGCTGGATAAGGTACGTGTAAACAGGTAGAAGCTACTACAGCGACTTCATCCCCATGAGCTGAAAGTGCTGAAGAACTGAAGCCCGTTGCCAGCTTGTGCGAATCTTGTGAAGTGCTGAAGTTAATGTTTTCAAAAAGGACTGGGTATTGAAAGATGCTTCACAAGAAAAAAGACGAAAAAAGCAGGAGATGAAAATCGCCGAGTCGCTGAAGAGTAGGAAGTAGAGATATACTCCGCCTAGCTAGAGCTAGCAACACACGCCGGCACCATGGCGGAGACCGTGGAACAAATCTTGGAGAGGCAGATCCCGTCGCTCCATGATTTTGTGGATCGTCGAATCATGACCGTCGCCGAAGTCAAAAGTCTTGTGGAACAACGACGTAACTTCGAGTACCGCCTCGCTCGGCAGGCTGCTCGCAAGGTACTTTTGTTAAGTACAGTCTTCCCTATTTTATTCTGGATAATTGTCAATGGAAGTCAATTGCATTATTCTTTTCTAGCTAGAAAGTTAGGAGCTAGATGCTAGCATGTTGAGGTCGTTTCTTGTTGGCTTATTATGTTGGTAGTGCAATCGCTTCCCTTTTCCTGAGGCTCTGCCCCCAATACGCAACCTACAGGTCGACTTTTTGCGGTACGTCGAGTACGAACTCAAAATTGATGCGCTGCGAAAGTTGCGTCGAGATCGCCTGAAGCTAGTCAAGCAAACAACGTCCGACTTTGCGCAGATAGCGCATGTCTTCTTCATTTTTGAACGGGGCGTTCGCAAATTCCAGGTTCGAAGATGGCGCTATTGGTAGACACTTAGATACAATTCTAGAACTAGTAACCTCAATTATGATCTCTATTTTTTTTTGTCAAAGCTTATCTCCTTTGTTCTGTCTCTCATTATCTAGTCATCTTTGCTTTGGCTTCTTGTATTTGTGTCCTCTCTTCCTAGGCGGATCCTGACATGTGGCTTCAGTTTATCGATTTTGCCGTCTCTCAACGGGCCGAAAAGCGCCTCTCGACACTCTTCCCCCGCGCGCTACAGCTCCACCCTCGCCACACTGCTCTGTGGCTACGGGCGGCGCAATGGCAGTCTCGGGAGCTCGGCAACACCACAGCTGCCCGGGTACTCTTCCAGCGCGCATTACGCCTGAACCCCAGTGCTGAAGCTCTGTGGCTGGAGTACTTCCGCTTGGAGTGGCAATTCATCAAAAAGCTCGGCGCTCGCCGCAATGCTCTAGGGCTTGACCCTCAAGCTGACGCATTCTACCAAGGCGCAGTGCCTCTGACAGTGTTTCAGAATGCCATTAAAGCGCTGCCTCAAAGTTTGGGCTTGCGAAGTGATTTCTTGCAGCTCTGCGGCGATTTCGAAGGATCAGACGCTGTTCGCAAGGCCATTCTTGACTCGATTGCCAAAGACTTCAAAGAGGATCCTCAGGGATGGGCCGTGCGCGCCACTGCTGCCTTGGACGCCCTCGAGGTGCCTTTAACCAGTAAGCAACTGAAGAAGAAGAACAAAAAGCGCAAGCTTCTGCTTGAGGGCAACGAAGGAATGCAAAAACAAAGCGACAAAAGCAATGCACGCCTGAGTGACGGTGAACAAGCGGCTGTTCAAGTGCTAGAGCAAGGCTTGTCCGAGCTAGCGAAGAACCCTACCATGTGGCAAACCTATGCGGACTTCCTGTGCCACCGCTGGGCGCTCGCAGTGGAAGAAGACGGAGACAGCAGCAAAGCGTCGATGTTGGCTTCGCGGCTCGACAACCTCTTTCAGCGCGGGCACAACGCTGGTGCTTTGACGCCTTCCTTGGTGGTCGCGTGGTCGCGTTTGCCGGTGGTTGGGCACCGTCGTGCGGAAGTGATTGTGAGGCAAGGCCTGTCGAATGATTCCACGTCAGTGGAACTCTGGCAGGCGCTACTTCATTTGTGTGCTTGGAACGAGGCCACCACTGCTGCTAGTGCCACAACCAGTGCTGCTACAGCTGCTGCGGAACCAACGACCTCCTTGAAGGTGGCGAAGAAGCCAAAAACAGCAGGAGCTGAACATAGTACAGCAGCAGCGTCATCCTCGTCGTCCTCTTCTCTAGAGACCGTGTTAGAAGAAGCCTTTCGAGGATTGGGCAGCAGACCTCTGGCGGAGACCGTAGCGTTGCTATACCAGCCTCTTCTCGAAGCCGCTTTACTGCCCTCGGACCCTCAGAAAGCCCACCAACTCTATACCCAAGCCTTCAAACGCTGCCCGGGGAACCCTCCAGCAGCGCTGGCCGCGCAATACGTGCGGTGGGCGTTCACGGTTGGTGGGGCAGACGGCACCGCGCAGGCATACCGCAGCGTGTGTGCGGCGTATCCGGGGGGGCACCGGGCTCTGATCCCCTGTGCGCTGGAGTGCGCCACCCTGCTAAGTGACGCCAGTGCCCATGAGGATCTGGTACGAAGCGCGTATGAAAGTGTGGTGCGGTGGAACGACGACCACTACAGTGAGGACGCGTGGCAGCTGTACGCGGCGTGGGAGCAAAAGATGAACCACCTCGACAAAGCAGATGCTGTGCGGTGGCGTGCTCAACGGGCATAATTCAGTTTATTGCAATGCCAAGGCAGCACTCCTCTGCGCTGCTGATTGGCGATGCAACTCTTGTTTTTGCGGCGTTGCTGTACTGAGTAAGCAAGGAAGCAGACAATTTTTCCAGGGAAAATGGTGAATGCGGACGACTGACATTGATCTCGAACTCGAACTCGGACTAATACAAACCCATATGATACAGAAGTGAATGCTGCAGGCAGAATTACGCGCGTGCGTTGTGGGCAAGTCGAAATACTTCCATCCCCTCTAAACCTCTAAAGTGGAAACGGGATTGTTCATGAAACCTGAAACCGTTTTGAATGATAAATGATATTGGTGGTTGGTACTGTATGGTAAAAGCTCCCTTGTATGGTGTATTTGCATACAACTATACTGGCCAAATCTCGAATAACCCCGCCAATATCACTATTTCGGCGAGCCCAGATATATGTATACTCCACAAAAAAAAAAAAAAAAAGCGATAAATAAATGGATAATTTTTCGGGTAATGGGCAATGGTTTGGTTTATCCAGCCACTAAACACCGGAATCGCACAAAAAACATTTCCACATTTCGAGTCACCACCTATTGTATATCTATCTCCGCCCAGTTCTCTAGTGACTTTTACCTATTCGCCTTTCTTTCGCTCTCTTTCTCTCTGCATATAACCTCTCTCAAGTGTACCACTGCGTGTGTTTGTTGGGGAAGTGCGTTTTCACCGTGCCCGACATTTGCGTGAGCCGGAACTTGTGTTCTGCCTCCACCTTTTGCATCACCTTGCTCTCCAAGTACTTCTCCTGCCCTTCCCGCGCTGCCAGCTTCTTCTTGTAGCCCTTTTGAGCCAGCAGCGCCCGCTGGTTGTCGAGCCTCGCTTGCGCCGCGTCGCTTTCTTTCTTGGCCGCCACGGCATCCAGCTCGGCCTGGTAGTCGGAAGGCGGCGCCAAGTACTCTGCCAGCTCTTTGGCGTCGCGCTCCGCTTTTAGGGTCATTTGCGCTTGCCGGGACTTGTCTACCGACTGCCACAGCGCATTCCGCTTGTCCACCCGGTCTTGCTGCTCTTGCTCCCGCGCTTTCCAGATGCGGTCTTCCGCCGCCTGCCGCACTGCGTCCACCTCCGACATGTCCTGCGCGTTTTTGATCATTTGCATCCGCAAGTATTCCTGGTACCGCTTGGTGGTCGCTTTCTCGTCGTTCTTCTTCGCTTGTTCCGCATCTCTCGCTTCTCGCTCCTTCGCCAAGGCGTAGTTCAAAAGCTGCAAATCTTCTGCTCGTTGAGCTTCAATCACGGACCCGCGGGCGCCCAGTCGGGTCTCGTTGAATTTCCGTGTCTCTAAGCCGCGCGCGCGGGCTTCGGTGTACCGCGCTGCTTCTTTCGCGTCTTCTTTGTCCTTGGCTGCTCGCCATTCCCGCAACTCTTCAGCGGCGTCCTGCGCCTGTCGCTCCTTCAACGCATCCTTTCGTAGCAAGTGCTCGGTTACCTGAGTGTCCAACATGCCCTTGATTTCTTTCTCCATCTGGGCACGGTAGGCGTCCTTGGCGTCTTCTTTCTTCTCCAGCTGGTCAATCCGCTCTTTCCAGTCTTTGGAAATCGCCTCGTCGTCCGCTGCCAGCTTCTCAGCAATCGCTGCTTTCTGCCGGAGTTGCTCTTCGCGGTCGGTCATAACGCGGCCGATGGTAGCCTTCGAGTTCAAGAGCCGACCGTCGTCGCAGCTATTCTGCCACTGCAGCTTGTACATACTGTCCACAAAGGCTCGCCGCTCGGCCTCGCGCTCGTCGCGAAGGGCGATGGCCCTCGCCTGAAACCCCGCTTTCACTTCCTGCGGCGTCTCCCCCAGCTCACTGAACTCTTTCTGCCACCCGTCCATTTCTGCGTTCAGCATGCCAGCGAGCTGCCGCTTCCGTGCTAGCAAACGTGCTTCCGCCTGCCCTTGGAGCTGGGACACCCGCTTCCCCTTCCGTGCCACCTCTATTTTCTCGTGCGTGGATACCTCCCACTTGGCTCGCATGTTCACTTCGTTGTAATCCTTCACGTTTCGCATATTCACCTCGATGGTATCATTCTGGAGTAGGGATAAGGGGAAAGTTATTGATTCCTTGATTGCCACTTTCAAATATGTAGGAGCACAAACTCGCATCATTCATCATACGTGAAGTCTTGTAACTCTAAAGCCGAGCTGCGTAACTGCAGTGAATTCGATGAGCTCTCACACCTAGAGGTATACAAAGATCTCCAGGAAAAGAAAACTCACCAACTTTCTAGCCCGAGCTTGGGTTTGAAGAGCTACGCTTGTCGACATCGCTGCGTGTCCTTCGGAAGCCTATTCACTCGAGTCTACAGGGGATTTTGCAGCGCAAGCAGGCGTAGCTATGAGGCCGCTATTATTTCTCAGCGCGCAACGCTCTTTTCTTATCAACAACGAACCAACGAACACATAATTTTGCACTAATATGGTATTCTCCTGCGCCACCGCGCCACCGCTACAGCTTTTGAAGCGTACCGCAGCGCATACCGTACGTAAAGCTCGACGGCGGCGTAGGATCGATACCACCTCAGCTCACTAGAGGACGCTGGTAGATTGGCTGACTCGTAGCAATACTAACTGAGCTCGATTGTCTGAGGCATCTATCTAGTTTTCAGAATTACCCATTCCCAGCGCCTGGCGGTTTGCTTCTGAAGCTGAAACACCCCAGTTTAGACATCGCGCAGAAACTGCCGTTTACTTGAATTCTACAGCACAGATTCATAATTCGCGCGTGATTGAGCTTGAAAACTAAATATTATTCATAGCTTAGCAGAATGAGCCATCGCCGCGCTCCAGATTTAAGCGCTGACCAGAAGCAGGAGCTTCGCGAGTCGTTTGAGTTATTCGACGCTGAGAAGACGGGCACGATCGACATCCACGAGCTCAAAGTACTTATGCGAGCTCTAGGCTTTCAGGTCAAGAAAGCGCAAGTGGTGAAGTATGTGCACGAGCTTGACCCAGGCAATGATGGGGCGGTTTCTTTCCAATTGTTCCTCAAGCTTATGACCGACCGGTACAGGGAAGTCGATCCTGAAGAAGAAGTTATGAAGGCGTTTTCCCTTTTCGACACTGAAGGGTAAGAGCATGGTCTCCTCCCCTGCCTCCCCGCCCTGTCCAATGATAATTGCTCTTTGGCTTTCTAGGTAGTTATGCTTTTGCCTAGCCATGCAGTGTCATTCACCTTATGTATCGCTTCTTTCTTTCCTTGCATGGCCTCTCATATTGTTACTGCTATGATTAGGGTGGGAAGCATAAGCGAAAAGAATCTCAAGGCCGTAGCGCTGGAATTAGGAGAAACTTTATCAGCCGAAGAAATTAAAGCCATGATCGATGAATTCGACGGAGATCAGGACGGCGAAATCAATGCAGAAGATTTTCGAGAAATCATGCGACAGTCGACTTTGTCATGAGTCAGGAGAGATGAGAGATTGGTGATCTAATCACTAGTCTAGTGATGTGAGTAGTATGGCCTTGGCAAAGGCACGGCAATGAAAAAAGCAACTCAACTACTTCCATGCTTGATACTTAATTTCCAGTGTGAATTATGAATTGGCCGTACTCCAATCTAGTTCACAGTAACTGTTACCAGAAGAAAATAGGGGGCATTCGGGCATTCCCGATCAGCGGATCAGGCGTCAGGCGTCCCGCGTCCGTCCCTGTATCGAACTCGAACTAATACAAACCCAAATGGCACAGAAGCCAATGCTGCGGGAAGAAGTGGGAATGCGCGTGCGTTGCGCAAACAAAGCAAGTGCGGAATGATTCAGGAGGGAGAGAGGCATTGGCCAAATTCCTCGGAAAATTTGCAAAAAGCGAGGAATTTGTGGGTGTTGCGCACTCCGCAGAACAATAAAGAGGAAGGCGCGCGAGCAAAGAAGCTCGTGACATGCGGAACACGAGGTCCACTCGGCAGAGGTCAAAGTGTGCCTTTCAGCGCGCAAGGCGCCTATTGCTCTGCCCCTGAGCCATCAAAGGCTTTGACGGGACAGGAACTCCTTCCTCGTTCGCGGAGTGGCAGTGAATAGAAAAGCCCCCCCTCAAAAATGCAAACAACAACATGCAAGCGGGCCGCTTGTGGCCTAGCGGTCCCTCCCTATCA
>Ga0307982_1001020_pt1 | contig 22335 bp, 23 predicted proteins | sample OrgLakmetagen989_FD_201847 | JGI IMG/M metagenome (GOLD analysis project Ga0307982, IMG submission 201847) | Saline water microbial communities from Organic Lake, Antarctica - #989 | ecosystem: Environmental > Aquatic > Non-marine Saline and Alkaline > Saline | place: Antarctica: Organic Lake...
CAAACACGAAAGTGCCCGATATTCGTATACTTTATTAGTTGTATGTGATTCCGTGTGGATTTCGAGGGGTGTAAGTTTTTGCCGTTGTCCAAATAATCGCCCCGTTGCAAAAAAGAAATCCTGTATTAATCTCATGATAACTCGAGCTATTTTTTAATTTCTGAAGAGCTGGATGGTTTATCATTATATCATTTTACTTTTTCTTCGTGCTCCTTGTTGTTCTATGGCCTTGAAGGCGTGGGGCGCTTTACCTGGGCCGACGGGCGGAAGTACACCGGCGGCTACAAGGAAGGCAAACCCCACGGGATTGGGCGCATGACCAAGCTCGACAGCGGCTTCGAAGAACGAGAGGTAAGCATAATTAAGTACATGTATACACCTGAGTGAAAGTGTTAAGGGTGAAGTTTTGCGTACTTCTTCGAAGCATGTGCTCGACAAATCTTTCATTAGCTAGGATTTTGCGAAGCAGCGTAGCGCTCTCCAGTACCAGACTGCTTTCATTTCGTAGCCTTCATTCTTATCTCATATTTTGTTATCTGCACAATCCATTCCTCCTCTTCTGTTTCTTTACCTTTCTTTCTACTAATTGTCGCCTTGCCATATTCGTGTGCGCTTATCCCCAGGTGTACCGAGGCCCGTTCAAAGACGGGGCGCCAACTGGCTTGCCGAACCGCTCCTTGCCCGAGTCCAGACCCGACACGCGCTCCGAGAGCCGGGACCCTCTCAGCACCGGCCGCCGAGGCAACAGCCAGAGCGCAAGCCGCGGCAGGAGCAACGACGACGACGGCGACGACGACGACGACAACAGCCGTGGCCGCAGTGGTGGTCCTGTCTCGTTGGCGGACAGAGCAAGGGCAGCAGACACCCCCACCCCACCGCGGCAACACAGTAGTGAAAGCAGCAGCCCGCCAATACCTGCCGCTAACGAAGGTGACTCCTCTTCTACTTCTGTGACCTCGGATGCTGCAGCGAGTGGCGGCGGCAGCAGTGTTGGTGGTAGCGCGCCAGAGTCGTCGATGAAAGGGCCAGACAGCCCATCGGTGGTGACGAATACCTCTTCAGGAGGCGATGGCGCTGTGGACGGTGGCAATAGCAGCAGCCCTACTAGCAGCAAAACAACGAAGAAAAGTTCGGTTGTTGGGTATTTGTCTAAACTGGGTAGCAAGAAGAAAGGTAGCAGCCCCCGCGCCAATAGCGGAGTGCCTGCTGCTGCATCTGATGGCCGTCAGTCACCTCGTGAGGACAGCGATCCAAAACCTGGGGCAGTGGAGAAAAAAGACAAGCGCACTTACAAGGGCCTCTTCGGGAAGAGCAAGAAGTAGGAATCCGGGTTGTTTTTGGGCAAGAGAGACCACCTCTTTTGTTTTCTTTATATTACACTCTTGATCATCAGGATTCATGGCGCAGCATTCACTGCACGGGCGGTGTTGTTATGAGTAGCGCGGTACGCCCTTTCCCTGTTCGCTGTTCGGACTGCCCGGATGAAGTACAGATATCAGATGATACAGAATGACTGTACTTGCTTAGTCTAAGAAAGGGGTCAACAAACCCATAGACATTTTTAACGAGCGTCTTCGTAACTCAAGCTCAAGGGGGGGATTTGTTGAGGGCTTCCTGGACTTCTTATAGTTATCCGTTCGTGAACGGACGGGGTCCAGGTCCGCAGTCCAACGAGGACCTCAGTTCGCGGGCAGAAGTATGGTATATTTGTACTGTACGTTCTGTGTTTCAGAGTAGTTCAGAGTTTAGTTTCAGACGACAGACAGACAAGAAGCCAACAAGCCAACACAGGCCGAGCTCTACTGGCAGATTAGAAGCTACGCGCAGTACAAGGAATATAAGTCCCGCTGCCTAATACATTTACGCGCTTGCGCAAGTAGCTAAGCAATTATGAATCGAGGCGGTGGTAAAGCACCCCGCTATGGTGGCAAGCAGCCTCGGCGGCAGGAAGAGAGCGACGATGACGACGAAGACGTTTTCAATGGACAGCAAAGCGACGAAGACAGCGAGGGCGACTGGGGCGGTGCTTCAAAGAAAACGAAAAGCAATACAAAAGCTAAAGCTGCAGCGACGTCAAAGAAGGGCAGAGGCAAGAAGAAGAAAGCTGCAATGTCGGAGAGTGAGGAAGACGAGGACGAAGGAGCTGCGTCTGGCAACGATGACGACGACGATGACGAAGACGAGGAAGCTGTGTAAGTGCTAATACATTCTATGGCTTCATATTTTAGATATGTGTATATTGTAAACTACGCTTGCCCGCTAGGACATTGTCGGGATGGCTTCCAAGTAATTTCAAGGTTCTGTGACCTTGGTGTGGGGTGCTATTCGTTTCCTTTCACACTTTCACACTTTCACCAGGCCTATAGTCTTCACTAATCTCGTAATCTTCCTCTTCTTCTCAATCGCCCTCTTGTTCTTCTACATCAGGTTTGACCCGGAAAAGCTGTACACTTCCGCCGCAGACCGTGCCGAACTTCTGGCCATGAACGAGTTCGAGCGCGAAGAAATGCTCGCAGACCGCCACGAGGTAGGCCTGTGCACTCTATTTGATATAGTATGGGGATAGTCAAGTCATGAGGACTGCAAGTGGCCAAATTATGGGCACCCACAATGAATTCCTGTGTGATCGGTATAGATTTGATAAGTTCGTAATTCCTTATGGTTGGCTTCCACTCTCTCTATGGCGTGGAATGAATGCTTCTGTTGACTAGGCACGACTCCGGGAGATTCGCAAGCGCAAGAACATCAAAGAACTCCGGCGCAAGAAACAATTGGCGCTCAGTGCTACCAAAAAGCCAACGACTCTCAAACGCGGCAAGGTGCTGAGATAACCTCCACTGAAATTAGGCGCTCATTTAGGATAATGAATTTTGAAAAGTAATTGGATGGCGATGAGAACTCAGAACTTTTTAAGTGATGTGGAATATACCTAATGCATTCAATCAAAATGATTTCCTTGTTGTTGCAGCTGTTGTTCGTGTGCTCGCTCTTGTTGTTGTTTCGTGTACTGCTCAGATGTGTGCATCGCCGTCTTCATTCCTCCTTTCTCTTTTTTTTCTCGACAGGCCGCTGTTGCAGGCAAAGAAGACGCGAAGTCAGCGCGGCAGCGGTCGTCGCTCGAAGACATGCGGCGCAAGAAAGCCAAAACCCAGCGAGCCGACAGCGACGAGAGCGGCGCCGACACGGACCAAAGCGAAGCGTCCGGGATGAGCGACAGCGACGACGACGAAGCAGCGGTCCGGGCGCAGCCGTCGAGGAAAGCCCGAGCCGCGGCAGAAGCCGAGCGCGGTGGCAGTGACAGCGACAGCGACGACGTGAGTTGATGCGATGCCAAGAAAATTCGAATGAGCCATGGCTCAGTTCTCCGCTAAAGTCTTCGTTTCTCGCTTGCTGACGAGGGAAAATGAAATGAAAGTTAACTCATTTTATAAAGTCTCAAAGTATTATCACTTGGCATAGTTCCTCTTGTATTTCTGTTCTGCTGTTGACATCGCATGTGTTTGCTATTGTGAAACACGTGGTCACTGTAGGCTCAAGCGGCTCGTTCCTCCGCGGCAGCAGCAACCACAGCAGCTAAAGAGAAGGCAGCTCGGGCGATGGCAGCAGCAGCAGCTGAAGATGCGCGCGAGGAATGGCCTGACGAGGAGCACGGAGGCATTACGGTGCTATATTAGAACATTTACGTTGCCAAATGAAGCCGAGAGTGCAGCATATCGCACTGACGAGTAAATGACGAAGAAGAGAGATGAATGGGATGAGCGTACATCTCAAACTTGTTCTTGTTCTTTCTTTTTCATTTTCATCAGGTCGATGACATGAACAAAATCCGAGTGCTTCGGCGTTTTCTGGAAGAAAAGCTGGAAGAGCCTTACCTGGAAAAGGCCATCAAAGGTTGTTTTGTGCGGTAAGACAATTCGAATGGGCGGGCATTGCATGCACTATTTTATGGAAACACTTGCTTAATAGCAGGTTCTTATGCCTTCTCAAAAGGCGGAGACGCCAATATTCCTGCGAACCTGTTCATCGCTCTTTCAGAAGTCCTTATCATGAACCGCCGCTTTCCCTTCGCTTCGTGTTGATGCCGATGGCCTGAACATTATTGTAAACCTTTTGACGGCTTCAACTTTTTTTGAAATATTGCCATAGGTATTTGATTGGGGCCTACCAAGGGGAAGCCATTTACCGGGTCTGCGAAGTGCGGGAAGTGGTGTCAGCTGCCAAGCCTTATCGTTTGCCGGGCGCCGACAAGAGTTCAACGCTCGTCATGTTGAAGGTAAATAGTGTGCATATTTCACAAGATGCCGGGTGAACGAAATTGGTGAAGGGTATAATTGTGCTTGCCCTCAAAACGCGCGCGTTCTCATGTGTAGGCACTTCTTCTTATTATTTTCCTTTGTTTTTTTTCAAACGGTGTGTATGCAAACTTGTGTATGTCTTGTCTGCCCACAACAACCAACTAACCAACCAACTAACTAACTAACCAACCAAAAACCAGGTGCGGCACGGGTCTCACGAGAACGTGGTGCGCGTGGACAAGGTCTCGAACCACCGCTTCACGGCCAACGAAGTCAACAAGTGGCGCACCGCGATGCGCGACACCCGGCTCCCTACCTTGACCCCGGACGAGTGCCAGCGCCGGCACGACAAGATCGTGGAAGTGTCCAGCAACCATGTGTACACCACCAATGAGGTGTGACGAGACTGAGAGGGAGTTGGAGTTGAGCGTTGGGTTTTCGACGAACGTAAAAAGCTTGGCGTAGCTCTGCTTGGGTTTGATTTTATGTTCGTCGTTTTCATTCGAGCCCTCTCGCTTTTCATTTGTCTTATCTCTTGGTCTTTTGAGTCTCTCTCTCCTCTTATCTCTCTAATTGAATTCACTCTCTTTACATCGCGTATCAGGTGCAAGCGATGGTCAAGCGCCGTGCCAAAGCCGCCATCGCGAGTGGGGGGCAAAACTTGGCCTCGGCGCAGATCAAACTGACCAACGAAATCATGGTACAGGAGTCCAATGTGACGAACATAGCGGAGCGGATGGAGCGCGCCGCCAAGAAAGGACTCGACGACCAAATGGACAGTTTTGAAGACGAGCTCAAGGTAGCAATTAGCACAGGACTACGGAAGAGGGAACGGTTTCGTTGTATTAGAGTGTCAGATGCATCAAGACTGACGGCACTCAGTCTTTTAATTTTTAATTTGTAGACTTTTGATCTTCCGTTCTCCATATTTCTTGCCCTTTCCTGCCCTTTTTCCTATTCCGTTATCCAATAAAAAGGCGGCAGAAGCAACCCTGGCCGAGCTCCGAGCCGACTTGGACGCAGTGAGAAACCACCACACGACCAAGGTAGCCGTCTACAGCGCGGCTGACAAGTTAGGACAAGTGAACGAGCGCAACAAAACCGCCAACACCGTTATCGACGGCGTCGACAGGTAAAGCAAATGAGGAGAAGCATGGCCCGTGGTTTGTGGGAATTGCCGTGTGTGCTTTCGTAAGATCACTGCTGACTTTAGTACGTGGAATTTTCAGACTAGCTTCTTCTTGCAAAGGCTTGCCGAGTCGGTTTGTTTTACATTTGATTTTTCATGTACTCTTTTGTCTGTTCTTATTCTTTGCCTGCGACCCCTTTTGCGCGTGCCAACCAACAGCCGCGCGATTTTGGCCGAAGAGTTTAGCGGTTCCCATGACGCAGCAGCCGATCCGTTCCGCCGTACACGCACCAAAATGCAGGTGTGTGTAGCTAGTATACTATTCATCGTAGTTGTTGTTTTTTTTTTTGCGTGTTTTTGTTTTTCAAAGCCCGTTTCGTTTGGACGTCATTTCGTTTTCGAGGCTGCATTGTCCTTCTAATGCTTGTGCTTTTTCCTCTAATGTAGGATCTGTGGAGTACGACGTCGGAGCGCGTCGACGACGCCAAGGAAGGCAAAATGCACGCCGACATTTTCAGCAAGCTCTTCGGGGGGCCCAAGGAAGCGGTGGACGACGACGCGGCAGCGGTAGCGGCGCTGAAAGCCCTGCAGGAAGCCACGAAGTCGAGCACTGGCTTGCGCCGCCGCCACCCAGACTTGCCCCCGCGCAAACGCAAGGGCATTTCCCTTGCCGAATACTTGAAGCAGGCGCAGCTGCAGCAGGAAACCGAAGGCCAATGAAAACAGGGAAGCACGAAGTGGTGCAGTGGTGGATGTTTGAATATGAGTATGTAGCGCGAGCAAACCAATAGAGGCCGGTGTTGGATTGGGTTTGGGGTTTAGCACTTTTGCTGCCATGATCAACCCGCTGTGAATTACCCCCCTTTTTTGCTGGCCTACTGGCGGCTGTTGGCCTGCTTGTAAATTGTAATTAACGCGAAAGTTTCGAGTTCCGAATGATAGCCCGCTAGAGAATAGAGTTCCCATGTGAGCATTAAGCATAAGCAAATCAATTACGAACCATACAGGGGAATCATGCATAACGACAGTGCATGATGGAGGTCAAAAATCGTGGATGAGCACGCCAAGAGAGATACTCCTGGTGGATAAAGATAAAGCGCTGATCAGGGAAAAAAAAAAAAAAAACGACTGCCGCTTCTTCGTTGTATTTAGTAGCGGGTAAATGGTGGCTCAAGTCACCGTGGGGGTGTTTGTGTTTATTGCAAGGCGCCTTGTATTGTTGGAGTACTAGAGGATGCGAGGACATTGTATATTGCATTTTGAGACAGACGGCCCTGTAGTTTTGGCGAAGGATCCCCACCATGGCCCTCCGACCGGAGGGTCATGGTGACTCGCAGGGTGGCCTCCCTGATGAATAGAGCATATAATTTCATCATACTTATGTACCAAATGGCCTACGGCTACCATTTTTCCCACTCTAATGCCCACATTACCGCCATATCTTCGTTTACCTCTTCTTCAACAGCATGCCCGGTCGGGGTTCAGTTTCTACCGTGGAAAAGAGAAGGCAGTGCATTGCGATCGTCTACGACGACTTATTGTGGAATGATCTTGTGGCCGAGAGAGCATCGAAGCAGTTTGACCATTTACATACCTTCCATCGATCAACTTCCTCGGTGGGGCTCGCGGGTGCTGACGGTGAGTTTCCCGTCACCCGCGCAGCCACTGAACTTATGCATGATTTGCGAGGAAAAAAATCCACTACGATTTCCCCTGCTTTGTGGCTTCTTTCATTTCTTTGTTCATCCTAGTGGGCCTAGGCTCGCAGCTCCTCGGTGGATGAAAGCATCCTATCGGTGGAGTGGGTATGGCTTTGGACTTGGACTTGGAGGAGAGGAATTCGGTTCAGGATGAGGGTGGAAACCCCCCACCAAACTCGGATACCGTACATGTGAATCTGAGCCTGAAAACAATCGAATCTTTGTTCTACCTCGCTAAGTACCGCTTCTGGAGCGGAGAAGCTATTCCTGGTGTTCTTAGGCCTGTGTTCGTTCGTGTTCGCACAGCCTACAGCAATGCAGCCACGTGATCAATCCTTCGTTAGCAAGAAAGAGGAGAGGCGATGCTGAGATCGGCTGGCGCCTGACGCCTGAGAAAAACGTTGAGACGATGCCCTGCTGAGGCAAATATAGCCCAGAGAATTGCCTCGTGGACCTGGGACGTGACACACGAACGAGCACTCAGTCCCGCCGACTTGTTCGGAGGAAAGGCGCCAGTTGGAGCCTTAATTGGCCTTCTGGAGCGAATTTGCTAGCGCATTTGCAGCTCAAGTGCATTCCGCATGTGCCTCTGTGACTGCTGTGTACTTGCCTTTCTTTGTTTTTGGGAGAGTACTAACTACTACTGTAGTAGACTAGACTAGCTAGGGCACTTCTGTACAGCCATAAGCTGCAAAATGTATTTGTATTTTCGTGCACCTGGATTCTGGACGATTCTGGACAATCTGATGAGAAATAGTTGACAATATGGATTTTAGTGCACCTACCACCATATCAGATAGGGTTCGTAAAAATAAGTAACAGTTTTGACCCAAATAAGTAAATGATTAAGTCAATACGGTATATGCGATGGTATATACCGTATATTAGGGCGAGAAAGTACCATTTTTAGAATTCCGGTTTTTAAAAGTCCCAAATTTCGTTAAAAATGGAAAAATCTGTTACTTATTTACCTATATAATTACTTATTTGGCCACAAAAATTTGCATATATAAGTAATACTTATTTTTATCAACCCTAATATCAGAGTATGCCTTTTTAGTAAACAGTCAAGAGGGTCAACAAGGGTATCTGAACAATATGGCGGTTGTTCTCGCTAGCGATCAAGCTTTCTTTCTTCTTGCTGGCAAGAGGCTAATTACCTTTGACGAATTGCATGAGTAATTATGTGAAGCCTGCATATTTATAGTAAGAAAAATCTATACATTAACTCTCGTGCAAATCACTTGCTTTGCGATGCTCATCTGTACATTGCAACTTTAAAATATTAGTCAAGTAGTGGATTAATCCTTCTTCGGCACAGTAGCTCAGCTTAAAGATAGTTTTCATTTTCATCTTATGTTCTTCACTTTAAATGTTTAAGCATGAAGTCCTGGTTGAGATTTTGTTCGAGCCGCTACGATGAGCGAGTATATATAGCCCACCTCACTCCACGGATCATTTCCTAGTAATCATAATTTTCACGATGGCGTACACACGGTTGTGTATTGTTTAAAGTAAAGTATGTTGAAGAGGCCTCGTGGGGGGCTATCGAGATTATTAGTTTCATTTACCATGGGCTATTCTGTCTTGGCCGTGAATTTATCTCCCTCAATATCGATGGTGGAAGATTTACCGTATCTTGAGGAATTCCGGCAAGGTCAGCCGGAGCTCGGAACGAATGTAACGTGGGATATGTACCACAGGCCAGTGCAAATCAATTTACCTCATATATATCGCCGCACTGGCACTCGTCGGCAGCGCGCAGCCCAAGAAGGTGAAGCACCCGTGGAGGAATTTGAGCATAATGGAATGGAACTTTATCTTTGCTTGTTCGGCGTGCCAGGCGTACATCGGGGCAAAGCAAATGATTCCGGGAAGCCAATGAAAGCAAAAACGAACACTGCCGCATGGGCCGTCGAGCAAACAGCGCTGAATCACGTAGCGCGGGTCGTAAAACCAGCTGAATCCAACGGTGCTAATGTGTTTGTTTTTGTCCACGGCTGGGTGGCCAACAGTGACGATATTAGCAGCATAAGAAGTCGTTATGTTGGAAACGAAAGCGTTGCAAATATGAGCCAAAGCATTGACTTAGAAGATGCAATGCGGCGTAGTTATGGCAGTCGATTGGCCGCGTCACGGTTGGAGCCCTTTATGCACGCTCATCATCTCGTGTCCATGGTACTCAGCGGTAGCGTATTTTTTAAACCACTAATGGCACATGCAGTAGTGTGTACTTTCAATGGCAACCAAGCTGCTTTCAATGAGATTAATCTCTCTGGTGGCAATTAATTATAATCTGTCGTTGCTCGGTCCCCTTTATCTTCATTTGTGTTACCGAAATTGCTGACCTTGAATTTAAGCATCTATTCGTTTGGCTTTTCAGGTGTACTCGATGAAAACTGTCTTAGCGACTTTAGAGCAGTGGCAAGCTCGTATGAAGAAAAAGGTTGAAGAGAAAAATATGGTGAATGCTGCGCATTATAAGCCTACAGCGCAGCTTTCAAAGATTTCTCAACGAGGTAGCAATTCGCTCAAAAGCCCCTTCATCGTCCTAATGCGTCATGACTGTTGGTAAGACATGCTCAAAGTGTGGAAATTAAACGTAACCTGCTCTGTCTAAACGGCACATTTGATTCAACTGCTCCTCATTGATTCTAAAGCAAATGAAGTCACTTAACCGGGTTATCAATAGGTGGTGGAAGAATTTTGAGGTATTGGGGCTAAGTTTACCATTGGGTGGAGTGGCCTCGGCCACATGGTGCGACGTTGCCGGTGTCAAGTGGGCCAAACCTGTGGTTATCTCAGATTCAAATTATAGGCAGGGAGGCCAGTCTCGGTGTGCGCTTACTTCTTACACCCTCTACAATGTGGGCCTATCAATAAGACGATAGTTGTTAAACACTTGATGATTGTTCAGAATGGAGGGCAGGAGTCTCTAGTCACACACACACAAAAAAAGATATTTTAATGGCAACCGATTTCTATTTTCAGCGCTCCGTGTACCTACTTATACCTATACTCCCGGTTGCTGCTTTCGACGACTTTCTAGGGGGTGCACGATTATTGGTTGTTGGGTAAATCATCAGCGTTGCAGACCTTTGTTGGCAGTCTGTGGTCGCGGATAGAAAAACATGAAATGAGGCCAGGCAACGAAAGAGCACATTTTGCTTTCGAGGTTTGATACTTCAGGAGAACTGAATTTGCGCTCGTCTTAAATTAATTTAATACTGAATTATGCACCCTTAATGATGCGTGTTTTTTTCTCTAAGTTGCTTTATCTATTTCTCATACACGTGACCAATATTCCAAAGGAGCATGCTGTTGCGACTGGTCTCAGAGAACGCGGCCTATGGCTACGCCATCCTCATGCGATCTCTTATGTGCACTTCACGCTCTTCCGTTGGAAGCACGAGCGTTATGACTGGGCCACGCACGATACTGCCAACAGCTCCGTAGTTGAATCAAGCCACAGATCGGAACAGCAGCATGGCAGTAATCCAGCATCGTCTGCTTTGGCAGGCACTGCTGTAGATCTTACAGTGGTGCAGTCGCTTGCAGAAGAACCTCAATGTGGTGGACCTCAAGTTTTGTGCTATTGGCCCTCTGTTCGAAGACGTCGCCGCTTCCATAGAACAATGCCCAACACCACCCGTTGACCGTAAAACAACTGCAAAACTTACGTGCTTGAGGCCTCTTGAACTCACTCTGCTCAACAAGTACAGCTATGTAAGGGATAAACCGTTGTAGGAGGGCTGCGCTTTCGTGGAACCCGACGGGCCTTGCTCGAACTGCGAATTATTAGCCAATTGGTGTACTGCATGGATGAATGTCGATAGCGCAAGTCATAATTATCTTATTCGCAACCATCTAAACTAAATTTTAATAAACAAAGAGACAGACACAGAAGCCAAGTAGAGAGTAGAGAGACAGCCCTTTTCGCTGCGTTAGGTATCTCAAGGACCTCCCAACTCCCAATTCATACTACATACAATTTATAATTCTATGTCTTTGACATAGGCCCCGAAGGACCGGAGCCCGAAGTACCTCTAAATTTACCATCCATTCGAGAATCCGGTCTAGAGTGACTAGAGCCTAGTCTAGTTAGTACTCTCCCAAAAACAAAGAAAGGCAAGTACACAGCAGTCACAGAGGCACATAAAGAATACACTTGAGCTGCAATTGCGCTAGCAAATTCGCTCCAGAAGGCCAATTAAGGCTCCAACTGGCGCCTTTCCTCCGAACAAGTCGGCGGGACTGAGTTCTAGAGCGAACTCGAACTCGAACTCCAACTAATACAAACCCAAATGACACAGAAGCCAATGCTGCGGGCAGAAGTGTACGCGCGTGCGTTGCGCGCAGTGCTAGAGCTGCACTGTTTTTGCTTTCTATATTATACTTCTATACTGTGCCTATTGCTCCTAGAAAACCCCTCGAATGAAAACTACTTTACGGCAGAAGTCCAACCTGAGGTAGTCAGCAAGCCCTAACTGGCATCTGTATCTACCGAGCCGCAGCCATTTTATCGTTTCACAGGTTCGTCGGATAGAAACCAGGGATCGCCGCCCATCTCAATGACCTGAAGCAGAACAAATAGAAATATAGAGCGATGTAAGAATGATGCCTTTGAGAATCTGACTTGTGTATATGAATCAACAATCAACAAATATGTATATGCTTTGTAAATAAGCTCGCACCCATTACTTACGTCGTCTTCCGTGTCTTGAAAGCGCTTCGGGTCGATTCCACTGTTGTCCGTGCTCCCACTTGCGAGGCCCTGGCTTCGCATGCGCGTCCGCAGCGCTTCCCTTGCATCCTCGGCATTCACTCCGCTGGCTTGTTCAAAGGCTGCTCCGGTCAATTTCGCGCGTGCAATCGCTTCCATGGCAGCCGTAGCGTCAGCGCTCGACGGGCCCTGGTCGTCGTCGTCGTCATCCAGCGGATCGCCGTATTCGTCGTACTGCACCACCTTGGTCTTGCCATCGGAGACAGCAGTAGTAGCAGATGGCTGCTCTGGAAGTGAGTCTTCGCTGCCATCTTCGAGAAACCAAAGTTCGCCGCCTTGGGCCAATACCTCTTCTTCTTCGCTCTCATATTCTGACCTATACAGATAGACTTGGAGGTCAAATACGATAATTAAAAAATAATAAAGATGTATGTTCGATGTGCAAATCAATTTTGGTATTGAACTCGATCAAACCTTGTGGATTCTGATCTTTCTCCCATCATTTGCGACATTGCAAGCATATTTTTCATCGCCGCAGTGGCCTCGTCGACGTTCTCATCACCATAGTCTGGAAGGTTCGCAATGGACTGAGCCATGGCGGACATTGGACTTACTGCTGGAGGTCTTGCTGCGACACCAGTAGTGAGCGACGATAGATTTGAATCAAGGGAACCCGCAGGCGCAGTAATGGTTGTGACTGTTGTGACGACCGTGGTGGTGGCACCTGTTTTCGGGTCCGTCGACGTCACGGAAGAGGTCGTAGTTGAGACCGAAGGTGGAGCTGGAATCAGACTAGGTACATCAAGGCCTTGTGAATCCCCCGTAGAGGCTCTTGCCTGCTGAGGATCCCACGGACATTTCCCTACAGAACGCTGGCTTTGAAACCCCTGGAGAAAGGCTGTGCAAGCATCTAGTAGCGTGGAAGCAAGCACGAGGACTAGCACTAGAGTCGACCTGTTGATGCTGTCTACCATATTCCAATCTTAGCAATGAAATGTGGGCTTCGCGAGCTGCAGCGCTATCGAGCCAGCTCTTTAGCAATACTCACCTATATAAGTGTGGCTTAAGCTATTTGTTGATGTTATTCGTAGCTCTAGCTAGCTAAAAGTGGGCTGCTGTACATACATGAGCTTATGAGGTTGATTGTTGGTTGTACTTGGTACTTGAAGTCTTTTAGTTCATCGGTTTCTGTTTGTTGATGTTCAAGCTCAAAACACAGACCTTTTTTTGGAGGAAACACCAACCATTATAGAGCAATCGTTCAAGTACTGAACTGTAAGTACTCAACATTCAACATCATCTTGCTAATTGCTCTACAGCTGACTACTACTGCAGCTAGCTGTACGCGGGAAATTGCAAGACTAGACTCGTAATACTAATATGTTGTCTCTCTTTCGCTTGGTAGTGTTTGCAATTTTCAGTACCTCGGCGTCCGCATTCTTTGGGTCAGTGATTTATGTGGATGTATGCAGTCTTGTACTTCGTGGAATCTGCTAAAACTCAACATGAGATTGAATGTAACAGTCGTCGAGGTTAGGAGTGTCGAAAACGTGAAAGGATTGCAGCTTATGCTGATTTAAATGTCACTTTATGCTACTATATATCAGGTCTCATCAAGGGCTGTCGCAGCATCGCCGGGTGGCTGTACGAGCCTCTGCCGAGACGACCAAATTTGCTTCCTTTGATGCAATGCTGACGTCTTTTGAAGAGCCTGTTGTGCTCGTCGGTAAGTTGAAAGCGACATATCAATATAGTTATGCAAGAGTACTTCTTTCGGAGTATCAAGTGCAGATTGGTCAACAACTGCACTCTAGACTGCTAGACGCGTGTGTGGGCCTGAGCAGCACGCCTGTGAATTTGAAACTAGCACACCGCATATGGAGCTTTTGGGGTGATGCATTTGTACTTCTTTCTGTCGTCTTCTGATATTCTTCTAATGGATTTGTTTTAGATGATTTGATCTTCTTCTTGTTCTGTGTACGGTTAGACTTCTATGCGAAATGGTGCGGACCTTGCCAGCTTATGGTGCCCATTCTTGACAAGGTACTATCCTTGTGTGCCCGTAGCTGACATTCATTTGAACACGCTTGCCTTTTTCATTCTGAATTTATGTTTGCTTGCTCAACTTGAAATTTGCTTGCGCACTGACACTCTCTGACTTTTGAAAAAAACAATGTTCACCACGCCAGATCGCGAGCGAGGAAGAGGGCAAAATTGCCGTCGCGAAAGTGGACACTGACAAATTTCCGACGCTGGCGGAGCGCTTTTCCGTGGGCGGCCTGCCTACCTTTGTCGTCTTCAAGGTAGTTGTCAGGAGACTAGCTACAAAGGGGTGTGGAGGGAGTTTAGGTTAAATAACTTTGGACAGTGGAGAGCCGCCTTCTTAAGTCTTAACCGTGTTTTTCATGTGTGTAACTGCTGGTTGTTTTTTGCTTTTCTTAGAATGGCGAGGAAGTGGGTCGAGTCGAAGGCGGCATGGGCAAAGAGGAACTCCTCGCGAGCGTGCAAAAGTGCATCTAAAGTCTAAAGCCCCCCAACCTAAAGGAAGGACTTAAGCTCAAGCCTTTCAGTAGAAATATCTAAAGTGCGTTGAGCTGCTTGATGATTTGGCGACCGCCGTATTTTGGTGCTTCTCTTTGACTTACCAACCCCGCTGAACACCCAAACCAAATCTTCCGTATCTTCTGTTTGTGTTCTTCTAGCGAGCAGGACTTTCGCCTACTGGTAGTCTTCCCCATTTGTTTGCTATTTGCTTTCTTGAAACCGAAGCTTATAGTAATAATAATAACTTATGTAATTTCAAGATTCTTGATTTTAAGCTCATAGCGCTTCTTATTCAAATAGGAATATATAACTTTCGAGCGTATAGCCCTTGGACCTTAGATCTTAGATTAGCCTCCATTGCCATCGCTCTTTGAGCTTCGAGTGGAATATAAATAACCCACGCAAGCCACAGATTACAGATAGACGATAAACAGGCGCCTTTCTTTCAAGTCGTTGTTTCTCTTTATTCATTTGAGGCAGCTGCCAGTGGCCAACTTTCTACTAACTTCGCCCAGTTCCAATTCCCGCAGCCCCTTCTTACCTTCTTTCTCCGCAAGCGACTTCACAAAAAAACATGTCGCCCACTCGAATGATTTGATAGCACTACTGCAAGCCAAACTTCGTCCGCCTCTCCCATCTTCTGCTTTCCTTACTTCAACTGTGTCTAAACTTCAGCTTTGGGCCAATCTATGCGAGTGCATTGTAGCCAGCTGCTCCTTTGGAAGAAGGCAGCTGACCAGGGGGTACAGGCGACGTCGGCGACCCCGCTTTTTTGGATGGGCTCGCTCCACTCCCAGTTCGACGCCCTCCCTTTTCTGCAGCCGGCGCTGACCCGCCGTCCCTTCGATTGAGCCCTTTGTAGTACACGCTCTCCTGGTATCCCGGTGAATATGACGTAACAAGAACAGAAGATGCATTAACAACAATAGATGCAACCCGGTCTGACTGTGCGCTGAGTTATTGAGAGAGAGAAATGAATGGGGAATGTTGAGAAAGAAATAGAGCGGTTTGGTGCAAGGCGGTACCTTGTTGATTTTGAAGCCATATATCCTCGGGGTGTATGTAGCGGGCTGCTGCACAGGGATCAAGTTGGGTCGGCTCAGCAAGAACAGGTGTGGGAAGGTTGAGCCGAAGTAAGCGCCGTCGACGGAAGCCGCTCGCGATGACTTTGGATGGAAAATGTCCTGAGGATATACAACAAACCATGCAAGTTTGAATATTTACGTGGCGCATTCAGTATCGAAGTGCTTCGCACTGAACGAAGGCGCTCAGAAGGGCTCGTGCTTCAAGTATTTCCCAGGTGCGCGTTCTCACGGATGCGAAGGCCCATATTCAAATATGTGCGTGCACTTTTGTCTCTTTGGTTAACCTGGCACATGGGGCAGTACACGTTGACGGTGTAGTTGCGAGGCAAATCGCTGCGGCCGACAGGGAGCACGGGCTGGCCGAGGCAAAAGACGCGAGGGCAGCGCCCAAACTGCGCCAACGCGTACTTCTCTGCCATTGCCGCAAACCCTACAGAAGAAAGATGAAGCTATAGATTGAGGAAAGAAATAGAGTAGTTCATGAGTGATACCACTAAGTGAAGTTGAACAGGAAAAAAAAAGGCTTTGATAACTTGTATAGAAGCGCAGGGAAATAATGTGAAAGAGAGCACGCGCACAACAAAGGCGAGGCCAATGCGAAGTGGCAGGATTATGAAGCACCTCGACTGGTCAGAAGGAAGCGCGCGTGGATGAGCCCGTAAAGCATTTCAGCGGCTGACTCAACTAGCTCCTGCTGTTCCTCTGTCAATGTGTCATCAACCGGCATCTGGCGGTGCAATAACAGAAAAAAAAAGACAAATGCAGCAAGCTCAATGAGGCGTTAAAACATTCACAAGAATATCCCGTCGTAAATTCAAGGTAAAAGAAATGTTTCGTATCACACACCTCTACATCCAAGATCATGTCGAGGGCGTAGTCGTAGTAGGGCACCAGTGCGTTTAAGCCCGTCAAATTGAAATCGTCCTGGATGAACTCGTCGTCTACCTCGCAGAAAAACTCATTCCCCCTGAACGTACATTGTTGTAATTAAGAAAGAAAAAAAGAAGAAGGATGTCAGTAATGAGCTGGAGCGCTACGGATTTCTCAAGGCGGCATTCACACAGAGCTGTCACGCAGAGCTGTCGCACTGCTGAATCTGAGCGTAGCGCTGACACCACCCATCGGAATCTCTAGCAAATGATAGTAACACAGCGACAAAATCGTGCCCCATTTACCGCAAGGAAGTGAACCAGCTGATCCATGGGCTATCTTCATCTGAGGCTGAAAGCTCTGAAGACTCGTCCAAATCTTCTGCACCGCCGCTAAGCGCGCCGCCCTTTCCATCGTCCCGCTCTGGAGACCTTCCTCGCCCTGTCCGCGCTCGTGCTGGCCCGGACGTAGGGTTTGCTGCTGAAGCTGCCTTATCGTCAGAGGCTTCAGGAGGTGGCATCGGTGGTCCCTGCGCATTCAGAATAAAAAACGTTAGCATCGCGCGAATCCTTATGTGCCGATGGGCGGTAATTTAACATGCACACATGAAGAGCGATCCGGGTAGAGTCACTTATCCCAAGGCCCGTAAACAGTTTTTAAGGCGACATAGGAAGCCTAACTTACCCCTGGAGCTGCTGGAATAGGTGGTCTCAAAGTGCTCTTCCCTGCTTGAGAAAAATAAGAACAATGCATCAAGCAAAGGAGAGTGTACATGATAAGTTAGAGCATATGGTTCAGATTCAACCTAAACATCCATCCGAGCTAGGGTGCATGCATACCGAGACCAAAAAAAATCGCTACGCATCAGGAATAATCTTCACTTTACACACGAATAAGTACAATAGTTATAGCTGCGATTCTTCCTTCAAAGTGGGCGCACGGAGCTCTAAAATGGTATTCAAACGATTTCCTAGTTTATGTCTTTACCGTAACGTACAGCCACTTATTAGGACACGGGCAAAAAGTCTACTGAATATGGGAGATAAAAACAGCACAATGTTCACTTGCCAGATTCCATCGAATGATCAGTTGTGCCCCCGCTGCTTCTCTCTTGAAGTGGTCTATGTGCGGAGTTGAGACAGAGGCCGGACCGCGTGCTGCGTGCTGCGTAATACGAGGCAAAATTATGAAAAAAATCGATGACACACCGTTGTGTTCTAATATATTATTCCTGTTGATCAGTTGACCAATAGCACGACCACAACAACGCAACAACCATACCCGAACTCTTCACGAGCGAGGGGGCAGCGAGACATCGAGACAATCAATCTCATTCCTCGATTCCTCGATTCCTCGAACACATCTGCCAATCTTGCTTTATCATAAACCACAAAGTCATTGCTGCCGTGTCGTTGGCGTAATTCATTGATCTAGACTAGCTAAGTGTACATTGAAGTCGCCATGCTGCGCCGATGTGCACTCATATCATCGAGGCATCGTAGCACCTCGTTGTCAACTTTGCGCAGTTGCCCTCGCGCGTATTTGGGCAGCACGCCGCCTAGACTTGGAGAAAAGAAGGACGATGTTACGTCAGCGGAGCTCATTTACGAATCACCGCTGGCATTGAGCTGCCAGAGCCTCAAGCGCGTGAGCGTAACCACGGCCGCGTTGAGCATGATGTTTCCACCAGCGCTGATGCTGCAAGCCGCCGAGTCCTCCGTACCTTTGGCGGGTCAAGTGGCAATCACTAGCTTAGTGCTCGCGGCCTCGTTAGGTAGCACCTCCCTCATTCACTTCCTTTTCTCGCCTTACATCCTCAAAATGGCGCGGCATTCACCAGCTGATCAACCTAACGCTGCTATTTCTACCGATCGCCCCCATGACAAGTCTGCAAGGGCTGGCGCAGCTACAAACAAAGATATGTTCGAGGTTGGTAAATGCATGAAATGTACTCGATGCGTGTGAATCCCTCCCTGCGTGAAGTATTTAATGCGCGTGAACCACTTTTCCTCTCAATTGTCTTGCTTTTGTTTTACGTAGGCAAAGACTATGACTTTGTTTGGGGGCGAGAAAACAACGAACTTTGCTTTGAGCGAGGTCACGCCTGTCCCGAAGAATCAGCTGCGCCCGTTCGTGTCTTTTTGGGTAGGGCGCACGCCCTATTTCGTCCACGGTTCGGTCTTTGAGGACAAGGCCCTCTTGCGTAAACTCCTGGGCCGACCTTTGACTGACGCAGAGAGGGGTTTAACGCAAGCGCCCAATTAACGATTAGCTCTGTTTTTTTTGTGGTTCGAGGCAGTGGGTTTCTCACGAGATACTCAATGATGGGCCTAGTCTTTTATAACTATTTAGGACTGCACCAAGTACCAGTGCAAAAGGAAGATCTCCGATCTGGAATTGGGATGTGAAATGTAAATAATTCATATTCATGATTTAATTGGGCCTTTCGGATAAGTTCATGTGCCGTGTCAGCCTTTATCATGCCTTCCATCATCACATAAGTTCAGCCACTCTGCTCATAAGGCCTAATGTTATGGATCTTGATAGCTACTATCACAATCGGATTCTTCGTTGGGCTGGCCACGTTGCTCGGATGCGGATGCCTATGACTATGACTCGGGCGCTGCGGCAGTTGCTAGTTGCTTACTGGTTGAGAACGGTTGAGTAGCACACTCAAGGTCGAATGGATGCCCTGAGGTGACATGGGGTTGGACATTCAAGAAGGCCCTAAAGTTCAAAGGGCTATCGGTCAACTATAAGGAATGGCGCGCCATAGCAGAGGATCTAGGTCGGAGTGGAGATCGCGGACGTACATGACGTACTCGAAACCTATGCCTCCTTTCGAGAATTGATCCTACAGGGTTCATGAGAGTAAAGATGAACATTGCATTACGCAAAAGGACACTCAGCCCAGAGCCCAGTCAGAGTTGTTCTGGAAGATTCATCAAAACGCAGCTTCATGCTATTTGTTGTTGTTTCTTTGCAACTGGGAAGTATAACCTAATCTAATCTTAAACATCTGAAATAGAAATTTTCGTGGATTATGGCAAGCGATTGCCCATATTAATCCATCTAGAAGACAGAACAGTCTAGCTTGAAGTCATAACTACCATTCCAGATTTTACTGCATGGCAAATTTCGAATGAATTCAAAGGGGTAGCTGAGATCAAAGCATCTCCGTTGGCGATGAGGCCTTTCTCAATACCACTTCCGTTCTGTAACTCTAAAACCATAACTCTCCCTTGCTCGCCATTAGCTCTTATACGTGTCCATCCAACGCGCGGGCTTCCAATTTCCCTGCGACGAGTTTATAGGCATCTGTACTACGGGTGTCAGGGCTTCGATGGGTCCCGAAGGTGAGCCTTCACCCATTCCTGGCTGGCGTTGATCCGAAGCTTGCTCTGACGTTGCATTAGATTTTCTCGTCTCTTTGTGGGCATCCGAGTAGCTTGAGCCAAGAAGTTCAAGGAGCGCGACGCCAATTTCCCAATTGCTTAGGTTAAAGTGCTTGATGGCTGCTACTTCAATCGACTTGTCCTCGAAAGTATCCTTGCCTCCATTGCTACCGCTGCTGGTGGTGCGATTAAACGCCGCATGTGCAGGTTCCGAAGGGCGGTGAGACGGGTGATAAATCACCAGGGCTACATGCGTCGCGTGCGGGCGAAGGTACGTCTGCGCCACGTCCCCGTCTTTCGGAGGCTTTTTGGGGCCCTCTCCGAGCACAGCGGACGCTGGATCAGTGGGGTTGAGGGGCGGTCCAGGAGCGGGCCCTCCGCGGACTCGCTCGCCCGCTGCTGTGGCCACTCGAGCCCCCGCGAGCTCCAACGCTTGGAGCGCCGTGAGCAGCGCTAGCGTCGTGGCGATGCACGAGTGGTTCAGCCAATAGCAAAGGTCCTGTTCGTTGGCCCGTTTGATTCCTGCGCGTTTCCGCCACTGGCGCACCAGTTTGTTGACCAGGACGATAGGCTGCATGCGCCGTGCCTGGGTACGTTACACGACGACAACGTTTCATTCGAGCACAATCATACAATCATACGTGAGAACACAAATTAAGGCATTTAAGTTACTTAGTAGAATCTTTCCATTGTTTGCTTCTCGTTTGATTTGTGAGCAAGGAATGAAAGCAAAACACGAACAACAATTGCATTCACATCAGCATATATTTGTACCGCTGCCGCGAGCGGTGCCGCTTTGAGGAGGTCAACCATGGCCAGGACGTCATGCCGCGCGAGATGAGCTTCTTTGGCTTGCAGCAATTCGGACACGACGGCGCTTTGATCGTCTGAAGCACTTCCTCCTCCTACTCCTATTCCTCCTTCTCCTCCGTCTCCGTCGCTCTTTGGTGACGTGGGGCTCCCAGCAGCATTCGGCGATAACTTGCCGTTTGGCGAGTCTCCATCAGCGATTTCATTCATTGTGGAAGCACGCAAGGTTGCTCCTCGGTCCACTTCCGAGGCAGCACCGGGCGAAATGTCCTCACGAGGAGAGTCGGGCCCGCTGGCGCGGTTGACTTCATCGCCAAAACTTCTAGGGGCTTTGCCAACGATTAGCTCCCTTTCCTGCACGGTGGCTTTCTTCGCCGAGCGGCTGAAGGATTCAAGCAAATTGTCAGTGGAAGACGCGAGCAAGCGAGCGCCGGAAGACTCGGGCAGAGGACGGTGGCCTGCTCGAGAAAATGCGGAAGGGCAAACCGCGGAAAGACATTTTCTTGACTGCAATTCGGCGACATTTGCAAAAAATTCAACACTCTACAGAAAAGATTTGACGCTATACTAGTCGTAGATAAGAATAAAAATAAGTATGAAATAAGCAACGATATCACGTTATTTAATTGGTTCAAGTAGCGCACCTTCTGGATTGGGCAGAGCGCTAAAAGCGGACGCAGCAGCTGCGGCCATCTGCACGTGCCGGGTTGCTGTCGGCTTGGTTGAGCCATCTGCTGCTGCTGTCGCCTTTGCTTTGGGTGAAGCTGTCGAAGTGGTAGTGGGCGAAACAGGCGCTTCTGGTTCCTGTGTGGATGGTTCTTGGTAGCAAAAGAGGTCCATGGTGGCTTTGGTCCCGCCGGGCAACCACATTTGCAGCTGCCCCCACTTTACCCGCAACAAACCACTGCGGCTCGGCTCGTGCGGTTCGGCTGTACCAGTTTGGCCTTCTCCACCTGCAGCAGCACCGCCACCGCCGCCGCGGCTGCTTCCTTCTTCTGCATGTAATCCGCCAGCAGCAGGAGGAATGGTATTATGGGGGTTATGCCTCTTGGCCAAAGCCTCGATCCGTTTGTTGACCTTCCGCAGCGCGCCCCGCTCCAGTTTCGTTTGCCACTGGCGCGGCACCAGCCGTTGGGATTTCCCCCCTCGGGGGTTGGGCACGGAAGGCGGCGCGCGCTGCTGCAGGGGGCCTCCTTCCGGCAGCTGCCACCCCCACCGTCGGGGCCACGGGGCTGGCGCGGGAGGGGGATAAGGGCCGTGGTCTCGCATCAAATGCGGCGCGCACGCCCCCGCAGCCCGCAACAGAAACTCGTCAGCCGCCGCGACAGCGCCCCCCATGCCACCGCCACTAACACTATTATGACCGCTGCTGCTGCAATTACTGCCCGCTGAGGCAGCGGCAGCACCACCACAGTTGGCGGTAGACACCACCACATGCTTCCTACGAAGAGCGGAAGAAGAATTAACGCCAACTTCACCATTGCCACCAGCTGCAGCGGCCGCAGCTGCGTCAGCAGCAGCAGCAGCAGCGGTATCAACTGCTTCGTTGGAAAACCGCGCCACGGCTTGCAGGCAAGACGCTTGCGCGGTGGCCGTCCAAATCGCCCATTGCTCATGCGTGGACGCTTTGGCCCGGAACCACACCCGGCGCTGAGCTTCCGCCGCAGCAGTCGCCGATTTGGACTCGATGGCGTTGCCCGAAAAACGAAACTGCGGGCCGCTGCCGCTAGCGCTGCTGCGGCGGTTGTTGAAGGTTGTACTGGCAGCAGCAGCAGCAGCAGCAG
>Ga0307982_1001021_pt1 | contig 22323 bp, 10 predicted proteins | sample OrgLakmetagen989_FD_201847 | JGI IMG/M metagenome (GOLD analysis project Ga0307982, IMG submission 201847) | Saline water microbial communities from Organic Lake, Antarctica - #989 | ecosystem: Environmental > Aquatic > Non-marine Saline and Alkaline > Saline | place: Antarctica: Organic Lake...
TTAAAATCAGCAGCTACCACTATCGAAGCGAGGCGCTGGTACACTGCGGTCTCGGTTTGTGCTTGCTGAATCCACTGGGGACCTGGCACAACTCCGGTTTGCGACCTGCAGCCAGCAACACGCATGTCTGAAAAAGTGATGCACGCTTGTGGATAGATTTCCTCACCAAAGTGGCAGAAGCTCATGCAGTGTCTGTCGCTGTAAGGACTTGCCGCTTGGAGAGGCCAGGGCAGAAGCGACCTCATGTGCCACTTGCATGTGTAACTCAAGAGTAGCCAACCCACTACTAAAAGCAGAATCCAGCTGAAAATTTGGTCCTGTGCCTTTGTAGTCAAAGTTTGCCGCAACCGTATCAAGAAGGTGCTGCAAAGGCGGTGAGAACCACCGATTCCTGCGCAGCACAGCTTGACTTGCGGACATGAGACGCAGTTTGCGGAGAAGACCAATCATGCAGGCCTCACATCGAAAAGCATGAGTAGTCCACAGGTTGATTGTCAATGGACAAAGCAGGACAATCACGTCCTTCTTGTTGTGATAGCTTTCTTGCTTCTTGCAGGAAGTCTGCGCTGCATTCAACAGTTGCTTCATGCAGAACGTCATTGATCGAAGCGCAATACACGCAGACTTCCACGGTGACATACCCTTCTTTAACTACACATGTTGCAGTGTGAGGTCTACTGATTGTGTCAACTTCATCATTCGTGACTGCAATTTGCTGGACTTTGAAATGTAAAGCTGCTCTTCGCTCAAATGGACTTGAGGCATCGTTTGAAAAAACCGTGCGCCCCATGACGCTGGATGCCATCCTGAAATAAGCTGGAATTCAACAGGTATAAACTTGAATCGTTGACTGTGCTGGTCTTGAGAGAGGAGATGTAGTGTGCATTTACTGGTGACTGGCACTCCCACCCTCTCTCACAACAACGCAGGGAAAGCTTTGCAAACAAGGCAAGTCCCTGGCCGGCAGCTGGCAAGCTATTGTTTGTTCCATGAAGCGATTTAAAGGCACTTGTCATAGTCATCTCCAAAGTTGCTGTCGAAGCCCCTCCTCCTCCCTCCCCCGCACAGGGTGTTGCCTGACCCGCCCAGCCAGCCCAGTCGCTCTCGATCCCCCAGCTTGTCTCATGATTTGGAAACTACCATAGCCCTGCTATTCTTATTTAGCGTCAGTATCAATCGAAGAGCATCCAGTAGACCAGCCTTGTCGTTCAGCTTCTCCGAAGCCAAGATATTTCCCTCATTTGTCCCACGCAAGCTTTCGCACAAAAATGGCTGCAGCTGCTGAAGACATCGAAGAAAACCGAGAACACATTGATGAAATTGTCAGCCATCTCGCTTCACAACCATGGAATCAGTTCCTGGCTTCAATTCGAGCTCTACATGATTGCGTGCGGAAAACAGAGATTTGGGAAGCTGGTGGTATCCAGTCGTGGGCGGCTACATTCCGTTGTGCAGTGCAAGTTGTAAATATTGGACTGCAGACTTCTACCCACATTAATTGCTTGACTGTGAGTATGTTTTGTGTCGCATCTTTTGCATTCCAGACGATCCGTTATGCAGGCCTTGGTTAGACTCTTTCATGAGTTGTGCACTCATGACGCGAACCAAGTGCTTGAAGCCGAGCCAAATCTGGCTGTTCTTGTTGCTTCTCCAACGTTTCATGGTTTGTGGCGCAACTCCAAGCTTATGGCTCGCTGCGGTGGGCACCTGATTTTTGGCGTGGCGGCCCTGTGGGCATCTGCTGATAGACTGGCGGAAAGCGAGACTTGGGCATTGGACAGTCTGAGCAAGTTTTCGGGGGCCACAACTTGTACACTGGATGCACGAAACCCTGTTTGCCCAGCATACTTTTCAGCTGTCATAGCTTGCAGCAATCTGCTGAGTCAAGCTCGAGGCTGTCAACTGGTAGCTCTGGTATCCGCGATGCGGCAGCTCGGCAAAACGGTGAATAAACCGACGCTGAAGGATAAAGAGGCAGTGGGCATTATGAAAGCAATCCACGAGGCGCTGTCCCCTGCACAAATCAGCGGCGTTGAGGCAGGTGTTGGCCCCTCCGTTCCCACTGTGCAGCCAGTGCAAGCGACCGCAGCTGAAACGCTTGCGGCTCTGATGCAGGTGGCGCAACTGCCGGGAGTATCCACAGGAATCATGTGGCACCAGTGCATGACTGCTGTGGCGATGACACTTCGTCTGATTTGCAGCCATAGCTCTGACGAAGTGGCTGCCGAGCTGCAGGCAGTCGCAGTCGGCACTGGCTGGCTTCCAATGCGAGCCACGCTGGACGGGAGGGACTACAGCGAAGAAGAGGATGCATCATCCCTGCGCCCCCCCGCTGCTGCTGCAGCTGCTGCAGCTGGTGTCAGCGATGTAACCCTCCCTCAGGTAGCTAAGCCCGCCCGCAGCGGCGGTCGCGGCGATATGGAAGTCACACTCACAAATGACATTTCAGACCAGACACTCATCCAAGAGTATGGGCTGCCGTTGCCTTTGCATTTACTGCCAGAGGCAAGCACCCTCAGCAAGCTGCTGAGCGACCCTGCACAAGCCGCAGCTGAAGTGCAGGTGACCTCAACTGCAAATGCTGCCTTCGCGCAAAAACAGGGGAATGTGTGTGTGGGTGTGCTGGAGGCCTTTGCAGGCCGCATTCGCTCTTTGTGCACAACAGCTGTGGCAAGAGGCCTCCATCAGAAAATGGAAGCCGACGCTGGGCAGCGCACAGACGCACTTGTCCTGAGCAAGGCAGAGGCAACAAGTGCCGCAGAGGGGTGGCGCGAGACAGCAATTCCCGATATTTTGGATGCACGCAGTAGTTGGGGTTTTCTGCGGGATCTGCAGCATTTCGTGGTGGCGCCATTCGGCACTGGAATTCGCCCAGCCGCAGTCGGCGCCATCGTTGCCTTACTGGGCTGCCCGTGCAGCCTGCCTCGAGCGTGGGTTGTGGACATTGCTCGTGTCATCATCACAGCTGCTGCTGATACGGACGGGGGCCTGACTGCTGCTACGTACGATGCATTGACCACACTATGCATTTGGCGACTTCCGCTCGCAGATGTGACTTCTCTCATATTGGACAACATGTGTGGCACAACCACCCCGCTGCAAGGCCCACCACTCCCAGCGGTGATGGCCATTGCCAGCTCTATCATTGGTCTTGTTGGCTCATCTCCTCCCACGCTGGCGTCCATGTCATCAGTGGCCCCCCCTCGTTTGCAGCGCACTTTGCTGTGGCTTGTACAAGCCATGCGCCATGCACGGGGCAGCAGCAGCGACGGAAGCGCGGGCTCAGAGAAACTCACCAAGGCGCTTTTGTCTGAGCTGCGCAGCAGAGAGGTGTCGCACATGTTTGTTCAGCCTGTGGGCATGCGCCCCCAGGCATGGCTGCACCTTGGCCAGGCACTTGGGGTGGCTTTGCAGCACAGAAATGAGCAAGTGCGCGACGCTGCTGCTGTTGCCCTAGGAGAAGCACTCAGCCTCGCGGGCGACTCACCAGCGCTTACTGAGATGATGCAAGATGTCGATTTGCTGAAAGCCGGGCGCATGGTGTCTGCCTGGGCACAGGAGGCAGACAACGCCAAGCGCGGCAAGGCACCTGCTGCCAGGGCAAGCAAGCCGCCAAGGGGGGTAAAAACTGTGCCTCGTGCAACGCGAATGCGTCGCACTGAACGCTTATCTGCTGCCCCATCCCCGCCCACCCTGCCACTGTCCATTTCGCCCGCTCAGCTCCCAAGCAAGGTGCTCGTATTTGGCGGCAGCTCGGATGCTGATGCAGTGGAGGTGCAATCACTGCTGGAAATGCCCTTGTTGGAACAAAGCACTTCACTGTGGCGCCACTTAGGGCTGGAAATGCCTCCTTCTCCGTTCAATTTGGCGTTCGTTCCGTCACTGCGCCACCTGAGCGAACGCAAACTGGCGTTGCAGATTTTGGAGCAAGAATCACATGCAGTGGCAATGGGTGATGAAGAGGCAGAATCAGCAGTGGGAGAAGTCGTTGCTGCGGCTGGCAACCTTCTGTACACTGCAGTGGAGCTGCGGGCATACAAACTGCAGCTCGTGTGTTTGCTGTTGTTGCGTCGCCATGCGCGCATTGTAGCTCAGATCCACATGGTGCAGGCACTGCCAACCGACATACAAAAGATAATGAGCCGATACAGCATCCCCAACAAAGCTGCTGTAGTGTCATTTGCCTCCCATCGGCGCGCCATTCGTGCCGCAGCTGCAGCTGACTTGACCGAGAGCACCTTCCTCACCAGCCTCTCAAGCATGTGGGGAATGAAGGAGATGCAGCCACAGCTCGTGGCATTCTTCCGAGCTAATTTCCGGGGGGTTTTGAGCTCGATTGGAGACCCGCTCCCTGAGTTGGTGGGTGCTGGCCCCGACCAGTGGAGCGTGAGTGCTCCCAAGCCGACAGCAGGGCATCAGGCAAGCGCGCCAACAGTATCAGGGGCAAGGCCAGCTGGTGTACTGATCATGGCAGCAGGGCAAATATCTGCAAGCAGGTTTTCCTGTCTGGGTGTGCCCTGCAGCTTCATGGCTGCAGTGCTGGCGCCTGGCGACGTGGAAGGCGGGCCGGCACAACAGGACGCGTTTCTGCTGTTTGGCATGTGGCTGCGAGATGCTGTCTCGCAGCAGCAGGACACCCTCTCAGGGGAGAAGGCGGTATACGGCGGTTCTCGCAGCCACAGCCTGCAACTTCCCCCCGGCGTGCTTGAAGAAGAGGTGCGAGCCGTGGCCTGGGACTGTCTGCGCCCTGACCAAATTTCCGTCCCACACCTGTCCGCACTTGCTCAAGCATTCCCAATCGCCTTTGCCATGCTAGACGCCAACAAAATCTTGCTGCGTTTTCAACGGCACTGATGGCAGGTGCAAGCGGGCCCAGTCTGCCCTTGTGGGCATGAGAATGCGCAAAGCTGGCAAAGCTCCCTTCAATTGCCTGCGCAGGCCGCTGCGCAGTGGACTGCTGCACCTGGGCAGCACTAGCCAGTAGAACCCAGCCACCACCCAATTCACAGCTGCAGCGCACGTATAATGTCAGACAGGCGCAATAACGCATGATGGTAAAATGATTGGCACTCAGCCCAAGTTGGCTGTGTGCGTAAGATGGTGCAATTTGGCGGAAACCCGAACATCCAATCGTATCCGAAGTCGGGGCTCAATAACTCAATGACAATGCCAAGCGGGAACATGCCAACCACACAGCTGCAGTGCTGTTTGTTGCACTTGAAACTGACCAAGAGCCGCCAATACCTGCCATCCCCATCTATTCACACCTTGACCCCACTCGCAAGAATACATTGAACACGCCTTTCACCACAGCATCTCCTGAGCACAAATGATGCTCTCCCATCTTACAAAATGCAGGGCGGCTTGCGTCATCAGTACCGCTTGGTCAGCTTCAAGCTTGTTGACGTGCCGTGCCTGCCAGCGCCAGACTTGGCCACACTGCGCTCCAGGTCATTCAGCTGCGAGTGCAGCGCAGCCCTGTTATGGTGCAGCAGCGGGGTTGGGGGCGGCTGCACCCACGACACCGAGTGCACCCCAACCACAGATCTGTCCACATGTGCAGACCCGCCGCCCACGAACGAGGCGTCCTTGGACTCTGGCAGCCCAGACACATTCAGCGAGTCATGCCCCCCTGCCCCCCACCGCCCCGTGGAGGTGAAGCTGTGATGGGGGCCCTGTGCCGCTGGGCGGGAGGCGGTGCTGCCTCGCTGGGGGGCTGCAGCACCCCCCTTCACCATGGCGCCCTCCAGCCGCTTCAACATGAGGGCTGCCTTGGTGTTCTCAGCTTGGGCCTGGCGCAGTGCGGCGCGTTCCGCTGCCAGCGCCGCCCGCTGCTCCGCGATGGCCTTGCCTTCGCCGCTGGCTTGCTGCCTGGAGGCGTGTGCGCTGCCAGCCAGCTGCTCGGCCTGTCGCTGTGCCGCGTGGGCGGCGGCCAGCGTGGCGGCGGCCTCATTCTCTCGCCGCTCTGCCTCGGCCCGGGCAGCTTCTGCGGACTGCGCTTGCGCCCGGATCCCAGCGGCAGCCTCTTGCAATTTCCGCACCTCTTCGCCCAGGCGTGCCCGCTCAGACTGCACCTGCGCCTCGGCGCCCCGCACCACAGCCGCCCGCTCAGCAAGCTGGGCACGAAGCTGTGCGACCTCTTCACGAGCAGCTGCCACCCTGCGACCCTCCCTGCGACCAGCTTCCGCCTCGCTGCCTGCAGCAGCAACGGCTTCCTCTTTCACCGCCATTGCCTCCTCCCGGGCTGCGGCTGCTGCGGCCCGGTCCGCCTCCACGGCACTGCGCTGGGCCGACATCTCCCGCTGCCAGGCGCGCTTGTCTGCAGCCATAGCGGCTCGCTCTGCTGCCAGCTCCGCTTTGTCCCTGGCGACGTCCTCCCGTGCCGCCTCTGCGTCTGCCGCCAGGGTGGTGCGCCACTCCTCCAGGCGGGCGGTTTCGCGGGCGAGGCGGGCCCGGTCCTCCTCCACACTGCCCCGGGCGCTGGCGGTGCTGCTCTCCATGGCACCCAGCAGCCCCTGCAGACGGGAGACCTCCTCCTCCGCCCGGGCACTGGCTGCCCTAGCAGAGCGTTCCATGTCTTTCACCAGGGCCTCCCGGGCCGCCAGCTGCGCCTCGCGGGCGGAAGTGGCAGAGGAGGCTTCACGGGAGACAGTGTTCTGCAGCGTTTCCAGCGCCCGTGTTGCCGCAGTCAGCTGCCCGGTGAGGCTGGCAATCACGCCGGAGTCCTCCTCCCGCCGACGTACCGCGGCGAGCTCCTCGGCGTGCCGGCGCTTGAGGACGGACACTTCCTCCTCGTGGGCTCGCTTGGTGCGGGCAAGCTCAGCAGCGGCTGCGCCCCGCACATTGGCCATCTCAGTCACGCGCTCTGTCTCGGCATTGGCGCGTTCATCCTTGCGGGCAGCGGCGTCCGCCTCCATCCGTGCACCGCCCAGGGAGGCCTTGGCAGTGGCCAGCTCGCTCTGCAGGGACTCCAGGTTGTTCTCTGCTGCACGCACGCTGGAGGCAGCTGCCGTCTGCACCGTCTCCACCTCTTCCCGGTGCCGCCGCTCGGAGCGCAGTTTAGCAGCGGTGGCCTCCTCCTCAGCCTGTCGCCGCATGGCTGCCAGGCTAGCGCTGTGTCGCTCAGAGGCGGCCTCCAGTTCAGCCTCGTGTGAGCGCTTGCTGCTGGCCAGCTGTTCCCGCAAGGACTCTACACTTGCCCGCGCACTGGCCAGCTCTGAGCGGAGGGTGGCAAGCACCCCCCCCTCCATCTCCGCCCTGGCTTCAGCCTTGCCCTCCTCCCGTGCTTGGCGCAGCCGGGCGGAAATGTCGGCACGCACCGCCTCCAGCTCGCTGGCATGCTCCGTACTGGCGGTGTGCATGGCGGTCTGAGACGCCTCCAAGGCGCTCTGTAGCCGCTGCACCACAGCAGTGGAGGCGCCCACGTCATCGCTGCGCCAGGCTCGCCCCTGTGCCCCCCCTGCCACATCGGAGCGGGGGCCCCCGCTGTACAGCGTCTCTCGCAGGGCAGCGGGGTGCACAGATGCTGGAAGGGCCGTGGTGGGGGGGGGTGACGTGGCGTCGTCCTCCGACCCCCCTACTTGCAACGGAGGGGCCCCTCGTCGGTGTCGTTGAGCCCCTGATGAGGAGACATCAGGGGAAGCGTATGCTGTGGAAGCCACACTGCTGGCCCGGGCTGTGGACGCAGGAGGGGATACCCCACTTGCACCCCCCTCCTCGCCCATGGACTGCTCAAAGTCCTCATCCACGCTGTAGCCGAGGGGGTCCCCCTTAGCCCCCTGGGATTTCTTAGGCGGGGTGATATTCGACCCCCCCAAGATATCTCCCAACATGCTTGTTGGGCGAGCGCGTCCCTTGGATGACCCCCTCCTCGGCTGGCTCGAGCCCCCCCCTTGCTCTTGGTGCCGGCTTTGCTGAGCAGGCGATGCTGATCGCTTGCCTGCAGCCCTTGGGCCACTGTTGGCAGCAGCCCCGGACGGAAATATTCCCACCGCTGCATGGCCGCTAGCCTCAAATGAAGAATCCGAGTCCCCTTCATCGTGCGCCACCCCCCCGTCAAAACCAAATTCCGCAGCAGCGTCGTCATCAATGGGAAGCTCAGCATCGCCCCAAGAATCGCTGCCATCGCTGGCAGCTGGTGAGACCGCACCTGTGGGTTTGGTTGGGGCGGGAGCGACCCCCCCCTGTTGCCCTTCTGAGCCCCCCTCCGAATCTGTGTCCCACTGGTCATGGGGTGCAGCAGCTGGAGAGCTGGACGCAGCCGCCCAGGAGGGCGTGTAGCCAGATGACACCGGCGCAGGGGCTGGTGCAGGGGCTGGTGCAGGGGCGGACTGGGTTGCCCAGGAGGGCGTGTACCCCGAGGCCTCAGCGTCTGGGGTGACGGCAGTGGTGGGCTCATGGCGCCCCGCCGCCACTCGACTGGGCCACGATGATGCCGGTGCGGTATCATCAGGGGGAGGGGCTGCCGAGGAGGGCATGTACCCCCCAAAGTCCATGTCCTCGCTGCCCTCATCGTCAGTCTCGCCTGCAAGGATGTCCCCCCCTGCACCCCCCCCCATGGCTTCAGCCAAGGCGGCTGCTAGTTCGTCATCGGTGGCTTCGGCGGGTATGGCTGATGGTGCTCGCTTGGCTGCTGGCTTGGGCGCCGGCGAAGGGCCCAGCAAGCTGCTCAGCACGTCATCTGCACCCGCTGGCATACTGGCCCCCCTGGATCGAGGCTGCACACTAAAGCGCCCTCGTGAGCTATGGGGCTTGTCTTGCTTCTCTGAAAATGACACGCTTTTATTGCCATCAGTGCTACTGGATGTCTGCGAATAGAAAAGCAGGGGTGTCGACGTGTCAATATGCGCGCCGTTCATATTCCGCACACATACCTTAGCACCCTTCTTTCCCTTTGATCCACCTTTCTTGTTCTCTGCAGAAGTGTGCATGTTTTTCGTACACAATCAATGCTTCAGTGCAGTAAATCTTACTTGAAACAGGGGGAGACGCTGCCAGCATGGCATCCATGTCTGCGTCAAAGCTGTCGGCCAAGCTAGGCGCTCCACGTCGAGCCACACTGCCACCACGCGGGCCACCTAGCGATGGCGCCCCGGACAAATCAGTCAAGGACATGGTTTAGGTTGTCTTGTGGCTGTGCTACTGCTTGTAATGGCTGGACCACAGACCTTGATCGCGTGCGACCGTTGCAGCTCGTCTGCGTAAGGTACCGTTCCACGTTTTTGAGACCACATGAACAGCCAACTGCACACAAATAAAGCCACTCTTATGCTAGAAAATGCCGTAGGATTTTGTCCCTTCTGGTTTGATTTATCGCTTTGATGATGTCACTTGAATCCCTTTTGTAAGGGGCCTGCAAACAAGCCAGCGAATTGAACTCATCAGCTCGCTGCTACATCCTGCAGGATGCAACAAAACATAAAATTATTGCAGTAAGCTGACTTTTGATTGATTGCGTTGATCTTTTGTCGATTTCAAGTATGTTGAGCTCTTTGGCACGCGGCACTGGCCGCTTTGCTTCCGTTGCACGGAGCAGTGCACTTGGTACGCGAGGAATGGCTGCCATGTCGCTGGACACATTTGCAAACATTGACCCTGAGACATTGAGTGGCTCTTCTCCCCATAAAGTCCAAAACTTTGGTACGTTAGACTGACTTAAACCCCTGCAAGATACATTTGCTCACTGATGATTGGCGTGTTGGCAGTTGGCGGAGAATGGGTGGGCTCTGCTGAGTATCAGACGTTGCCTGACCCAATGAAGGGCGATGCCTTCATGCAAGTTCCACTGACAAGTGTAGAGGAGCTGAAGCCGTTTGTGGAGAGTCTGCAGTCCGTTCCCAAGACCGGTCTGCACAACCCATGGAAGCACCCTGAGCGATATGTCGAGCTAGGACATGTGAGCAATAAGGCAGGTGAGTTTGAGCTAGGATATCTTGAGCTAGGATATGTTGAGACCCAGCAATCAGCCACTTCTTTGCCCGTCTGATTCAACAAGTTTACCCCGAATCCACAGGTCAATGCTTGCGAGACCCAGCAATCAGCCACTTCTTTGCCCGTCTGATTCAACGTGTGTGCCCCAAATCCTATGAGCAAGCCATGGGTGAGGTGCAGGTCACCGCGCATTTCCTGGAGAACTTCTCGGGTGACCAGGTTCGTTGCTTTGTGGTGTGAGCATCAGCGGCGAGAAAGACGCACACGCTATGCAGATTCGCTTCATGGCTCGATCATTTGGAGTGTCTGGAGACCGAGCTGGACAAGAATCTCGGGGTTACCGCTTCCCATATGGGCCTGTAGCAGTGATCACGCCGTTCAACTTTGGCTTGGAGATCCCAGTTTTGCAACTCATGGGCGCTCTTTTTATGGGCAACAAGCCTGTGCTGAAGAGCGACCAGAAGGTGTCAGTCATCATGGAACAATTTGTTCGAATGTTGGTCAACAACTGTGGGCTGAACCCCACTGACGTGGACTTCATCAACTCTGACGGCCCGGTGATGCAAAAACTGCTGCGTTATTCCAAACCCCGCACCACCCTGTTTACCGGATCCAGCAAGGTCGCTGAGATGCTTGTTCGTGAAACCAAGGGCAAAATCAAAATTGAGGATGCCGGTTTCGACTGGAAGGTGCTTGGCCCAGATGTGCCCCGCAAGAACAGCGAGATTGACTACGTTGCATGGCAATCCGACCAAGACGCGTACGGCTTCTCTGGCCAAAAGTGCTCCGCGCAGAGCATTCTGTTCATGGACCGCAAGTGGAAGAAGGTGGATTTCCTAGGACGCCTGGAGGCCCTGGCCAAGCGCCGCAACCTGGATGACTTGACCATCAGCCCTGTGCTGTCGTGGACCAGCGACGCCATCCTGCAGCACGTGGACAACCTGCTGAAGCTGCCCGGAGCAAAGCTCCTGTGGGGCGGCAAGAAGCTGGAGAATCACACCATCCCTGAGGTGTACGGCGCCGTGGAGCCCACTGCGGTGTTTGTGCCCCTGAGTGCCATGCGCTCCAAGAAAGCCTTCAAGCTGGCCACCACGGAGGTGTTTGGCCCTGTGCAGGTCATCACCGACTACAACAAGTCCGGCAAAGACCGCGTGAAGAGCTACCTGGAGCGCATGGAGCACCACTTGACTGCCGCCATCGTGAGCAACGACCTGGACTTCCAGCAGGAGATGCTGGGGGCAACCGTGAACGGCACCACGTACGTGGGCCGCCGCGCACGCACCACTGGAGCCCCCCAGAACCACTGGTTTGGCCCCGCTGGCGATCCGCGTGGCGCTGGCATTGGCAGTGTGGAGGCCATCCAGATGGTGTGGTCTTGCCACCGCGAGGTCGTGCACGACGTGGGAACCATTCCTGAGGACTGGACCACCCCCAAGTGCACGTAAGCACAGGCTAGTGGCGCGTTGAAACTGAACCGTGCAAATACATTCATGCTAGAGCTCCCATGTGACCACCGTCAGCCGTTTAGCTGTACAGGTCCTCGTCGTCCTCATCGTCTGCGGCAGGGCCAGCACCACCCACGCCTCCTGCGTTGCCCATGCTGGGGAATCGGAAGTTGCCCGATGTGTCCACGCCAGTCATGTTGGAGCGCTGCTGCTGCATGCTGGTGGCAAAGGCAGAGTACTTGGCCAGATCCTGGTCGCTCACGGAGCGCCGTGCGTCCTTCATGGCAGACTCGAAGTGGCGGCGGCCGATCTCTGGGACAGGGTCGTAATCATCCACCTCGTCACTGCGGCCCTCCTCCTCGGCGATGCGGGTGCGCTCCATGACTTTCTCGATGCTCTCGCGGATGGCCAGCTTGGCGGCGCGCTGGCAGATCTCTGTCAGGTCAGCACCAGTGAACTTGTCTGTGTGGCGAGCAAGGAACTCCAGATCCACATCAGGGGCAACAGGGCTCTTGCGCAGGGAGGCCTTCAAGATGCCGATGCGGCTCTCTACGTCGGGCATGGGGATGAAGATCAGTTGGTCCAGACGCCCGGGGCGCATCAGGGCAGTGTCGATAATGTCGGGTCTGTTGGTTGCTCCGATGATGAACACGCTCTTCTTGGCACCGACACCATCCATCTCCGTCAGCATCTGGTTCATCACGCGGTCGCCAGCGCCACCGGCGTCCCCCGCAGAGGAGCCGCGAGATTGGGCAATGGAGTCCAGCTCATCAAAGAACAGCACGCAAGGCGATGCACCACGGGCCTTGTCGAAGACATCGCGTACATTGGCCTCAGATTCACCGAACCACATCGTGAGCAGCTCGGGGCCCTTGATGGAAATGAAGTTGGCCTGGCACTCGTTGGCCACAGCCTTGGCCAGCAGGGTCTTGCCGCACCCAGGGGGTCCATAGAACAGCACACCCTTGGAAGCTTCCATGCCGAACTTCTCAAACAGCTCCGGGTGCTCGATGGGGAACTGCACCAGCTCCTTGAGCTCCCGCTTGACATCGTACAAGCCGCCAATGTCTGCCCAGGAGACGTTGGGCACCTCCACCACAGTCTCGCGCAGGGAGGCGGGGTTAGCGCTGCCCAGGGCATGCTTGAAGTGCTCCATGGTGACGCTGAGGCTGTCCAGCACCTCTGCGTCGATGCTCTCGTCCTCGATGTCAATCAGCTCCATCTTCTCACGGATGCACTGCATGGCAGCCTCTGTGCACAAGGAAGCCAGGTCAGCACCCACAAAACCGTGGGTTTGTCCAGAGATGTTCTCCAGGTCCACATCATCGTCCAGCTTCATGTTGCGGGTGTGGATGCGCATGATCTCCAGGCGCCCGTTGTCGTCAGGGACACCAATGTCGATCTCGCGGTCAAAGCGGCCGAAGCGGCGCAGGGCGGGGTCGATGGAGTTGGGGCGGTTGGTGGCTCCCATGATGACCACGTTGGAGCGGGACTTCAGGCCGTCCATGAGGGTAAGCAGCTGAGAGACAATGCGGCGCTCCACTTCACCCGAGGCCTTCTCACGCTTGGGGGCGATGGAGTCGATCTCGTCGATGAAGATGATGGCAGGGGAGTTCTTCTCGGCTTCCTCGAAGGCAGTGCGTAGGTTGCTCTCAGACTCGCCAGCCATCTTGGACATGATCTCGGGGCCGTTGATCAAGAAGAAGAACGCACCAGTCTCGTTGGCCACAGCGCGAGCCATCAAAGTCTTGCCGGTTCCAGGGGGGCCATACATGAGCACTCCTCGTGGGGGCTTCACGCCAAGGGTGCGGAACAGGGTGGGGTGGCGCAGGGGCAGCTCAATCATCTCACGGATCTGGGTGAGCTGGCGCCGCATTCCACCGATGTCGTCGTACCCGACGTCGTCCAGGCGCTCCTCCTCGTCGCGGCGCAGGGCTTCGCCCTCGCAGTGGATGATTGTGTCTGGGGCCACAATGACGGCCTCCTCGGGGTCAGTCTCCACAACCTTGAACTCCACTGGGTGCATGGCCTGGCGAACGATGAACATATCGCCCTTGCGCACTGGGCGGTAAGCCTCCAAAAAGTAAGGCTTCAGGTACACATCGAAGAGGTTGCCACTGACGCCCTCAATAGTGTCATCGATGGGCAGCACGTGAATGCGCTTGCCATATGGCACCTCGGGACAAGGCACAACTGTGATGAGGTCTCCAAGGCGAACACGCAGGTTCTTTCGCACGACCTGCAAGTAGTCAACCAAACATGAAATATAGCTGGCGGAACAACACTGTGTGTGGGGAAGAAGGGCGGCAAGCAGTGCAGGTTTGAGACAAGTCACACGCTCCAACGGTCAGGGTGCTGCTGATTCACGCACCTTGTTCATTCGGATCGATCCATTGTCCATCTCGTCCTCGCTGAGTACAATGGCAACTGTGTCGCGTCCACGCTTGCCCTTCAAAGTGACAGTGTCGCCCTTGAACAATTGAAGCTCATCCAGCTGCACACACAAGGCATGAGAGATGTTAGCGCAACACGCCAAGTCGTGGAAAGGAGAAAAACGCAGATGCATGGGAACTTTTCTGAGACATTCTACTCGGTTCACCCACAAATTATGCTGCCAGCATACTTCATGCCTCAAATACTTCGTGCAGTCCCAGATACTGACATCACATAAATGGGCGTTTCGCGTTTCATCCATCACATAGCCGTACCTTTGCAGCGCTCATGGTCACTACACTGTTGTCATCAGAGAGCGCTTCGTCCACTACCAATCTGTTTGCTGATCGCTTCTTGCCATCTGGTCCCTCGACCATGGGCAGCTTGGAGATGCTGCGAGTTGCTTAGAAGTGTGAGTGAGGGAGCACGTGGCGGAGCCAGCTGGTCTTGCCCATGGGCTTTCACACAGCAGTTTGTGTGTAACTTGAACTTACGCATCTTGTGCTTCACCTTCAGCAGCCATTGTAAATAACTTGTGCTTCTGTGGCTGACAGGCCGCAAAAGAAAGAAGTAAGCCTTCTGTGGAACTTTGGTCCGGTTGCTCCGCACGCAGTTGAGCAAGTCAGCTCCTACACAATGCAGTTATCAGTATCTTGGGCATAAACGGTGGCTGAATTTTGACTGGCTTACTCTGCAGATTTATTTTCTGGACATGAAAGCGCTACACGGCTTTGCTGGAGGTTGTTGAAGGGGGCTGGGGAATGAATCGGTGAGGTGATATCACACAACTTGATCCTGAAGGCGGCTCAGAGACAAACAGCATGACAAGCATGAACTTAATATTCCAGTGCTTTGTGCTACCTTCCAAAACCCTTCCAAGCCGGCGCATAGCCATTAGACTGGTCCAGCACTTTCTCAAGAGAACTCTGCTCAGCAAGCAATCGCTGTACAACTGAACGCAACGCTTCGAATTGCACGCAGTGAACTCATTTGACCACATTTAAAAAATGGCTGAAACTACAGAAACTCCTGAAAACCCCTGTGTGAAGCTGTCAACATCGTTGGTAAGCTGGGCAAGCTATACTAAAGCATAGCTGCGGAAGTTGATTGACATTTTTTCAGGGTGACTTTGTCGTGGAACTATACGACCAACACGCCCCCAAAACCTGCAAGAACTTCCTTGAGTTAACACGAAGAGGATACTATAACGGCACCACCTTTCATCGCATTATCGCGGTATGTTTCATTCAGTTGCAAATTTCTCGGCCCCTGACAGCGATGCTGCGCAGGACTTCATGATCCAAGGTGGCGACCCCACAGCCACCGGACGTGGTGGCGAGTCCATATATGGAGGCCCCTTTGAGGACGAGATCAGCTCGGCGCTGAAGCACACGGGTGCAGGCATTCTGTCTATGGCCAATTCGGGGCCCAACACCAACCGCAGCCAGTTCTTCATCACGCTGGCGCCTACTTCTTGGCTGGACGGCAAGCACACCATCTTCGGGCGCGTGTTGACTGGCATGGGCGTAATTGAGAAACTTGGCAGCGTCAAGGTGGGCAGTGACGACAAACCCGAGGAGGACATCGTCATCGTAGCAGCAGCCGTTGTCTCCCACGAAGAGGCCCAGGAGCTGGTGGACACGCAGCAGTGATGCCAAATCAAAGATGGTGGTGTACTAGCCCAGTGCAGCACAGGGCCGCTGGGCAAGGCATGCAGACGCTCATAAAGTTTGCTGTGCGTGATTCAAAGTTGTGAACATCGCAGCCTCCCCGCTGACTTGTGGTGATAAGAATTGCACGATGTGAGCTCATGTTGATCGTTGCAAAATTCATTTGCTCTCATTAGTTGTGGCAATAGGCACAGTACACAGCCAATTCAACAAAAGGGTGGGGGCCACTCGGTGCGGATTTTGCAGCAAGACCCGGAGTGCCCTGCATCAAAGCAGAAGTTGTGGCCTGTCAGAAGAGTAAGCAAACAATAAGTGTTGCCCCCTTTCATCATCCAGTTTGGCTCTGAAGGTTCCTTCCCTCCGCAAGTGATTTTCGTCATTGTCAGAAACTCAGAATTGGCTGGAGGTCAGCATGGCCATTGGCCTGCTGCATATGTGCAGCAGGCAGAAGAGAGCAACACAACACAAAACAACATAATACACAATGTTTCACGCACAAATAAAAGTGCTGCCTCACGCTGACGTGCCTAGGAAAAGCGAAGACAGGGCTTGCATCCCGTTGCGCTGATCAACTCAACACCCCCTGCCTGCCTGCGCTGCCGCTTCGCCATGTGTTGCAATCGCACGGCGTGAAAAGCTGTGTACAACAGAAAAGCGAATTACAAATTTAATCGCTGCGGCTAGCATTCTATGCGTCTGCATCAGTGCGGTACTCACTTCATCGTTGCCACTGCAGAGGGCACCTGCCTGTCGCCGACCAGCGCAGCTGGCAACAAGCTTGAAGCGCTCCCTCAGGTCCAGGCAAGCAAACATTCAGAATGGCTGCCGTGCCAAAGCGCAGAAGCAAGAAGAAAGGCTTTGGTCTGAAGCTCAATGTGCATCCCACAATTGCGGAAGATGACAGCGTGAGCGCAGAGGGCACAGGCGTCGCCCCAAACTCTCTCGCGTCGCTCGCGGCAGCAGGTCAGCTGGATGAAAGTGTGAAGATTGGAAGTACAACATTCAAGGCTGGGGAATTGAAGGTGGACCGGCATGGTACGCGTTGTGCTGCTTGGTGCCAACTGTCGCAGCGACACCCTGCTATGCCGAGTTCAGTGCCCACTGCCGTTTGCAAAACTTACAGGCCTGCATATCGGTGCAATCGACGCAATTGATAATGTTCTCTTTGAGGATTTGGAAGAAATTCGCACCATCGGGGCTGGTGCAAGCAGCACAGTGAAGCTAGCGAAGCACAAGGAAACTGGAGTGCACTATGCTCTCAAGTGCATTGGCCTGTACATGAAAGACATGCGTAAAATGCTGCTCACAGAACTGCACACCTTATTCCATTCCGACTGTGATGCATTGATTGCGTTTCACGGCGCCACCTATCGAGAGGGTCAGGTAAGATGCACCTGCGCGAGCATGAGGTCCGCCCCCGTGCACCACCACGCCTTACACGATGTGCTGCAGGTCGCAGTGGTGCTGGAGTACATGAACCTTGGAGGACTGGAGGATGTCATGAAGCTGGGCGCAGTGCCGGAGAATGTCCTGGCCAGCATCGCGTACCAGACCCTGTGGGGTCTGGGGTACCTCCAGCACGAGCGGCGCATTCACCGGGACATCAAACCCGCAAACATCCTCATCAACACAGACGGGGAGGTGAAGCTGACAGACTTTGGCATCTCCCGGGAAATGCAGACGGCCATGCTGGCCAAGACCTTCGTGGGCAGTTTCAAGTACATGGCACCCGAGCGCATCAGCGGGGGATCCTACGATTACTCGTCTGACATTTGGTCCTTTGGCCTCGTGGTGCTGGAGGCTGCCCTGGGCAAGTACCCCTACCCAGAAAGCAAGAGCACCGTGGGCTACGTGTCCATTGTGGCGGACGGGAATGTACCGGAGGTGCCTGCAGATGCCGGGTTCACCCCGCAGTTCAAGCAGTTCATAGCATCCACCCTGCAGAAGGACCCGAGCCTGCGAGCCAACGCGGTGCAGCTGCTGGACAGCGAGTGGATGATGCGCCACGGCTGTGATTCCCTGGAGGGCAGCGCCACCGTGGTGGCTGCTTGGCTGAAGCGTAGCGGCTTTCGCTCTGACATCCCCACCGCAGCAGAGACGCTGCGGGCCAGCGGCTTAAGTGAAGGGAAAATGGGCGACGATGCCGCCTCGGAAAGCAAGAAGTGAGACAGTGCGCAGCGTGTACGGTTTGAGACACGGGCTCAGTAAGATGCAACGGTTAATTCACACATGGTAGGAAGTCGGCACCTCCACTAGACATGCGCTCAGCGGGGGGGCTATTCCCCCCACTCATTGTCATAATCTTCCTCGCTGGAGGCAGCTGGGGTGTCTTCTTGGATTTTACCCTCGTAAGAGCCCCCCTCAAAACCGGCCGCTGGGGGGGGGGGCTCATCGAAATCTGGCATCTCCGCAGCAAAGGGAGAAGCAGCTGCCTCTGTCGCCGGGGAATGCTCATCTCGCTTCTGCTCCACGTACTCCTCCGCCCCTAGGGCTGGTGAGCTGCCTTGGGACGGCGCCCCCACCCCCCCTGCGCCGCTGGCTGTGTGAGCACTGGCTGCACGGCTGCTGCTGTGCCCCAATGTACTGTGGGACTTGCGGGAGCGACTACTGGTGAGGATGCGTTCGGCGATACCCCCGGCACCGATGGCGGTGCCGCCCCTACCCCCCTTTTTACCCCCCTTGCCCTTGGTGGAGCCCCCCTTGGACATGCTTGGGAGCATGAGGCACATGGCCTTCTCCTGTGCAGGGCGCAGCTGCACCGTCATGCTCTTCTTGTCACGGAAGCCTTGGTGGCTAGACGCCCCCCCTCGAGCCCCGCTACGGGTGGAGGCTAAGCTTTTCTGTGCCCCACCCCGGGACGACACACCCTGCCGTCCTGGGCTACGTCGCTGTGCAGCGTGCACAGTGGAGGGGCGCTCACCAGGAGCTGAGCGCTGATGGGCCTGTCCAGCGGCACCACGTGCACTGAGGCTAGTGGAGCTAAGCTCCAGAGTGCTGGCACGAATGGGACCCCCTTGACTGTCGTGTAACCCCCCCAAGTCGGCCGTCTCGCTCAAGTCGAGTGTCTGCATTGAGGAAAGTTCGTCGGCTGTGGGTGGGATCAGAGGGGTTGACCTTGCACTATGTGCCCCCCCCTTGACCCCCCTGGCTCTTGGTGAGCGACTGCGAGATCTGGCTCGCCTGCCAGAAATACGGCTGGGGGAGAGAGTTGCCGCGCCACTGCCGCCGTTGTAGGCACTGCCGCCATTGGTGCGGACTGTGGCGGAGCCAAAGCCGCCCAGAGAAACTCGGGTAATGCCCGCTGCATGCAGTGCTTGTTGTTCTTTGGCATGTCGCCATGCGACCAAGTGCCACCGCAGTGTGTCCACTTGGCCTGCACGGTTCAATCGCACCAACTCCGACACAATGGACTCAGGCACAGTGTTGCGCTCATCGCTTGCGGCATCTTGCTCTTTGCTGTCTTCATCGGCTTCCTTGCTTTGGCGGGCGCCTGTGTGCCCCCCCCCGTGCATCACTAGTGTGCCCTTGCACCACCACTGCTGCAGCTGCCGCCGCAGCACCTGCTCGGACAGCGTTGGGGCGCCCCCATGCTCCAGTGTTGTTGCTGCAAGTGAGATGCTGCCCAGCGCCACGATGCGTTGCCAGGCAGTCATGCCGCTCCGGGGGTCCCGCACCAGGGTGGAGGCCCCTGCAGCCAGCAACGCGGCAGCGTTGCTGATGTCGCCCGGGACAGCCACGCCATCAGGGGTGATGCAGCCGGTGGCGAACGCCAGGTCCAATGCCGTGTGCAGCGCTGTCATCCCTTCTGCGTTACTGCGGTTCAGGTACGCCCTTCGAGCCTGGGGGCGGCGGGAGCTCACGGCGTACAATAGGGCTTCGATGACTTTGTGGGGGGGCGTGACGGCCAACAAGCTGGGGTCAAGTTCGTCATTGTCCTCGTCGGCATGCTTGCCCTCTGCGGGGGGGTTCGATGAAGAGTTTGACCCCCCATCGACCTCCTTCCCCTCCTCCTGGTCGGAGGCATGGGCAGTTGCAGAGGTACTTGGGATGCGCATCACCGGTGTGCCACTAGCAGGCTCATCCATGGGCAGCTCCGCAATCTCCTTGGTGCGTTTCTTGCGTCGGCGCGCGACCTTCTTGCGTTTCACATCAGGCTGTGGAAACCCCATGCATGCAAGATGCAGGGCGGTGTCCTGTGTGATGGGGTGGCGCACATGAGGCGACGCACCTGCGGCCAGCAGCTGCCGTGTCAGGAATGGCACCCGGTGCAATATGGCCAGCAGGAGTGGTGGCAGCGGCACTTCGCTGTCAGGGGGGGCTCCAGGCAGCCCCGGCATGGGCAGGTTGATGGTGGTGGCGATGCCTGGGTGTGCCAGGGCAGACTGAATGATGCCGTGCAGCTGGTAGTGCATGGCCAGGGCTAGCACAGTAAGCCCTGTTTCCGCATGCACCTTGTGCACAGGAATGGACAAGAAGTCGTCGCCAAAGTACTCCCGTGTGATCGCAGCTTCCTCCAGTGCCCCCCCTGGGGGGACGCACCGCAGGCGCTGCAGCAGCAGATCAAAGCGCTGTCGCTCCGTGTCGCTGAACACGGGGATGTTGGGTGCGTGCCCGCTGCCGCCGGGGCGACCGCCCTGGCGAGCAGGCGAAGTGGACCGCCGCTGGGATGCATGCACTGTGGAGCTGCCACCGGGAGCACTTGTGTGCATAGGTTCTGATGAGTCTTGCAGTGTTTCATCTGGGCTGGGTGGGTTTTGCAGCTGTACGGAGCTATCAGCCTCACCAGGCTTCAGTGGCTGAATGGCTCCACTACGACCCATGACAACGCCGGGCCCATCTTGAGCTTGGCCAGTGCGAAGTCCACGGAAATGGCGATCAATGTCAGCTTTACTGAGCTGTTTAACAGGTGGGAGCGATGCTGTACAGACGCAGTTGGCGTTCGTGTCGGCGAGAGCGTTTTGCGGTCGCAGCGACTCACGTATCCCATAGCTAGCAGATGCCTGCGCCGGTGTCACAGCTCCATGCACAGGGAATGAGCGAAATCTTGCAGACGGTTTCGACGTGGCTTGGCTCAGATCAGACAGCGGGATGGTCAAGCGCTGTGGTGTGTATAGTGCCATGACAGGCAAAGCCAACTGGCGCCGGCGCACGCGCAAGACAATCACAGACGGTGCGAGGCTTCTACCAAACACCCTCTTGAGGAGACGAAACGATTCACGAAACCCATTTGACCAGATGACAATTTATTTGTTGCACACGCCGTCAGGTTGTGGCCTCCCTCGCCCCCCCTCCACACCACTGCAAAGACCTTTTGCGCAGCGATGCCTCGACGGTGCAGAGGACACCGCTCAGGCAGTTTGCAGCAGAAAAAGGACCCCAGCGTGCCTACTTGGAGTGCATCGCAGCCAATACGGCTGACACAGGAAACAGCAGCAGCACTGAGTCGGCGAGATTGCCTCCCTGTGCCCCGGCAGGACCCCCCCCCTCAGTCCCCCCTCCACGGGATTCGAGTAGCGACTGATACGTGCGCATGGCAGTGAGCACAGCTTGACTGCTGCCATGCTTGCCCCGCACTGTGGTGGTTTGCAGCTGCAGAAGGGCCACCAGCCCTGCTGTTTCACGCTGCGACGCTGCAACGTGGGCGCTTGACACCCCCCCCTCAGCCAGAGCATTCATGCAAGCCTTGATGTGTGCAGATAGGTCCCCTGGCTGCACTGTGCCCAGCAGGATTCCGCGAAATGCAGTGGTCATGTCGCGCTGCAGGCTCTTGGAGGGGCCCAGGAAGGACCGCACAGCCCCCCCGACACCCCCCTTGCACGCTTGCAGCAGGCCATGCAGGGAAAGGGGCGGGGGAAAGGCAGAACACGGCACAGCTGCAGTTGCTGCTGCTGTGTCTTGCCCGTGTAGATGCAGGTGCACGTGCTGCAGCAGGGCGCAGTGCCCCAGCATGCCTACGCTGTGAAGCAGCAGCTGGGCGCAGCGCTTTCGAAGGCCCATGGACCAAGTTGACCCCCCCCCTTGTGGCGCCTGCACACCAAGTGGGCGCACAGAATCCGCTAGCGCCGTGATTGCGCGTCCAAATGCCCGCGCTGCGGATGTACGGGCCCCCTCCGGCATCAGTACCAGGGGCTTCTCCAGCAGCCCCGGGGCTGTGCCCAGCACAGCGGCCGCCAGGGCGGCCATGCCTGTCTGGAGCTGCACAGTGGCAAGCAGCAACTGGCTGTTTGCAAGTGCTGCGGCGCTTTGGATGTTCTGGGTTGATGTAAACTGCGTCCTGCAGGCTGCCACGGCGGCAGCAGCTGCCTCGCCCGCTGTCCCCAGGCGCGCCCCCGCAGCGCGACTGAGGCGCTGAGCGGCGGTGAACACGTCATTATCAAACACACCTTTCTGCTGATGGGGTGACTGCCCCCCCCCCCCCTGCAGTGTGATGAGTGCTGTGCTTGCAGCATAGGCAGTCTCGGCAAGCTTGGCACCGGCAGCCAGCAACACCTGTGTCGCCGCTACCCGCACTTGCCCAATGGCATCTCGGTGGCTCCCCAGACTACGGGCTTCCACTGCTGCTGCGCTGCTGGCAGCTGCCTGCACCAGTTCACACGCCGTGTCCATCAGCGCCAAGGCGGGACCGGTGCCTGGGGGCAGTACGTCGACGAGAGACGGTGACAGCAGGGGCAGTTGCCCCCCCCCTATAGCCCCAGCCGCAGCGGCAGATGGCACATCCCGTGTCTCGGCAGTCGCCCCCATGGAGGCCACAGCGAAGAGCACCTTGGCGATGTTGCAGCGCCCCAGCGCCGCATTCAGCTCGTCCCCACACGAATCCATCAGCAATGCTGCACGAGAAAACGCTG
>Ga0307982_1001023_pt1 | contig 22313 bp, 6 predicted proteins | sample OrgLakmetagen989_FD_201847 | JGI IMG/M metagenome (GOLD analysis project Ga0307982, IMG submission 201847) | Saline water microbial communities from Organic Lake, Antarctica - #989 | ecosystem: Environmental > Aquatic > Non-marine Saline and Alkaline > Saline | place: Antarctica: Organic Lake...
GGGCTCCAGCATGCAGACCCTGTCCCGAAGGAAGATGAAGGCATCGTTGCACCCCCTGAGTGAGGAAACCCGTCGCTGTGCAGCAGCCCTTTGCCAAGAGGTAACACTAGCGAATGCTTGGTTACACTGGTGGGGCCGGCTGCACGGGCCAAGCGCAGCTGCACCGGGGGGGGCACGTCCAGCCACCGAGGCAGGTGCACCATGCCACACAGTGCTCTCTTGACTGCCCTACAGCGCCCAAGCGTGGCTCACGAACGTGGCGTATTGGGGTGTGGCAGGGGTGTGGCAGGGGGGGGCAGTAGCAACACGATCTCACACCCACGTCAGGCTTCGCAGCACCTTTACCGACAGGCTCCTCAACATGAATCCTGCATCAGTATGACTGGGCAGCCGTGCCATGGCGAAATTTCGGCAAAGTACCCGTCACGGAAGGCTGTTTGAGCCCCCTGGGCCTACCTCAGCCTTGCCCAGGCGGGTCCGACGCTGCGACAGGCTGCTTCTGCAGCAAACTACATACGCATGCTTTTGGCCGCTAACAAAACGTGTACTGCACTGCGCACACAGCACTAAACCGCTTTGTTTGTACTGGTGGTGCCTGCCGAAGCAACTGCAGCACGCCCGCTGGCTGGTCGCGGCGCATCTTTCCGCAAGCATGTCCAACGCTGATTTCCAGCGCGTGGTGCCAGAGAAACTGTACAGCGCGATTGCAGATGCATTTTTCTATGGCTTTCACATCGTGTCCAAGGACTTGACTATGTCATCTGCGCTGTTCATCGTGGGCCTCGCCGTGCAATTTGTGCAGATGCTGTACTTTCCCGTGGCCTTGCTGCTGAATGCTGGTGCATTTGGGGACGTCCTGGCGACAATTCTGCGCATCAGTGCTCTCGTTAAGATCGATACTGATATTGGCACGACAGGCATGCTGGTTTTGTCCATAGTGGTGAGCTGCGTCACCCATTCGCGCTGCATCTGCGGGAAATGCTAGCAATGCTGTGCGTCATTTTCTCTTGTACCCGCAGATTTTGACTTTGAATACTTTGATGTTTGCAAACTTGTTCTACGTTGGCTTTGTGTATCGGTGAGTTCCAGGGGCGGCAGTAACAAGTTGGCGTTTTCTGTGATTCGCAGCGACCGCAGCCAAGTAACTGCCTCGTCTCACTTTTTTCTCACACAGACGTTCCAATACGGTGGCAGCAGCGGCAGTGACGTCATTTCGATTGGCAGTGTTCACCATGCCTATTTTACTGTTGCCTATCCAAAGCGTCCTTCTGCGCACCGCCACGTGCGACGGGGATATTTCAGCCATCGGCACGGGCTGCTTCCAGGGCGCCCACATTCCCCTGGCCATTGTGAGCGTGCTGATGTGGACAGCCAACGTAGGCGGTTCCATGTTCCTGGCTGCTGTGCTATTCGATCGCAATCCCTTGTCCCGCTCTCTGGGGGCACGAGCTCACGGTAAGCGACCCTGCTGTGCTGCAGCCCAAGTATCCCCCTAGCACTCCCCCCCGTTTTTGTGCACAGGCCGAGTGCATGTCATTACCACGCTGGGCAAGCACATCCTCAGCATCATGTTCAACGCGTTTGACCAGAGCGGCACCAATTGGTTCTCCATCATTGTCATTTTCGGCATCGTGCTGTCTTGGGTGGTGGGCTATGTACGCCTCTCCCCCATGATCCACGGCATCACCAATGACGTTTCTGCTGCGCTGGGCGTCGCCCTGGGCTGGGCCATGCTGGGAGTCGCCCTGGAGCGCCTGGTTGTGGACCAGAACCTCACTTCCATGGTGATCATCGGTGTCCCCCTTAGCTTTGTCTTTGCCGTGTACGTGGTGCGTTACCACCGCGTTTCGGTATGCCGCCAGCCTCTGCAAGACGTGGACTCCCTGTACGACATCGACCTGTGGGCGCGCTCCCGCCTGCAGCTGTTCCAACGCCTGCAGGTGGACGGGGACGACGCCGCCCGCATCCAAGATGCCTGGAGCAGCGGGGGCGGCGCAAAGGCCGCGCCTGGCAGTTCCGCCGCGCGGCAGCACGGCCTGGCATCTGCTGTGGCCCGTTCCATCGGCTCTGCTGGCTCTGCTGGTCAGCGTGGCGCAGCAGTGCACCTTGCCTCCCAGGTGATTATCCGCCTGGGGGCTTCCTACGCCGAGGACAACAGCATGACGACAGTCCTGGCGGCAGAGGTGGAGCTGGCGTACCAGACCATCATGGACAAGTTCCCCTCCAGCTCCATGGGGCACCTGCTGGCAGCCACGTACTTCCGCCTGACGCACCCATCCCGATATATGGAGATGCACGCACTGAACACCGCCCGAAAAAGCAACGCGCCCGTGGACGTGTCCTTTTTCATTTTCCAACGCACCAAGGACCTCATTGACCGCGACACGTCGTACACGCCCACTGGCGCGCTGCGCAACGGCGTTGCAGGTGCCAAGGCCATCACCCCCGTGGACCGCTTGACGTATGAGCACGAGCTGCAGACGGCATTTGCCGCCGAGACATCGTGCTACCGTGCCCTCATGCGTGTGTGGGACGCCTTGCAGGAGCCTGTGCCTGACCTCGCCGAGCTGCAGCGCATGGGCGAGCTGCTTTGGCGCAGCATTGACCAGGCAGAGGGCCGCTTCAAGGTTCTCCTCACCATGAACCCGGAAGGCATCTCGGTGCTGCGGGCATATGCCAGCTTCCAGCGCAACCTGCTGCACAACGCCACCACGGCACACGAGCTGGACATGCGGGCAGGGGCGTTGGTGGAAGCTGCTTCCCGCGCCAACAAGCACCTGGTGCCCCGCTTTGAGCTGTTCTCCAAGGCGCCCGATCTGGGCTTCATGGACGAGGGCGTGGCCATGGTGACTATTTCCGTGGAGGTGTCCCGTGTGGGAGAGATCCTCTCTGTGAACTCCGCCGGCTGCCGGCTATTCGGGCGCAACCGCTCCGACCTTGTCGGCTCCAACATCTCTGTCATCATGCCCAAGCCCATTTCTACAGTGCACGACCAGTTCCTGCTCAAGTACACCCGCACGGGTGCAGCGCGCTTCGTGAACAACACCATGCAGGTGCTGGTGCAGCAGACCAACGGCTTCATCCTTCCTTGCCGCATGCACCTGCGGGAGACTGCGCCCACCATGGCAGACACCTCCCCCCGCATTTCCGCTGTTCTGGAGCCCATGGCAGTGGGGGAGCACATGATCCTCTTCGGCTCCGAAGATGAGGAGTTCCAGATTTACTCCGCAGACGCCGCCTCCCACGAGCTGATGGACACCGACCCGGAGCTGCTGGAGGACATTGGAGCCAGCGTCATCACGTACTTCCCAGCGGTGCACCCCGGGTATGTGAACTTAGACGAGCTGGATTTCGACGAGGCGCAGGGCTCAGCGCGCTCCCGAGGCACGATGGGTGAGGGGGGGGGTGGCGCGTACAACGCCCCCCCTGGGGCTTCTGTGGGTGTCTCCCATGGCAACAACAACCACTCCCTACTGCATGCCAGCGGCTTTGTGAAGACCCCCGTGCGGGTGGATGAGGGGGGTATGGGCATGGACGACTTCGGCATGGAGGACGATGGGGACTTTGGGGGGGGCTTCGAGGACGACGCGAACCACCTGCAGGTGATGGCACATGTGCAGACCCTGAACATGCCCTCCCTTGGGGGCAAGATCTACCTGCTGCAGTGGCGCCGCACAGAGGAGGACCTGGCGGCAGAGGCGGCCGCCGCTGCGGAGGAGGCTCGCATGGCGCGGGAGGGAACCATGGCAGCCCCCGCACACAAGACAGTGGGCCCACCCCCCATGATGGTGGCGCTGGACGGCGGGGATGGCGACAGCCAGTCCCAGACCGGGGACACGCCCCCCCACTCCGAGTTGCGCAAGGCTGCCCCAGACAGCAAGGAGGGGGGCCTGCGCATCCGGGCGCCCCTGGGGGCCACCAACCCCCTCAGTGTGCACACGGGGGCAGTAACGCCAGCCAAGCACCCTGAAGACTCCATCACAACAGAGATGACTTCCCATGTGGATGCACTGGCGGCCAGTGCAGCGGCCAGCCGGCTGTCTGCGCACTCCATGCTGGTACGCAAGGTGATCGAAGCACAGCGCCTCATGACGGAGGGTGCCATCGTCTCTATGCGCCGCATCCTGTATGCACTGTTCACCCTGGTGCTGCTTCTGGGCATCACGCTGCTGGCAGTGCTGCCCCAGGGAGCTGCCCTCATCCGGCAGCACACCATGTCGCTGCATGACGGCGGCCGCCGCGCCTTGCTTGTGCGCCACGCCTCTGAGCAAGTCATGGGCATGCGTGCCGTGACGGACGTGGCGTTCCCCCTGGCAGTGCCAAACAGCACCTTTGCTGCGCAGCAGGCGCTGCTGAGCGGGGTGACCCTAGAGCTGGACAGTGTCCAGGAGGCCTTGAGCTCAGACATCCAAGAGCTGGGCAGCACGCAGCTGGACTTTGAACGCGCTCGCACCGTGTCTGTTGTGTCCTCCAGCGGGAATGTGGCGGTGCAGAGCCCCAGCGAAGCCGCCCAGGACCTGCTCAGCAAACTGCACGTTCTACGCTTCATCTCTGCATCGGAGTTTGTGTCGGGGGGGCAGCTATCCACTTTTGCTGTGGAGGTGATGGCCAACACAGGCACACTGGCAGCGTCCTTTGACGCCGCCTACACCGCCAAGCTGACGGATGCAGTGACGTACGTGAACAACCTGGGGCAGCTGGAGCTTGTGGCCATGGTGGTGATTTTCATGGTGGTGTTTTTGGCCATCGCTGTGTCCTTCTTCGTGCTGGTGCGGCGGCTGGCAGTGAAGCGTCTGTCGGCCCTCAGCGTGTTTCTGCAGGTGCCGCCTGGGGCAGTGAAGCACATGCGGGACTCCACGGGGGCCCAGCTGTCGGCCCACCTGAAGCGTGTTGCCCAGGAAACGCAGGGAGATGTGGATGTCGCAGGGGGTGCGGATGAGGAAGAGGAGGAAGAGGGTGCTGGCGGCGGCGGTGATGCTGAGGAAGATGTGCGCCGGGGCCTTACAGCTGGCGGGCCAGTGAAGAAGGAGGCCAGTGGCAATCCTCGCTCCACCTGGAACGATGCGCAGGCCCTGGTGGCTGAGAGTGCCACGTGGGACAGCTTCTTTTCCACCAAGGCTCGGGGCAAGGCTGCTCAGCGCCTGGGCCTGTCGGGCGGTACCGGCGCTCAGGATAGCGCTGCCTCGGCGCGCATGGCGGCAAGGTCTGCGCGTGCTGGTGGCTCTCGCCAACTGGCCAAGCGCCGGGGCACAGACACTGCCAACTGGATGTGGTGGACGATTTTGAAGGTGCAGGCGCCGGTGGCCAGTCTTGTGCTGTGGCTGGGGCTGGTGTATGCCATGGAGTTCCTTGCGCAGACACAGGTGCAGCAGGAGGTCACCAGGCTGTACTATGCGCAGCACACCCAAACCCTGGGACTGGGCATGACGTTCAACGCGACCAGCCTGCTGACTGCCACCACGCCAGCAGAACGCCTTGCAGCAGAGAGCAATCTGGTGCTGCTGGAAGCACAACACTTGGCGGAGCTGCAGGCCATTCTGTCAGGCACTGAGTTCCTTTCCACAAGCAACGCAGCATCTGGTGTGGTGCTGGAGCCTCTGCTGGACGACAGGCAGGAATTCTCTCTTCTCATGATCAACGCGTGCCAGTTTTTTGCAGCCGAAAGCTGCGCGACGTTTTCGTCAGGTGTGCTTGCGTCGGGTCTTGTCCCTGGAGTGCACTCATACTTGAGTCAAATCCGCAAGGTTGCGGGTTTAGTGGATGCAACCAATGCTTCCCTGAGCATGCAGCAAACCCTTTTTGCTCCCAGCGTGCGCAACGTCCTCGTTTCTGCCCTGCAGTTCAACGAGCCGCACTTCCGCAATGCCTTTGGCGCCCTGGCACTGTCCTTCCGCGACAAGTCCATTGCCATCCTTGACAGATTCGGTGCCATTGAATTGGCGCTCACTGTTGTGTTCGTGGTGGTGTTTCTGGCAGCTGTTGCGCCGCTGTACCTGCAGCTGGTGACATCCCTCGGCCGCACTGTCAAGGCTGCCCGCATTCTGCTCACGGCTTTCCCAGAGCCCCTCATGTTCCGCATGCGAAGCGTCCAGCACGAGGTGCAGGAAATTGCGCACCAGTTCACTTCTTCACACTTCATGACGACAGCCGCCGGCTCGGGCCTGGATTCGGCGCTGGCGTCTGTGCTGGGCCAAAGTGGCGGCGCCAACCAGCAAAGCAAAGCCTCCAAGGGCATGTGAGGTGGACAATTATTGCTGCTGTGCTGTCCGCCCTTGCAGCCTGTGCTGTACGGCCTTGTGTTCTGCTCCGCACCTTGTGCCGTTTGTTTCCCGCGTGCGATAGCCCACTCAACTCCTGTTGGCATTAGATCCCCTGGACACAAACGTAGGGTCTTTAAGTCTGCAAACTGCGCTGTGGACTTGGGCAGGAGATGTGCCTGTAGTGGTGTGAGCAGGGCACTTTGAGGTTGTGGCGGAATCCAGCTGCCGAGCAGCCGCTCTGCTCCGCAACACTGGCGCTGCAACCCATTGCTTTGAAATCCTTGCCATGTGCATGCAGTCCAGATACAACTCGCCTTGGGCGGTGTGCACTGTGAAAACTGCTCGGCGAGGGGCGCAGGGCTGGGAAGGTCTGTTTCCGACTCTCGAGTGCCTCCGAAAGCGTTTGAGAGCTGCAAGGTGTGATGGCTTGATGGCCGGTGATGCAGCGGACACTGCCCGGATGACTTTAGGCTCACACGTCTAGATTGGTTTATCAAACACAGCAGTAGGAAAGAGCTGTGTTTGTTTTGCGCAAATGCATTGCTTATGAGTTGCACACTTGCTCTGCATGACGGGCTGAGATGGAGGCAAACATGATTGCTGAAGCGGCGCGTGCCTTTTTACAGCACAAACAAACACCCCAGGCAATGCCACTGCATTCAGATTGCAACGTGGCAGCTTTTTTCGTATGATTTGTGCTCAATTCCAGGCCTGTAGCGCTTGTAAGTAGCTGCTGGTGCAGGCAGACACCGGCGCGTGCTACGCAGCGGTGAGGCGCTGCGCCATGCCATGTGCATGATGTGTTGTTGCGTGGGGGCTCGAGGGCTGACCACATCTCCACACCGCCTCAGCAACGGGCCGTGCTAAAACAAAGAAACTTCAGTTTTTCCTGTGCCTCCTATGCTTGTCGTTGTCTTTATCGTTGACTGCACTGAATGGCCGACCAAGTCGGCAAGAGCGACATGCCGGCGGCGGCAACTTCGTCATTACATGTGCCTGAGTCTGAGGATGGCGAGAAGTGGACAGGCTTCACACCAGAGCAGCAAGGTCTCATTGTTAAATTTGTGTTAAGCACAAAATCTCGTTCGCCGTGGAGCGACTTGGCAAAGCTCATGGGCATGAAGTGAGTGTCAGCTGCACGCTGAGAGAATTCCTCCGCGTGTTGGTAAAAAACGACAGCTCCTTCCTCGTGTAAAAACATTAGCACGTCAGAAAGCACGCTGTTTTAAAACGCAGGGGGAAATTAGCACGCTTCAGAATTCGGGATGAATGGACCGAAAAATTGAATCCCGAGCTGTACTTGGGTCCACTTTCGCGGGAAGCCAAGCTCATCATTTGGCAGGAACTGGTCCTGAGCCCACGCTACCTAGACCACCGAGGTCGGGCGTCTTGGAAACGATTGAAGAACGACCATGCGTGTGTTGCGGCGTACCCAAAAACAAAATTGCGCAATTACTATGCACAGTGGAAGGATGGAAATTCAACCTCAGTGGAATACCACAGCCTGGCGTATCAGCAGCGTCTGGTGCAGTCTGGAGCGGCGATTGTCACCACGCCATTTGCTCCGACTTCGAGACACTCAGGCACCTCCGCTTCAGCAATGAGCAGCCTCCCAAACACCATGCACCATCAAACGCCTTCCCAGCATCCAGCTCATTTTTCTGGCGTGCGCCCAGGAGCAGTGCAAATGGCTCAAGAAGCGCATCAGCCCACCAATGGCTACGCATGCAGGCAAAACTGGCATCCTCGAAGCCACTTTGCGCTTACCTCTGGGGCAACCATTCAGCAGCAGCAGCAGCAGCAGTATGCGACACAGGTGCCCTACGTACCACAGTACACGGGCTACTTCGCCCCTGCCACACAGGGGCTGGTCCCCGGAAGCTTTGCTCCCATGCTGCCACCGTCTGCGGCTCGATACCAGCAGCCCAGCCAAGACGCTCATCCAGCAGCCAACTACGGGATCTCCATCCACAGCACCGCATCCACCATCCAAGACCCCTCAAGTGCACTGCCTGGCTCGCCTGCTTTGTCCAACGTGGACTCTTTGGCAGCACTGACCCCCAAAGCGTACGGTATACCAAGCGCCAGCTCACTGGTAGCACCATCAGCTGCAAGCACACATGACTCGCACATCATGGGCGCCCGTGCTCAAGTGCTGTGCGGGGCGTATGGCTCTGGGGAGGGCTGGGCCATGCCTGCCCGCCATGCCCAGAACCACCACGTGACTTCTCCCCAGAATACGCAGGCCATGGGCGGCGTCAAGCGCAGCAGAACAGTGGCGAGCATGCAGCACGAGCAGCCCCCCGCGCGCCCTGAGTTCTTGCAGGTGGCGGTGAAACGCGTCGCGCGGGGGGGCGTTGCACAGAGCGGTCTCCCGGCGCATGTGGTGTACAAACACACAGCCCAGGCAGCAGGCAAACATATATTTCCACAAGCACTACAAAGCAGCAGAGTGGGCGTGTGATGACGGCCAATCTGTGATGACGACCAATCTGTGGTACACACGGAATGTTGGCTTCCCCCAGCCCAGTCAAACTGTTCAGAATGCTTTCTAAATCCAAGAAATCCTCAGACGAAAGCTCCTTGACTGTATCGTAATAGCAACTCAATCAGGAAGCTTTTTGTCGTCTCTGTTTGCACCTCTGAGCTTCCCAGGCGAGTAAAATTGGCACCCCAATTCTTTGATGCACACAATGTCTCCTTTTGAAACCAACAGCTTGAATGCCTGACTGAGATTTATTTTTTGATAACTTTGTTGCCATTGAAACTTGTCTTTGTTCTGCTTTCGAGGATTCCAGCCAAATTTTTGCAAGAGAGGTGAAGCTACCGAGATTTCTTTCTCGGAGACATGGCTGCCGTCGCAGTTGCCGAAGTATTTGCCAAGGCTCAGACAAGTGCTGCTCAACACAGAAGATGCAGCTTGAAACTGCGTCGTGTCCAGGGGGAGACGATGACTGCAGAGTTTGAAGCTGCATTCCGGGATGCCCTGACCCACATCGTTGTTGCCAACTCTGTCGCTTCCTCTACGAAGCGCTTGGTAGCTTTTCTAGCCACAGCTTGCTCAGAAATGGATGGGCAACACAATGACCCATTAGGTATATTTATTCTTTCGGTACGAAATCACTCGATGCTCAATTGAAGCTGACTCATGCGATCGAAGTATGCAGACTCTTCTGCCGTTAAGCGCATGTAAAGACAGGCATGTGAGAGCCAATTGCTGCGCAATCGTCACAGAAGTGTTGAAGCAGCTATCCGACACTGTTGAATTTGAGTATGTGTCGTTTCTCCTGCTCCGGAGCTGCGTTTCTTCATTTCTTTGAGTTTGCAGGGACGCGTTGTGGGAAGAGCTGGTTGAGACCATGATTCAGCGCAGCATGGACAAGATCGTTGCAGTCCGCCTCGCTGCAACAGGCGCACTTGATCGTTTGCAAGATGCCAGTAATGCTTCTTGCGAGGTGTCTGCTCAACTTGTACAACTATCTAAATGCGACCCGTCGGCGTACGTTGCACTGTGCAGCCCGCACCTGTCCAGCTGCCACGTGTGATCTCCCTGTGCAGGCAAATGCGCTGCGCTGCTCTACAGAGCATGGTAAAAACAGATTGGACTTTGGAGGCACTGCTGCTGCGCACGACTGATGCCGATGCATCTGTGCGCATCACGGCCTACCACGAATTCGAACGCGCAGTAGCTGCCGCGGCGTTGCCCCCCCACACCAGGGAGCGCCTCCTGGTTGACGGCATGCGGGACAGAGAAGAATCTGTGCGCACAGCCTGCCTCTCCCTCATGTGCGCCTGGGCTGTCTCCGTCTCGTGGGATGCTGCGCAGCTGGTTGAGCTGTTCCCGATGCCCCAGGCGGAACAGCATGTCGTCGCGCTGCTGTTTAAGCTGTACACACAAGCCCTCACTGCGCCACCCCCCACTAACAAAATTACAAGCAAGGCAATGCTGCCTAGCTACTGTGATGGTTTCCTGTTGCCCAGCGAGCGGGCAGGGGGGGTGGATGTGAACAAGACTGCCGAGAGCCAAGTTGGCCCCCGAGACCGCTGGCTTGGACTGCAGAAGCTGTGCAGCTTCACACCATGGGGCGCAGTTGATGGAGACTCTGAAGCTGGTGCAGACTTAGTCTCTGGAGCAGCTGTCAGCGTCGCAGCAGTGGCAGCTTGGCAGGCTCGCTGCACGTGGCTTCGCTCCCAGGGCCAGCTGCCTGCCGCCCAGCGCGAGCTGACGCCGGGAGCAGCCGAAGAGCTCTTGGATGGTTTGGCTCCATCTCTGACATCAGTTTGCCGCATGCTGCTGGACGTGATGGACTCTGCCCAGGGTGCCAGCACGGCAGCCCTTGGGCAGATTGCTGCGGAGACCAATGGCTTGCTGCTTCAGCTGGTGCGCTTGGGGCAAGCATGCGACAGCAGTGACTCTGTGGGTGCTGCCCATATGCAAAAGCTGATTCATTCCCTGCTGGTGCATCGATTTGACGACTCCAGCGGCGACGCCACTGCCATGCCTGTGCTGACTGTTGCTCTGTACGGCGATGCCACGGGGAAGGACATGGGAGGCAGCGCCATGTGGCTGGGTGGCAGTGGCTTGCACCAGCGCACTGGACTCGGGACGCACATCCCTGGGGGACAGTTGACGCAGGCTTGCATCGACTTGCTGTTTTATGTAAGCCAGGGAGGGCAGGCCAAAACCGCAAGCCTTGTGTGCAGTAGCGCAATGGAGCTGGCTGCTGGCTGCGAAGCCGAGCTTGCACGAGCCTTGCACATTTTGGGGCACTTCATGGCCACCACTGAGCTGTCCATTTCCGCTGGGGAAGTCATGGAGGCGCTGCAGACAGTGGTGGTGCCTGCCCTGAATTCCGAGGACGAAGCCATCAAAATCCTTGCGCTGCGCTGTGTGTCCCTTGCGGGACTCTTGCCTCAGCGTGGGGCGGAAGCCATCAGCTGCTCTGATGATTTCACTGCCATGCATGTGACGACTCTGGGCGATGCCATGCGGGGCAGCCCCCCTGCAATGGAGCTGGTGGCGATTCAGGGCGGAGTGGACTGGCTGTGCAGTTTGTCACCTGCAAGCATGGCTCTCAGTGCCCAACTGGTCAAGGTGGGCGACGATGATGCTCAGTTTGGTGAGCTAGTCTTGCAACATTTGTACCACCGAGCTGCACAGTGCGACAGCAGCGCCGCCTGCGCCCTCTCAGTCGAGGGCTTGTGTAAGCTCATGTTCCGTGGCTGCATGCCAAGTGGTTCAGCCACACAGCTGCAGGTGATTGCGTTGCTTTTGGCGGCGTACTGCGTCCCAAATGCCGCCTCAGGCAAGGCTGTGGACACAGTTGGTACTGCTGCAGGCATGCGATACAAGCAGTGCCTTGCCACGTTCTTGCCCAACTTAGCCTTGGTGGCGCAAGAAAACAGAGACTTGTTGGCAAGGTCCCTGCCGGAAGCGATTCGGGTGTTCAGCGCAGGGGTCGCTTCCGACTTGGCCCAGAGTGACATGCAAAAGGCCCTGCACTTGATGGCTGAGTTTGCCGTCTTCCTGCTTGGCATTCAAGGGTCCTTGGTCGCTCCCTTGCCGAGCTTGCCCAGTGTGTCCCCAGCTGTGTTTGTATCCACCGTGTTTGCTGCCGAGGCATCGGCTGCGACCAGCTCCGATGCAGCGCTGCAGTGCAGCGAAGTGGCCACTAGCGCCCTTGCGCAGCTCACAAGCTTTGACGAGGGGGACACCCTGTGGCTAAGCTTCATTCTTGGGCAATTGGACCAGCTTGACCCCGGCCCCGCAAAGCACAACAAACTCGTGCTCCAAGCTGTTCAACGCATCACGGCTCACATTGGTGCCAACACAGAGCTGGACGCAGAAGTCAGCCAGTCCCTGCAGGAGCTATTTGAAACTGTTGTTTGAAGTTCAGCAGTAAAGCGAAATACTGCGAGGACTCGATTAATTTATATCAGCTACTCATTGCCTGTGGCGCCTTGAGCTCGCTCGCTGCCGCAGACGAGCCCATGGGGCGCTCGCTCTACCCAAGAGCTGCGCCCAATCAACAAGAGTTCCACTTCGCTGGTCAATGTGCTGACTTTGGTCGCGCAGATCAATTGTCTTGGAGATATTCCCGCAGTCCGGCCTTGCATGTCGGTCATTCCAGGCTAAGCAGGAGCACGTTGCGAACCTAAGCTGCGTTTTGTTGGAAGTGGTCCATGCAGCGGCTGTTTGCACAGCAAGCGGCGCAATTTCTTGAACAGTTGCTGCAATGAGTTGGCTGTAATTTGCGAGGTGCAGGAGTGCCGAGGCTGTTGATCGTGAATACTGGGCACATGCGGTACAGGTCACAACAGGTGTGCCGACGGACAGTGCCGTGAATGCATCTCGACCAAGACCAACAGGAAATGAATCCACAACTACCGAAACTGCGTTCAGAAGACTCGGTAGTTCAGTTGGTGGACCAGCATGCAGCAATCTGAGCCTGCGCGTAGCAATGTTCGCCGCCCGCAACTTTCGTCCGATTCGAATTTTCAATTTGTGGGCCCATAGCTTTTGATTGGGTTCATGCAGGATTAGAACCATTCCTGCTGGATCCATCGCAAGAATTTGAACGAGAAGCTCGTCCATGGGGGGCGAAACTGCTGCAAGGCCCGATGCAATGAGATAGTGCGTGGTGTGCTGCATCAAATGGTGCTTCGAAGCAACGTGCAAGTGCTGTTCAGAAGTGGGCAAACGAGACCATGTCAAGTGATCCCCAACGCTGCCCACGCGAACAAGCTGTTCATTCATCCAGCTTTGAGCTGCTCGTGGGGTGTTTCTGTCTCCGGTCAGCCAGTAGTCAACCGTGTTCGGCATGCCGGTCGACTGCATGTGGCCTTGTGCCCCGCGGTACACCAACTGTACAGGTGCCATTCTTGCCTGCAGAATTCCGAATAATAGTGGGTCGTAGCCTTCATCAAGAACAATAAGGGCATCGAGCTGTTGTTGTGAGATCATTTGCTGCAAGTAAGAAGAGTTGCGATTGTTGGTTGAATCGCGCTCGACGTTGACCACTTGACTTGCTGATTGCAATAACAGATCTGTCAATTCATCCCTCAAAGAATTCAAGCGAAAGATAGTGACGTTGAATGATTGCACGCCGGCGGGCACAGTGTTTGGCCCCGCAACGTGATGCCCTGCCCCTCGCACAGCTTGGGAGAGTTTGCTGTTCGTATTTCTTGGAACATTTGACCCTTGAAACGAACTCAACATTTGAACCAAATTACTGATCAGCCAGCCCATAGGATGGTTGAACAGATTGTACGAAACGATCCCAATTCGGGGTCGCACTGGTCGTGTGAACGAAGGCGCAGGGGTCGGTATCTCTGTTGGTGTCACAATCCTTTCGTTGTGTTCCCTTACGCGCCTAGAGAACGCACTACGCTCGCCAGAGTAGCCAAAAGCTAACCGCTGCATGGATGCTGTGTGCATTCTATGAGATGTGAGCCAGGGTGCCACTGAGACTGTGTGCGGTGTGCTGAGAGTAAACATCAATGCGACATCCACCATGAGTTGATGAGAAGGCACACCTAGATACGCCACAGCATGAAAAAGATGAGCTAAATCTCGAAGTTCAGCGGGGTCTCCAAGTGCGTGCTGCTCGTGCAGTGCTTGCCGAACCTGTTCCACAAGCTTCGCGCGATGAGAGTACCCCTCCTCCATAGTATTGTACACAACAGGTGTGCTAAACACAGCATAGGCGCGCAGCCAAACGTGCTCTTTGCCTGTTCCGGTCACAAGCTGGATATGTCTCATGGCTTCGTCGAAGGCTCCGAAATTCAACAAGGCCATTGCCAGATGAACGTGCAGTTGTGAGAGGTCGAGCATATGATAATGTCGAACAAGCTGTGACAAATCTTGTTGCAACTTGACCATGCTCAGTTTCATGGAGTTTGTGCTAAACACCTGCATCAAATGCTGAAAGAAAACCTGAGGGAGCATTTCTGGAGCGACGGCTCGGCTGTCACCTGCACCCATTGCTCTATCTGGTATATTGAGCAGCTGCTCAGCGGAGCGGTAGAAGTGCAGTCCATCTTCAACGTCTCCAATCAGTATGCTGAGGCTTCCCAGGTAGTACACTGGCAGGAAGAAGTCGGGTGCAATTCCAATGGCCTGACGAAACGCATGAGCAGCCTGAGTAAGGTCTCCAACTTGAATCAGGGCTACCCCGAGGCAAAAATATGCATGGGCTGCACGCTGGGATCCAGCATAACGGGCGCCCTGCGCTCAAAGCATGTGCACAAGACTTACCCAAGCAGGGCAAGGCAGCTAATTAACTCACAGTTGCTGCTGCATGGTAAGCTATGCGTGCATCATCATACTGCGCCTGCCTCATCAAAGAGTCACCAAGAGTTATGTAAGTTTCTTGCTCTTCGTGTGAGGGCAAATAAAACTTTTCCAGTACAGTTTGAATCGCACCAGCTGCGCACTCAAGTTGAAACTACAAATGTGGCAAATCTGTCCGATGGAAACATACTGTCTTGCTGGACCTGAAACACTGTTATCCATTTCTGAATGTCACTTCTTGGCTTTGTTTGAAAGAGTGATATCGAAGTATTGTCGTGTCGTTGAATGACCCACAGTGTCTCATCCGTCGCAGCATGGGCCAGAATAGCGTACATGCAAAATAAAACAATGCTTAGAATTCGAGGGTCAAGGCTTCGACACATGTTGTGGGGGTGTACGCCGTTGCCAAAGCTGAATTTGGGCGGATCGATGAGCATTGCACGAAAGTTCTCTATGGCTTGTTTCGGCAGATGGCAAAGTTGAGCAGGCAAAACCTCCCTTTCAAGGGATCGAAACAGTTGATTCTATTTTGCCATGCAGACGAAGATGCACCGACACCGACAGATGAAGATGCATCTACACCTTGGGCTGTGAGGGGTGGTCAAGCGCTGAATATTGATTGTCCAACAGCTGAGACCACGTCCTGTTAGCTCACAGTTATAAGACAGCCCTCTTTTCCTTATTCGGCGGTAGTCACATTGGGAAATCGCATTTGGTGCTGCGCTTTGCCCTCCCAAACTGCCCCTTGAATCCTGTGGTCTTTTGGTTTAGACTGTGCTCAAACAACGTTTCGAGTGAAACGCCAGGCGAAACGCACACATACTCTCCATAGCCTGCATGACATGAGCCACTCAATACTATCAGTACTGCTTATTTGGGGTCTCATTTCTTTACCCAGCTCAGCTGCTTTCGGGCAAGATGTGTTAATTCTTGACTGCACTGGAGCTTCACATGCCGAGCAAAGTTTGGCACTGCGGAATCTGACGACTGAAACACACTTCTTCACGGTAAGGATGGAGTGGTAATTCGCCTAAAATTTGAAGTTCAAAGTGTGTTCACAGATTCTCTATGGCTGTTTGTATCATGGCCAAGCTGCTGCTCGGTCGCCGCACAATGCTGACTGCAGCACACAATCTGGTTTGTTACAACTCCTAAAGCTGCGCGTACACCCAGAAGGCACGGTCTTACAAAGGTGAGCCAGAGGTGACAGGAATCTACAGCAAACTGTCACATGAAAATGTTGCAGGTCGGTCAAGCAGTGCTCACAAACAAGCATTGGGATGGCAGAGTGCACATGCGAAGCTTGCCACGAAGTGCCTGTTTCACACATCCTGAAGGAACTGGACGAGGGAGAAGCCCTCAAGTCACAATCTAGGAATCCAGATGAGAGAAGAAGACTGCAATTGGCCTCTAGAAATATCACATGCCATGAGGCTGCAAGCTTAGATTTCTGGGAAAGCCGCATTTGTCACCACTGGATTTGTGGTCTTGGAACTTCTGCCCACACCGTGGCGGCCCCCGACCACTGTTCCCTTTCTGCTCTAACAGGGTCCCCTGTGGGGTGTTTGAACAGTGTTCCGTCTGTCTGGAAAGCTGCGACCGTGCAACAAGGATGCAGTGGGGACTGCCTTGCATCAAGTTGGTCAACATGGGATGGGTGTCCGCTTGCAACCTGTGGGCGTAGCGTCATTGAACACCGTAGGAGATCAATAGCTGTGCCTGCATTCGGAAGTGGGAGCTGTGGTCTCCATTTGACAGAAAGCAGGCTGTGCACTCGGCGTTGCTTATCTAATACAACCAGCCTTTTTGCTGTAAGGCTGGCCGTTGCTTCAACAGCTGGAATATCATGGGCAGCGTTTGGCAGCACGCTTCAGAATCTCCTGCATTCTCCTCACTGGAGCATCAGATTTACAGGAGTTGTACCAGAAGACGGTTTAGCGCTCAATTTTCAATTATTCTGGGATTTGAGCTCAGCTCCGAAGCAGCACTCAGCTGGGCTTGACAGTGTTCAGGAACTTTTGAGTCCTCAGCGCACCCCAAATTTTGAAGATTTTTTGTCTTTCTCATTCGGACGCCAAACTAAGGTCATATCTTGGGAAAAAATCGCTGAGTACAAACCATATAACTCACCTGACGTCATCTTGAAGCCAAGTCAAGTACTATCTAGTACACATCAAGACTTGCAGGTATCCATTTCAACATCGGAAAAGTGGTCACTTGTGAGGTCTCAGCAGCAAATTGCCGTAGAATTTTCCTCCTCCCCAGGTTTTTCCAGCTTCCGAGGCAGACCCCAGGTGCTTCGCCAGGCACTGCCTCAAATTCAAGTTGAGGCCACAACGCAGAATTTTACATCACTCTACAGTGTACAGCGAGTAAATGTTCATGGAACAGATACTGGAATTCCGGCTGCATCAGTGCGCACCGAGACCTCGTTTGCATTTTCTGTTGGCCAGCCATTGAACGTCGTTGACGTACATCTCAGTAAATTGCTCGTGCTGGTTCAATTTCTTCACGTCCTTCCTACCGACGAGTACAGCTGCTTGTTCCGATTAAGACATGAAATGGTATCAAATGTGGCAAATGGTTTGCCAGGGCAGCATTCCTTAATTTCTTGTCCCATGCCGCCCCACTTGGCATCTGCAGGGCACGTGGAAATGCAAGTTGCAGCGGCCAGCGGCCAAAGGACAACATGGTTTGTTTTGAATACAGGGGGCAGCTTTCATACAAAAAGTCGTACTTGTTACGTGTACACTCATGGAGGAAGCTGCTTAATTCACTCCACTTTCTCCCCTGGCGTCGTGTGCATGTTTGGGCATGTCTCAGCAAAGCCAGTGTTTCAAACTGGGCTTGGACACGCATGCACCGTTCCAGCTGAGTCCGATACCTTCTTTGGCGAAATTGCGATTCAGCACAATGGGGTTAAACTCGAGGCTATTCAAGTCAAGTACCTGCAACCGCCGCACTTTCATGCATCGCAAGCGCCTGCCATCATCAGTTACACAAACCATGACACGGTTGCTGTGAGGCTTGCACACGAAGAAACGAACCAAACGCTCCTAGCATATTGGTTCAAAGGGATTGGACATGCAAATGCGATTGCAATGAGCAACTGTCAACGGAGTACAGATTTACTCAGCCGGTGTTTTGTGCCTGCAGTGGTGCATAATCTTGGTTCAGCAGCCCTGGCTCTCAGCCACCCGGTCGTTTTTGGCACCCCACAGGCGAGAATATCTATTTCGTTCAAGAATCCTCCCAGGTTGGTAGAAATTTCTGTGCGCTCCTTAAACGCAAGTCATTCTCGGACGCAAGCTAGCTTCTCTGGAACTACCAGCAGTGCATCCTTGCACATGCAAGCAAACAACGAAAGCTCCAGCAGGCGCTTTACTCGACAGTCTGATACTGGGCTATTCTTGCACGTTGGGAGTGCCTCTACAGATTGCACAGGCTTTGGCATGTCAAACATATCCCTTGAGCTGCAAGATTCAGGGGAGGTATTCAAGTACAACATGGCTGCCGTGCCTTGCTCCTCTGAGGACCAACTTGCTCACCAAGCAGCACCGCCAAAGCTCCAATTGTTTGATTTGAGAAAGAGTGCTTATCTCTCCATACTTGTGTCGAGTGCCAGTAAGTCAAGCATTTTACAGCAGCAATTGCAGCTCAAGTGCCACGGGCGGGAGCCACTCCTGATAGAGCAAGCAGCTTGCCGCTCTATTGGTAGTATGCTGGCTTGCAAAGTTGATGCTGGCCAAATCGGCGAATCAGTTTGCCATCTTGACGGCCCAAACTCCCAACATGACGCTCTCATCAGTTACGAGTCAGAGCAATCCCTGACCTTGCAAACCCGTATGATTACAAAGCACGGGCTATCAACTGTCAAGTGGAATAACAGGCTTGCTGGCCTGGAGACTTTGCAGGTGGTTTGTCAATTTGATAACCTCTCAGTCTCTGCACGGGTGGATGACAATGGTGAAACCGTTGCTTGCGTTGTGCCATTCTCCGTTTCAAACCACTTGATGGTAGGATTGTCTGTCAATGGAGCACTCCTAACAAGAATGGAGCTGATCAAGGTCTTCGACATCGGGAGTGTACGGGCAGTTGAGCGCCCAGTCCTCCAACGGGGACGGGCTGGAAGCTTTGATATCACGTTTGAAAGCTCAGCAACTCGTGAACTTGGAGCAGGCTCAATTTTGGTGCAAGTTTCAGGGGAGCTATTTGACTGTGTCATGGTTCACGAGGTGCCCACTGCAGCTCTTCGATGTGAAGCTTCGGAGGACCAGCTTCCAAGTGGGCTGCATGATATCTTGCTGCTGAACAGTGCACAGCAAGTTTTAGTGCGTTTACAGAATGCTTTGTTTGTGTCATCCAACACTTCGTTTGTGGAGCAGGGCCGGCTTGACGTAGGTGATCGTGTTCGGCGGGTCTCATTTCTCACAGATATTAGCCTGACCTTCCTGCATTTGGTGCAGTGCTTGTCGTCCGATGACACCAATAAGTTCCGCCAGGTGTACACCTCCATATCACAGGGTCGTGTGGACTGCATTGTGCCGATTGCTAGCACGCATACCCAGCTAGTGGTTGGTGATGAATTACTGGCAGAGCACAAGATCGCGAACAGGCACCAAAACATACAGCTAATTGCGCCGTCTCAGTCCCTGGTAGTAACAGACACACTTGAGTACACCTTCAGTGTTCCTGCACAGTATGCAGAGCTCGATTGGCGGTGCAGTTTTTATCAGACCATGGTTTTTGCGCTACTGCAACCTTCGAACCCGGGGAGCGGCAACGGGTCGAGCTTGAAATGCGACCTGACGCACACTCTTTCGATGCCACAAAACAGATTCAAGATGTTCGAGCCGCATGTAGTTGTTGGAGTGCCGGCCAATCTAAGCATGTTTACTGCCAGCCTGCGAGTGCTCCATTTGGGGTTTGCACCACAAAAATTGGCCTTTTCGCACGAAGTTGCTATCCTAGGCCACCAAAACCCCTTTTTTCTGAAAGTGAATGCAAGCTGTCGTTTAGATCGAGCAAGGGGGGAAATTACTGGGGATGCGCAGCTCAGAATAGACTCCCAAGGTTTTGTGCTCTCGTGCGCTGACATTTGGGGTGCTTGTGACGATGCTTGCCAAGGCTCCGTGTGGATAGATGATTTTCCTTTGTGGAATGGGCTTATATCACAACTTGGGGTGCAGCTTGCACAACAGACTACGTGCTGGTCGTCTTTTCCCTGCCGCGGACTTTTTGAAGCATCACCACAAGCGTTAAATTCCTCACTCACTCAGCTTCCGATCGTGGACGTCAATACCTGCCAGCACGTGCAAAGTAATTTTGCATTGTGTAGCTTTGAGACGGAATCATGTGAAAGTGGTGCATGTCTGTTTGAGCGTGTCCACTCAGGCAATAGGCAACTGCTTGCAGTTTCACTTGCACCAAGCCCAATTGTGTCTGTGACATTCATTACATCCGCACAGGGTTGCCAAATTGTTGACATTGTTACAAACAGTAATGAGTCGATTGTTTGCCGATCTGGAACGCAATCATCACAGCTAGCAATTGGAGATACGTCAAGCGAAACAGGACTTCCCAGGCGCCAGACTTGTTCCATTTGTGCAGCATTATCTGGAGCTTCAATTGAACTTGAAATCAAAGGGCAAGTTGCGTGGCAAGGTAAATCGCCCGAAGTACTTTCCATTTTGCGCTCCGTGACGCAAATGACTCCTCTCGCCAGGAGATTGTTTGGCGAGTACACTGTGCACATGGAGCTGAATCGCAACTGTCACCAGACAGCTAGCTGCAGTGCAAAAGACACAGTTGCTGGTTGGACGTCGGTACAAGCTGACATTTCTTCAAACTTGTCAGCCTCCTGCATTTTCGACTATTTACCGAGCTCAGTAGCGTTGCAATGCGGAACAGCCCTCACTCAATCAATCGTCCCACAGGAGCAAGTGGCCATCCCAGTTTTGTCAAAAACTTTATTCGCTATTGTGATGCGCGCTTCTGACCAAGCAACAGAACTTGTAGGTGGCCCCTTTATCGAGTCTGATGGCCTCGCCGTTCGAGCGGGGAATGTCACCCTGCAGCGCGGCACCCACTGGCAGCGGCAATCAGACTCGTCCATTCATGTGCTGCTCGGATCAATGCCCCCAGGTGAATACCCACTGCATGTCACGAATGACGGGGGGAATACATGGTCTGCATCATCGCACTTGGTGCAGGTGCTAGCGCGATGGAGTTTGGCGTCAGTGGAGCCAAGTGTTGGATTTGCAGGAGGTGGCTTCAATGTGACTTTGCGGGGTTCGAACTTCCCAGTGGGCCTGCCGCTGCTGTGTGGGTTCGGGGGGAGGCAAGTGGCGGCATTGGTTCTGTCTGCGTCTCAGATCACTTGTAAAGTCCCAATCGGTATGCAACCAGCTGCGGCAGCAGTTGAAGTTTTTGTCGCAGGAATTGGCACGTCGTCAACACCGCTCTCGTTTCAGATCCTACCTAGGCCACGTGTCATCAGGGCATTTCCAAAAATTGTTTTGTTGGATACAAGTATGGATATCTTCATTGCAGGACACCATCTGCATGAGAGCCTTGAATGTGGGCTTGGTGGCAGCGAGTCATTTTTGCATGTGCTGAACTCGAGTTTTGGTGTGTGTAGCTTTGAGAAGCCTCCACTTCCAAGTATGCAGACGCTTGTCGCTGAATTTCAACTGACTGCTCCCGATGTGAGCATCTTCGACACTCAGATTCAATTTGTCCGGCCGTTCTTCATAGATACTCAGACAAGCAGTACCCACGTTTTGGCTGCTTCACCCTTGAGCATTTCTGTGGCTGTTGACCGAGTCCCTATGATCGGAGCCAGTATCTTCTGTCACTCCGAAAGTTATGCTGTCCCTGCATTCATCGTCACAGATCGCGTCATCGAATGCCAGTTCGAGCAATTGGAGACCGGAAGGCAAAGAGTGCAACTGTCTGTGGAGCAGACCATTTTTGCTCAGGGTTCCGTTGTTGTTGAGGCGCATGCACTAAGCGAAGTTCAACTGACACTTCGGTATCCCCGCATCCCAGCAGCAACTCTCATTCATGCACAACTCTGGCCGCGGCCTGCTAAATTATCAAAACTTCGTTGCTGCTTTGAGGATGGCAGATGTAAAGCTGCATTGGTGGTGGGGAGCAGCTCGGTGGAATGCAGTGCTACATCACCACTACCACAAGGAACAGTTTTGTCACTTTGGTTGACAGATGCACAAATAACGAAGCAGTTCAAGCCAGCGCAAGCTGACGACATCTCCCTCCAACAAAGCAATATTCTTTCCATGTCCGAGCACATGGCTATAGCGTTCACATCCAGGCTCTCTGGTAATTTCCGTTTCACAGCGCAGCAAGGAGCGTTTGTGGTCGAAAGTAATGCAAAAGCTGATGCCAATTCAATTATCCTGTACAGGTTGCCGCCGGGCGTCCGGGAAGGAGCAGTGATAGTCGTGGCTCAACATGAACTCTCGCATGCTCAAGGGCGGTCATTCATCATTTTGGTAGCATCGATACCTACTATCACAAATGTGTGGCCCAAATCCATCTTGGCTGGAGAAGTCAGTGGCTTGCAGCTCGCAGGTGGCCCCTTTATCGAGTCTGATGGCCTCGCCGTTCGAGTGGGGAATGTCACCCTGCAGCGCGGCACCCACTGGCAGCGGCAATCAGACTCGTCCATTCATGTGCTGCTCGGATCAATGCCCCCAGGTGAATACCCACTGCATGTCACGAATGACGGGGGGAATACA
>Ga0307982_1001024_pt1 | contig 22313 bp, 9 predicted proteins | sample OrgLakmetagen989_FD_201847 | JGI IMG/M metagenome (GOLD analysis project Ga0307982, IMG submission 201847) | Saline water microbial communities from Organic Lake, Antarctica - #989 | ecosystem: Environmental > Aquatic > Non-marine Saline and Alkaline > Saline | place: Antarctica: Organic Lake...
GGCATTTCCAAGGAATTTAAGGAGTGGATTGCCATTGCGAAGGATAGGCCGAAGTGGAGACAGCAGACTCACTCCAAACCAAAACCTCCTGATGCCTGATGGTTGATGGACAACTTGAGAGTATATAGTCACAATTGCATATTATGCAACAAGGACACTCAGCCCAGTCAGGCTTGTTCTGAAGGTTACACTTTTCTGCTACTGTATTGTACAGGGGTGTTTCTTTGTTTTTGGGGAGTATTAACTAGACTAGACTAGACATCCGGCCTACGGCCTATTCTCATATCGAAGCGACTCAAATGCATTGTAAAAATCCAACGTTAAAATCCCATTCAAAAACAAAAATTCCCCAGGAATCTAAGTAGAATCTTTCTTGTCGTCTTTCTCGTCCTTTTTCTTTTAGTCGGACTTGAGGTAACCCTTCAGCTTCGCAAACGTGCGCTCGCACAATTTGGCAAATGAAGCCGTGGCGTCCGGCTTGCCGCCGCTGCTCGCCGCCTTCGCGGCCGCTGGGGTCTGCTCTTCCACTAAGAACTCTTCCATGAGTTCTTTCTGGCGCAGGGTGAGTTTGCGGGGCACTTGCACTTTTAAATGCACGTACTGGCTGCCGCGCCCGCTGCTGTTCACCCGACGCACGCCTTTCCCGCGCAAGAAGAGTTTGGCGCCTGGCTGCGTGCCCGCGGGGACGGCTAATTCGACCATGCCGTCTAAAGTGAGCACGTCAATGGCGGCTCCTAGAGTCGCCTGCGCTATTGAGACGGGTACCTGATCATAAGAGGGTATAAGGGAGAAAGTTAGGCGAGAAGTTTGGACCTGCCGTTCGTCAGTTCTCTCATGCATTTGCATCTGGTTCTCTCTCTTCCAAAACCCCAGCCAAGGATCCTACCTTAGCAATCAAATTGATTTTTTTTTGAATGCTTGTCACTTTTTCATCGAGCAGTGCCCTCAACTTCTACAACAATTCCTCTCCCATTTACCTCCACGTGCACGTCTTCGGCTCTTTCTGGGTCGCGCTTGAAGTACGGGTCGCTGTCCACCGAAAACTCAATGAACAAGTCTCCCGGCGGCATTCCTGGGTCCCCGCTTGCGCCTTTGCCGGCCACCTGCATCGACATCCCAGACTCGACGCCGGGCGGCACGTCGACTGTGACGTCGCCGGTCTCTACGTTCGGTCGCCCAGTCTTCGGATCCACCGCACCCTAGTTCATTTGAGAACAGAGAAAACACACACACATAATAACAGTTAGAACTTCAAGCACGCTCTAGCCATGTCTAATTTCTGACCAATGCTACACCTGTTTACACTAGCGTACAAGTTCAAGGTTTCCGTCACTAGTGCTCGTCGGAGTGGGCTACAGAGCGCGTCAAAGCAAGCGAACCGAACCTGAAACTGGAAGTTCAATTTCTTCTCTACACCGTGAACCGCCTCCATGAACGACAGCCGAAGGCGGTACTGCATGTTGGCGCCTCGCTTCGGGCCCCGCCGTCGCCCCGTGAAGAGCTCTTCGAACAGGTCGTTCAAGTCCTGCCCTTGGCCGCCCTGAAAGCCACCCCCAAACCCTCCACGGCCGAAGCCACCACCAAAGCCACCGCCACCGAATCCGCCACCGCCGCCGTTTCCACCGCCATTGTTGTCTACGCCGGCGTGGCCAAACTGCTCGTAAGCTTGCCGCTTGGAAGAGTCGCTTAGCACACTGTAGGCTTCACCTGCTTCCTGGAACTTTTTTTTGGCACCTTCGTCATCCTTGTTCGTATCGGGGTGGTATTTCTTGGCCATTTCAAAGTAGGCCTTCTTTATTTCCTTATCGGTGGCACCCTTCTTGACGCCAAGGACTTCAAAGTAGTCTCGTTTCTGCACATTGGAAGTTGCATGGAAGCAGCGACGTGTGGCGCTCTGAACAGTGGACTGTGCAGGAGGGGTGTGTGGCCACAGGCGGTCACCGTAGCTGGCGACTGAGCGCCCGGGCACGACCGACAAGCAAGGAGCACGAATAGGTGCTGCACGCAGCACTGAGCTTCGTAGCACACGCAAACTGGCCATTGGTCTACAATAGCCACACGAGTGGGGCTAGTCCCACTTACTCGTCTAATACTTCCACGACAACTTCACTCACCGACCTCTCGTTTAGGGGGGCCTCTCTGCCTGCTCTGCTGGCGAGGGTTGATGACGTGTCTCACCAGGGTGGTGTCCCCTGGTCTCACCCCCCAGTTCTACACTACAGGGGGGATATATACAAAAAGTACAGCAGGGGCGAAATTTCCCGCGTCTTATCCGGGACTTCGAATCAGCCCTCGCATTCTCAGTCACGCATATTTTGAAAAAAATCTTTTAGAAATCAAGCGCCGCACGTGAAATCCTACCTTTCAATTCAAACCCAAGAGCATTTGATGCGCCTTGGCTGATGCCCTAACTTTGGCAGAAGTTCTGTGTATGCAAGCAGTGTTACATAATTTCCACTTTTCGCCCTTAGACTTAGACTTCACTGTGGTCCTTGAATCTAATAAAACGATGTCTAAGCGTGCTGCCAAATTAGCTGGCGTTGCGCCTAGTTTGAAGAATAAGCTACCTCCTTCGCCGGCTAAACCAAGGGAATCTACATCTCCGCCACCTTCCAAAAGGGCGAGGGCAGCAGCATCGCCCTCGCCGCAGGCAAAGAAGGGGCTAAGGAAGGCTTCAGCTGTATCTGATGCATATACCTCCACGGGAATTGCGTTCGAAATGGCAGCCGAGCCCACGGTTGACGCTGGCCCTCTTCCGCCCGCGCACCAGGCTATGCTAGACCGCTGGCTAGCTCTGGAAACGGCCCTCGTGTTTTTCGGGCGGCGTGGCGAACCGGCAGTGCTGGGCAAGCTCAAGCTGGCTGTGGAAAACTCAGCGGGCCGCAGCCTCCACCCGCGTCACCTGGGCCAAATGCTCACCTTATGGCCTGGGTGCTACGTTGTGCGGGGCTATAGCGCCCTCGGTAGGCACCGCGACTTCAGCGGGCGGGCACCTGCTCATGGGGGCAGCCACGAGTCGACCATGCCGCCGCCGCCGTCGAAGTCGCTGGCGCACTTCGACCTTTCAGTGGAACTTGGGCCTGACGAAGACAGCGGTGCCGCCGCAGTAGCACCTGAAGATACTGGAGCTTCTACTGCAGAGCCAGCAGTGAGTGGATCGCCAGCGCCGTCAGGATCTTCACCCGTCAAGGGATCAATGGCTGCTGAGTCGTCCTACGCTACTCTTATGTCCCGGCGCCGGATTGCTTTCTCAGAAGCTAGGCTTCTCGCTAGGCGTGATAAAATCGTAAACATTTTACGGGCACACGCAGCAGCAGCTCATCTTAAGAGCACATCAGCTCCCCCAGAAGCGTCTTCAAGCTCAAGCGCCAACAGCACTGCGAATAGCGAACCCACTGGCGACCCCATAAACACAACAAGCACAGCAACAGCTGCCGAAGCAGAGATGTTGGCAAACAACGGCAATCTTGCAGCGGCTGCCAGTGCATTTGGTGCCTTGGAATTGAATGTGCCCGCAGCCCCCTTACCTGGCCTGCACAATATGAGCAGCTCTGCTTCCTCTGCTTCAAGCAAACCATCTGCAAAGCCTGCGTTGCCAACAGCACGGAGCCAGCTCGGAGCTCCTGCGACAGTAGCTTCGCCAAGTGTGCCTGCACCAGAAACTGGCGACGGAGACGCAACCACGACTAGTGCTACTGCTGCTGCTGATCAGCCCACGACGACGACGACAGGAGCTAGTAGTGCTGCCACCACGCAAGCCGCGCTGCGCGCGCGCGTGGCCCAGCGGGAGCAGAGCAAAGCGCTCGTGGAGGACGCAGCGGGTGGGAAAGCGGGGCGGCGCAAGCAAAGACTTTTGGCTAGCTTACCGTCGTTCTGCGACGCGCTGCACTCGTTCTTGGTGCAGCGGCGCGTGGCCACGGTGCCGAGGCCAGAGCTGGTGCACCACTTGACGGCGCGCCTGCCCTGGCGCCCGAGACCCCCGCCAGACCAGGTATAGTACATATACACGTTGATGTGAGTGGGTGGTGCCGTTGTTGGGTATTATGTTAAGTTTGCGACGGTCGCCCGTGATAATCTGCCGGTGTTTCATTTCATTTGCGATTGTGCTTTTGAAATAGGTGGACGAACTTATTGGGATGGTTCTCGACAAGCTTCCGAACTGGGCGCGTACAGTTACTGTAGCGCACACGAAGGCTACCGGCATTGACAACAGCCGCGATAACGCGGCGGTACGCATTTCACTGTGTTTTTTTTATTTGAAGTTGTTGGTTGCATTGACGTTGGTATTAAATTTCTTCCCTCTTGTTCTATCTTTGCGCTCGTGACCAAATTGGAAGAAGATTCATTCATGCGTACGTTGAACGTGCCTCCTTTAGGTTTCTGTGGTGCAATTCAATGGCGGAACGAAGTTCAGCGACGTGCGCGCTCGTGCTAAAGATGCCGCCCGAGGCCACTCTATTGCACCAGCCATCTTTAACCATGAAGTGGTGACGCCTGGTCCTTAAAGGGCTGAAAAAGTGTTGATGGTCAAAATTTGCTTGTGTTGCGTAATCGGTTTTAGCTAGCCGCTAGCCGGCTTGCCTATGTGAGCTTTTGTTAATGAACCGATTGCCGATTGTACAACGGGAGCCAAAACAATTGTTCCGGCCCTGAACCCATTGCCAATAGGCATCTCTGTAGCCACGGGGCCGGGGCCCAAGTCCAGAACTACGTCGAAACCAAAGTACCAGAGTATAGTGCCTTTAATTTTATTTGCACCAGGCTTCAGGCTTCACTGAGCACTGCGCATTAAATCTGAATAAGGAAATTAGAGCAGATAAGGGCCGACCGGTGGTGTTGTGCAGCAAGCGAGTCACAAGCGGTAAGCTGGTGCGAGTGTACCTTCCCCCTAATGCCGACTTCGTGAAGATATTTCTGTCCTAATATCGAAGTCGGTCGGTGGGCTAGAGCTCCCTCTACCCTCTACGCGCCACCATTTTGCGATTTGGACTTAAGACTTACGCGAATTTTATGCACGTGTGCACGTGCCATTTTTGTTTTGTGTCAATTCGAATTCGAGTTCGAGCTCGACTTGTGCTGGAATGTTCTTGGTGCTAGATCTGTAGAAACCGATCTCCCCTGTAAGGGGAAGTGACAGACCCCTTACAGGGGAGATCGGTTTCTACAGATCTACTGCTCACAGATAAGGTATTTCACTTCCGATTTCGCAATTCACACGCCCCCTGTTTTGGTCATCGGCGGAACCTCTTGGTTGGCGTCCTTGGCTGTCGTTCCAAGGAAAATGCTGGCGTTTCGGGGAATCCAAGCGATGCTGTTTTGCCGCACGCACGTTGCCACGTAGTCCTCGAGGCCGTTGAAATCCGTTGGCTCTTTGGTTTCGAGGTGCACCAAAAAGCAGTAGTACGCCCAAATGTTGTGCTCGTGCTTGTAATGGTTGCGCCACGCGCCCGGTTCTTTTCGCTCGAATTCTTGGCGAGTTAAGCCGCAAATAATGCACTTGTTTTCCCTGGTGCGCAGTTCTTCGTTTTCGTGTTCACGTATGCTCGAAAACGTGTCGACAATAATACCGAAAATGAGGTTGAGCAAACCGATAGTGACCACGGCAAAGAAAGCGAGGTCGAAAAGGTAGCGGCTCATGGTGCGGTCCGCCCCAATGGGTGGTGCGTTCCCAAGCTCCGAAGAGACGAACTCCCCTATGCCTCCACCCGTGATAAGCCCATTGACCATGAACACAGCGAAGCAGCTGATCATAGACCTGCACATGGTTTGCTGGTCGCACGCGCCCTCGTCGTCGCCACTGCCACATTCTTCACTTTGAGGGTAAAATCCAGCGTTGTCTTGGAGGTCTTCAGGGAAAGCCCAGAACGCTATGACCATGAATATATAAATGACAAGCATGCCCAAAAAACACGTCATGAGAAGCTGTTCAATGGGTCCACGCACAGCTTTCACTACGTTCCGTAAAGTAGGCGAAAAGTTCAGCACGGACAAGATTTGAAAGCTGAACATGAGTGGATACCCACTCACGGCCACGACGTTGACGGCCGTAAAGACAATCTCCCAGAACAAGCCTTCCATAGTGGCTGCGTCGTAAACGAGCACGACTGCTTGGACAACTGGGTACAAAATGAATGGCCGATTCCCAAATAACTTGCGCGCAGCACGCAAGAATGGCAAGGTGAGAATAAGCGCAAGGAAGCGCATCAATTGCGTGAGGGCTATGGACTGCTCGTCGACACCAGCTGCCTTCAGGAGCTCACGTGCGACCAATGCAGTCACAGTGTAGGCCGCTGGGAAGGAAAAGGTGCGAATCGTGTCGGAAAGCACGTCACGAGCAGACACAGGACCGAGGCGATCTTCACGAAGCCACTCATCGCCAACACGCCGGTACAATGCTGTCCAAAGGATAGGTGCCTGCAGAGCCAGCGTGCTGATGACTTCAGCAAGGTTTGCAGCCAAGAGCAGCGTCCCAAGGCCAAACACACCGCGTTCAAAGGAGGGTGGGTCAAATTCGTATGGGCCTAGGCCATCAGAACCAGTGTGCGAGATGGAGATAGCTAGCATGAAGTTGATGGACATAGCTATGAACCATGGGAACACTTCGTAGTTCTCATTTGTAGTGAAACGGAGAAACATGCCGAGCAATGGCTTATTCGCCAGTCGCTTTTTGTACGAGATTTCGTCAGTAATAGACCGGAACCTGCGCAAAAACTCTCGCAGAACCTGCGAGTCTGCGGCAGTAAAATCGAGGCGATCGTACACCGCCTGTTTCTGCTGATCGGACAGGTACAGGCACACGGCTGGCCGCGGGAAAAACACGCGAACCAGACCGTGCTCACCGTCTTGCACCTCGATGGAAAGCACTAAATCGCTGAACATGCGTCGCTGGCGTCCGAATTTTTTTGTCTGAAGCACTTGCAGTGACCTGATTGTCTCCATGTGTTGCTCAAAAACCATGGCTTCGTCACCAACAGTGCCAAAAAGCTTAGGGAGTCGAGCTGCCGACCCCTGGCCACTTTCTAGATCAGTGCTCCTCCCATAAGTGGCGTTCGGTTGCACTGACGCCACCGCCCCCTCATTTGCATCGCTTTCGTCGTCATCGCTGCTGTCTCCTTCTTCTGAAGTGTTTTCTTCAGTGCCATTCGAAACAATCAGCTCTGATTTGTTGGACTCGAGCACGTCAGCGCTCCTCGCCGAATTTCGACTTGCGTGCAGGCGGAACCGAGACGCACCATATGGCGCTTCGATAGAATGAAGTGCCTCAACAAAAGTGACAAAAATAGCTCCAATGAAAATAATGTTGTGGTAATGAAAATCGCCGGTGTATTTGCGTTGCCAAGGTGCTTCGATTTGATTTTGAGGTGGAATTTCACTGAGTTGTTCCCCATCGCGTAGCTGAATAAAGATTGCCTCAAATGATACTCGAGCTCGTTCAGCATGAAGCGATTGAATCGGTCCTTGGCCGCACCAACTGCGAAAGCGGTCGAAACGTTGGGCAAGCTTGGCATGCTTTGCCTCCCGTTTGAACTTGATAGCTTTCTTGTGGCGCACAATATCCAAGTGATGAACAACACTTGCTAATCGGTCGAGGCGATAGAGAAATGCGCTTGCTGAGAGAGTTGAGTATATTTTCCACACTACTGGATCCGAAAAGGTAGCAGGGCGTCCTTCGATTAGCGCATGGAGCAAAACCACTGCTTTGTGCATGCAATCGGTGCAGAGATTAACGAATGGGGAGTGAATGGACAAAAAATGGGAGCCTGGTATCCAACTGAACAATATATTGATGCATCGTACAATGTGAATAGACCCTTGAAATTCAACAATGGCCGTTTGGTTTCGCTTATTCGGGCCCTGAGTAACCTCGGTGAGGAAGTCGATTATCACATCAAATAGCAGGAATGCCGAGCCACGAAGGTGTTGTAAATCTGGGGCCGTTGCTATGGTACTCGTAGATCCCGTAATAGCACCCATGAGCTTGATGGACGACTCAATGAACTTGACAGAAAATCCAGCATTCAGTTTTTTCATCCACTCCGTCGAAAAAGAATCTGTGCAAGAATCGCCTCGGTCAGCTGAGCTTCCGTAAGCATTTTGAGACTCCTGACAATCACGAAGAATATCTTGCATGGGGCGATGGTGGTTTTCGCAAAGCATTTTGCAAAATTCAAGGACGCTTTTAATGGGCACAGGCGCTGCCCGCTGCCCTCCTCGGCGGCTAATTCCAGTGTCGAAAACTTCTGGATCCAGTGGAGCGCCTGTGGAAAGCTTTTTTGCTGCGCGCGCCCGCAGGTACTCTAGGCGTTCAGAGCTGTAACCAGCGTATGGAATGCCAACTTGAATTCCGAGCAAGTTAATAGCTGCAGCTCGCCGGCGAAAGTGGGCGGCGGCGAAGTCGGCAATGCCGCAGAACATTCCAACCATGTAAGTATTATGCCTCTGACGAAGGTGTTCTGCGAACAAGTCTTGTGCTCGCAAGTTCCCGCCAACGAAAATCAATTTGCCGAGCTTGAGTCCAGCATGATACAAACGACATAATTTGCAGTCCTTCTGGGAAAGGACGTCCACTAGAAGCTCCAAGGCACCAGCCTCCACAAGTGCAGTTCGAAAGAGCAGCCGAGAAGTATCTTGCGGGGAAGTTTCTTCGACAATCACGCGTCGATCAGCGTTGAAATCGGCTGATGCTGTGGGCGCATTTTGCGTGCCTACCAGCCTGAGATCAGACCAAGTGGAGTTTAGCTTGAAAGGCCGTTCCGGTGTAGCAAGCGCCGCCATTCGACAAAGCAACTCAACAATTTGAGCCGCAGTCAAATCTTGCGCGTCCGTCATAACGTTGTTTGAGTTGCCGCGCGTCTCCAAAAATGTACGGACAAAATTAATGAAACTAGCCAGAATTTCAGGCTCTCGAAACGTCCCATTGCTGCGTTTCGGAAGTTCAAGAAAGAATGTCGCAAGGCTGTTTGCTTCAGCGTCGACGGCACCTGCTACTTTTGTGGAAGCACGCAGAGCTTCTCCATACTTACGCCAAAACGATTCTATACTGGAGTCTTCAACTAAAACTGTTACACCTTCCACGTGCTTTGGAGCCTCTGAAAAGTTTGTCTTCAGAAGGCCACCTTTTTCGAGGGATGCAGACGTTATTCCACTCGTAACCGTTTCAGTCTCCGATGAGTTCTCCATACTCTCATCGATAGATTTCGATGCTTCAAGGGTGCTTCCAGGACTGCTCAAGAAGCCCTTTTTGGTTGAAATTGATTGAACCATGAACGAAGGAAGCACGCCATCCAAGCACCGAGCAGCAGCGATTGCAGGGTTCCATGAAATAACGAGAGTGAGGGCAGGAACAGGAGCCTCAACCCAAATGCCGCCGTCCTGTTTCACCCATTTTTCAGTGTTTGACTTGCTAGCCAGCTCAACTTGTTTCCAGTTCGCACCGAACTTGCCCTCCGGCTGGAAGTGGCGATGTAGAGTGCCCATGGAAAAGTTTCGGCGTACTTCCAAACTATTCATGGCCATCGTAAGGTCAATGACGGGTACGCCATCGGTCAATTCTGCGCTGATTCGCTGGAGCAAAGTCACGACGCGGTCGCTACGCTTGACTTTCAATTCATTGCTGGTGTATGTGGGGAGACAAACAACTCGAATAGTCAATTCTTTATTGGCGTCGCCAGTATCCGCTGAAAGCATGTACTCATCGGCGTCAAATACACGACTACTAAAAGCGCCACCAAAGTTCCATTTGAATGCTAAGTCAAAGTACACTGAAGCGATTCCGCCGCTGACACTTAATGCATTCGAGTTCTTTGAGTTGCGGTTCTTTCGTGCAGGCATAGACCGAATGTACGCAAAACGAATCCGGCCAAATCGGCTGAAGACCTTACGTAGGGCACAGGGCTTACATAGTTGCACAGGAAGATTCGACACGGTTATACCCAAGCTGTGCAGATTGCTCGTAGCCGATCCGAAGGTACAGTAACCTTGATCAAGCCCAACGTGGTGCCGTGGGTCCGACGACACTTCAACAAGGTGGGCAAAATCTTTCCGAGCATCTTCCGCAACCTCGCAGACATCTACGAATGAGAACGAGGAGTCAACGCTAGAAACACTCTTGGCAGAGCCAGCAACGCTTTGAAGATCTTGGTGTTTGACAGGGTCGCTAGAAGTGGCCTCATGGCCATTCTCACTGCCGTCTCCAGCGACGCTGCCACTGCGAGTTTCTTCGTCTTCTTCCTCTTCTTCAGAGACCATGGCGTCAATCAAGAGCCGGGCGCGTAGCTTTCGTGCAGCCGCCAAGAATTCGTTGTCGAGCTTGTAACGAAGGTTCGGACATATCGCGCTGGCCACCCGCTGAAGGTGGCGCACAGCGTGGGGCGACTCTAGGAGGGCAACCAAGGAGCTGTGAATGGAGGTCCAGGCCACCGCGTGTGCATTGGACATCTTTTCACTGTACTCAACACCGTTCATCCCGGAAATGTCCGACGTTTGGCCCTCTTCACGAGGGTCGTGCGCGGGCACGGGGCGCAAGCACAGGTGCAGAGTCGCCAACGCTGGCACCAGTGCGCCCAGCAAACAATGAATGGTTTGGGCGGTCACGTGGCCGTTGCTTGCGAGGTAGATTGCGCCCACTGTCCCGTGGCTCAAGCGAAGCTGGCCTTTGTCGCGGTTTCGAGCAAAAGCATCTGCTCCGAAATCCGTGCGAGCATACGCAGCGTGTTCCTTCAAGGTCCGCGCAAAACGTCGCAGCAACGTGCCGCAATCCGCAGCCCACAGCAGCAAATTGTAGCGGTCGACGGCCCGCAGCGCGGGAAAAGGCCACTCCACCGCACTAGCGCGGGGCGAAGGCGCGCCGTTGTTGTAGAGGCCCACCGGCGGCGTGCGGCACAGAATCACGTGGTCCAGGAAAGCTGCAGCGGCGCGCAGAGCCACCGTTTGGCCCCAGGGGGCTACCATGATGCCGCGGCCCATGTGCACGGCGGCCTCGGCCCCCACCGTTGGGACCCAGTCAGCACCACCACTGCGCATCAACGCGTCCGTGGTCGTGTCGCAGAGGGACGCTACCAGGGCAGGCACTGGCAACAATTCGACGGCAGAGAGTGCAGCGGCGTTGGCGGTCTCATGGGTACCTCGGCAGCAGAGTGAAAGGCAGTGGAGTGACCGCGCGTGAAGCATGATCATGTAGTGTTCTGCTTCTGGTTCGCACACGTCCTGATTTTCCACAGCCGTAGGTGCCTTTTCAAAAGGCTTGTCGGCGTGAACCATCATCTCGTCCCACGAGCCGTAAACTGGCCCGCCTTCCGCATGCGAAGCGTCCTCACCCAGAGGCGGCTCCTCGGAGGCTCGCAGCAAAGCACGGCGGCGTTTGAAGCCTGGTTGAGCCAGGAACGGTTCGAGCGAGCTGGCGTCGTAAAACGTGAGAATCAGGTTGTGGTTCGTGAGCGCCCGGAACACGGCGTCTTGAATGGACGGGACAGGTACGTCGTTGCAGTCCATCAGGAACACTTCGAAGAGGCCAAAGAAGGCAATCGCGTCTTCGTGGCGCGTCAGGTCCTCGTCGATCGCTTCCGTTTCCGTGCCTAAATCCCAACGTCGAATAGCTGCAGCCCAACTGTTCAGCGTAGACTCATTGACACTTTTGCCAACCCGCTTCAGCATCGCAGCGGCCACCTGAACAATGCCGTGCTTGAATTGCCCTGCTCCGTCAGGCACGGCCAGCATTGCAGCGCAAACTTCGGGCCACCTCCGCACAATGTGCTCGGCAACCGCGTGGTCACAGCCTTCTAGAAGCACGAGCAGGAAGTGGGCGGAGGCCGTGCGCAACGACACCAGATCCATGTGCACTTCAAGTTGCTCCTCAGCACTCACGCTACGCCTACGGCCTGTCGCATGGCTCGTTGAATTCGGTGAGGAAGACGACGAGGAGGTTGCGACCGTGATGCCAGGCAAGCAAAGCATGTCAAAAGCCCAACTGCTGGCGCCGGACTGCACGAGGAGGTACTGGTAGAGTGCGCGCGACGCATCGGAATTGCCGGCGCGGCGCTGCGCCACCACCATATGCGCCAAGTACCGGAACAGGGTTTGCACGCGGGCCAGCACAGATGCCACCTGCGCATCGGAGGACCCGTCGGGGCCGTCGCGGGCCCACGACAAGAGCTGCTGCACGTTGTAGCGCAGCAGGGCCAAGCCTCGCACCACGTCACCGTTGGAGGGGTCGGCATGGCCTGCGGGGGAGTGGCGCATTGGGGGGTGCTCGGGGTCGCAAAACTCCACCGCGTGCAAGGTTTCCGCCCGAGTCTCAAACGCGCGAAACATGCACCGGAGGGACTGCTCCGCGAGCGCGAAAGCGGTTGGGGCCACGCCAGCCGCCCCGCTCGCAGCCGCTAGGCTGGTTTCTAGGAAGATGCGGTACACTGGCAAGAGGCCATCTTCTGGCGACGACATTGCTGCTGCTGCTGCTGCCTCAGCGGACGGAGAACCATTCGCTGAAGCTCCTCCTTTAGATGATGCTGCCGCTGTCGCTGCTGTCGGTGAAGGTGGCGGTTGGCTGAGGCGCAGCGGGTCCAGTGCAGGCGTCTCTGCTGGGTTGAAGAGGCCGGCCCATAGCTCTTCGCCCGCTGCGCTCAACTCTGCGGGCACTGGTGGGGGCACGGCTTCCAAACACGCCAACAACTGGGCGGCGTCGACCAGCTCAACGTGTTTCTGGCGTTGGGCAGCCCGCAGCCGGCGTTCGGCCACCCGTGCTGCAGCGGCCTTTGTGCGCCTCGCCTGTTGGGAGGCCGCGCGCTCGCCCTCACCTTGCCCCCCTCTCAGGCGGTGGCCAGCCGCGAAAGCAGCCGCTTCGGCCGCCTCGAGGGCTGCTTCGCCGTCGTCGCAGAAGGCGTCCCTCAAGCTGGCAACGTCATCGCTGGAGAGGGTGAAGCCCAAGCCCGAGAGCAGCCATTGAAAAGTCACGAGGTCCAGGGGCTGCGGAGGCACCCCAAGCGCCCAGTCCTCTTTCGAGACCGTCTGCAGGGCTTCCAGGCTGGTTGCCCCCACTTTGGGGGGTGGCAGCCCGTTCGCGGGCTGGGAGGGCACGAACCGCCCCAGCACTTCTTTCGGGTGCAGGCCGGTGTCGAAAAACACTTGCTGCAGGCGCCGCACGAACAGCACCACCCGGCGGGTCGACATCCGAGCTTCCTGAGCGCTCCGGGGCCGCCCGTCGGGCGTGCGCTGTGCGTGGGCCACCCTCGCTTGTGCGCTGGCGGAAGCCTCCCGCCCGAGCATCCTACTGCTGCTCAACCTTCGCGCTACGTAGCCGTGCGCGATACCCCCGCGGTGACTGTTTTCGCTGTGTTTGTTGCCGTTCCCAGTGGGGGCCTGGCTATTGCCGTTGCTATTGCCGTTGCTGCTGCTGTTGTTACTGCTGCTGCTGACGTCGCTGCTGCCGCTTACGTGAAAGCAGAGGCGGTGGACCTCGTGGACGCTGCTGACGTCATTCCCGGCCGCGCGGGCCAGGTACATGCGCCTCAAGTCGCGCTCGTACTCGCCGTCGCCGTTGCCGCCCTGGCTGCCGCTGCCCTGTGACGCGACGTGCACCGCCGGCATTTTGCCAGCCACAAAAGCTTCGCGGAGCCTCTCGAGCAGAGCAGCTACGCGTATGGTGGCAGCTTTGTCTTGCACGCGCTCCAGCATCGCCAGCGTGTGGCCGTAGCACTTGTACTTGGTCAGAAGCGCAGCGGCGACTTCGAGCTCCCCGAGGGGCGCAGTGCTTTCGTCGAGAAGCGTTTCACTGCCACGACTGCGACCACTGCCAGCGTTGGTGCGCCCGCCGTGAGAATTTTCGAACGCATCGCCATGGAGCATTGCTGATGATCGCTTCGACGCGTCGTCTAGTAGATGGCTGGTGCTTGGAAACGACGTCAAATGTGGCCCTAGAGCGGGGCTACTTCCGAAGCTGCTGCTGCTGCTACTGTCTGCGCTCCCAGATTTCATTTGCGCAGCTGCATTCAAAGCCACGCGAGTGCCAGTGGCGGGCTGGTCAAAGCGCGATTGCATCGGCAAATCCAGCATGACGCAGAGGGTAGCAACAGCGTTGAGCTCAGCTTGGGTGCCGCTGAGCGACATCGTTGACATCGACGTCGACGACGGTGACGAGGCGAGGTTGCCTCCACGCTGGAGCGGGTGGCAGGACGACGCCAAGAGGTCAACGTCGAGGCGCTTAGCAGACGGCTTCACGAATGATCTAGTGTTCGGAGCGAACATTACTTTAGAGGTAGATGCGAACGAGGATGTAGAAGAAGAAGAAGAAGAAGCCTCAGAAATGCCAAAGGCATCGTCCCAGATACCCTCGCTTTCCTCTGCGACTTCATCCGCCGCAGCACGAGAAACCGGCACGGGAACGGCTGCAATGTGCAGGGTGCGCGCGCGCTGGCGGGCGTCTGAGATGGCGTGCTCGCGGCTGGCAGCGATGGCAGCGCGGCAGCTGCTGACCGAGCAATGGCCCTGAGAGACCAGCTCGAGCGCCACCCGCAGCGCGCTCTTTCGCTCGCGCCGCCGCCGCCAAAGCCGTCGTCGGTACACGTGCCCGCGGCGCTCGGTAGATTCCCACACAATTGCACTCTGATTTGCGCTCAAGCTCGAGGAATACTCCCAGGCACTGTCTTCATGCTCAAGGTCAACATTGCCAATTCCACCGCCGCCATGGCTACCGCGGTGGCTGTCGGGGTAGTGAAAGGTGTCCAGCCTCCAGGGCTCGAGCCAGCACCAGGTGGTCCATCCCGGCGGCAGTGACGCTTCCGACCCGCCGGGAACATTCGGCAGCCCGTCGGGCGAATCTGGCGCCGTGCACGGGCCCTGCAACTCGGGGCCGTCGGCATCGTCGGCACTGTCGGCCCCGTCGGCAACTTCGCCGTCAGCCGCCGGAGCTGACGACGACCACAATTGCTTCTGGTGGTGTGCGACAAAAGCCCGAAAGCCACCTTTCTTGCGCACTTGGAGGTCCTTGTTGTACTGCACTACGGCCGTGGGGTTTTCGCTGCTGCCAGCAGTGGGGGCCGTGACAAAAGGCAGCTTCGACGTGTAATGCCACCGTTGGCCAAAAGTCCAGAGCTGACGTTCTTCAACCACATCGGTAGCTTGTTCAGGCCGCAGCTCATCGTGCAAGACGAGAGCTGCTGTGTTGGCACGACCAAAAACCAGCTTGAGCGTGTCGACATTGAGTCCTTTCCTTGCTGCCGCCACAGTAACTTCATCCCATAGATCATCGTCCACTCGATCTTCATCATCATCACTGTCTTCGTAATCATCATCTTCGCTTCCGGGCACCACGCTGCGGTCACCGTTTCCGCGGTTGCTCTTGGATTCACCAGCGCCATTTTGAGGACTTTTATCAGCACCTTCAGTGACTTGGGTAGCTTGAGGAGGCAAAGGCATCATTGGTGGCGGTGCCGCAGGGACAAGTTCCAACGAATAAGAGCCTGACAAAGGATTGTTCACCATCTCAAGAACCATCGGAGACGAGTCGATTGGACTTGAGAAAGAGTTCAGCATGGGTGATTCCCCTAGGCTACTCCGGTCGTCGTTGTCGTTGTCGCTGTTTTCCTGCAATATTGAGCCAAGTACGTTGCGATCGAGGTCAAGGCTCCTGCGCATCATCTGTGGGGATGTATGCCCGCGGCCATCGGTGCGTAAAGTGGCACTGTGGGCTGCTCTACTTCTTGCAGCTTTTGTGTTCCCAGCACTGCGATACGGGCGGCTGTTGGACAGAAGGTTTGGTGCAACGTCCGTAGACGCCCCTAAAGCTGCAACGACAGTAAAGAGCTTGGCGACAAGCCTTTGCAAATCTTGCACTGAATACAAGAACCCAGCATCGATGAGCTTGGATGTAACGCCAAGTGAAGCTCGCAGAAACTCCAAAGAGTCGGCTGATGAGACACCAAACCCAAAAAAGAAAACAAAGAGGAAAGATAAGTAAGACACAAACATGCAATGTAATAAACCGATAATCGTGGCCCTTTCTTTAAAGAGCGTCTACCCAAGTTCAAGTACAGGCAAAAATAACAACAAAAACGTTCGCTAGCTTTTGTCGTCTTTCGTATTCAGTCCTCGAAGGTTGATCTTGTATGATACATTCTCCAGGCAATTGAATGTACCTTGTTCTTGCAGCCAAGCTTGTTCGTTCACCGCCACCAGACCCATGAGACGTTCATCGGCAAGTGCATCCATTAAGGACTCTGTCAAGAGGTCAAACTTTCCCGGGCAGGCACGGTACAGAAATGCATGGCTGGGATGGGTACGAACCCATTCCTCAGTGCTTAAATCGCCTTGGTGCAAGGCCACTCGAATGTCGGGAGGCAGCACGAAATTGTAACCAGGAGCACTAAAACGAGGCAAAAATTCCGTGGCAACGGCGCCTTGAGCATGTATGGACCCCCGGAGAGGTCGCGGTGCTAACGGTTTCACATAAATAACACTCTGAGGGCCACGAGGAAGTGACGTGTGAGGGTAGGCGCCAAGGTAAAGCTCATCAAGGAGGTTTATAAACGCCGTGCGCAGTTCGTGGCCGAGCGCATAGAAATTCAAACCCACGAGAAGCAACTCGTACGGGTACTTGGCCTACAAGCGCAACCAAAAACAGACAATAGAAATCAAGTCAACTAGCTTTGGGCACTATGGGATTACCTCTTCCAAATAGAACATTCACTTAAAGTAGAAAAAAAGTGCCAAAACTTTGGGACACTACCTGAAGTGCTTCACGAACAGAGCTGCGGCGGCTGGTAGCGAGAGCTCGATGCAAGTTCAGGTTTGCTTGCACGTATCTCACTAATCGCCGATGCTCCTCAGACGTACGTGCTAGTCGCACTAATTGAGCTAAGTCCGCTTGATGCGCCACATTACCATCAGTAGCGCCCGTGGTCCCATTGCTGCTGGCGGCTCTGTTGCTTTGGTCGCGCAGTGCTTTAACTTTCGCAGTATGCGGTGACAGCCACGTGACTACTTCAGGCAACAGTCGATCTTTCTCCAGCGGCTCAGTGGCACGGTAAGCGGCGAAATCGCGCGCTTCTCCTTCGTCAATGAATCGGCACATGGATGACAGTTTGGCCAACGAAGTTGCTGCAGCATGCGAATCAGATTCATCTGCGTTGGATCCAAGTGGGGCGGACGGTAAGGCACCGTGTGCGGCACAATGGCGGTGGCGACTATTGGTCAAGTGGCAACTGAGGCACCATGCATGGGGACCGTAGAGCTCTTGGACCCTTTCAGGCGGGTCGATACCGACACTGAGCCGAAAGATGCGCTCTGGCCCGTACAGCAACAAAGACGCGCGTCGGAACGTTTCTTTGTCTGCCTTCACATGCGGTGACCTAGCGTACTCCGCCCATTCTTCTGCCAGTGCTTCCTCTGCTGATGCGTCAGCTAAGGTTGCCGCGGTTGTAGTAGAAGAGGTCACACTGCTGTCATCGACCTTTGAATCAATGGAAGGAAGTAAGGCAGGTGAAATCAGGCCTCGATTGTGGTGATTGTGTGGCCCTGGCTTCCGCACAAAAAAAAGTCCAACCGATGCATTGAGCGCGCGCTCCTTCGATACCGGCTTTGCACCGCTAGCAGCACCGCTCAAGTGCGGATAATGCTTGTTGTTGGTGTTGTTGTTGGCGGCGAGCCATGCGTGCACACGGTCTTGAGTCAAGGCGTTCGAACCACCTGAACCATTGGTACCATCATCCAAGACGCAAGCGCTAGAAAGCAAGCTCACAGTGTGGTTTAGAAGGCCATGAGTGCGGACGAGACCACCAAACCATGCAATGGTGGGTGCTGTCAAGAGCCGGGCGCTCAAGTGAGGGTTTTGAAACAGGACTGTGCGAAGCAAATTTGCAGGTCTGCCTTCTCTGAATGCTTCAGCGCATTTATTCGACGACCATTCTACTACCACGGCGGTAGCTTCCGCGAGCCATCCGGGATTGTAGTCGGGTAAGCAACGGGAGCCCTGGAAGCGGCCGCAAGCTATGGCAACTTGCGTGCGCCGATTGTGTTGGGCTGCTAGAAGCAAACATTGCTCGTTTTGAGCAAGAACGCCCGCGAGCGCTGGTACGGCGCCTATGCTCTGGCCCGAAAATCGACTGGTGCGTAAAGCACGAAACACGAGTAAGAAGAGTTCGAGAATGCGCGCGTCTCGAACAAGACCTTGGGCCCGCCTTGATAGTTCGGCGCTAGTGGCTGTGCGGGAGGCAGCAGACGGCGACGACGACGATGATGATGCCCCTAGTGCTTGCAGAGCAAATCCACTGGAACCTTCACTGAACACCCGTTGCGATGCAGCTGTGACCGCAGAAAAGTCACCACCACTTTTGCTATCAGCACCTCGACGGCTACGACCGTTGCTGCTGCTGCTGTTGAATTCATGAAGGGCAACTGAAAGGTCAGGCCACCATTGGCCTTGCAAGAAGGCTGCACACGCGGTCAGGGCGTCTAACAACGGCTGCAATTGCTCACGTGCGTGTGCTACATGTGGATGATTAGTGTCTACTGCAGCCAATTCTTCGTCGGTTGGAGTGTCGTAAGTAAACGTTGCCACATCTTGGTCTCCATCGTCGCCGCTGCCGCCAGTAGAAGTGGTCGAAAATCGCCCTCTCGGAATAGGCAACCGTGCCTGTGCAAGCCACCGTTCAAAAGCAGCTACGCGGCCTAAGCATTTGAGAGAGAAGCGCGCCACTGCCACTAGCTCCGTTGGCACTGCCTTGAGCTGAAATAGCGCCCCCGGCAACTTCTTGTACGGACTTGCGGTTGAGACCCCAGCAGATTGGTGTCGGAAGGATAGGGGCGAACGGCCACGCATTTCGCGCCAATGGTGCTCGTCAGGTACGAGCGGAAAGGGCGCGAAACTTGGTAAACTCGCACTTGCTAATGGCAAAGGACATTGCAGTTCTTCGCGTTGGTCTGCTTGGCAGCCGCATTTCTGGCCTGTGCTGCTGTGACTGCTAACCTCTAACGCAACACCTTCTACGCAAGCCGTGAACCCACCAAGGATGGCGCCTGCTGCTGGGCCGTGGCCTGCGACAGTCAGCCACCCTACAGCTGCGTCCAATGGCACATTTACAGAGGTTAATGGTAATGGTGATGATGATGACGATGACGATGATGATGACGGCAACGATGGCGACGATCGAGCAGTAGGTCTGGCGAGAACGAAGGCAAAAGCAGTGCTCTCAGCAAAACGCGCACGACGTGCTTCCTTAGAGAGCGTAAACTCTGCGGCCTCATCCTGAAAGTCGCATTTGCCGTCGCCGTTGTCGTCAAAGCCAACACTCAAGTTGTCGTTGTCGTCGTTGTCGTCGTTACAGGGAGGAAACACCAGTGCTGCATGCACTTGCTCCTGTTGCCCAGCTGGCGCACTTGCAGTGCCTCGCGGTTGCACGCTCGTGCGCGCGGCCAAGTAAGCCCCCGACAACAAGTGCTTGAAGCGCAACGGTTGCCCATCTACTACCAGGGCTTGGGGCAACGTAAGCTGTCCATCTTCCCGCCAAGTGGCTGCGTTTTCCACCACAAACAGACCCCGGAGAGAGGCTTCAACAGGGAGGGTCCCCGCAGCTTCTGCAGACAGAGTGGCAATCTTTTCGCTTTTACCACTGCTGCTGCTGCTGCTGCTGTGAGAGCCAGCTGATGAAGACGACGACGACGACGACGCTGCAGCTGCCGTAGACGCAGACGACGACGAGGAGCACCCGCGGGTGCTGCTGTCGTTGCTGTGGCCCATCACAGCTGCTCGAGCTGCGCCGCTGTTGGCAGAGGTGCCTGCCGCTGCTGCAGCCGCTGAACGGCTGAGTGCTTGCAGCACCACCTCACGGGGGCGCCGAGTGATGCGGCTAGCCCCGTCGAGGTCCGTTAGAAGAGGGTGGCAAGCAGAAGGCGCCCACACCAACGCAGCTGCTTCTAAGCATTCCAACTGCACCACGGTGCCGGTGCTCAAAAAGGCCTCATTGCTGCTGCTAGTGCTGCTGTGGTCAAAAGTGCTACGGTCGCTGTGGTGGTCACTGCTACCGAATGGGGCGCTGGCCACTTCTCTGCTAACGTCATGGCTGCCTGCCACGGCGAGTGCGAGTTGCCACTGCACGCAGCCGCGCTCCGCTCCATTGTCTGCCGCCACGCGCGCTTCGTGCAGAGACCCGTGGCGGCTGACGTCCACTTCGAATTGGTGTGGGCGCGCCCAAGGGTCGAAAGGGCAGTCGGCACCCAGCGCGCTCCGGCCCAGAGCTCCACCGAAGGAACTCCCATGGTTGCTGGCGCTGCTGGTCCGCCTTGACGTTCGAACCCGGTTGCTGCTGTCAGTCCGAGGCAAGGCACGGGACGTTTCCGAGGTCGACGACGATTCAGATGCATTAGTCGTCGAAAATTGAGAGGTGGGAACGAGTGGTATGCCAGCGCGCACGAGCCGACCAGCGCTCGTTGTGAGAAGTAGCGGGTCTACGGCAGGGAAGGGGAGTTGTGGAGGTAGGGTGAGTGGGTAGAGCATGATGAAGAGACTCAGAGAGTGCAGTCAATCAGAATTGGGACATAAAACCTTCACCCTTCGTAGATAGTGTCTAGTCAAGGAGAGGAAGGGGAGTGGAGGCAACTGTTATAGGCCATGCATAGATCAAGCCACAGGAATGCAAAAATATCATCACTGCCTAGGGTGCAAGGGCATTATGCAAGCATGGAGCGCAGGAAAACACGGTAAGGCAACACAGCACTCCAAGCTTTCTTACCGCCAGTAAACACTTCAGCCCTTCCGTGATTAACCGATGGTAGAAAGCGAAAGGTGCAGCTTGCTATTAAGTTCTCTCTTGGTCGGCCACGATGCTGCCTGTAGCCGGTGCTGCTGCCGCTGCTTCCGCCGCCGTTGCTTTGGCTGCTGTTGCTGCTGTTTGAACTGCTTCCGTGTGTGACTAAGCTAGGCGGCAAAAGAGCTAGTCGCCCATTTTCTCGTGCTAGCTCTGCGGGCGCACTGTCAACAACTGTCCTAAGCATTTCATTTGGCTCGCCGTTGCACAAAAATCGCCCACTTGAGACGTGCTGCAACAGCAATGGTTGCCCAAACAACAACCCACGCCCCCGTTCGCTATGGCTGCTGTTGCCACCGCTGCTAGCAGTAGCACCATTGCTAGCGCTAGCCGCAGCCGCACCCACCCACGCTGCGTTGCTCGGTGCGTATTCTGCAGTACTAGAGTCCTCAAGGGGCACGAGCATGAAGGCAGCCGCGTCAACCGCACCTTCGGGGGTGTCGCACTTCACCTGCCGGCCGAGAGAATCCGTTGGCACTACGGTGCACTGGCGGCGGGCGCCCAAAGCATCGGCAACCAGTAAGCCTGCGCATGTTAACAAGCCTAGTGCAGCACTCTCGTGCGCTTCCCGTGCGAGCGCTGTTAGGAACACGACGTCGCCCATACGGACGTCAAACTGTCGAACGGGCTCCACTAGCGAGGACTGCAGCCCTGCCTCTGGGGCTGTAGAAAGTTCATCATCAAGCTGGTTGCCGTCACCTGGACTGGAAAGATTAGGAGGCGTATGTCTCATCGTATTCGATGCTTGCGCAGCGTCGGCGCTGGGAACCATGACGAGGTCGCCTCCTCGACTCTCGACTCGCTTGAGCGCTTATGTATTACTCCGCCGGTAACTCTTTTCGGTGCTGCAACAACGAAGAAGGGCGCGATCTTCCACAACAACGAAGAAGATACAGTACAAAAAAAGAAGGGGACACCATTGGTTGGGGCTTGGGACACCATGCAAAAAGTGCCCTCATCATATGACACAGTCAAGAGTAGTTTCCTCCTTCGGGAATGGTCGTGCACGAATCTCGAGCCTGTTACCCACTTTCTTAACATATCACTTCTCCTGAGCCCACCCCCCTCACTCGAGGGGACTTGAATATCAAATCCAACAGACCGGGTGCCATCACTTCTCTTCGTGACCGCGGCCGAACTCGAACTCGAACTAATACAAACCCAAATGACACAGAAGCCAATGCTGCGGGCAGAAGTGGGAATGCGCGTGCGTTGCGCAAACAAAGCAAGTGCGAGGTGTATCATGAGGGGGAGGGGCATTGGCCAAAATTCTCGCAGAAATTTCAAAAAGCGAGGCATTTGTGGGTAGCGCGCACTCCGCAGAAACAATAAAGAGGAATGCGCGCGAGCTTAGCTCGTGACTTGCAGAACACGAAGTTCCATTGGCAGAGGTCAAATTTGCCTTTCAGCGCGCAGGGCGCCTATTGTTCTGCCCCCGGGCCATGAGAGGCCCTGGCAGGGCAGGAACTCCTTCCTCGTCCGCAGAGTGGCAGTGAATAGAGAAGTCCCCCTCAAAATACA
>Ga0307982_1001025_pt1 | contig 22291 bp, 27 predicted proteins | sample OrgLakmetagen989_FD_201847 | JGI IMG/M metagenome (GOLD analysis project Ga0307982, IMG submission 201847) | Saline water microbial communities from Organic Lake, Antarctica - #989 | ecosystem: Environmental > Aquatic > Non-marine Saline and Alkaline > Saline | place: Antarctica: Organic Lake...
CGTCGCGGCAGCAGCGGCAACGGCTGCTGAACTGGTCGAAATGAAGAAGAATTTGACACCACAAACGGCGCCTGAGAGTGAAGAGGTTGTGCCAGCAGTGACACATGTCAATACCGCGGCTGTTCGAGCTTCCGAGCGAGCTGCTGCACGAGCAGTCGCCAGGCAAGCCGCTCAGCTCAACGTGGAGGCAGCACGCGCGAAAGCTGCGGAAGCGGAAGTTGAAGTATTGGCAGCCAGGGCCGCGCATGCGCCTCAACATCGCTACCGCATTATGCTCGACAATAGCAGAGAAGAAACACCAGAGGCAGATATAGCAGTCATTCCACTCGTGCCTGATGAGATTCACCACGAAGGAAATAACATCACGAAAACCACCTCTGTTGAAGAAGCCACTGCCACCACTGACGTCGTTGAAGTTGAAGAGATGGCAGCTACGAGTGATACTGCGGAAGGAGACGAGGCCACGGTTGGCATCACTACTACTACTACTACTACTACTACTACTACTGACTTAGGGAATTCTGAAAGTATTGCAGCAAGTTCTATAGGTGCACCTCATGCAGTGCAGTTGGTTGAAGGCCAGGCATGCGAACCAACCACTGCAACAACAGCTGCTGCTGCTTCTGCTGCCGCTGCAGGGGTCTTGGCTGCTGAGGTCTTAGCTGTAGAAGCAGCGCTCGACGCCGCGGTGCTGATGACGCACGCCGACCGCGCCATCGCAGAAGCCGAAGCTCAAACAAAGGCAGCGCAGGCCAGGGCTAACGAAGCACACTCGCAAAGCTTAGGCTTGATTCTTGAGTTGGCTCGCTTAACTTCTGAGCCCAATCCAGATCCAGTTGCTGCTGCTGCTGCTCCGGCTGCTACCTTAGCTGCTCCGGCTGTTTCAGTTGCATCTGATGCACTGCCTTCACCTAAATCCATGGCTCTGCCTGCTCCATCCCCTACTAAGGAGGAAATTCGGCAAAAACGGGTGCTGTTGGCGCAGGCCACCAAAATCGCAGCGGCGCACAAGTCCGTGCGCTCCCTCGAAGCATCACTAGGCACGGTGCAAAGCCAGGTCAAGTCCCTGGAAGACACGCTCACTTCACAGCAGCAAGCAAGCCAGCTGGTGGAAGCAAGGGAGGCAGATTTGCGAACTCGAATTGAAAAAGCAGAAGCAGCAGCAACGGCGAAAGTGCAAGCCGCGGAAAAGAGGCAGACTGAGCTGGAGGATAAACGGGCGGCGCTGGAAAAAGAAACCGCCAGTTTAAGGTCCGAGCTGGCGGCCAGCAGTGAGTCCCGGGTCAAGGCGGAAGCCGCTGCTTTGGCGGCGGAGGCGAAAGCCGAAAACGAGCGCGTGAGTGCGGCTCAGGCGGTGGCCGCAGCTGCCATCGAGTCGAAAGCAGCGGCTGCAGAAGCCGCTGCTGCACACGCGCTGTCGTCAGTGGCCCAAGCGTTTCAGCTTCACAGCGAACTGAGCAAAAACAGTGGAAGCACTTCTATCGCTGCTGATACTAGCGCCTCTCCTCTCGTGTCTCCACCTGCAAGTGCCACTGCGGCTTCACCTGCTGCTAATGCTGCCACCTCAACTACTGCGACCTCTGCTGCTGCGGTTGCTGTTTCTGACGCTCCTTCCCGTGCCACTGCCTTCTCATCGCCGCCTCCGTGGGAGCAGCGGCAGTCTTCTTATCGGCTGGCAGGCACGCAGGTGCACGTAAATGAAGAAGCGGAAGGGCACAAAGCAGAGGATGGCACAGAGGAAGAAACACTGGTGGAAGCAGCGGTATCATTTCTTGATGTGCCCTGGGACAGCGATGCCGCATTTGCGGTTGGTTCTGGTGCGAGAGGTGTAGGACGAATATCGAATGATAGAGAAGGGGCAAGGAATGCCTTTTCAGCGTCAAGGCCTCGATCAATGGTGGGACAAAAGCCTCGGCCTATTTGGCAGAGCTACGACAACCGATTTGGAGTGGGGCGGCGCTCGTATCTGATTGACGCCACTCTTCGATCCAGCGGCTAGAGTGAAGCGGTATTGGGTTCAATGAGAGCTCAACTCGTTTTTGTTTACGTTCAGAAGTCATGGGCAATTGGGAAAGCACTTAACGAGAAAGAGCATTTGTATGCATGTCTATATTCCAAATTTTATCAAGAGTTAACTCGCAGCGTTACAAAATAGCCCAAAAAAACATAGTTATATACTCGCATTACATATATCATTACTACAGAGCACGGTGCGCTGGAACATAGTAAGGGATTTGCGCGTATGGGAATTACGTTTAAATCCCAAACAAGGCAAACAATTCGCCGACTGCCTATATCAAAAATGAAGAGGAAAAATGCCTCCATCATGGGCTTTCCACATGCCTCTATCAATTATCACGAAGAACCAGAACCAAAGATAGTGAAGCGTTCCCCGTGTTATCACCACTGCGCAGCATGCAAAGCACGCGACCTCGCGGCTTCTGCCTGCATCTCGGCATAATGTTTTAAGCGCCCCACCAACCTAGGAGGTGGAGGCACAATCCAGGCCCCCTTTTTGTTGCCGTTGTTGCGACTTCCGCCACCGTTACTTCTGCTGCTGCCACTGGGAGCGGGATAAGCGCGGTCGACTTTGATGGCACGCCGCAAGGCTGAAGCGATTGCACCTACGGTAGCGCGCAGTTGCAGGGCGCCGTTGGAGCCCATGGTTTGATAGCCGCTGTCGACGAGGCCTTTCCAACTTTTCAACAGATTAAAAAAAAAAAGAATAATATCAACAGAAGATAGAATGACGAAGGCATAAAATGCGCAGCTCTGCAACATGGTATCAGGGAGGAAGCAAAGAAGAAGGAAACATGCGAACGACATACGAACAAAAGGAAGTGCGAGAGGTGTAGGACGAATTTCGAATGATAGAGAAGACGCAAGAAATGCTTTTTCAGCGTCAAGGCCGCGATCAATGATGGGACAGAAGCCTAATCCTACTTGGCGGAGCTACGACAACCGATTTGAAGTGGGGCGGCGCTCGTATCTGATTGACGCCACTCTTCGATCCAGCGGCTAGAGTGAAGCATTATTGAGATTATGAGATTAAAATGAGAGCTCAACTCGTTTTTGTTTACGTCTCAAAGTCATAGACAAATGAGAGAGCAATCAACGAGAAAGAGCATTTATATGCATGTCTATATTCGAAATTTTATTAAAAACTTAAATCTTAAAAAATATACCATCGAATTATAGATAAAACAGAACAGGAACTCTGGAACAGCCCAAAAAATATATCTTTATACTCTTATTACTAGCATGGCACTTACGGTTGATAGACCAAAAATTATTCAGTCGGCGCGCCGCGAGCGCTGGGACATGCGGGCATAGGGACATTATTATTATGAACATGTCTCTAACAAGTCGCCGAGTGCCTGCATCAAAAAGGAAGAGGAAAAGTGTCTCCATGGGCTTACAATGTGCCTCTATCAACTATCAAGAAGAACCAAAGATAGCGAAGCGTTCCCCGTGTTATCACCACTGCGCAGCATGCAAAGCACGCGACCTCGCGGCTTCTGCCTGCATTGAGGCATACTGTTTTAACCGCCCCACTAGCCGTGGCGGTGGGGGCACAATCCAGGCCCCCTTTTTAATACCGTTGCTGTGACTTCCGCCACCGTTACTACTAGTGCCACTGGGAGCGGGATAAGCGCGGTCGACTTTGATAGCACGCCGCAAGGCTGAAGCGATTGCGCCTACGGTAGCGCGCAGTTGCAGAGCGCCGTTGGAGCCCATGGTTTGAAAGCCGCTGTCTACGAGGCTTTTCCACCTTTTCAACAGATATAAAAACAAGAACACCAAAGGGATTTTTGTGAAGAAACGATAAGAAATTAGCACATTGCGCCGAAAATGGCGAACATGAAACGCGAAGAATAGCTTGTGAAAAAAATAAAGAAGGAAAAAAAACTTTCAACACAAAATGAAGTACACGCACCGGACAGAATCTTGGTACAGGGCCGCAATTTCAGCCGCCAGCGCGGCGGCAGAGCCTGCAGAGGCAGCTACATTGGCATTCGGGCCTTCTACCACTAGGGGGGCGCCGATTTCTTTGAGACGGGTGGCGGCAGCAGCTGTAGTGACCGTCGGTACCCTGATGAGGACAATAGACAAGAAGAAGGTATTGGTCTAGTACAGAATAGGCACACACTGATATCTTCCAATCACAAAGATAAAAAGAGTTGCCAGCAACATACGACCCATTAATGCTAATGAAGCAGCCTTTCACTGAATTTCGCAGCGTGGCAACTACTACAGTACTACATATTGCTTACCCCGCCAGCATTGCTTCGTGCACATGTAAGTCCATGCTTCCACTGCGCAGCCAGGGCACCGGGGTGCACACCACATGTAACCGGGCTGCCGCGAGCACTGCAGCCAAGAGAACTGACCCACCACTACTGCCACTACTGCTGCTGCTGCTGCTACTGCTGCTGTGGGGGCGCATTGTGGTGCTGAGCGCATGCAAGCGAATTTCAACTCGTCCGCTGTTACCACTGCTAAAACTAGAGCTAGCGCTGCTGCTGCGGCTACTGCCACTCATGCTGCTGCTGCTAGCTGAAGAACCCGGGCTCCCGGACGTGCCGTTGAGACGGACCAAGACAGGGGGCAAGTCATAGGAACCGCCACTTCTCCTACTGCCTACGCTACCACTGCTGCTGCCACCGCTGCTGCCAGTGCCAGATGGCAACGGCACTACGTGCACTACTAGCGCATCGTCGGTCAACGACGAAGACAACGAAGAGAGAGAAGAGGAAGAAGCACGAAGAGATGCCGCTAATAATTGCACAGTCCGCTGGCAGAAGTCGGCAACGGCAGCTGCCACTTCGGGTTCCGACAAATCCGCGGCCACAACAATACCGTTGCGGTTCTCAAACCTTTCATCGCCGGTGCCAGTGGCGGTAGTGGTAGCAGAGGTTGACGCTTTGCTTGTGTCCGCGGCAGCTGCGGCATCAGCGCTGGCAGCGGCTGCTGCTCCGGCCAGGGATATCGCGCGGTAGCTGCTGTCGGCTGCCTGGTTGCCTACCCAACCTCCACTGCCACCACCACCAGCTGCTGGAGACGACGAGGTCGCACTCCCGACGGGTAGTGACGCACGTGGCAATACGATGACGTCATTGGGCCGCCGCCCGTTGGTGCCCCCACCACCGCCGCTATTAACCCGTCCGGCAAACTCAGGAATGAGGCGAAGGATGGCTGCTTTGTGTTCGGCTGAGGCTACCAGCAACACCTGCGAGTATTTTACGAGATTTGATTTGTGAGGCGAGAAGGAGAAAGAACGGGATGCATTTATCACTCACGGGGTGAATAAGCACTCTACGGCGAACAGAGTGAAGTGCATCAATTCAAAGTAAGTGTAGATTTCTGCTCTTAAATCTCCCCTTCATGTATTTCCAATCATACTATATTCGTTTACCGTGGCGCTCCCCAAGGCTGCACGGTCGCTTGGGGTTGTGCCTCCCACGCTCGGGTGAAAGGACGAATCCGCACCCACGTCAATCACATGAGGTGTCAACACTACGGAGGAGGGATCGTAGTCATCTCCTCCACCACCAGCACTAAAGAACCCGCCACTCTTTTTCTTGTTTTTGGCAGGGGGAGGCGGCGGCACTGAGGGGCATGCTTCTTTCAGCAACGGGCGCACGGCGGAGTAGGCTGCCAAGGTGTGCGCAAAAATGAGGTCAAATCGACAAGGCGACACCGCGGCGTAGCGCTGGGAAACGATCAGCTCATTTAAAGGGATCACCGTGCATCTGTGAGTGTAAAGTCGATTAGAAGGAAGAGGACGATCAAAAGTCTGAGGTATTTTAAACGAGAGAATAAGAAGGCAGTGAGAATACGTTGGGCGGCCATCGAACATGTGAAATTGTGATACCGTAGAGAAAGTGTTCAATGGTAAGCTGGTTCTTATGAAGCGATTCCATTTGTGTGAAAACTGGTGATTCTATTCTATTTTTTATCATTACCCGAGCCACCGCAGGCGCGCCGCGGTCGCCGGATCAGCATTGCGGTTGGCAAACACGACGGTCACGTGAGCGCGGGTGGCTAACAACACCCGCAACTGCCCCGCTAAGCGAGGGGACAAAAAGAGGTTGCTAATGGCATCTCCGCTGCTGCTGCTGCTGCTAGTGTCACCACTCATACCTCCTCTTCCATTTCTTCGCGCTAATGATGAAGAAGAAGGATTGGCAGAAGAAGACGAAAAGTCCGTAGCGAGAGCCAGAAAAAGCACCCTACTGCTGTAATGCCGCGTGGCGTGATCGAAGACGTCGTTGTGGTCCCGAAGCCATTTTTCGTTCTTGGGGGCACGGTTCAACTTTGACGCCCCGTGAAACGTCAGCGCTTGCTTCCATTTGTTGTAAAACTTTGCTTGCCCGTGCTCCATCAACTTTTCTTTCGCGCGTTCCTTGCCTTTCCCGCCGTAAGTGGTCGATTCTGCGTGCGTGACCCGCGAATACGGCTGCACCAGAACCCGTAAACCTGTCACGATGAAAGCAGTATACGGCGACGGGAGGAACCATATGGACTGTGATACTTCTTGCATGGTTCGAGGTTGAGGTGTCAGATGATGCTGAGAATGGTGTGACCGGCAGTACAACCATCATCACAAATAAACGCCACCATGGCGCATCCAAATTCATACGAGAGAATAATTGTAGACTACGAAAATATAATACCTGCTCGCTGCCGTATTTGAAAGGCCATGTCCGTATCTTCATAATAGGCCGGCAGGAAGTAACGGTCGTACAAGTCCAGCGCGAGGAACAGCGCCCTTGGCAACAGCACACACGCAGCACTGCCGTAGTCGGACTCTCGCACGCTGCTGTAAGGTGCTAGGGAGTGCTGGTCTCGGGCGGTCTCTCCCCGGCCATAGCTCCAACTGTGAAGCAGTGATTGCATATAATGCATTAAAGAAAAAAAATGTACAGCAACTAGCATGAGAACATTGGCATTCACGACTACCAAGGAAGGTTTTTGGAGACTGAAGATTCGTCACTTTACGTTTCACACACGTACATGCAAGTGTTTTGGAGTCACCAACACAACCATACCCACCAACAATCATATCCACCCCTATTCTACTCCGCCCCGCACTAATGAATAAAACCCTTAAGTACATCTATTCTTACCCTTTAGCATCGTTAAAGATGAGCCCTCCACTCTCCAGCAATTTCCCAGCTTCGTCCTGAAAGCGCGGCGCAACCAGCCCTACATTCGAATGGGTTTGAAAAGTGGCCAAGAGATTGGCGACGCAGTAGCGGTGCAACCTCAAATCGTTGTTGAGAATGAGCAGAAAGTCGCCCCGCGCGAGCTTGCTTGCGTCAGTGACCGCCGCTAAGTATCCGAGCGACTTTGGGTGTCTCAACAAGCGCACATCTGCGCCTAAAACACTTTTCAAATCGTCGACAAAACGAAACAGTCTAGCGCCGCCTGTGGTAAGCACAGAAAAAAAATGTTAGGAAATTAGCATAGAAAAAATGGCACAACAAGGATGCAATAGTAAATTAAGGGGAATGAATCTTGGCGAGAGAAACAATTCTATTCATAGTCCACACTCTATTGCAATATACCAGGCGCAGTGGAGCCGTCATCCACGAGCAAAAATTCCGCGCTCGAAGCTTCGTGGGCGTATCTCATTAGGGAAGCGAGGCAGTTTTCGGTTTCCTTGTAGTGGTCTTTGAAGGTCAACAAGTAAGTCACCAGCGGGGCTACACCGTAAGGAGTGGGGGCTTGCCCGCCCGATGGAGCCACGCACCTATCAAGAATCATTCACAGGAGCGAAGAAGAAAAGAAGGCGTTAGGCCAGAAAGGTGTGGACACAAATTAATACTACTTATGTACAAAAAACGAGCCACAGATTGGTCTACGTACACAACTCCATATGTTTCTCTCGTATAAGCTACAATCTATGGGCAAACGTTCATCTAAGGTTTTGCTCTCTGTTGTTCTCACCCGTGGTTCGCAGCGCCTTTCTCCATTGGCATGACCCGTGTCGGGGCGTCTGTCGTGAGAACCACGTTCTGTGCTTTGCCTCGCAACACCAAACAGGGCGGCCCCGCGCTGCGCATCGACCCTCCCTGTAGCGCCCAACCAGGCCCTTTGAAGGCACTGGGATCGGCCAGCCATGGGGGCAACGCTGCTAGCCGGCTGTCGACGCGCACGTGGCCTCTGTGTGAGAGAGAGATATACACATGTGACGACAAGAGCAGTCAACGAGATTTTCTTGATCGAGAACACGATTAAAAATAAACACGTGCCAGCGCAACTCCTCATACTTAGCGCAAGATGCCAAGATTGAGATACCAAAGTGACCTATATTATGAAGATGGGTAGAGCACCGATCGAAAACGGACTCTTTCTCGGCGCGTCAAATGCTACGTAAAGTAAAGAATAACTTCCTTTCGCGTCTTACCCTAAAGCATCGTTCAGTGCTTGTGCGTCGGACGATGCGAGCACAGCTAACTGAGGTTGTGGTTGGCTGCTACTAGTAGAGGCACTGTCCGCAGCAATAGGAGTTCCAGGCGTGATATCCCGTGAATCAATTACACCAACACTACTACTGCTGCTGCTGCTGCTACCCCCGCCGCTGCTACTATCACTTCTAGAGATACTACTGCTACTACCGATGCTGATTGAACTAGGAAGATTGCCGCTTTCCGCGCTTTCTCCGTGTAATGATGTCTTGTCACCGCTGTAGGTAACTGTCGTCGGTTCAGTGAAGAGAGATACTTCCATTCCGTCGTCGCCCACGCTAGCATCTTCCGGGCTAGCTGCCTGGCCATCGAGAGCAGTAGATTTGGCTAGGGCATCCGCACCAGAGAATGTGGTGGCGCGCTCGCGAGCTAAATCGTCGTTAGCTGCACCATTAGCAGCGGCTTCAGCTTGTAACACGAGCACATCTTGCCCACCCAAAATGGCTAGGTTACGGCGGAAGCGCTGCTTGATGCCTCGCATGAAGGCCCCGCCAGATACCGCACTGTATTCCAACTCGCGCAAGTACAGTGACGTGCGCAACTGCAGGACGAGCATGCAGCCCATGCCAACCAATAGCAGCTGCCGAGGCCGGCAAACAGCCCACGCCTTCCCACCTGACGGCCGCCCGCTCCGCGAAGCCACCATAGCGGAAGCAGCCTCTTATCGCGATCAATCAAAACAGTGCATAGTCTATGAAAGTAAATAAAGATGCCATAATCTTGCTAGAGTCAACTCAAATTGTGAGTAACTTAGATACTATGGCTTGGGCTAACATTTTTTGCTCATAAACAGACAGGATAGACAACGAGCAAAAGATGACGACATCGATCGTCATTTTGGACTGAAATCGTTGATAATCGATCATCGTCCCAAGGGTATCTTTGATCGTCCCTTCTAACTTCTAACTTCTAACTTGAAACTTATTTCTGAAAACTTGCTTGGGGATGGGCGACTGAATCTTCTTCTGGACCATCACTGCCATGGCCACTCGGGCATGCGTACCTGATTAGAATTTCAGTATGGCTCCTCGGGACCTGTGTTAAAACATCTATTTTCTGAACTTCTAACTTCTTATTCCTGATATTTTTTGAGACAGGCCCCGAAGGGCCGGAATTAGAAGACTAACAGGTAGAGAAGAAAAGCAAAGCAGCGCAAACTTGACCTAGGAAGCTAATCAGGCGCACATGCCCGAGTGGCCATGGAAGTGATGGTAGCGGTCCAAAGTGGCACGCTCCTCGATATTTTTTCCCACTTTAACTTCAACTACCCTTATCCCACCCTTCTTTCTGCTCTCTATTGAACAGCAGAGGGCGGGTACTTCGCTCAACAGCAAGGCACCCGACAGGGATTTTTAGCATATATTGGTGCCGCGCAATTCGGATTTCGCAAGAAGCCAGTGAAGGAGTTAGTTAAAGTAAATGGAATGAGATACGCGCCAGGATAATCATATCTATGAACCCTTCTTTTTGGCATTGTTCGTGCGCTTCTTCTTCTTACCAAAGTTCGCCGTTTTAATAGCTTTGTTGACGATGTCTGTAGAAGATGCCTTGGTACCCTTGCCACCTTTTCCACCTTCACCGCTGCCCTTGGTTTTGCCCATTTTACCGTCGAGGGTGCGTTGGGCCTTGTTCCGCAAGGCTTTCCGCGATTTCTTGGTGGAGAGCTGAGACGAGTCGATTTGTGCTTTGAAGGTTTTGAAGCTGTACGCTTGCTTCTGTGCCTGGTCTTGTGCTGCTCGTCCACCTTGGGCTAGAGTTTCCTCGACCCGCTGTCGTTTTGCCGAGTGCCGCGTCGCATAGTCTTCTTCTTCCTCGTCCTGCCCTAGGGAGTCCATAGTAACGCTCACACTCACTACGTCGCCAAACATGCCTAAGGTGTGCCCATCGTCATAGGTGGACGTAATTGGAGCCTGAGGTTCGAGTGCTGGCGGGCCCTTTTGCACCTCTTCGAAGTCGTCACCTAATTGAGCCGCCAAGCTCTCCTTCTCTAGTTGCCGTCGCTCCCGTCTTTCTTCGAGCTGGTCTTTCTTAGCTTTCATGGCGCCCATCGCCAAACCATACCGCCGCCGCTCTTCCTTACGCTTGCTAAACCCTGTTAAGTGCTCGCGGCGTTTATCTGGGTCGAAAGCGATATGTAATTTGTTGCCTTTATTAGCATTGCTCGGCGCCTTGATACGAATGCTAGGCGGCATGGTGAGCTAACTCAATTTGCCTGGATGGCTGTCCTATATAGCAATGGCCTATATACTTTGATTTTGCGGATTTGACGACTATGAGAAGAGAGAGACTAGGAGGCCGATGGCGCCCTTTTGACACCTTGACGCTAATCTCAGCTTTCAGCTTACTCCAGAACAAAAAGCAGCGAGAGAGGCAAACGCTAACATTCAGCGAACACCGTTATATTCTAGAGACAAAAAAAGAATGAGAAGAAACAGAAGATTTCGAGATTTCGAGGAAGGGCAACGACAAAAATGCCATCAACCTTCACGCGTTCATCTGTATAGTACCCTTGTTGTCTAACGAATGCATCACGGCGTAGGATAGACATTTATATTACCCAACATCATGTACACTATTTTGCGCTAGAAAGTCTCTAGGCTAGGTTGGAATCAGGCCGATCATGAAGACGAATCAAGTAAGTCTTGCCAATCTAATTATCAAGTATTTTGTACTGCGCGTGCTCCTATTGGCGATTAGAGGACGAATGTAATGTACCTACTATGGTACATCATTTTAGCGCAGGATTCTTACTGTCCTCTTAAAAATGAACTCAAAATCTTTTGACCTCTCTTCAAGTAGGTTCACTATTGATCCCATCGCGCTCAAGCTGACGTGGAATGCAGTAGTAGATGCACTCACGTCAAAGTATCTAAGAAAGACACCTTTCTCTCTTGAAGTGGCGGCGTTTTGTCATTTCTGCTGAGAGTCTACCATGCACTGCGAGCCAGAACCATCCCATCACCAAGCACTACTAACTTCGAGTGGAGCTGATGCAAACACCATGAATTCCAGAAATGAGACTCCAGTGTCAATGCTCCCACCTGAACGAGAACAGCCTCTAGATTTAGTCCAATGCGGCACTCAAGGTCAGCAGAAGTTTGACAATGGAGAAGAACAGCAGTCGTCGGATGAAGCCTTAACTCCAACTTTTGCTGTTAATGACAGCAGCAGCAGCAATGACTACCACCACACTCCTCTACCTCCGCCGGAAGGTCGATGGGGCACCGTCGTTGCGCTCTTGGCCCTTTGCACCATGTGCCAAGCCAACGTGTTCATGTTGCCGTATTTGTTCAGCGTACCTGCGTCGCACGGTGCCTCTGCGTCTCTACAGCTGGACTTGGATTTGAGCGAGACGGCGTTTGGGCTCTTGCAGTCTTACGTGGGCATCGTGCCAAGACTGGTATGCTATTATGCACCTAATGTTGTGCGTATATTTAGGGCTCTCGAATACCAATAAACTTAGCTACCGAAAGCTCTCGAAGACTATTCGCCTCGTTCCAATTGTTTTTTGTATTTATAAATCTTGTTTCTCGACTTGTGTCGACAACCAAACGAAAGGTGTGCATCGTGGGCACCGGCAAACTCTCGGCGCGAGCGCTGCCCTCTCAAAAGCGCAAGATCGTCGTGGCCAGTGGGGCCTTCATGCTCTTGGGCCTAGGGCTGTACGTGGTGGCACAGTCGGTGCACACGCTCGGGGTGGCAGTGGTCCTGGTAAACGTGGGAGTGGGCGTGAACACGCCGATGAACGCGATTTTAGTCGGCGACATGTTTGACCGGTGCGTTGAGAGTTTGCGATGAAGAGAGAGAGACTTCATTTGACGCCTGATCAGTTTGATGCCCAGTGTGCTCAAGAATCCTTGGCTTCGTAGTCCTACGTTTGCATGTTATGCGCCCAGGAAAGAGTCTTTTCAAGTGATGCCCAGGTGCCTCTAGGATAAACGTCTTGTCTTCGTCCAACATCAACGTTTTCTCTTTCTTCTCCTTGTCGTAGTCCAGTTATGACACTTCTCGCCCGTTCTCATTTCTCTGTGAATCTCTTCCTCTCCCTCTCTTTTGACAGGTCCTCGCGAGCAATGCCCATGGCGTGCATCGTTTGCGCCGATTACCTGGGGTCAGGACTAGCCGGTGTAGCGGCAGCTGCTGCAGTAGGTTTAGACTCTTGGCGGCTAACCGTCGCTGGCTACGCAGCGGCTACTCTGGCTGCTACGATGCTCGCAGTGGCGTTCGTCATTTTTGCACCATCGGTCCCGCCTCTGCGACCGTCGGATTTGGGTGAATCTGTGCCTGAAATATCTGGAAGGATACCTTCGGAAGATTGTGGTTCTACTTTAGACGCGTCTGACGAGGAAAGGAGGAACGATCTCCATTTTCCCGCAACGAACGGTGACCACACGAATGACGTGCGATCGCCTCTTTTTGGTTATCAAATCGACGGCAGTAGTCTAGGCGGAGGAAGAATCGCTCCACAACAGCAACAGCAACGGCAACGGCGCCAGGCGCACCAGCAGCATGCGAAGTTGTTACCACCACCTCGGACCGCAGCAGGAAACACAACAGCATCAGTCTCAGGTGTGCGCGCAATCGCGGGCGTGGCAGCTATATCTGTCGACCGGCATTTCACCGAGGGCACGAAAGCTCACCCAACCTTCCACCAGCTCAAGTCAGCTGCTGCTGGCCCCTCTTCATACAGCTCAGGCAAGCATACCAAGAGCAAGAACGGGTCGAGCAGCAACCACACTAATGTAGCAACAGCATCGAATGCCAAGGATAACAGAGGGTCCATAATTAGTCCTTCGGCGGCAATGAACAATTGCAGCAGCAGCAGCAGTAGTAGTAATAGTAGTAATCCTCCAGCTGCAGTGCCGAGTACTATCCAAGAACATGAAATTGAATCGACTAAGCAGCAGCTAGAAGCTCGATCTAGTGAAGGAAGTCGCGAAGGAAGCCACCATCGTAGTAGTAGCCGAAGAGGCAGCAGCATTGTATTAGGGCGCCGCAGCGTGAGTATCCTCGACGGCAGTGTGGGCTACGAGCACAACGGTTACATCTGGGACGGTGATGGTGATGGTGGCAGCGGTGGTGCTGACGATAGTTCCGCTAATAACAATGGTACATATGGTGGTGGTGGTGTTGCTGTTAGCGGCAGCAGGGACAGTGGTAGCAGCAGCCGTTGGAGCTTGATAAATGCAACAAGGCAGCAGCAGCGGCCCATCACAGTTATTTGCGCGTCCCCTAAGCTACTGCTCGTGTTCTTGGGCGGCGGCATTCGGTAGATGGCATGATTGACTTGTGTTCTTTTTCATAATCAGCACTGTATTTTGTGCTTAATCTTAGATCAAGTGTTCTCAGTTCGGTCTCACTCGGTGGGATTTTCTTTTGTATTTACTGCTTCCTTTTCCATTTGAGCATTGATCCCAAAACCAAAACTATTTCCCTCCTTTCGAATGCGCGTCATACAGCTACGGCGCGGGCATGAGCATTGCGTCGTATAATCCGCAGTTTTTCGCGGCCGTGTTTCCGGGCCATGCGCACTTGGTGGCGTTCTCGGTGCACGCTTCGATTTCGGTGCGTACTTCCGCATTTTTTTAGGTAGCAGGAAGAGTGAGAGAGGGGGTGTAGAGAGAGAGAGTGTGTGTCGTAACTTTTCAAAGTCGACCTGGGATGCTTACGGTTGTTACAGAAAATCCCTGCTAACTAGAGGGGGGGGGGAGATTTTCCGCAACAATGGTTGTTGTTATTTCTGCGGCGTTTATATTAGGTGATTGTGTGCGGCACCGTCGCGCAGCTGGGGTCGGGCTACTTGACGCAGCACTGGTTTCCAGGCTTGACTTTGCCGATGATTACCTCCCTTGGGGGTGGTTTGGCCGCGGTGGCCATGTACTTGCAGTCGTCGTTCGGTGGCGCGGTGGCTTTGCTGTATGCCACGTATTTCCTCGGAGAAGGCTGGTGAGTACATTCTTGTAGAATTAAAGGAATAACAGGATATAAGTAGGGTAGCGCTTTTGGAAAGATTCATCCATTCGGCGACATTCTCTTTCCTACTGCTCCCTCTTATAATGCATTTACTTTTTTACTGTTATTGTGGTGTGCGTTTGGGTTGCTTGATGATTGCGTTGTTCACTATGATGCGTGTCGATTGATTGGTCGATCCGTCGGTTACCTCGGTTCAGGTTTGTCGGCGTGTTAACCACTTTGCAGCAAGCTTTGCCTCCTGGGGCCCCGAGGGACGCCGGGCTCGGCCTTTTTTTCGCTTCCTCGGTCCTGATTGGTGCAGCCGACGTATTCGCCACCAGCCAGGTACTTCATATAGCTGTTGGAGAGACGAGCAATAGTCTTGCCACATTAGTGTGCAATGGAGTGCAGACTTTTGATTGTCTATTTTTTCTTCTAGCGAAGGAGGTGAGGTTTTGGTGGTGAAGCAAGTAAAGTTTGAAGTTATCAAGAGTGGACTTTATAGATATGTCTGCAATTTGTTCAAAGTTTGATTACCGTCTGAATGCTTATTTATTCATCAGAGTGGAATTGGCGAAGTTCTAGCGGAAGCCGAGGACAGCGGTGAAGGCACTAGCAGTGAAGGCACCAGCAGTAGTTACGACGATGACGGCATCGCGAACGAGAACAGCAGCACCGACGACGGCCCCTCCACAGACTCGCTTGCTGGCATCTGGCATTGGCTGCTGGGCGAGGACACTAGCAACGGTAGCAGCAACAGCGACGTGCGGCGCACCATGGTGCTCTGCGTAGGGGCCATGTACCTCGCGTCTGGGGCCGTCTTCCTGCTGGCTGCTGCTGCCCCAACGCATTGGCCGAGCTACGGTGGACTTTCGTCATCGAAAAGGCGACCGCGCCCTGATCCTAGGGCTTAATTTCTGAGCACTAGAGTGGCCATCTCGAGAGTGCTCACAGTAAGCCGGAGACCCCTTTGTTCTTGTTGTCATGTCTTTCTTTTTGTATTTGGGCTGGATGTGTCCTCTTGCCCACCAGTCGAATCCAAGTCACTTCCAGTATAATATTCCGACCTCGCAGTCACCAGCACGAGTTTTCTTCTCAACTGTAGCATAAGCGCTAAACTAAGCCACTAACTAACCATTAACTAGCTAGGTATAAGTTCTGCTGCCTAGTTCTAGCCCAGTCAACCAGTCAGCACCAGCGCGCCAGCTCTATTGTATATTATATATACTAGATACTAGAGACTAGAGCTGTAACCTACGAGCCCGTTTTCCTCAATAATAGCGGTTCTGCTTGCTGCCGTTAAGCCCCCGCTGCGTTTTCGCCATCATTATTCATAGTAGCTACCGCACTACCGTTGAACTCACCGTGGTTGCTACTAAGGTCAATGTCTTCGCTGCCGTCTGATCTTGAAGCTCCTCTTTAAATCACTCCTCCTTCTCCGTTTCTTTCTCCCTCAGCTCCCATTGTCGTTGTCGCAACTGCTGCTGCACTTTCTGCTGCTACTGCCGCTGCATCGTTCTTCGAGGTAGCGATGGTGGCAATTTCATCTGCAGAATGCAACGGGCAATGTTTCTTGGAGCCTTTTGTTGCGGTCGTCACTTGATTGGTGCATCCTACAAAGGCACACGCCACCCACTGCTTCAACTTCAACTTGCTGTTTCGGCTGGTGCCCCCGTGGCTGACGCACTTGCCTCCACTCCCCTGGGCCAGCTTGCTGCAATTTGGGGCTTTGCAACGGTATCCCCCTCCTGGTAGGGATAGAAAAAGCGTGTGATTAGGAGAGGGCAGATAAATTTGAGGTACAAGGAGGAGGAGAAATAAATTGACGGGAGTCATGGATGCACATAACGCGTTTCGCAAAGCCACTGTATTTGGCGTTGCTCTAATATATTACCATACCGTGGGCACAGCATTTCCCAGTGCTGCTGCGCTGTGATTTTTTTAGGCACCCTGGTTCACTGCAAGGCCAACCTCCTGTCAATGAAGAGTTGAAACGAGACTAAAATAAGCAAGAGAGATCAGAATACAACTCATTCAGTCTGCGAGGCACGCGCATTCACAGAAAAGAAAAGAAAAAACAATGAATGACAAGAATAACAGTACAAAAACTCCCACAAGCAAAAAAAAAAGCTCACCTGGTGTTCTAGATGTCTTTCTATTCAAGTCCTCTCTCACGACTTTTACCGCCGTGCGCCGTGCACAGTCCCGACGGCCCTCTGGCTTTCTTCGCGCACCCGTCCGAATGACTGCAGCGGCTGCCGCCTCCGTGCTGGAAACACGTCTTCGAAGCTCCCAGCGCCAGAGAGTGGCACCCCTGATAGATTACACGCCAAACAAAGTAATTAATAATAAAAGCGCTGTGTACAGAAGATTTTGCAATATACTCCGCACTTCTTTTGCACTTAAAATACAACGATACAAACAGAAGCGTGAATTAAATTTCGAGAGGAAAAAAGCGTACACAGTTTTATTTTCTTGTTGGTGCATGAAAGTCACCTCTTCTTGGCATCGTTTCCCGCCTCCGTGCTGAAGACAGAAACCCCCCCCTGCGTCACGCCGCGAACACGACGTCATTCCACCGTCCTCTGGTGAAGAAGCCTGAAATTGACACTTGTTCCCGCCGCCGTGTTTTGCACACTTGGTGGATTGAGCAGTAGCTACAAGCTTCAAACACCCCGAAGGATGATCGCAGCGTTTGCCACCTTTTTTTTCATTAAACAAGAAAGCGGGAAGTTATGTTAACTACTCAAGAATGATTACAACTGCACAAAAGTATCAAAGTTAAGTTATATAATATCCCATCACTGTATAATCTTTAAAACCTAGGTTTACAAAAAAATTAAATAGAGCTACAAAGAAAAGAAGTAGCATTAAGCTTACACTGTTCTCCGACGGTCACACTCACACACGCATATCATACACAAGCCTACCGCCGTGTTCATAGCATTTGCTTGAAGTCCCGCAAGCTGCCCGCTGACAAGTTCGGCTACCACCGCCACTTCTATGCACTTCTTGCCCATTTTCACCATTTAACACTTCGTCGCAGCGTCGCCCTCCGCCGTGCCTCAAGCAAAACCCAGTCGGAGATAAGGCCAAATGAGGGCACGTTTCACTTCCTGTTTTCACGCTTTCTTCGGTGGAGGTAGCAGCGGTATTACCAGCAGCTGTAGCACCAGCAGCACCAGCAGCAGCACCACCACCACCACCAAAAACTACGAAGGCGCACCGTTTCCCACCCCCGTGCTGCCCGCAGAGGCCTCTAGTGTTGGCCCGCTTGGTGCACCCTTCTTCCTGGGACACGGGCGAGCGTGTGTGTGGGCGTGCATCCGGGTTTTCACATGGATCAAAGAAAATTAATGTAATTACAAGTGATGTAAAACAAATAATAACAAACATTTTCGAACCTAACTCAAATCACACCTGCAGATAATTGCAGCATTTCACCAACTAAGGTCATTCTATATTCAACGATGGTAAGGACGAGTAAACGCATGGACCGAGGAGGCGAATGAAGGCATTATGTAGGTACACTCATGGTAGAGAAAGATGAAGTCATAGGAAAAGCTACAAGAGTTCTTTTCATTTGACTTTTACCTTACACTCTGGGGCTCCGCCGTGTGACCAGCACCTCTGCAGTGGACCTTTCCCGCCTTTCTCACACCCGGGCTCCGTACATCTGTTGTCACGATAATCGTTGGCAGTAATTAAATGCACGTGAAACATGGACACGTTGTACTTTAATTCCCAGAACATGCACATATATGCTCCTATTGCAATAGGAGAACTACAAACAAAGCATGATTTATCAATATCACTTCTGAGCCCACTAAACCTGCTCAGCGATTTTTTACCATTTAAAGTGCACAAAACAAAACGACGAACTTACCTCTGGAAATCGATTCAAAAAGCAAAAAAAAGAATATCATGAATGTTTTCTTTGAAAGTTGTATTACCGTTTCCCGCCGCCGTGCGCACCGCACAATTGTTCTTTCGTCTTTGCGCCCTTGCCACACCTGTCTATGCTGCACCGGTACCCACCTCCGTGCGCTACGCACAATTCCAAAGGGCCAATGGCAAGCTTGGCGCAATCGGGTATTGAACAACGCTTCCCACCACCTTTACAGGCGTAATTGCGCATTAGGTAGGTAAGTAAAAGATGATTGAAAGAAAGAAATCAAGAAATGGAGAATGAAAAAAAAAAAACGGGCCTGGCATGGCAAGAAGTCCAAAAGTAAGGAGCTTGTTGTCATGCACTGGCATCATTACCGTGGGCAAAGCAGTAGATATCAGACCCAGGCGAGAGCACCTTGCTGCACTCAACTTCTGCGCACTGCCTCCCACCGCCTAGAATTTCATTCAATCGTATGGATTGAGAGAATACAAAGAGTTTGAATAGAAATAGATGATTATCTAATTTCATAGCCCTCAACACAACAGCTCATACCATGGAGTCGGCAGCGCTTCGTCGCAGAATGCAGTGCTATTTTCTTGGAACATTCGGGCACTTCGCAACGGTCAGCCAAATACTTTTCTGCTCGAGCACCGCCTCCGTGAGCGGGGCATCGCTGCGTGGTACCACCTTTGCCAACCTTTTTGTGGCAGCCCTCTACGGTGCACCGATCCCACGTGAACTCTGCTGGCGGTTGTGGTGGCGACGTTAACTGTTGTGGCGGTGTTGGCAGCGATGGTGGTGGTGGCGCCAGCACGACCACGGCGGTTGTCGCATCCGTCGGTGGCTGTGGCACAGTGAGACCATTCGACGCAAGTGCTACTTTCTTCCGGACAGGCAACGCATCGGTAGCTTTGTTTGACGCAGGACCTTCTACCCTGTCGCAGTCCTCGCGTGTGCGCTTCGCCTTTGCCTTGTCGGGAGCTCCCGTTTCCATTGCTGCCGCGACATCTGCCAAATGGTTCAGGCTCATGCTGTACACTGTCGGCGAGAGGAGCTTAGGAGACTGATGAAAAGATGCAAGCAAACCAGCGAGCTCCCCAGTCAATGATGGCTAATGAATGCAGATACAAAATACAACGTGAATTATATTATGCGCGTTCGTGTCATGTTCCAGGTTGCCCATCCATGGACCCACGGACGGACACACCTAAGAACAGCAAAATGGAATGGGCAGTATTGGCTTACAGGGGAAATACATGAACAAATATTTCCACTCCACGCCATTATCCATCATGATCGCGCTATCGCTCTGCGCTGTAAGTAGTTGTTTGTGCTCCTGTTGTGAAGACATCGGCGCATCGGCGCCTCGGACTTCGAAAAGATGAAAGACTACAACCATGACGACTGCGCACTGATCTGATAACAGTGCACTCGAGCTATAGCAATGTTGAGACCTGATTATTTTGCCCAATGCGGAATCTCTATAACAAACTAGCACGCATTAATCTGTGTGGAATTCTAGGCTCGAAAAGCTCATTCTACTTATTGGTCATAGATTTAGACAGGTCAAAGATTTTGACAGTCAGTAGGAGCTGGTTTTGACGCTAGCCTATGGAACACACCGAGAGTTATAACCGCATTGCCCCTAAAGTTCAGCGAGTCAAGCGTGGCACCGAAGCGGATGGAAAAGGGTCACCATCGAACAGTGCGAATCGTGGTTTTCTTGGTTCCACGAATGGACAGCTAGTCGAACCACACCATTGCGGTCTCCTAGGCGTAACTTGCGATAGGCGCACATTTGGATTATTTGCGGCGTTTGCTTACATCACAGCCGGCCTTGTATTTTACTGGATTATAAACTGGGGACCTTCAGATTCAGCTGGTGCTGGCTTGCAGCAATCTTCCCAGCCTCAGTAGCGCTCACAGGCGCTTTAGTCAATGGTTGGCCCCTGCGATGCAGTTCTGATCTTTGTCATATTGGTACTCTAGTTGAGGTGTGAATTGCACTCTTTTCCTTGAAAGGCGCCAACGTCAACAGGAATTCGGCCCTTTTCATTTTCTACATGAACCGCGTAGAAAACACCTCGAGTTGCCATGAAGGAATTCAAAAGTGTGCGTTGAGGTCAGGTTTTTTCATGGAGTGTGCCAAGTAGGGCCAATTGACTTCGTTTTATTGGCGTTTAAAATGGGTAGGTACTTTCTCGCTAATTGGCTTTTGTAAATTCCCCAATGTTTGATTTTGGTTCACAAAAAAACGATTTGGAACCGAGATATACAGGGCTTTAAGTTTTTTTAGCGCTACGCGTTTGTCGATGGTTTGCGGACTATTAGCGCCGCCCTAGGCGAGCAACAAGCGCTGAACGTAGAGTTGTGTCCAATAGGAGGCAATTTAGAAGTGCGTTGCTTAGCCGCCGAGGCGGTCTAGGTATCGGTATCGAATTAGAATTATAGATGAGAGATCAGAGGTGCCTAGATTTGGAGTGAAGTTCTTTAATATAATGACGAGAGTAAGAGACTGATGTCACCATGCTTTATTTTCCGTGTTTCTGCTTTACGACATGCGCGCGCTATCCATTTGAAGGCAATAAAAAGAATTGACACGCGTTCCGTAAAACGTAGAACCTTTAATTGAGACAAGGAACAACACACATCATGCTGAGAAAATTAGGCATCGCCAAGGTCAGTGCTACCCGGATTGTAGTGACAGTGGCAGGTCCTTCGAAAGCAGGCTCGTGAACTCGAAGTTGGTTCGGAGCCACGAACATGCCCCACGGGGCACTCGGAGATGGAAGACTGTACATGATTCTATCATCAGCTTTACTTAAGTCAAAGCCACGGCATCTGGCTGCTTTGAAACCACCAGGGAGTGTAACCGTGTCCGACATGTCGAATGACACAACGGCTGAACGTGCAAACACAAAAGCCTTGCCACGCCAAAAGGCTGTTAACTCACAAAATGTCATGACAGTATCATTGGATTCTGCTGGAAGAGGCACGTCGTATCGCCATGTGCCTGTTGCTGTCCAGCTGTGCCCGCACTCGAAGAAGTTGGAACCACAGTCGCACAGGCAACTCCACGTCAATGCACCTTCTTCGTTGTAAAATGAAGCAGATAGAGAGAGTCGAGTCATGTCTTGGTTCCAAGCTCTGTGCATACTGCCATCCACTGCATGACTTTCCAACCATTTCAAATGGAAGTTAGGCTCAACAATTTTAGTCCACATCCGTGCAGGAAGAAGATCAACCCCCATTGGAGCATGGACACAAGCGCCCAAATTGATGTATAAACGTGTCACCACCCCACCAACACTTAGGCTTCCATTTTCCCAACTATTACGGCTGTCCTCAAAGCGTAGCGCATACCTTGAACCTTCCTCATTTTCGATAAAGATATCTACGTCTTGGTGGCGGTGCTGATGTAAACAAGCCCTGGCCAAAATCGCATCAAGAAAAGTAGCTGCGTTGGTCCCGTTACCGCACGAAGTACACGAGTGACTATGAAATGTTTCAGTTGAGGCTGAGAAGTCTGCCGTAGTGGACGCATCATACGGAGTATAAAGTCGAATTATCACTCTGCCCACAGTAGGTGTAGCAGCGGTCAAGAAAGAATGCACATGCTGGCACCGCTGCGCTAGAGTTCGCTCGCTTAACCATGCCTTCATTGCACTAAAAGACGACACCTTAACATCGCATGATGGCTTGGGCATCCAATATGTGCAGAGCTCATACCACACAGAGTCGTCCAAAGCTGTGACACGCCATAGCGTAGAAGTTGCGGCACACGATGCAACTTCATTTGGGGCAAGATATGTGAAAGTATGAGCTAATGCTTCAGTTGGTAGATTGGCATGTACATACCTTCCATCGATAAACTTCCTCGGTGGGGCTCGCGGGTGCTGACGGTGAGTTTCCCGTCACCCGCGCAGCCACTGAACTTATGCATGACTTGCGAAGAAAAAATCCACTACGATTT
>Ga0307982_1001028_pt1 | contig 22265 bp, 15 predicted proteins | sample OrgLakmetagen989_FD_201847 | JGI IMG/M metagenome (GOLD analysis project Ga0307982, IMG submission 201847) | Saline water microbial communities from Organic Lake, Antarctica - #989 | ecosystem: Environmental > Aquatic > Non-marine Saline and Alkaline > Saline | place: Antarctica: Organic Lake...
GTTCAAGCTGGTCTTTCGAGTCAAACCCCTGGCACTGAACTAGGCTCTGTGCCAGGCACAAAGCCATAGAAGTATCATCCGTCCACTCACCGGGCTTTACATTGAATGCGCCACCCCCGGTCATTTCCGTATGCAGCGGGAAGGTATCCCGACGTCGAAACTCAACGGTGGTCCCCAGCGCGTCGCCACAAGCCAAACCCAGCAGTATACTTTTCGCAAATTCGGTATTGTCTTTCATTTGCCGTCTCCTTGATGATGGAAGCAGCCTATACACTGTATGCGTCACATTTTGTCGCAACCGGCTATAATAATGAATTCCACAGTGACATCACCCAAACAACCGGAAAATCCATGACCCTGAACGATCGCGCGCTTGGTGGACTTTTAGCACTGGCTTGTGGAGATGCTCTGGCCAACGGCGTTGAATTCAGTCCCCGTGGAAGCACTGAAATCACAGATATGCACAGCACCCGCCGCTACCTTCCGGTCGGCCAGTGGTCCGACGATACGGGACTGGCGTTGTGCCTGGGAGAAAGCTTGGTTGAGACAAACGGCTTTGATCCCGCCGATCAAATGCGCCGTTACGAAGGGTTTTACGATCGCAAAGAAGGTTGGCCGTGTGAGCTGGCACTCACCCCAGGCAACACCCTTGGTGCAGCACTGAAAAAATTCAAAGACACCGGTGAGGCCTTCTCGGGTTCCACTCACCCCCTGGCGGCAGGGAACGGCGGTTTGATGCGCCTTCTTCCTGCCGTGCTCGCCGCGCACCCGCACACTGAACTTGTACGCCTTTGGGCGCGGGAATCCACGCGCCCCACGCATGGCGCCCAAGAGTGTCTGGAAGCCAGTGAATTGCTTGCCCTGATCCTTCACCATTTGCTCCTTGGCGAGGACAAGTTCGCCGCGCTATCGGCAGCGGCTGACCAAACCTGGCAAAGCAAAAAGATTCTGGCACTAGCCCGAGGCGAATACCTCAATAAACCGGAGACGCTGATCAAAGCCAAAAGCTATGTGGTCGACACCCTGGAAGCCGCCCTTTGGTGTTTCGCATCAACCCGCTCTTTGGAATCCGCGCTACTCACAGCCGCCAACCTTGGCGACGATTGCGATACCGTCGCCGCCGTAACAGGCCAGTTAGCTGGGTGCCATTATGGCATCGACGGAATTCCCGAAGGCTGGCTAAACGTGTTGGTGGGCAAACGTCGCATGGAAACATTGGCCAAGCGGTTAATCGACATGACGCCTCAAGGCGAATAACGACAGGGAATGCATCGTACCCATGGCGACTCAGCTTCAACGGCAAATTGAAATACTTAAAATTCTCCCTCGCCCGGGCCAGGCGAAGTCCACCAAGGAGATCCACAAAATCCTCGGTGAGCGTGGCTATGCCACCAGCAAACGCAGCGTGGAGCGGGACTTGGTCAGCCTTCTCGATACGTTCCCGCAAGCCATTTATTGTGAAGACAACCAGGGTGATAACGGGCGAGCAAGTTACTGGCATTTAACGAGCCTTAAAGGCCTGTTACCGGAAACGCTGATCAACAACAGCGATGCGGCTTTAGCCCTTACCCTGCTAAAACAGCAGGCTTACAACCGATTACCCCGGGGCGTTTACAATCGCCTCGACTCCCTCTGGGAACAAGCAACCGCAACGGCCGCTCAAAACCGCGAGACTCAACAGTGGATGCAGCTGATCCAGTACCTGCCTGACCCCATGCGCCCGGAGTCGCCGCCCATTGATGCAGAGGTACAAAGCATTATCGAAGACGCGCTCAGGGACACCGATGCACTGGACCTGATCGTCACAACGCTGAATGGCGAAACAACCTACAGCAAACTTCAGCCATTGCGCCTGCTGCTGCAGGAAGAAGTTCTGTATCTACTCGCTGAAAATCCCGGCGCCAGCACCATCGACGACAGCATTCAACTGATCCCGCTGCACCGCATTACCCAAGCAAGCGCGAGCCTAAGCTTTAACGACAGCTCACTGGAGCCGGACCTTGCGCAGCAGTTCGCGCTAGGTATGGAAGGTTCATTTCGGTTAGTCATACGCGTAAATCAGCCCCTGGCCGAAGCCCTGTTCAACCGACCCATTGGCCGAGAGCAGCACCTGGAACGGAGCGCCGACAGCCCGAGCCACTACATCGTCACCACCTATATAGAAGACAGCCCGCAGCTACGCCGATGGTTGTCGCGGCGAATAGAAACAGAGCTTGAAATTCTGGAGCCGGCGGGCTTTCTGAGGCAAAGCTGACCATGCACGAGCTGTAGAAAGCGCTCGTCAGTGCCTTTACCGCTCAAACTCAAATCGGCCAAGCGTTGCGACACAATCTGTCGCAAACGTCCGCTATGATCGTTTTGTTCTTTGAAGAGCTGGCAATGAATAAGGCACGTCAGTCAACAGAGGAAACAATATGAACGATTTTGCAGCCATTCTTGCCGATAACGGATTTACGCCTACGCGCTACGATTTTGATGCCACCATCGCCGGATTTGATTACGACCTGCAATTTGCACTGTTCGACCAAGACACCGTTTTTGATATTGAGCAATCGAAAATAATACGACAGCGGGACAACCCAACCGCCTACTTGCGGTGCGAATTGATCACCCAGAATGCCAGCCTGGATGTCGCTTTGTTATTGTTCCTGAAGCGTTGGGTTTCGGAACTGAGGTACAACAACGTAACACGGGAGATTCTAGACATTACCCAGCAGCCGGAGTCCATTGAAATACGTGCCCTGTTGATAAGCCCACACAACGCGATGACCTTTCATATCAGCATCAAACAATCTGCCAAGGAAAGCCTATGAACCGCTTTAAAAAAGAAGAAGCCCGCGCGTACCAAAAAGCACGGGAGGGTTTGAGTGCCGACGAAATCAAGCTCGTCGACGAAAAAGACGCCCTGAAAAAAGAGTTTTCAAGTGTCGCACGAGCTATTCACATTGAATGGTTCCCGGAAGAATCCGATAACCAGTTTGATTCAATTTCCGACGCCGCCGACCGCCGGCGAGGCATTAACCCAATGAACGCTGAATACGCGGCGAAAGTGAATGCGCGTCGTGAAGAACTCGGGGTAAGCCCACTGGGGCCAAACGGAATGCCAACCAATAATGACAGCTGGGACGTCGCGTATCGCAAAGCTCGGGAACAGGTTAAAGGATCAGAGTCGATCTGAAGTCACTGATTTTGGATGAAACGTAAGCGTCCAGCCATCACACCTTGCTAATGATCGCAGACGACCAGTTGTGCGGTAACAACTCATCAATGGTGTTATTCTTATGAGTCGGCAGCCTCATCATCACATCTTTTAAATAGGCGTACGGTTCGTACCCATTGAGCTTGGCCGACTGGATTTATGTCATAACCGCGGCAGCGCGTTGGCCACTTCTGAGTGATCCCGCGAACAGCTGGTTAGAACCGGAACGGCCCAGCGCCCATGGCGTATTTGGTTTTCCACCCAGTTATCGTCGATGGCCCTGCCCCGTCATCGATCGCGCGTCGGTGCTTTCCAGCGTTTAAGGCTGTAATCCAAGGCTTTGGCCGTGCCGGAGCCATCCGGCACTTCCTGCCGATGAGCCAGCATCCATTGATGCAGAGCATCAGCAATGGGCCGAGCTTTTTCATCTCTTATGATTTGTCGTTTATCGGGTAAGTCCTTGACTGCTCGTTTGATCTGATACGGATTACCAGATAGTCGAGATATCAGACTTGTTGTGGAGATTGTATCGCGCTCTTTTAAATGGGCCGAATCATCTGCGCAGGGCTAATCGACATACCCCATCATCCCGTCAACATTCGTCGCCTTGATGTATCGAGCTGGCTGTTCCTGGACACTTGCTAATTCCTCAAAATGCTTTTCACCACACTTTATCTTGGCGCCCTCAAGATGACGCAAGTCATCCCACCAACTACTGCCTTTCGTCTCTACAACAAAGTACAACTTCTCTTGGCCCTGGTCTTCCACAACAATGGCCCAGTCCGGGTTATAGGACCCAAGCGGCGTGGGGATCTTAAACCATGGAGGCAATTTGGCATAAACCTTAACCTTTTCATTCTTCTCAAGGTCACTGGCGAAAGTCTTTTCGACACCGGCAGAATCGTAAACCACATGGGTGTATACAGACTTATGGGTTTCAAGCGTGTTTTTCAGATAGCCCGTCAACTCTTCCTGGTGGAAAAGCTCCTGTGCGAAGAAATGATCATCGCCTACCCGGGTATAGCGAATGCCATCTACCAAGGCCAGTCGTTTGGTGCGGTTTATCGCCTCAGAGCAATAATCGATAAACTGCTGGGGGTTACGCTTGAAATCCTCAAGCCGCAGACACTCGCGGAGAATCCGTACAATGCTTTTGCGGGTGAGCTGGGTTTTGTCCTGAAGATCAGTAATGATATCCGGCAACTCGATATCGTTTTCTTGAATAGTGGTGAAGCCTGACGACGATGTTTCCTCGGCCAAGACTCCGCCTTTACCAATGGCGATGTCAGCCTTACGAAACTGCGCCCTCGTTTTCGTGATGGGCGGACACTTGCGTATCGCTTCCGCACAATCAAGGATTAACTTCTCATTATCGAAGTCCACCCGATAGGTTGTTTTGTACTTTATCCGATCCCAAAGAGCCTTGAATTCATCAGACTCCAATACGGCTTGCCTCGTTCGGATGGTCTGGCGCTCGTCTGCATTCTTGATGTCCAGTCGACCAGCAAGTTTTCGCAGGAGGCTTAAAATATCGTCACCAATTAGTTCGGCCTGCTCTACTCCAAAATCCTCACCCAGCTCCTGCTTGATCTCCGGTGCAAGGTCGAAGCTTCCTTCTTTCAGGACGACTCTGAGAGAGTCCTGCACTTTGCCTTTGTTGTCGACGTAGCCTTCAGCTTTCAGGAAACTCCAGACTTTCTCTGAGGTCTCCACGCCCAGGGGCTTAACGTCCCCCTCCTCACTCGTTGTCTGAATGGTGGCAAACTGATGGGACTCGACAATGCCAAAGCGAATGCCGGTATCTTCCTCAATTTCCTTCTGCAGGTTTTCCGCAAACTTTTCATAGCTCTCGGTAGCAATGACAGTCAATGTATTGATGTCGTTGCCACGGATTCGGTTACCATTTTGATCCACACACAAACGCAAACCGCGGCCAATAGTCTGTCGGCGCTCTCGCTCAGAGCCCATATCACGCAGTGAGCATATCTGGAAGACATTCGGGTTGTCCCAGCCTTCTTTTAGGGCTGAATGGGAAAATATGAATTTGAGCTTGGTGCCAAAGCCGAGAAGCTTTTCCTTCTCCCTCATGATCAGGCTGTAGGCCCGCTCCGCATTATCACGGTTTGACTGGTTGTTCTCTGCCGTATTTACAGCGCGGCCTTTCTTGTCAATCGAGAAATAACCCTCATGAACATCGGCCGCTTCGGTGTCCAGGTCGATTTCTTCGAACAGACTTTGATAGTCGGACGACTTTGCCAGCTTCCGATACTCCTGCTCAAAGATCTGAGCCAACGGCCCCTTAACGGGGTTGCCATCCTCATCGTACTGGCGGTAATGATCCACAGTGTCGATAAAAAACAGGCTCAGAACCTTGATCGGCTGATTCGTCGCGGCAAAGCGGAGCTCTTTGTCCAGATGCTCCTTGATCGTCCGCCGCACCATCAGACGTTTAAGTTCATTCGGGTCCACGCCGCCAATCGATTCGCCGGGGCGAAGCAGTTGATCAAACCCTTCACCCCGGATTTCAACCGACTCGTTGTTCTTTCCGCAGGTAACCGTGCCAATTTGCATGTTTTCGTAAATCGCACGATTCGTGACCTGTTCCAAGTCATCCCCATCTTCAACGGTCACCATCGTTCGCTTAATGCTTTTGCCTCTTTGAACATCAAGCTCCAATTTGGCTGTGATCGTTCCCTTCTGGTTTTTTGTAGATTCCAGCCGTACGAAGGGTTTGTTGTGGCCGCTATCAAGCTCTAGGGATGCGACTTCGATCTGTTTTACTAAGCCCCGGTCATACGCGTCGACGGCATCCAGCCGGTAAGTCATGTGGTGCTTGTCCACATGGGTCGCCGAGTAACGCAAAGTGCACAGGGGATTCATAGCGTTTAACGCTTCCTTACCCTTGCCGCTTAAACCGCCATCGACGCTTTGTGGCTCGTCCACGATGATAATCGGGTTGGTTGCCCTCACCAGATCAATCGGTCTTTCTCCGCCGGTATTCTCGTTTTCCTTGTACAGATTGTTTACATCTTTCTTATTAATAGCCCCAACCGTGGTTACCATAATCTGGATATTAGAACTGGTCGCGAAGTTGCGAACCTTTCCTGGCTTAGCCGAATCGTACAGGAAGTAATCGTATCCCTTGCCCTTGGGGTACAGGCCTTCAAAGTGATCCTGTGTAATCTCCAAGGTTTTGTAGGTACCTTCCTTGATGGCGACAGAGGGAACCACAATCACAAACTTTGTAAAACCATAGTGCTTGTTCAGCTCGAAAATCGTGCGCAGGTACACGTAGGTCTTCCCGGTTCCCGTTTCCATCTCCACTGTAAAATTACCACTGGTCAGCTTTTCCGAGGGCCTAAGTCCGTTTTTGAGCTGAATGTGACGAAGATTCTCCTCTATGTCCTCGTCCAGTAAAAGTAACCGATTACCAATACCCAATTGGCTCTCCTCCAATCCCAAGGACATATTGGAACCTCTTTCCGTAGAAAAAGTAACCGTAAACTCAGAGCTAGAGATCTCCTGACCTTTAAAAAGGTTAACTACGGACTCGATAGCAGCCTGCTGGTAATCAAGATTGTCTTCAAAGTGCAGTTTCATAGTCAAAGTCCCTTATAAGCTGCGAACGTGGCTGATCCCACTCTGCTGAAGAATAGCCGCCATATTGGTCTTCGAAACATCATTCTGGAAGGCGCTGTCACGGAAGAAGACATGAGTTTCAGAAGGGGGTGAAAGCTCCGACTTCCAAGCGACAATGCCATTAGCAATAATTTCGACTTGGTCGTGCGAAATGGACTCATTAAGACAAGCGAACAAAACACCGTATCCTATACTATAAATATTTTTCCCTGATACCTGCCGACTCTCTATAGGGACTGCGAGATCAACACCACGCTTAAGGAGCAATTCATATAAAATATCTTGTTCAGCACGTTTTTCAACTAATATTTCTTCATGAAACAGAAGGCTTTCTTCAAAATCTGTTCGGTCGGGACTCCAGGGACGAATATTTGAAGTGGAAAGTTTAAACGATTTAAAACCAACATCACATTTAAAGCCACTGCTATACTTAACGCCAGCTCTTTTAATTCGCTCTCGACCTAGATTTGATACTACTGGATCTATACCATATTCCTTACAGAAGTCATGAACAGACTCGTACTCTTTTTTATCACTAATTGGTTCTGGAAGTTGAACGGCAATAAATCTCCTATCCCCCAAATCCTCGCTATTCTGCTGAAAAACAGCATGAGGTGTTGAACAAGAACCAGCAAAGAAATCTAGAACTATGCCATCGGTCTCCTTGTGAAGCTGCAAACACTGTTGTATTAGGCTGATAGGCTTTTTTCCATCGGGGAAAGGTACCCCCCCCTCTTTTCCCACATTATTGTAATCAAAATGATCCCAAAGAGTACCAAGCCGCTCCCTCTTTTCTACTTTTCCCTTATCATTAACTTCTGCCACATCAGACAGCCAGATGACTCGCCTAACGGTGTTGCTAATATATGAATGTGTTACTTTCTTCCCTTTGTCTTTACCAGAACGTGGAATATACTCTACCTCCAACATTTCACCATTATCGAGGTTTCCAACAAACTCTATGACTCTCTGTCTAATACTAGTTTGAGCGTTGGTATCGGAAAAAATTCCATTTAGATACTTTGAGTACGCTTGTTCCTCATTGATACCTTCATCCTTGCACACCCTGTTAATCGTGGTCCTAGAAACATTGCTCCTCTTATAGATAGAGATGGGGTTCCCTTCTCCGTCTTCAACTTCACCTATATATTCTCTTGAATCCGCATTTACCAAAATACTCGTATACTTCCAACTCTCTCCAGCATCTCTCATATCTTCAACAACATTCATTAACGGAGCATTTCTATTTAGATGGGCAAGACCATTTGCTTCTTGAATATTTTTTGCATAAATAACCACATATTCAATATTTTTCTTAAGTCGCTTGTCTTCTCCACCACCCGAAGCCCCAGCAGATACCTTTGTAAAAACATTTATAATATTTACAAAATTTTCTGCACCGAAAATCTCATCCAAAATTACGCGCATATTGCAGAGTTCCACATCACTAATAGATATACAAATGAAACCATCTATTGAAAGTAGAGACTTTGCCAGCTTTAACCTTGGGTAAATCATTGTTAGCCAAGCAGTGTGTAGTCGGCCGGTTTTCTCTGTGCTTGAACTTACCTTAAATCCTTTATCGTTTATTTGATTTGTATACTTAAGATAAGTTTCTAAGTTTTCTTGATACTTATCAGGATAAATAAGCTCGCTGCCAGTATTGTATGGCGGATCTATATAAATAGTCTTTATTTTATTAGCATAGCTTTTCTGCAGAAGTTTAAGAACTTCTAAATTATCACCCTCGATAAACAAGTTTTTTGTCGTGTCCCACTCCAAACTATCCTCTAAGCATGGCAACAATGTTCCTGTGGAAGGCGTTAAGGCGATTCGACGTGCTTTATTTTTACCATGCCAATTAAGACCATATTTCTCTTCGCCCTCATATGCTACATTGGCGTCGCCCAGCAACTGGCGTAGTATCTCAAAGTTAACACTGCCTTCGCTGAATGCTTCCGGAAATAATTCCTTTAGCCGCTCAATATTCTCTGCAACCAAGTCAGCACTTTTGCTGTCTTCAGATGTTACTTTCTTCATACTAGGTTCATTGCCATTCATTTTTCTTTGCCCTTATGTTCCGTGTCAGAGGCTGGATTCTATCTCGCCAATCTCGTCGTTAATTTTTTTGATTCGAGTATTCAATTCAATCTGTTTTCCCAACTGTCTGGCTCGCTTCAACTTATTGGCCAATTCAACTTTCCGAGATAACAGTTTTTCTAACGTTCGCAACAATTCTAGGCGACCAGCCGCCGAGGCCTGTCCATGTTTATCAGTATTGAGGGAATAATTTTTGGTATGCGGGGTGCAGTTTATAGCTACCACCCTTTCAGTTGCTGACTGATAAAAGTTATAGAAATTTCTGAAATCCAGATTTTTTGTGGCTAGGCTTTCGATGAAAGCGGATTCATAATCACTAGGTGAATTCAGATCGACCCAGTGCGTATTGACTTGATCTTCAATTACCCACTTTTCCTTATCGGCCTGGTTGATCCGCTTGTCGGCCACATGAATGGCCAATTGCGTTGACTTCTGGCTTTGGTGGGTGAACAGCACAATCAACGGATAGGGTATAGCCCGGTTGATAAAGCTGGCGATGCGTTTTGCGCGGACTGGACTGGAAAGTTCAACATGCAATATGGCGACTTCAAAGTATTCTCGTAGATCATCTGTGTAGGCCGCAATATTGATTGTGTTGGGCTTCAGCGTGTAGAGCCAACGAATCTTGTCGACATCGTCTTTCAGACAGACTTTATCTACAGAATTTAGCACGCTTCGTTTGCCGTCCATCGATTCCTGGAACAGTCTTTTATATATCGGTTTGTTCAGCACACAGGTGTCTGGTATGCCCAACCCATGGAGGAACGCCTCGAATTCTGGGTTACCAAGATTCAGTTTCGCCATGGGGACCTCATGAACCAGATGTTACTGGAGTATCTATATCCGTGAGGATTAAATAGGAAACTACGGTAAAGTCCTCAATACCCTGGCTACTGGTGGCTGACAAAACGGTACCGCCCTTGCTGAACAGGCTTTCTACTCCTTTCTCTTCACTCTTGCCGGCGATGCTGTCCACAGCTTTAGCCAGCAAATACTGATAGTGGCTCATGTCGAGGCCATGACGGGTTTTGTTGTTCATGGCCTCGATAGCAGGTTGGTCGAGATCCGTATGGATAAATGCCTGGCGTTTGAGCAAATCCAGTATCTTTTTACTCTGGGTGAAACTCAGGGCAACTGTTGCGTCATCTACGATATGCACTAGAAAATACGGTGACAGCGCGTAGTTGTCATCAACTTGCACAGCCCCTTTGCCGGTATGTATGTTCTTGAGGCAGAAAACGACGCCAGGCTTGAAACCCTCGCTGGCTAATGTCTCATCGATACCTACTGCAGCGTATAAACCAAAAGGTGCCTGCTCCAAACTTTTTAGGCTCTCCTTGTCAGCCATGTAGCCAGACAGATCCATCCGGAAATCATTCAGGGTAAGATCCGTAATAGATACCCCACCGCTCATATCCTCAAGGTCGACTACCGTATCTTTCAGTTGCTGAAGTTGTTTCCGGCGATACTCCAGATCGTTCATTTCACTGGAGCTTTCGTCTATAACGTTTTCCTCGCCGGTGGCAGAAATGTCCAGCAGCACCATACGCCCCGCTACACGGGCACCTAGATTGATATATTCATCCAGTTCCATGTTCGGCCAGAAGTTGATGAGCTGGATCTGTGTATTTTTGCTGCCCAAGCGATCAATTCGGCCAAAACGCTGAATAATGCGCACCGGGTTCCAGTGGATATCGTAGTTAATCAGTGTGTCACAGTCCTGAAGGTTCTGACCTTCACTGATGCAGTCGGTGGCAATCAGCAGGTCCAGCTCTGTAGTTGCAGTCGGGTCGACTTTGTGGCGCTCTTTGGAGACCGGCGAAAATGCAGTCAGTATGTTGTTCAGGTCCGACCCCAAGCCTGCAATTGTGGTTTTATTGATCGCACCACCGGTTACCAGTGAACTATGAATCCCCAGCTCTGCGTTTGCCCAAGTGGCCAGATTGGCATAAAGATATTGAGCCGTATCAGCGAAGGCTGTAAACACAATGATTTTTTTGTTGCCGGGATTCAGAGGGCTCCTAACCTTTTCTGCAATAATTTGCTTCAACAGTTCGAGCTTGGCATCTCGTTCCGCCGAAACTTTGCGAGCAGTTTCGGCAATACTGTTGAGGAATACCCTATCTGCCTCCAGCTCCTGTCGAAAGCGGATCAAATCCATATCTTGGAGCAGCACCTTGGTTTTGTTGCCAACCATAAACGGTTCTAGCTCCGTAGATTCGAGCTCGAAATCATGGATCTCTTCGATGCTCAGTGCATCCACATCATCAGACTCATGCGCATCCATTTTAGCCAGCAGGCGCTCCACTTGATTTGCCAGCTTAGTCACCGTGAGGGTGAAGGAGTGAATAGAGCTTTCCATTCGTTTAAGCAGGTTCACCCGCATCAAATGAATGAGGCTCTCTTCCCTATCAATCTGTTTGAAGACCCCTTTTCCGCCGCCAACAGCTTGATCATAACGGCGAGCGTACTCCTCTTTTTTTGCCTCACGGACGAATTTCAGTGGAGAGTAGCCCGCCAACGAGAGGCGACGAATTGTCTTGTTTACTTCCTTAAGGGGCGGAAATTCCCCCGTGGCATCGATATCAGCGTAGATGTTTCTGGGCGGTAACCGCGATGGAAACTGGCCCATGTCTGCCGTGCCATAGTATTTCTCGATGTGTTTGCGTGAGCGAGCGATGGTGACGACATCGAGCAGTTTAAAATAATCAAAACTCATGGTGTCCAGAAGCGATGCGGTGTTTCGCTCTTCAGCAGGCACTTTTACCCATTGATTGAACTGCATTTGTGCCAACCGGAGAGTTGACTCGACACTCTTGATACCAGCGTCAATAAAGGCGTCGTCCCGCCCTTCCGTAATGAACGAGACCTGATTTTTCAAATCTTTCATCCGATTGTTTACAGGGGTTGCCGAAAGCATGAGCACTTTGGTTTTGACCCCAGAACAAATAACGTCATTCATCAACCGCTCATACCGGCTATTGCCCTCCGCTTTGCTCGGAGTGTTCCTGAAATTATGGGACTCATCTATGACAACAAGGTCATAATTACCCCAGTTCAGTGTCTCCAGATTGATTTCACCAGAAAGACCCCTAGCGCGTGTCAGATCGGTGTGATTTAGGACGTCATAGTTAAACCGATCCGCAGCAAGAAGGTTTCGCTTGTCATTGATGGTGTAAACGGTCCAGTTATCGCGCAGTTTTTTAGGACACAGGACGAGCACCCTGTCATTGCGAAGCTCGTAGTATTTGATGACCGCCAACGCTTCAAAGGTTTTACCCAGCCCCACACTATCCGCGATGATGCATCCATTGTGCCGCTCAAGTTTATCGATAGCCCCGAGAGCACCATCTTTCTGAAATTTGTAGAGCTTGTTCCAGACTAAAGTGTCTTTGATGCCGGTTTTGCTCCGGATGATGCTGTCTTCATCGAGGTCTTCAAGAAAATTCTTGAAGACGTAATAAAGCGTTAGGAAGTAAACGAAGCTGGCTGGTTGATCTGAGCCGATGTAATCCAGCTTGGCAGTCAGCTCATCTTTGATGTTTTTTGCGCCGAGTTCGTCGCTCCAAATACTGTCAAACCAATTAAGTAACTGGCGCGAGCTTCCAGCCTCAGTAATGCCCATATTCATCTGCAGGCCATCAGCGCGCACTACGCCCATCCCTACCGGCGAGAACGTTGCTGAACCATGGATCGCAAAGCTTTCGGAGGGATATTCAAGGTGGATAAGGTTTTGGCCCGGCTGACTTATATGGCTGGCTTTAACATCTGCTTTTCTGACCAGCCAACGAGAGCATTCGGCAGCGATTCGCTTCTGCTGGAGCTGATTAAGGAGGCGCACTTCTGCTTCAGTTCCTATTAGCGACTGAAGATTGTTGGCCTTCCAGTTTGTTAGGAAAATTCTCGCAGAGTGGAGCTGACCCAGCTCTTTTTGAAGGGACGAAAAGCCATACAAAGTGAATAGGCTCGACAACACGGCCAGTTTGGAGCCACTGAATGAGTGCTTTTTGAGTTCTTTGCCAACGTAGCCGCTGCTTTTATTGTCTAGTAACACCCTAAAACTTCTCCCTTGGATTTTGCACGTTCCGCACCAACTAAATACTCTTGGCTCTATATTTCTTGTGCCACATGAGCACACAAGTCTACGCCGCAAACGGCCGTACTCTAATTATCTCAGGCAAACGAACAGCTCTTTCGATCCGTTAGAACTTGGGCTGTCTTATCGAAAGAAAGAGCTATTTATTCTCCGAATGCTTCTATCTGGCCAACTCTTGCCCAGTTGATAGCCAGGTTACCAACTTTAAGCCCACTGCACATTTGACGGTAAGTTAGCAGTTGATCAATGTGATTTGTGGCGGAGGCGTGGGTATCGGTTTTATGGTCAATTAGCCACCAATCGGCCTTTCCCTCAATCAGCAGGTCTATCTCACCACTGATGACCTGGCCGTTCGGCTTCAACCCAGTAACTTGCAGCTCACACCTCCATTGCCTAACGCCCCCCACTAAAGCATCTACATGCTGCTTGAACCCCTCCAGATGGACGGTTATATCCCGCTTCTGTGCATCATCCGTCACACAGACGGGTTGCATAGACAGCGCTCTATCCAATAGCTCTGGTTGCAAAAGGTAGACCTGATAAAGGCGATGTACCCATACACCCAATTCGTTGGCGGGCACGGCTTTGAACATTTCCAGGTTGAGCGCTGGGCTGAAGGTGGTGGTCTCAGTTTCTGGTACTGCAACTTCTCTCAGTTCTTTTTCGAGTGAGGGACTGAACGTGTGCTTGAGTTTTTCTTTCTGTGATTGCGAGGTTACCTGCAATACGGTTCGAGTTACTGTATCAGTTGTCACTTCTTCGTCCAGCTCTGCGTCTTCTGGAACTACGTCTTTTTTGGAGAATGCGCTTGAGGCGTTCTGCGGAGCCAGTGCTTCCAGTTCAGGCATGATGTAAGTGAGCATGGAGCCATCTTTGTATCCGTCCCAGCAAGGCAGGATGATCTGCTCCCGAGCTCGGGTGAGCGCAACGTAATAAAGATTTTTGCGGGTTTCAGCTTCTTCGTGCTCCAGCAGTTCGCCCATGCACTCTTTGGTATGTTTCGCATTGAATGGCGGCAATATTTGTAGGTAGCTCTCTTGCAGCATTGTATCTATGTCGCCGTCCGCATATGCCATGGTGATGTTGGGATAGCGCGTTGTTTCCACGTTTTCTGCATCCAGCACCATCACTACAGGCCATTCCAGACCTTTAGAAGCGTGCCAGGTCGCCAGCATGATGGCGTCGTCTGCCTGGGCATCTACTCCAGGCTGTTCATCGATAGGTTCCTTGCTCTGGCTCAGCCACACTTGGAAAGTGGCTGAATTTTTTCCCACGATGCCCAAGGCGGTGAGGGTTTCCGGCTGCTGCTGTTCGAATGCTTCGGCTAATCCGATGAGTTTTATCAAATTGGCCCGTTGCTGTCGGCCCATGGGTTCTTTCTTAAAGGATTCCAGAAGGCCGGCTTCTTCAATGATTATGAGTAACTGGGCTTTTATCGGCTTGGCACGCAAGGTTTTGCGCAGAGGCTCCAACTTCTGCACTAACAGGTCGTTGAACTTGCCGTCCACAATATAACCCTGCAGCAAGCCTTTCAGTTTCTCCGAACTCTGCCCTCCCACCAGGGGTGAAGTAAGCAGGTTGAGCCAAGCGTAGTGATCTCTACCGTTGTTAAGGGCCTGCAAGACACTGAGCATCCATTGCACCGCATCACACTCCAGAAAACCTGGCTGCTTAATTTGCACCTCGATACCAGTGTTGTGGAACGCTTCGGCAATCTTTTTCAAACGGCCGTGTTTCCGAGCCAGTATCGCTATATCTCCGGCTCGGATGGCGCGTTTCTCTTTGGTGTGTCTGTCAGTAATTTGTTGGCCGCTTCCTAATAGTTGCTCTAAATGGCTGGCGAGTGCGGCGTTGCCCTCTTTAGTCAGAGCATATTTTGGACTGTTCGCTGGCTTTTCCAACCAGTCCTTCTTGCTAAAGTTCAGCACCTCTACTGCTGGCAAATCTGATTGATAACCCGCCTCAGAATTCAGTTCCCGGTATTCACTACCATAGAGCCGGGTACCGACGTTATTGATAAAGCCCATAAGGGCCGGAGTGCTGCGCCAGTTGCTCCCCAGTTCGCTGACCACCTCAGTGTTTTCTGCGTTCTCGCTCATCAGAGTTTTGAACAAACGGCGGTCAGAGCCCTGAAAACCCATGATGGACTGCTTCAAGTCGCCGACAATGAAAGTGGGTAACCCTTTTTGCTGGAAGCGACGCAGCAAGGCGAATTGCAGCGGGCTGGTATCCTGGAATTCGTCAATGATCAGGCAATCGTACTCGTTGGCGATTTCATCTAGCCACTCGGAATTTTCCAGCAGGTTGTTGGCCAGATGTACCATATCGCCATAATCCACCAGGCCTGCACTTTGTTTGTTCTCTTGGTAAATGCGCAAAGCATCCAGCGCGCCATCAATCAAACTCTGAATATGCTGCAGTGCATCGCGCAATGGTCCTGGGTGAACACAGAGTTTCTCGGCAGCGTTCCAAACGGCCTCCGCAAGGTGAGCATGCTCGTGCGGTGGTTTCTTTTTAGGGAAGATTTTCGGAGCGCTCGCGATAGGTTGCATATCTACCCATATAGACCAATCACTTTCCAAGCGCTCTCGGGTTGCTGTGTAGATGACTTTCGCCATTTTCCGAGTTTCTGCGTTACTGGCCCAAGCCGCATCCAGTAAAGCGTGTACAGGATATTCTGCTCTCACTGCCTCGATGGCGCTCCACAAACTGTTTGTCAACGCGGCGCCATTGGGGTGAACATTACCGTAGCGCGTTTCAACCAGATCCCAAGCCTGCCGGAGCATCACAGCAGCTTCGACGGTGGTCGTGTCGAAGTCTTTGCCTAGCGAACGGAGTTTGCCAGCTACATCCAGGATGGTTTTAGTGAGCTGCTCAGTACTATCCAGGAACTCGCCCCCTACAGGCTTGCCGGAGTAGCCGTAGTGTTCAAGGTTATCCATAAGGGGCTGTATGGCTTGCACTTGGTGTAAGGCCTCACGAATTAGGAGTTTCTGTTCCTGGTCGGTCAGTTGCCGTGGAGCTGGCGACAAGCCTTCTTCATAGGCGAAACGTTCGAGTATTTCCAGGCCAAAGGCGTGTATTGTAGAGATGGTGGACTTTTGGAGCTTGCGGGCATCCTCGATTAACCGCTTCTGCAGTAACGCCACTCGGATGCGGTTGCGCATCTCGTTAGCGGCCGCCTTAGTAAAAGTAACGGCTAGAATGTGATCTGCCCTGACCTGTTGATCTTCGATCCACTTGGTGAGCGTCTTTTCTATGGTGAAGGTTTTGCCGGCCCCGGCCCCCGCTTTGATCAGGGTGAGTGGCTGAAGCGGGTATTCTGCAGATGAACTCATCCCTTCACCTCTTCATTATTATTACGGATGAACCTGGTGATAACAGGATTGTCCTTCGTGGAGTAATCGGTGATGCCCAGCTTGCCCCATTCTTTTACATCATCGGTCTGGTTGAGCGTGATCTTGCCTGCTTGTATGGCTTTCAGCCTTTCTCCAACAAACGCTACCGCGTTTTCTGACTGGGCATCCAGGCCCACTTTTGGCCGAACCATGCTTAAAGCCCCACTGCCCGGCAGTGCCTGATCAGTGACTAAAGTGGAATCGTTCAGAGTGAAGTAGCCGCTTAGCGGAGAACTACCAGGGTTGCCCTGCTGGTAAAGGGCCTTGTAGATGTAGGTTTGCAGGTCGTAGCCTTTTTCCAGCCGCGTGAGGCGATTCGCGTGTTTCGACTTCTTGTAATCGACAATTAATGCTTGTTTGCCGTCACTCAAAATGGCGTCAACCCGGCCCCTCACTTTTATGCCCCAGAGGGAGCCTTCTATTTCGCCCTCGGCCTGGGTGATCTGCCAACCCAGCTGCACGCACCAGCCTGCCAGATCGTTCAGAGCCTTGGAAACCTCGTCCCGGAGCTTGATTCTTTTCAGGCTCCATCGATCAGTGTTGAGAAAAGGCGCCTCTTCATCAACAGCTTGATCGAACAAGCGACCAATCAAGGACTCATTCACAGTGCTTTGTTGCTCATGAAAGAACAGTTCGAATACCTTATGGGCAACGTTGCCTTGGATACGAATATCTGGAGTTTGCGGCTCCCAGATGCGGGATTCGATATAAAGACGGTTTAGTAGCCAAGCCAGAGGGGAGAGCATAAGTTTTTCCAAGCTACTGGGTGATTCACGGCGGGTATCACCGTTATCATCCAACTTGGCTTTCTGCAGGTTGTCGCCAAAATATAGGTCGTCGAGTTCTGGTGATGCCTGCGAATATACCTCAATGGTTTCAGTACGAAGCAGCGGGTGACTCGATTGCAGTATCGGAGTTTCCAGATCTTCCGGAGCAAGATCTTCCATCACCTGAAAGCACAAGGCCATATCCAGCAGGGTTTCGCTGGACTCCAAAGGCTCACCTAGGTAATTGTTGGTGGCTCGCAAGAAGGTAACGCCCTTGTCTGCTCGATTGAGTAACTCGGTAAAATCCTTTTGCCAGTATTCTTGGCTGGTTTCCGTGGTGGGAACGGCCAGACTTGCTGTAGAGGCGATGCTGTCCCAAGCTTCTCTGGGAATCGCACCTGTGTGCTCAGGCCGGTAACTGTAATGGCCTTGGTTAAAACCTAGAATGAATAGTTGGTCTACCTGAAACGGCAGGGGCTCCTTTTCTTGAATAATGTTGATAGCATTTAGGTATCTTATCCGGTTTTCACTAGAATTTAGGGTGGCCACTGGCATCTGGCGAAGAATTTGATTGATCCTCTCCTCAAAATCCTCTGCGTTGTATAGGAACAAGAGCCTTTCAATGTTCTGCAGTAGTCCCTTCATGCGCTGGCCGTTCAAGCCCTTGTGAATGTTTTTTCGGCACAGATCTATGATTACTTTTAGCCAATCGATAACGCACGTTGTGGTTTTCTCAGGTGCAAGCTGGAGTAGGTCGAGCAGAGTTTGCTCAATTTCTTCTTCCGACGTCAGCATCTTTCTTTTTGCGCAATGCTCCGCGAATTTGTAGCCGGTCTTGGCGCTCCAAGGCATGAGCGGGTTAACCATCACGCTCATCAGCCCCATGGGAACCTCCGGCTGGACTAGGGTGCTGAACAGGTCATGGATTAGTGAAGATTGCCAGTCGAAGACTTTTGAGTCTTGGCGCACGTTGCTGGAGATAATGCCGGCATATTCAAAGTGCTTTTCCAGCCAGAGCTCATAGTCTCCGCTTTGCGGCACTACTACAGCGATTCGTTCTGGCGCTGTGCCTTTATCCAGAGCGGTTTGAATCAGTGAAGTCACCGCTTCCACTTCCTGAACGTGATCACGACACGTTAACCAGTGCAGACCTTCGCAGAGGATGGTGTCGGCTGCCGGGTGGAACAGGGTTTGCGCGAATTGCTGGACGGGAGCGCTCTCGTTGGCCGGGGTCGGCTCCAGGATGAATCCATACTTTTCCGGCTCCGGCGCCAGCCAGCACTTTTCCGACAGGATACTCAGGATCTGTTGTTGCCATGGATACAGGCGTTCGGTGTTTAACCGGGGGTACACATAGAGCGGCTCGATACAAAGCTCCTGATGCTCAGCCAGCCACTGTTCGGCCAGCTCGTCCTGGGCCGGGCGTTCACCGATTCGTTTAAACAGGCTCACCAAGTCGTTGTAGTAGCGCTCATATCGGTTAGCAGGTTCCGAAATTTCCGCTGGCTGAGTACCAAGAGGCAGAGAATTAAGCAAAAACTGAAGGCTGGTCTTCAGCTCAGCCATGGTCGCAGGCTCATCAACCCGGACACTGTCTTTCCAGAAAACGTCGGCCATTGCCAGCGCCTGCTCTTGCAGGGCAATACCCCAGTCGAGATCAGACGACTCAATCAGCCAGAGCTCGGCCAAGGTTTCCAACAGTACAGAGAAACTTCCAACCCTTGCCCCCATGGTGTTGCGCTGGGCAAGTGCGTAGCGAGCTTCACTGGCAGTTAATGCATCCGCGACCAAAATGAAGTCCATTTCGTGTCCTTTTGGCTGTTTTTCGATTTTTATTCGACGAAGCGTAAGCGTCTCATAAAGCCCTGATGTGTTGACAACAATTCAGGTGCAGTCAGATCACGAAAACCCGCAGATGGCAAACGTTTTCTGACCTAAGCTAAACGGGTCACCGGCCATCCACCCATGTGAATCCTTGTGAGCGGAGTCTCGATTCTCCATCAAACCGATAAGCGCAAAGCTTCCCTCCGCTACCACCTGCCACACTGTAATCCAAACAGGCAATGTAATCGCTTAGAGGTGCAGGTTTCCCTTTAAACCAGTAATGGCCGACAAAAACAGGCTTTTCGCCGTCATAACCGGGAAGAATATGTGCCTCAACCGGGACATGGGGAATCTTTTCAATTTCTGAGCTGGGCACCATGGCAAGATCGCGGTAGGTCAGCTTTTCTGTCCGCCACCATTGAGCGCGTACATTTGTGCGCTTGTTTTTCTCTTTATCGAGAAAGTGGTGCCCCGGTGGCAAGGTGATTTCGAGGCCTTTGAGCAGGGTTTCAATCGTGTCGTAGGCTTCGCTGCCTTTGCGGCTGCTAGCTTCCCATGCTTCCGGCAAAAGGCGGTTCTTGTCATCCGTTAATGAGCCAACGGTTTTTAGGTACTTTGGGTGCCAGCAGGCGTGCACCACTCGCAATTCGGGCAGGTCGAGATATACCGGCAGAGTTTTGAACCATTCAATCATGCTTTTGTGCAGATCACTCCCCTCTCCTACCTGATCCAGAAACGCCTTATGCTGATCCTGGTTCTTGTCGGTATGCGGGCGAAGATACTCACCGCGATGTTTCGGGTCTGGCGTAGCCCAGGCAACGGCGTTAAATTCATGGTTGCCCATGACGGCCAAGGCGTTATCGCTCTCGACCATATTGCGAGCGATCTGAACAGATTCTACCTGTTCCGGACCACGATCCACAAAATCACCCAGAAAAATAACCGTTCGCTCAGGATGCTGCCAAACGCCATCAACTTCTTGGTAATCCATTTTGGTGAGTAGCGCTTTCAGCTCTGTGGCGTAGCCGTGAATATCGCCGATGAGGTCATACATAGCTATTCCTCCATGAAGTGTTATGTTTTTAGTTAGCTTACACTGCCAGTTCTCTGACCAGATTGATAATGGCAACAAGCGGACAGCTCCGGCTTATTTGTCTTTATGAAAGGGCTTTGTTCATGGCTTCAATTACCGGGCTTGCTGCCTGATTACTCACCGGTCCCTCGTTTTTGGCAATAATTTTGCCGTCCGGTGCCAACCAATAACTGCGATTGGGCGCATAAAAAAACCAGTACCGCTTGATCGTTCCCCAGATCAGCAGCTCGCCTTCCGTTTCTCGCATATGTTCCTGTACCAACTCTTGCGCTTGCACCAGTTGCTGCTCCGGGGTGAGCCTTAAAAACCATCTAGGGAACCCTAGATAACGCCTGCTTTCAAGAGCCGCCAACACAAAAATAGGCTGGCTTTTTCGTTTAAAATCGGTATCTGCCCACAGATAAGGCTTGAATGAAGCGCGGTCATCGTCGGTTTGGCGTTTGATACGAGCGATATTGGCGTCACATTCATCCAAAGGCAGCTCCAGTGCCCGGCACAGCTCATGAACAAATTCATGGCTCTGGTATCGCAGATCATAACCGCCAACATCCAGCCCCAAGGTTGGGCTGCTCAACACCTTTTGCAGGCGTTCGAGATTGGTTGCTGACGGTTTGTGGTATCCCATTTTTTTGAGAATGGCTTCGCGAAACCATTCTGACTCGTTAACCTGCACAATCAGGTCTGCTCTGAAGTTGTCGATCATTTGACCTCCTGGATTAAAGCTGACGATGAAGCTGCCTTGCCATGTCTGAAATGGTTCCGCCCAACGACAAAGGCTCCAGCCATCTGTTTGTGTCGATCATCTAACCGCTGGAAGTGATTTGATCTCGGGCGGCTTTTCGGAAAAAGCCGTTTACCTTGTGGAATTGGCGCCTGTGATGGCATCCACTATTTCGCATGAGGCCTGGTTAGGTTTCGGACCTGCCTGCTTGCCAGCCACTTCACCTTCCGGGGATAGGATGTATGCTTTGCGGGATTCATAAAAAAACCAATACTCATGGACCTTGCCCCAAATACTCACTGTGCCCTCTGTCTCTGCCATGTGTTGGCGAGCTAAGGCTTGGGCTTTGCGCAGTTGCTCTTCCGGTGGTAGCCGCCAGAATCCTTTTGGAAATCCCAAGTGACGAAAGGATTCGCATGCCGCCAGTGCAAAAATGGGCTGTGTGGTGCGTTTGAAGTGAGTGTCTACCCAAATATAGGGTTTGAAAGCCTGCCACTCGTCAGAGAGATACTGCTGAATGGCTTCGATGCGTTGCCGGGATGTTTTCAGGTCCAGGCCTGCAACCCTGCCTAGCGCGAGCAAAAATTCAGGGGTACTGTATTTTAGATCGAAGCCTCCGCTGTTAAGGCCTAAATATTCGTCGTCCAGCACGCTTTTAAGGCGGTTGAGATTTTGCGGACTGGGACTCCGGTAGCCCATCGCCTTAAGGATCTCAGCGTGCGGCCTGTCCTCTAGCCCCAGAATCAAGTCAGCTTTGAACTCACTGGTCATCCGGAATCCTCCTGCTTCAGCCAGGCAATCGTCGGTTCAACGACTGACTCGCTCTTTAGTAGGTCTTCACCGTCGTAGAACGATTCGTTAATGGCTCCAGCCAGCGCTTCTTTTAAGGTGGCCCCGGCCTCAAGGCTTTCTGCTACGCTTGCCGCTATACGGTCGTATTCGTCGAAGCAGTCATTTTCCTTGCAACAGGTGTTCATTGGGTCGTTTTCAAACAAGGCTCTGGAGATTTGGTCGGCGGTTAGCTGTATGTTCATTCTGCCCTCCTTTGTTGCCGCAACTGATAATAGCCCAAGACTTTTTTGTCTTTAACTGTATTGCGCGTACCGTTTTCGGTTAATTGAGCATACCGGGCCTCGGCTTGTTCACGAGGCATCGCTTCGATTTCGAAACTGTCGGACGGAGTCATGTAGTCAATGTATTCCAGCACCCAGAGAACTTCAGGCAAGGCTGCGTTTTTCCTACGTTTGCTCATACTGGCCTCCTTTACTGAATTCATCATAAACCGGATATGCGACACATGGAGTCGCATCGAGCTACTGGCCGAGCAATAGAGTTTAAAGACAGGGGAAATTGTGAATCGCGAAGGAAGGGAAATGACTACAAAACCTGCCGAAGCAGCTAAAAGCCTGAGTAAAAAAGAAATTTGTG
>Ga0307982_1001029_pt1 | contig 22261 bp, 16 predicted proteins | sample OrgLakmetagen989_FD_201847 | JGI IMG/M metagenome (GOLD analysis project Ga0307982, IMG submission 201847) | Saline water microbial communities from Organic Lake, Antarctica - #989 | ecosystem: Environmental > Aquatic > Non-marine Saline and Alkaline > Saline | place: Antarctica: Organic Lake...
ACTGTGCATCTCTCTAGAAACCGGTTAAAAGGCCCAAAAGTAGCCGTTACTTTGTTTTGCGCCCCACGCCCTAGCATGCGATGCGATAAAAAGTGTGAAACCTAGCGTAGATATTCTTGAAGGTCTTACGAATGGCTTTAATATGGACGTTTCCGCGCCTCATTTGGTTCACAAATGGTTTCACTAGTCGCATCCGCCCTCGTCCATGGTTTTGAAAAAGTAGCCGTTACTTTTTTTTTTGCGCCCCACGCCCTAGCATGCCGTAGAAACTTTCAATCGACCTGAAAATTGGAGTGCCCCTCCGCACTGCCGTGCTCCATCTTCCCTCAAAATCTTACGAAAATCGTAGGGAGCGTTCAGCTTTTGTGCAATTCTCTAGAAATCGAGGCAATTAAAAGGCCCATGAGGACTTGTATTCATTTCATTCATTACCCAGTCCTTATAAAGAAATAAAAATAAAGCCCGTAGAATGGGCTAATTAATTTTTGAACCCAAAGCTCGAAAATCAAAAAAAAACCAAAAAATAACTGAGAATTTTCTAACCCGTAGAATACAGCCTAAGCTACAGTACTCGTAGGTGGTGCTAAAAAATCTGTTGACCCGAGCAAAAAAAGGAACGAGGAAGTCGTCGGTGGATTCGTGTGTCAGTTCATTATGCATTGGATCATCGGGTAATGCTTCCCACACTGTCTTCCATACCCTCTGCCCGGGACTGGCTAGGGATTGTAGAACTCTCGCTTGGCCTCAGCCCTAATCTTGCCGCGAAGTTAATTACTTAGTTGCAGCAGGCAAAGGGCGAGCGGCTAGTTTCAAATTCGTGCTACGTCTTTTGACACAGCTTGTAGCACGGAGAACGGATTACGATCCTGGATCAAAACGCCACGGAGTAGTGCAAGAAGCTGTAAAGTCGGTGCAAGTTTCGACCTCTTCTTCTCCGATTCACATCAATCAGCATGCCCGCTGGTTATTTGTCCATGTACGAAGATTTATGAGCACCCTCAGGAAGCCAGCTCACCTAGGATCTTTGATACTTCTGTTGATAGCATCAAGGGCACAACATAAGTGAAGACCAGATGCGGATGGCAACCTCACCCTATTCTATTCTTCTCCCCCTTCCTCTCGTTTCACTCTATCTTTGTCGCGTTGTCTTAGTAACTATGGGGCCCCACCAGTGCCCGCGGAGGCGCTGGCGAGGGCTCGCGTGCTGATCGCAGACGCCATGAACTTCCGTACTACTGACTACCGCACAGACGCGGTGGCGCTTCAAGTCTACGCATTCCAGGTGTTCGGCTATTCAACAACATGCGCTCTTAGGCTGCTTATCTCTCGTCTAATCTAACCTCTTTGTTTCTTCCTAACGCCCTAAGTACTTCAACCTTGTGTTCAGGACACTCCCCTCTGGCTGGCCGTGCGGTGGTCTGCTTGCGCGGCTTTTCTCTTCAGTGGCTTTTGGGACACGCCCTGGAAGGTCATTACCACTAATGAAGAAAATGGGGCGGCGTGGAGTTCCAATTCCTTTACTACGCTTCACGCAAGATCGTCGTTGTCGCGTGACTCGCAACCGCTGCTCGATGCTCTATGCCTGTGCATTTTCGCCGTCGACGCGCTGCTTCGCTGCGCCTTCACCGTCGGGCTACCCTGCGCTGCTCGTTCTCCGAACCGGGCACCATCTCTCAGGACTTTGCCGTCCTCCTCGTCGTCTTCATCGTCGTCGTCTACGTCGTCTGTCATACCGCTGCGGCTGCAGTCGTGGCGGCGCGCGGTCATCAAGCCTGCGCCATTCCACGATTCTCCCATGGCCGCGCGCGCGTTTGGGTTTTGCTGCCTGTGCACTTTCCTGGACCTAGCGTCGCGGCCTTGGACGGGCCGGCAGTGGAGTGGGTGCTTGCGCCCTGCGGTGCTCTTCTATTACAGCGAAGCCGCCCGAATTGCGCTTTTCAACACCTACAACACAATTCCACGGATTGCGTCGGTGGTGGGGCTGGAGTGGTACTTGGTGCTCGTGTACTCGTGTGCGTTCGTGCTCTTGTATGGGCGCATCGCTGGCGATGCTGGCGACTCTGACGCACCCGGCTGGGCTTTTCGGGACTTGGGGTGGGCGAGTTTGTCGCTCTTTTCGCTGTCGACCACTGTGAATGACCCGGACGTGTGGCTGCCCTTGTACGCGAAAAACCCTTTGAACGCCGTGCTCTTCGTGTCCTTTCTGGTGCTCTTGCTCTATGGAGTGCACAATTTGGTGATTGCGACGGTTTACGACGTCTACGCCCAGTCCTTAGCCAACCACGCCAAAGCCCGCCGGGACCGACGGGCCGACGCCCTGGCGAAAGCCTACGATTTCTTGGTGCGAGCGCAGGAGCGAGAAGACCTGGCCGCAGCGTCGGACCCTTTCTTCGGTGATTTTGAAAGCAAGAGCAGCAGCAGCAGTGGTTTCGAAGGAAGAAACGGTAGCATAAAAACAGAAGCAAGGCTAGAAGCAGAGATGCCCATGCCATTTACTCTGCCTCAGATAGCTTCTTCTTCTTCTGGCGGGAGAAGCCGCAGTAACAAGGGAGCGGCAGTGGAGCTGACGCCGTTGCAACCACATGCTTCAGCTGCTGCTTCTTCTTCTTCTGTGGCTAGTCCTTCAGTCATGCAACGAGAGCGCGGCGGCGACCCCCGTCCTTTGAGTGCAGACACGCTACTGGCGGTCCTAGGAGAGCTGAGGCCTCATTACCCCGAAGAAAAACTCAAGGTGAAATCATGAAATTGTCTTTCCGAGTCGACCTTTTCATTCCAGTCCTCACGCTGGAGTATTCCATCCCTCGTGTTCGGCCACCCCTGGTCGTCTCTTTCGTTATTTGAACAGGTGTTGCTGGCGATGGTGGACAAGAGCAGCGCTGGCAGCATCTCCCGCGCTGCCTTTGGGCCTGGAGTTGCTCTGGCACTCTCCAAGCGCGTGTCTCGAAGGGATTTGGCCAGCGCGGACAGCGTATTTTGGCGCCGTTTTTCCGACTGCTTACTGGGCCTGAACGCCCTCTTTGTCATTGTGGTCTGTGAAGCAGCGGGCTCGGCGGCTCTAGGCGGAGACTCTGCCACCACGAACAGTACGAGCGGCAGCGGCAGCGGTGGTGGCGAAAACGAGAAGGCCTTGTGGGCTGCTGTGGTGTGCATGGTGGGCCTTGCGCTCCTCTTAATCGTCGATTTGATGCACCAGGTTCGTGTGGGCGTTGGTGTGGGTGTGGCCACGTCACAATTACGATCAAGAAGTACTCTCCCTGCTCGTATACCTTCACGATTACACCCTGCTCATGCATGCATTTCCTTTGTTCCCTTCCTTGACACAGGTGCGGCGAGAAGGCTTTCGGCATTTTATGCGTGGGGGTTTGCCCCATGCGCTTGCTTTGGCGTCGTGCCTGGCTTCTGTGTTGATTATCTCTCTGGCGGCGCCTCACGCCTGGAACCTGTACATAGAATACCATGCTCAAAACAACAACAATGGCAGCAGCAGTAGCAGCAGCAGCAGCAGTGGCGACGGCAACATAGAGGAGATCATGGCACCGCTAGCACGACGAGTAGTGGCCAAACTGGCGCTGGCAAGGTGCTTAGACATGGTCCGGCTGCTAGCGCGCGTGCCACTTTCGAGCCGCATTTTCGACACGATTGGTAAATGAAAGGACTGGGGTGGTGTTTTAAAAGGGCGAAAGTGAAGAAAACGGATGGGTAGTATTGAGGAGTTCGGTGCGTGCGGATTTCTTCTCGTCTCTCGATCAGTTCCTGCAATAACACTGAATCCTCATTCTATGGGCTTTTTTTTCTCGCCCTTTTTTTTTCTTGCTATTTTTTTCTTGTGTTAAAAAAACAATCGATCCACCAATCATCAGGCCGCGTCTTGCCGTCGATCAAGGGCCAGGCTGCGGTGATTTTCACGGTCTTGCACTTCTTCGCGTGGGTAGGGATGCTGTGCTGGGGCGGTGGTGAAGTGGGCGATCCACTTGTCACCGTTGACCTTGACGATGGCAGCAGCAGCAGCAGCAGCAGTACAACTTCGGGCCCAGAATCGTGGGTTGGGGCCGAGCCGTACTACTACTTGCTCAACTTCAACTCGTACAGCGAGTCGCTCGTGACCCTCGTGAGTGGTGCACATAAATGAGTAGTAGCAGCAACCGAGAATGTGATTACGAAGCGTTTTTTTTTTTTCGATCGTGTGAAACCTCGTCGTCATTTGAGCATTTCCAATGTTCCTTTTGCCTCTTTCTGCTTGCCTTGCCTCTTTCTGCTTGTCATTCACTCAAAACTCTTCGATGTCTCTCTGTCAAGATGGCGCTCGTAGTGGTGAACAACTGGAACGTGCTGGCCACGGGTTATTGCGACCTTTATGGACCGTGGATTTATGTCTTCTTCGTGACTTTTAACGTGTTTGCGGTCACCGTGGCCATGAACGTGATGACGGCGTTTTACATCAACGCTTTCCAAATTGCAACGGTATACCGACCGTAAAGAAGAAAAGGAGCGGGAATATGAAGAAAAGGAGCCTTTATTGTTGTTTTGCTTTTGCCTCCAGGAAGCCATATGATGAAATTTGCATCTCTCTTTTGATGCGCAGCTTGAATCGTCGATGCACAATGCCAACTCCTGAAATAAACCGGGTGTTTGTGTGTCTGTGTACAGGCATTAGCTAAACAGCGCTACGAAGATGCGAAAAAGAAGTCGAGCCAAGTGGCCACCGCCGACGTTATGTCCTCAGTGCGCCCAAAACGCTTTCACGTCTCCGAACGCAACGTAAGAGAAGAAAAGAAAACGAGTGGCCAAATTGCGTTATCCTTTTACAAGCTCTGAAGTACACGATTTTTTTTAAAGCATGTGTTTGGATGTGAGCATCCTTCCTTCTCTGCAGTATCGGACACCTTCACACCTCCATTCTTTCCCAACCTTTCCTCTTGCAAATGTGCGGGTCTAAACTCAGGTCGACGAAGCTGAGCTTCTCGAGGCCATGCTCGACAGCGTGCCGGCCGAAAGCAACAGCGACAACGAAAACACTGCGCCTGCTGCTGCTGGTGCTCTCGTACGCGTGCAGCGAATAGCGCTCAAAACTGCGGCCCCTCCCTCTTCGACTCAGAGCACCGTGCCATCGGCCGCTGAGACGCTGTTTGAAAGCCCAGGCTTTGCTGCGCTTCTGGCGGAGTTCAAAGCTTCACCGAACGTTGCCACTCTTTCCACCACCGAGGACGCGATTCAATCTTCCTCTGGGGCGGCCTCATCTGTGCAATTGGCACACCCGTTAGCAGGTGATCGCACCCTGCGAATTGAAACCTCGGTAAAGGACGAATCCAGCAATAGCGGTGGAGTTCCTGCGCAATATCGCACTGCTGTCTTCCTTGCGTTTGAAGTTTCCTGAGAAAGAGCATCGTCTAATGGGGTGTAGCAGCATACGCAAGCCGCGGAAGTCAAGTGGGCTGGTGAATCATTCCGTTTTTGCGCCTACATATGTATTTACCTCCTAGAGTTTCGAATAATTGCCTGATGAAAATCTTACTCCCTCACTGATTTGCCCATTTACTAACTTCTACTACTGAGAACTAGAACGAGAAATGGACACAAGGGCAAATAAGCAATAATCATTGAAGTTATTATGGTCGCTGGAAATCTAGAAATAGGGCGAATGAGCTAAAGCCAGGTGGTCCAATCAAAACCGATAAACCAAATAAAGCCAGTGCACGTGGCTAAACCTACAACTAAGTCCCTTAGTGCTAGCTCTCCTCATCAGGTCTCTTGCGTTTCTGTTTCGTTCGCCGCGTTGATCCCAACAACGAATTCGACGCGACATCATCACCAGACTCTTCGTCGGACGCTATCTTGGCTTCTGTGTGCGATGAAGCGATTTCAGGCCACTGCTCCAGGTCGTCGTAATAACTGCCTGCGCGGAGAACGAAGCGGCCTCGAAAGCACGGAAGAATCGACAACGAAGAGCCTTCAAGGCTAGGATACCTGTTAATGTTGTTATCATCGCTGCTGCTGCCATCGCTGCTGCTGCCACCGCTGTCGTCAAATCGAGGAGCAAAACTGATGCATAGAACCCGCCGTCGCGAATTCCCCGTGTGAGCAGAGCCTCGGTGCAAGAGTCGAGAGTCCATAACAACTCCGTCGCCTGCCTGTAACGATAGTGCGCTATTCAGAATACAAGCAAGGGATTCGTGCCTTCGATCGCGGCATTTAAGACCAAAAGGCTACATAGCTCAGGCAGGCAATGCGCTCTTCATAAAATTTAATTTCTACCTCTAAAGGCGCACATTGCACGGGCGGGCCACAACAACGACGAAGTTCAACTTCTGCCGCCGCACCCGTTCCTCCCCATCGCTTGTGAGCGTCGCTGCAGTGCGTGCCTGGCCAGACCTCGGTTGGTGCCGACACTGGTGTCACTGGCTGAAGCGCAGTGAAGACCGTGAGCAGAGGCGGGTGCGCTGCGTCGAAGGTAACCTGTGAGAACGCGAACAATTTCCTAAGGAAAATTTGAGAGTTTGTCTCGCGGTTGTGTAATAACTCTATAATCTCTTACTGACAGCTTACAGAACTTACAGCGTCATCGTCGTCGTCGTAAGGTGTATCTGGGTGCACTTCTTGAGCATGTGCGCCAGGATCCACCACTAAGCAACTAAGCTCTTCCACTGAACACCCGCATTTCCAGGCTTCGAAGACGGGTATGATAGCCGTGGTTACTGCATTAAGTGCTTCGAGCACTGTTGGAGCGGAAGCTTCAAGCAAGAGGTCTCGTCGCATAGCGCTCCCATTAATGTCAGCTAGCCTACGCGCACGAGCCTCAGGGTGTGATAACACAGTATCGAGTTCCTCATCCACATGACGGCATAGAGCCGCTGCAAGGGCTTGAGGTAGTATTGACCGCAATGCTAGTACGCCGCGGTCGAATAACTGTGATAGAGCCTCTGCGCGATGAGTGCAAACATCTCCAGGATGGTTTGGTTCCAAAAACAAGAAGTTAATCAAGGATAAGCCCGATGCTTCGCTCATGGACATACGGCAAACTTCATTAGTAATGAAGTAACCTGGCTAGACCAATGTTCTTCTCCGTAGTAGGCTTCATGCTTGTTTGCTTGTTTACAGATGTTCCATTTTCCAGATCTTCGGAAAATCGATCAATCATTTACATGCAACTCTACCCTGTAATCTAATTATGTCGTTATCACAAACCGTTGATTTTTGGCCATGAAGCGTGGGTTTATACCAAATGTGGCTCAGTTCGTCATAAAGCTGGCGAACGCGCTGCCGTGAGCGACTCTAAGTTTCGAGCCTTAAACACGTCCACAGTAAGCTACTTTTGGCAGCCGATAAGTGCCTTACATTTCTAAAGCAATTTCATCCAATGCCTGACTGGTTCGAGCGTACTCAAGCCGAACGCGGCGGCAATTCGCGTGCCAAAAAGGGCAAGTCATTTGTTTCTGAGGCGGTCAAGCGGGTGCCTAATCGTGTCGCCTCCAAGGTTGGTAGTACTGGCGAGGGGCTTACTGGCGCTGAAGCTGCCGCCAAATACCAACGGGATCGCGGCCTCAGCGGTGGTGGTGGCGGTGACGATGACGGAGGCAACAGTAGCCTTGAACCCAGCGGCGGGCGATCAGCAGCCGCAGGGAAGTTGGCAGCAGTGCGAGGCGTAGCCGCCAAGGCTGAAGCACGTCGCGCTAGCGCTTCGATGCCCAGTAGGAGCAATGGGCCCGGGGCTTCTTCTGTTTCGGTGGATGCAACAGGGCGGCAGTGGATCCAGGACGTGGTGTCAGGTTCTCGCGCGCAAGTAGCCAGCTCCAAAGCAGCAGCCTCAGCAGCCGCAGCGGTTGACCACAACAACACGACTACGTGGCGCCCTGCGCTGCCAGCCCCAGGCAGCAACCGTGCCGAGTCGACGCGGGTTGTCGAGTCCTTTCTAGCGTCAAGTGCACCGCCAGGGCCGCCAGCAGCCGCTCAGCCGTATTCGGCAACTTACAACGGCACCTACACGCCAGGGCTGCGCACGGCCTCTGCTGCCCGAGCTGGCGACACTAGTGGCTTTCGAGGCGCTTTCGGTGGGATGAGCGACAATTTTGGTGACGGAGGCGACAAAACGGCAGGCAAGGCCTATGGCCACGGTAGCTTCAGTGGTTATCCGTTGACCACCTTCGGCAACAGCACTCCCAATCACAGCCACACCGGCGCCAACGGCATGCAAACTCTGCAGCGCCCACCGCCAGCAGAGCGAGCTGAAGCGCTCTCGGCAGCGTCGCGTGCTCTCAATTCGTCTCACCGCTCGGCCAACAACGCCCAGCGCCACGGGAGCAGCAACAACATTTTGTACTCTGAGCCTAATGCCAGGGCGGAGACCACCACGAAAGCATACCCGACGACGAAGCCACTGCCCAAGCAAACGTCGGTGCGGTTGCCCTGGGAAACGCCGGAGAATTTCGCGCATGGAATTGCTGCAGAGCACTCGGCCCTCAAGCAGAGCGAGTTGAGCGGTTCTGGAGGTAATCACACCAGCGGCACGCCTTCAGCCGCAGCGCCAGCAGCAGCAGCACCACCACCCACGTCAAGGGGGTTTGGGGTGCGTGGGATGAGCGAAGCGGAAGCGATGGCAGCTGCTGCGAGGCAAGCTGCGGAAGCGTCGGCTGCGAAGGAGCGGCGCGCCCACTTGAGCCATGCGTTTGGGGCCCACGTGGCCTCTTTGCAGCAACACGTGCGGGACCGTTCGGCCGAAGCTAGCTCGCACTTGCGCGCGGGCCAATCTTCGGCTAAAGCCGTCGCTGAAACCATGAACATGAAGCTACGAGGTGGCAATTGGGGTGCGCCTGGCGCCAATGCTAGTGGTGCTGGTGTAGGAGGTGGGCGGCCCCCTGTGGCACCAGCTGTGAGAACGTCGATGTCGGCTGCCCGAGCTCCTCCATCGTCATCATCATCGGCAGCGGCATTTCCTGCCTTCACGCCCGTGAAGCGCCCTGGGGCAGCTGCTACGGCGGCCAACAACAGAAGCAGCTCGAGTCGAGGCAGCAGCGGGGTCGAGAACTTCTGGGCTGGCGAGGGTGTCGCGGATTTGCCTCCAGGGAAATTTGATGCGAGGTCGCCGTCAAGGCCATCGGCACCGCGCGCGCCGCCATCGCCACCAATGTATCCACCCACAGCACCTGCTGCGCCCGTGTCTCAGGCAGCTCGAAGTACGTTTGCGTCGGCAGAAGCGGCGCAGCGGCACGCCGACGCCGTTGCCAACCGCCAACTCCTTGCTGCGGCAACGCCTTCCCCGCTGCCGCCTAGTGCTGCCGCTGCAGAAGCTGGAGAAACTGGAGAAACTGGAGGAGGCGCAGCAGTAGGGGCTGGGTCAGGAGCTGGAGGAGCAGACCCGTGGGCCGAAGCGCTCGCAGCAGCTGAAGCAGCGGAGCAAGCCGCAGGAAGCAACGCGAGCGCCAGCGCTGGTCGGGCTGCTGCGCCGCGATCGACGACCGCAGAGCGAGTTGAAGCCGGGTTTTCCCAAATACGGTCTACGCTAGCGGGCGGTGCTGCTGCTCCAGCTCAGGGCTACGAAGACCCACTTCCAGCGTCGTCGCTTGAGACCCAGGGAGAAGACGACCACTGGCGGCTACAGGGGGAATTGTGGCGCGAGCAGCAGGAATCGGACTTGGCGTGGCGCCAGCGCTACGGCCAGGACTCGCCGCCACCCCCTAACGACCGCCAGCCCAGCTATTCTTTGCCTCCACCCAATCCTACGGCTTCCTTGTCGTCGGGAGCGCCTCTATCGCTGTCAGCGTCCTATCCGTCGTCTCCGCCCGAGGGCACAGCCGCGCAGCCGCGCCTCAGCCAGAGCCAAAGCAACAGCCGCGGCCGCAGCGGGAGCAGCAATGACGTGGCGTCCTCGGGCGCCGCGGCCGTCGCAGCAGCGCGCTCCAAAGCCGAAGCGCTCAGCGCAATGGCCAACGTGCCTCGCAACATCCCGCTGCCGCCTCCCTCCACCGCAACAAGGCGGCGCTTAACCGCGCAAGCAGAAGCGTCCGACCCGTATTTGCACACCGCGAACCTCTACGGCAGAGAGCAGCAGCGCAACAACAGCGGCAGCCCGACCACGAGCACCGGCAGCCCACGGTCGCCCGAGAAAAGGCTGATGCTGCTGCAGAGCGCAGACTATCTTTCGCTGTGGGGTGATCAACAGCAGCAGCAGCAGCAGCAAAAGTGGGGCAAAGCAGGCCACAACAGCCACTTGCCCAACGACTGGATCGACTCCCTGGAAGCATCGGAGAGAGCCACGCGCGAAGCACAGGCCGCAACCTTGGCGGCGGAAAGGCAAGCGTCGGCTGGGCAAGCCACCTTAGCAGCCGCTCTGTATGCCGCCGCTGCCGACGCCGAGGCGTTCGCACTCAATGGGCCTGGGTTCCAATGGAAGCCGCCGGGATCGTTGGGCCTGTCACCGCACTACGATCACCCGCACGGCGACGACAGCTACGCTGCTACTGACGCTGCTCCAAGTGGTGCTCCAATTGCTCTTCCTGCTCCTGCTGCTGAAAACGACGCTCATCGCTATGCTGACGAGGACGTTGGCGACGAGGACAACGATCGTGCCAACGTCGACAGCTTTGAGAACGAAGTCGAAGGGAGGCCAGGCATGAGCCGAAGCAGCATGTCACAGCCACAGCAACGCGCGTTTGAGGATCAAGAAGAAGGCACACATGTGAGCAATATTGGTTGCAACGAGGAGGACATCAAGCACGGTAGCCGCAGCCGCAGCAGCAGCCGCAGTGTGTCATCACCACCATTGGAGGCGCGATCCGAGCCACAACCAGCAGAGGGGGTATTCAGCTACCACAAATACGTGCAAGTGCAGAGCCACGCTCCGAAGCACCCGCCACCGCAGCGCTCACAGTCCCGGGACAAGGGGGCACAGCAGCGTCGCCGCACGCCGTCACCGCGGCTGCCTACGCCTCCACCAGAGCCGATGCCTGGCAACAGCAACAACAGCAGCTATGCGGCTCGTGTCGGCGCGAGCCAAACGCCTCCTCCGCTCTCTGTAGAATCACCAGAGGCGCCGTCTTCTCCCTCGGCAGCAGCCGCTGTGCCGGCTGCTTCTGCTGGTGGTGGTAGTGCTGCTCCTGCTGTGAAGTCTTCTCATGCTTCAAGTTCACCATCGAAACGGTCCAGCAGACGAACTCCTAGCAGCGGCCGTGCATCCACCTCGGCCGCGCGAGGTGGAGAAAATGACAACAATCAAGCCAATACGGCAGCTGCAGAAGCCGCAGCCTTGGCCGCCGCCGCAGGAGACCTGGATCTGGGTGACTTGCCTCCTTTAGTGCTGGTGCCGGTGCCGCCGCTCCTCTCGGCCGTCGAGCAACACGACGCTAGGCTCCTAGCCTTGAGCCCAGGTGGTACACCGGTGGCGGCCGACCGTCTACCCAAACCCGTAGATCTTGCCACGGGGCCCAATTTGATTGGCCGCGTTGGGGGGTCGCAAGGCTGCACCGTGGGGTTAGACCTTCTGGATGTGCCCGAGGCCCTGCTGCGCGCATTTCACACCACCGACCAAGGAGTGCGGTGCTACATGCTGAGTCAGCGGCACGCGGCGGTGACGGTCGCTTCCGACGGGATGTCAGCAGTGGTGGAGGCCTTAGCGACGCTGCAAGCCTCGCACGAGCTGATTCGGGTCAAGAACCGCACGCTGCCGAAAGGCGAAGTGGCGGCGCTCGCCATTGGAGACACGTTAACCCTGCTAGGCGGGTGCAACAAGGGAGTCAATGCAGTGGTGTCCCGCGGGGGTGATTTGACCTACACCCTCGCAGTGCACCCCAAGGTGGTTACTATGCGCGAAGAGGCCGTCAAAACTCAAGCGCAGCGTCAAGCACACGCAGCTAAAGTCGCCGCAGAGAATGCTACCCTAGCCACGGCCGCCGCAGCATCAGCAGCTGCCTCATCGGCAGCCTTTGGTGCTGAAAAAGCCGCCAGAGAAAAGGCTGCCAAAGAAGAGGAAGAAGAAGCAAGGAGGCAGGCTCAGAAAGCTCGAGAAGAAGAGGAGGATGAGGCTGCTAGGATCGAAGAGGAAGCAGCGGCGTTGGCACGGGCATCTCGAAGCGCTGATTCAGAAGTAGACGGAAACGAGGCCACAGCAATGGGAGAAGCTGGAGCAAGTGCTGCTTCTGGGGAGTCGCCGCTTCGCCGCAATGTCACTTTTGGCACTTCTGGGAGCAGCGGAAGCAGCAGCAGCCCGCAGAGCAGGCAGAGAGGAGACAAAACTCGCCATGCATCCAATCATCGGCATCAACCTCCTCAGCCACCATCTGGCGGAGAAACGCAAATCTTGCTGCAAATTGAGACCTTGACGGAACTGAAAAAGTCGGCCGTCGCCAACGAAGAGTACTTGAAAGCTGGCAAGATCTCTGCCGAGATTGTGGCGGCACGAGCAGCGCTCGTAGAAGCCAAAGCGGCCAACACCATCGCGGTGCAAGCCGCTGCCGCCACTGAAGTTGCGCGGCAAGCAGCGAAAGCCCAACTCGCGGCGGAAGAAGAAGTGCGCAGCGCTGAAGCTCGTGCACAACAGGAGGCGGCTGCCCGCGCACAAGCCGTTGGCGACACGGAAATGATGTACCACCTGTCGCTCACTCCCGCAGGACGGCAAATTTTAGCCGTGCGCCGCCGCAATGCCGCATCCAATGATGGCAGTGGCCATGACAACGACCACCAGGGTAGTAGCCCGTCAGGCGGAGCCTCCAATTCGCCTACTTCTCCTAACAATGGCTACAAGAAGGGTTACAACAGCGGCGATCGCAGTGGCGGTGGCGGTGGTGTCAACGAGCGAGCTTCTCCTTTGTCGGCGCGCGCCGCGAGGTTGCTCGAGGCCAAAGCGGCGGAAGCAGAGAGGGCTGCGGCTCGCCTGGACCCGCCACGTCACGCCAACCCTGTAGAGGCAGCCGCCGCCGTGGAAGCTACCTCTACCGTGGCGGCGGTCGCGGCGGCACGCGCAGAGTCGGCCGCGGTGGCTGCGGCTGCACAAGCGGCTCAACGAGCAGCTCGTGAAGCGGAGGACGCCGCAGAAGAGTGGCGTTTGGCTCGGGCACGCGAGGACGACGAAGTAAGCAAACGAGCAGCGGTCACTGCTGCTAGTGCCTACGCGGGAGGTGGCTCCGGTGCAACTGACGGCGATAGAGGTGGAGATACTTTCGGTGGAGAATCGTGGGAAGAAGAAAGGCGGCGGCGGCTGTATGAAGCTGAAGCAGCGGTGGAAGTGCGCGCTCTGGTGCAGCAAGAATATGCTGCCCGGGAAGCTCGCCGCCGCTCTCCGAAGCTGCCGCACCTTACTACCACCGCTGCGGAGTCAACAACAGACGCACCCAGAAGTCCTCGAGGCACCACTGCTGCTGCCAATGTTGCTGGAGCTGGCGCAACAGGAAACACCGATGGTTCCGTCATTGATGTCCCTCTATACGACCAAGCGCCGCTGTCACCGCCATTCAAGGCGCTGTCCACACCGACGCGGCTCTTTGAGCGACCGGGAAATGCGCAAAAAGAAGGTGGCAAAGATTCGAATGCCACTACTAGCAGCAGTAGTGATCGGGTGCCTCCACAGCAGTACCAGTCTCCAACTGCTCAAGCGGCTGCTGCAGCCGCAGCTGCCCGAGCCAACGCTACTGCTGCAGCGGCCGCCGAAGCTGCTGCAGCCGCGGCTCAAGCCCGCACCGAAGCGGCAGAGCGCGCGGCGGGGGATGCCGCGGCGGCCGCGGCTCGGGCAGCGGGGGCACGCGCAGCGGCAGCTAGAGCAGCTGCCGAGGAGGCCGCGGCAGAAGAGGCCGCAGCGATGGTGACGGCGGGGCGATCTCCTCCAGGTCGGGCGCCTATGCCTGGAGCTGCCCCGCCTCCTTCTCTCGCGGGGTCTTCGCGGCCATCCAACAACCAAGACAAAGACGAACAAGCGGACTATCACCACCAGCAAAACCGCCCCGCGTCGCCTCTGCAAGAGTTTCTCGCGACGTTTCCTGCAGAAAAAATGCAAAAGTTCAAAGCGTCCGCTGCTTCTCCTGCTGCTGGTCCAGCGAACACAAACACCATGGTAGCCCGGCCCAAGGTTAAAGCAGCAGCAGCAGCAGGCTCCAGCCGGAGTCCGAGCAACAACGACATGAGCCACTCTAGCGGCACTACAGGAAGAGGGGGTAATGTCCAGCCGCCTTACCAGTCCTTTTCCCCGTCCGCCTTCGTGTCCACCGCCCACACGCGAAGCGTCGATTACGTCAACGGAGGAGCTGCTGCTGATGCAGGCAGTGGTGGTGGTGGTGCCAAAAAGCACCACGGCAAGCATAGTAAGCACTACGACGAAGCAGATGTGGGTTCCGCGCTTTCGGTCGCCGACAGCGATCAGGTTGGCTACCAGCGCTACGACGACCTTGGCTCGTCTTGCTCGGGGTCAGCTCTGGGTGTTGCCGAGAGCAACGATCATAGAGGAGGAGGAGCCGCTAGTGGAGCAGCACCGAAGGCTAGGATGCCAGTAGCAGCAACAGCAGGAGGAATAAGAGTTCCGTCAGCTGATGACAGTCACATGAACAGCAGCAGTCACCACCCCCATAGATTAGAAGCCGAAGCGTTGGAGGCATTGCGCGAAAAGAACACGGCCACCCGGCGGTTCGAGTTAGAGCGAGATGTCGCCGCTGCCGGCGCTGCGGAGCATGATCGGGACATCATTAGCCGCTTAGAGGTGCGGTCTCAACACATTACCACCAAAAATTAACATTCTGTCTAATTCGTTTTGATCTGAGTTTGTTAAATCACACGTCTGATTGAGTTTTTTGGCGTCGTCTTTTCTCAGGTTCTAGAAGACCTTAAAAACGCCGCTGTTGCTGCTGAAGACTTTGCGACAGCGGAACATCACAAGCGCGCTATTGCGGTATAAAAACCTTCTCTTCTTCCTTCCTTCCTTCTTCTGTGCTTTCATTGGATGAACGTGCACACTCAAACACTCGATTGGTCGTCATCTTTTCCCTGAGTTCCTCTATTTGAAAACTCATGTCTTTGTTTCTTTTTGCGTTATGTTTTCAAACAGGCACTGAAGCGGCAACAGGTGGACTCTCAAGTGGGCGCAGCCACCCAGCGTTTGTCACTTCTAGCAAGCGAAAAATCCCAAGCGGTCGCCACGGAAAACTTCGCCCGCGCCGCTTCGATCAAAGCCGAAATGGAGCAGCTAGAGCGCGCCCTGAAGTGGGCGTCGAGTGCCAACGACGCGGCTGCCGGCACCCATTCTACTCTAGCCAAGCTGGGCGGCTACAGCGGAGGCGGTGGCGGCAACCTCGGGGGCGCCACGGGTTATGGATTGTTTCAAGCTCCTGCTGCTGCTGCTGCTGCTGGGGCACCATCGTCGTCGTCGTCATCGTCTCCACCTCAACCGCAGCATCACTCCCCTGGCGGGGATTTGCGCGGTAGCAGCAGTAGCCACCGGAGGATGAACAACAGCAGCAATGGCAACGGTAACAGTGGGTACGCTGGCCAGAGTCCGATACGCAGCGACAGCCACTACACTACAGCCCTGCACGCGCAGTCTTCTGCCCGCCCTTCTGTGGTTCAAGACCCGTATGTGTTAGCGACGCAAGAAATGCGAAGGACGCGCGCGGCTGCTGCATTTCCACCACCACCTTTGCCGTCGCCTCAAATAGAACAGCCACCTCCTTCGTCCGTTCACCGCAACAGCGGCAGTGTGGATTTACCACTTCAAAGCCATGAGTACTACACGACCAGCGGTGACTACCGCGCGCAATCGCCCGTGGGCGAGGATAATTACTACCGCACAAGTGAAACCAACTTGAAGAGCCCAAAAGGGCAGGCAGGGTGGAAGCCCGCAGGTGCTGTAGCTTTACATGGCATGCGCCGTTGATTAGCCCGCGGTTCCACTGTTGCGTTCAAATTCCGAATGCAGTTGACAGAAGCCACCGCGCAAGAACTCTTTCAAGGCCAATTTTCCTTTTCAGGGCGCAGCGATGTATGGCATACACATACAGTGTAGTTGCTTTTTGGTCGCATGTCATTTATAATTCTTTGTTATGGCGCAATTCAAATTTAGAACTAAGAAGAGAGAAGTACGCCGACAAAAAGAATTATATATTATACATAAGAAAGCGAAGAAGTATGTGAATCATAAAGCACACAGCACAGGGCGATTTCTTTTGTTTTGTTGTTGTTCGTCGTTCGTCGAATAACCTTCTATCTTGGTGTCGTCAGTCTGTAAATGTGAAATAGAAATCCCATTCCTTCACGCCGCCGCCCCACCGCTCATCCCACCGCGCCTCTGTGCTCTGTCTTGCTTATTTCTTTCTGCGCTGCGATACAGTTAATTGTGTATGGATACAGTAATGGTACAGGCATACTGCAGGCATAGTAAAGTGCGCAGAAGCAGACGCAGAAGGGACTTAAGGCTGGCCCCAAATTTATTTCATGAACAGTTTTAACTTTAGAGAGGGGGGGTCCAAACTTCCTCGCCTCTATACACTTCCTATTTGCGATTCCGACTTGCGCGCAACGCACGCGCGTGAACTTCTGCCCGCAGTATTGGCTTCTGTGTCATTTGGGTTTGTATTAGTTCGAGTTCGAGTTCGTACAGCAGTAGAGCAGTAGTAGTACGCAGTACGAAGTACAGTACAGCCGTGCTCAGGTTTCGTACAGTATACATCAACGAAGAACGAAGAAGAAGAAGTTTCAGGATAGCTCTCTGGCTATCGCTAGGTCTCTAGCTAGCTAGCTAAGTAGCTTAGCTAGCTAGCGTTCTGAATAAGGTACAGCATCAAGTGCCTTAGCGAATAGGTCGGCTAGCTCAAGAAATCTGAGCATACTAATTCTCTGCGTTTTACTTATCTGATGTGATATTGAACTCGCCCTGCACCTTCACATGCATACAAGCTGATAGAATGTAGTACACGAGTTCTATCTGCAATAACACAAATCGGCGCAATCATGAGCTGCTAAGCCGCGAATGCCTATTGCTATTGCTAGGAATATATTTAGAAGGATTGTCAAGATAGGGCCAAAATATTTTTGATGTAGATCTGAACATGGTGTCAATTTATCAAGCAAGTGGCCATGTTTAATGTTGACACCTTTTGATCTTCAAATCCATGTGCAAGTAGGTTGAAGTCTAGGTTTTTGAGCCGCGCATCCAGGGTTAAGGCACGAAACAGACGCAACTACAATGGCATCAGCAATTTGTATGATTACGCTGGTTGCAGCTGCTAATGCCTTCGCATTCAACCCTTCGCGACCTCCTGTCGCGACTCATCGCCACCACCACACTGCATCCTCTGCTACCACAATGCTCAAAGCGCGCTCAGCTGACGAAACGCGGCGCGAGCTCTTTCAAAAGACGACCAGTGCACTCGTTGGGATTGCAACTGCTAGTGCAGCATCAGGCGTTGCCTTGGCAGGAGACGCTAGTCTAAGCCCGGAGGCTGCGCGTGCGCAGTGGAATGCAGCAGTGCAAAAACTCGGCGAAATGGATGATAAATACGACGCCGTCGCTGCGGTGAGTGTGTGTGTGAGAGAGAGAACCCAACAAAAATACGCGTGCACCTCATTCTCGCGAAGCATTGTACATTAGAAATACATCATTAAATTTCTCGGCACTGCATTCTATGCAACCCTCTTGATTATTATTTGCTGCCCTCCGTTAGATTTGCATTGATTCTTCTTGTTTTACTCATTTACATATGAACAATGCAATCAGGGCGGCGGCGACAGTGTGCGCACTGCGCTAGGTACGGCAGGCCAAGGAGGAGTCAGCGGAAGCGCGAAAGCGGCCATGGCGAATTCCCCCCTGTACCAAATCGACAAAGTGCTCAACGTGCTCCTGACGGAAGCCGACGACCCCGACACGTTTGACGGCGCCAAGGACGACTTCATGTCTCACTTGCGGCAGGTTCGAACGAACGGCAGCTCGGCTACGAACGCTTGTCGTTTGGGCTCCAGAGCTTGAGCTTTGCTGCCTATTGTACCCGTGTGCTTGTGATGCCGTAATCCATGTGCATTTATAATGTTTACTTCAACTTTTTGCTGGCGAAACTTGCCGTGTTCGTGCAGGCGGATTCGATGGCATATTCAGCCAATTTTGCTGGAGGAAGCGGGAAGCCAACACCGCCCGCCGTATACCTCCAGGTGTGTAGCACAGACGTGCAAGTACTTCCTTCGTTGCTCCTAAAAATTTGTATGTATGAGCAGCATTGTACTTCTGCCTGTCAGCCCTATAGTTCCGGCCCTTCGGGGCCTGTGTCAAATTTGCACGTCAACAATTTACCTGTTGTTGCACCTACGTGAATTCATTGTTTCCTTGCCCTTCTGCACTCAATCTCAATGCTTGTAATTGTGTAGAGGGCGCATGACGAAGTCTCAGCCATGCGCAAGGAAGCCAACAAAATGAATGCTGCTTTGTAGACAACGGAGCTAAGAAATATTCATATACGTGCGAATCCAGCCAATGTGAACTCCAGCTTACAGCCAACAGAGAACTAATAACGTGGAAATCTGGCCAGGTCCCCGAGTCGCCTGAACTTTTAAGGGCAATGCACTGTAATCCAAATACAGGTTAAGGTTACACATATGCGCATGAATACAAAGAACTCGGCTTTATGCTTCATCCAGAACTCGGAAGCCTGCGCATGGAACTTGTATCGGTTGTCGGCAGCTGGCACCTAGCTCGCTGTGATGGCCGGTCTTGCATAATATTGTACGTATGATGCATCTCTTGAAGTCTTGGAGTTGAGGTTGAGGCTTAGATAGTCATTTTTATGTGCGATTTCATTACTTCAGCATTAGACTAACCGGCAGCTAAAGGGGGGTAACTTTCCGCAAGAGTGGTAATTCTTAGCTTCTTTGGCTCTTAAGATAAGGTAACGTAGGATTATACTCCCCAATTGCAAAGACGTACGCAGCGGAAACGTGTCAAAACCATCTAAAGATGTATGTGCGAACCCCATGTGCCATGCATGATGCATGGTGTGGCCCTGTGCCGTAAATTCCCGAAGAATTATCCGCCGGGTATGAAAAAAGTTGATTTTGGGGCTCCTTACTCGCAATTTAGAGCGATTTCGGCCAATTCTAGGCCCTGGATCCAATAGAATATCGCGATCTTTCGTATTGGGATCCCCCCTCGATGAGATCGAAATTTCGGGACCCGGGGCCCTAGCCGCATGAGCTCGGTTAGGGGGATTCCCGTTACGATTTGAGTTTGCTAGGCCAAAAAGGGCGATTTTTTAGAAGTGTGGTCAATTTGAGCCTTAATCAAAAACTATTGCATCCAGTTGGTCCTTAATTTGAGCCTTAATCAAAAACTACTGGCAGCTAATAGAGCTTAGAACTTAGAAGCCATGGCGCTTGACTGCAGACTGCGGGTATCAAACCTATAGTAGGCCGAATGGCACTGTAAATTGGCAGTAGCCTCAACCCAGAACTAATCAACAGTTCGGCCTATAGGGTCCCCTGGCGCCAATTTAACACGAATTTAACGGCAAGCTCCTCTGCTAATAACCAACCCAGTCCACTCTAAGTCTGCCGCACGCATATTTATCATCTTAGCTTTCTTCCGGCGGCGAAGCGACGAGGTTGTATATGGTGTTGGAGGTGCACAACAGCGCGAGCGCAATCGAGCGGTGCACCATGGCCGAGGCCACGGCGCGACGCCCTTTCTTTCGGCCAATCACGCTCGGCGAATTCGTGACTTGCAAGTACGACGCCGCAGGAATGGTGAAAGAAATGGCCAGCGCGCCTGTAGCGCCCAAAATGCCCCATATCACGGACACCGACGGGATCACGACGGCGAGCAGGAACTGCGACGCGTATAGGGCGAACGTGTACGCTAAAAAGACGCGCCGCTGCTGTCGCTGCTGCAGCTTCCCTTCACTGGTGGAACTGTGTCGACTGCCGCCGTCGCTCCCGCTGCTGCGACACCGGCGGTCATGGCAGTTGTGGTTTTGCTCGCTGCCTTCGGCCGAATGCCGAGCCAGAGTGGCTTCTGCGCGCGCCAGAGCCGCCTCCCGCGCAAACCCACCGAAACCCCCACTCACGGTGCGCGCTCGCGTCCGCGCGCCGATCGGCTGTTGGTGGCTTCGGAATCGCCAATAGATACAATTTAAGCTGCTTATGAAACCGCTGGCGCTCTGTAACTGCTATCAGGACGCGAAGTTGGCACTGAAGTCAAGCGGCAAATGAGACAAAAGAAACGGAGGCCGCAGTACCCACCCAAGTGGGATTAGCGCGGGCATCTCGAGTGCTGGGTTTCATTAACCCACCACCCAACCAACTGAGCTAGGTGAACTCGAACTCGAACTAATACAAACCCAAATGACACAGAAGCCAATGCTGCGGGCAGAAGTGTACGCGCGCGCGTTGCGCGCAAGTCAAAATCGTAAAGAGGATAGTGTGTAGAGGGCAGGAAGCATAATACTTCCACCCCCTTCTAAAATGGAAACTGTTCATGAAATAATTTTGAAACCGGACTTAAGTCGTTTCTGCGTCTGTTTCTGCATTGAAGAGAGCGCGCCGTTGTTCAGTCTCATGGGCACGCCGCGCCAGGAAGCTCCGCTTCTCCTCTGGTGTCACTCTAGTGTCGCACCAGTTGGTGAGAGGGGAATCTTATATCATTATCCTATATATTAATAAAAAATCGATCGTGGTTTCGCCGTTTTTTTACGTACAGAACAGTACTGCTGTGTTGCATATTACATGTGCTGTAGATAAGAAAAGTGGACCACGGACACAAGAACAGGCACGCATCACGGGCACAGTACAAGGGGAACTCAACCACGGGCACCTCAAGGACGCGCACAACGGCGCTAAGAACACACACGTGCTGTGCAGACACCGAAGCAAATTGCCCCTGAGCCGTGCATCGAGCGGGCACCTGGACTTGCTATATTATGATCGATATCCAGGGCCCCAGTTCCAACTTTCATCCACAGCTCTGGATTCCCGGGATTCCCTTAGATTCCCTGGAATTTCCTAGAATTACCTGGTATTTCGGGAATTACCGAGGCTCTTTTCTTGAAATGGGAATTCCCGGGGTACTACGGACTGACGACGACTGAATAGTGATACCAAGATTGATACCAGAATAGAAGAGGTTTTTATGAATACTTGGATACCCCTTCCAGGTGAGAAAAGCTCCCAGTTGGGCAAGAGCTCCCATTGGTGCAGACAGTCATAGTGGACTATGCATAGTGCATAATATAATATTCCCATAATACAGTAGCTTTGAAAATGACGCAAAATGGTCGATGCGGAAGCTCCTCCTTTCTCGTTCTGAGTTGCGCTCTCGAAGGGTATCGAACTCCACACATAGCAGCGTATACTGATGCCTCTATATCTTTTTGTGGGTGCCTCGTGGGAGCTCTCTATATCGTCTCTGGTGTAAACGAATTATGAGAAGCACAGAGAACAGGAAGCTATGACTACTGCGGCTGCTAGAATCGCATGCAAAAGTTTGCCTTGCATGGATTTTGTGCTGCCTGAGCAAGAAAGGGTCTCGAGTACATTAGTGGAAGACGCTGGGTAACTATCGTGGCTTTGCTATTCGTGACAAGGCTGCAGCTATGAACGGGACTTCCTGGGCCAAATCAAATCGAATTAGCTACAATTCCCATTACCATACTGAAGGCAACTATTAGCTGTTGCCAACGCGATATTTCCGAAGATGGCAATTCGTCTACTCATAGCGTCGTACAGATTCTTAGAGCAGGAACACATGTGAAAATTGCTGGCTGTTTGCAACTGTGGGGGGCAAAACCGGTGGAGTGGCCCTCATTCGTCTGTCGTCTGTAGAGTCAATGGTTGAGGGCGATAAAACACACACCGATGAGATGTTTGGCAACGCTATAAGCTGAGAAGTGGGCCTGCTCCGAGGAAATCTGTGGTAACAGAGAGGGGCGAGTATATCGCCACTACTTGGGGATGGCGTCATAGGATAATGGCTGAAGCGACTGTTGTGCTCTCGACTCATTGACTAGAATGCGCGAAAACGTGATCAAGTCTTAGGCCCTCCTTGCATGCGGTGTGGGAATGCTAGGGCAATTGCCGAGCCTAATTCACTACCTTACCTTCATGGATGAATCGGATATGCGAAAGCATGGGAGTGCTCAGGAGGAGAGTCGAAGCTGTGGGACATCCGCCGACACTGCTGTTATGGCCTCGGTCGGCGGTCCAATACCAATCGGCCACTCCCTCTCGGATATGCACATGGGCCATTCTTAGTACATTAACGGCAGTAAAAACGATAAATAGAGCTTTCAAATGATAATTCCGTGCGTTTATTGCCATT
>Ga0307982_1001033_pt1 | contig 22228 bp, 17 predicted proteins | sample OrgLakmetagen989_FD_201847 | JGI IMG/M metagenome (GOLD analysis project Ga0307982, IMG submission 201847) | Saline water microbial communities from Organic Lake, Antarctica - #989 | ecosystem: Environmental > Aquatic > Non-marine Saline and Alkaline > Saline | place: Antarctica: Organic Lake...
CCATCCAATTCATCCGAGGCGAGCAGTGCAGCCATGTTGCGCACACCGCCCAGGCTGCCCGCAAGACTGCGGGGCGCAGGCGACGCTCGGGCTGCGGCCAAACTGCTTGCCCCCCCCCCTGCACCTGGGACCCAGGGGGCCCCTGAAGCACCCAAGCCTCGACTGAGGCCGTGCCCTGTAGTGGCCCATGAGAGCGCCTCTGCTGCCCGGGCGGCAATGTCCTGCCGCACGGTGGCGCTAGTGGTGTCGAGGGGCGCATCGTGCCCCGAGGGCCCCTGCAGGTACGCAGCGTGGGGCCCCGGCAATGCCGCGCCGTGGGCTGCGTCCCCCGGCAGCAGCCCCTGTGTGTCATCGTCCAGCACTTCCCCCGGCACGTCGTCTGCTGCCAGCTTGCGCTCAATGGCGGTGCGCAAGGAATGCAGCCTGTAGTACGCAGATTCAATGTACAGCTGCCGCAGCAAAGCGAGGTTGCTAGGCAGCGCACCATGACGTAGGAACGCAAGGATGTGCCGGAACAGCCACCAGTCGCGGTCAATGAACACCATACCGTGGCCGTCCACGGCAAAGTGGCTGCCGCCGCCTCCCGTCATGGCTGGGGTGGGGGGTACAGGGGGGGTGCCACCCGCGCTGCCAGCTGGACTGGGCGGCGCTGCTGTGCCATCCCCGTCCGGTGCTGCTGCCGCGTCATCGCCATGTGTGGACGCCGCTTTGCTTTCTGCGGCGCCAGCATCGCTTGCCGCTGCGGAGGCGGCGGCGTGGCCACCTGCGGGGGGAGCTTGTGTCACAATGGCGGCCAGCAGGGAGAAGCGGTCTTGAGCCAGTGTGGAGGGAGAGGTCTCAAACACTTGCCCACCGACATTTAGCTTGATGCGTTTGCTGTCGTCAACTGTGTGTCCCCACTTCTGAAGCACTTCGGCTTCAAACGTGTCGCGACTGTCGGCCAGCTGCTGCCGCTGCTCCTTCAGCAAAGCGCGCTCCTCTTGAAGCAGCGTGTACTGCTCATTTAACTGCAATACAGCATGATGCAAAAATGAAGTGCAGCTTGGCACACAATTCTACGCACCTCATCCTGTGCAGCTTTCCATTTCTCATAGGAAGCCTCAAGCACTTGGCTCTCATGCCTGCAACGGGCATCGCAGTGCTACACTGATGTAGATCATTTTGTGCTCAGAAAGGTCAAACATACTTCACAGCATTGTCTAGTCGTTGAACTAGGCTCTGTAGGCCTGTGTCAGTGTCCATTGAACCAAGTAGTTGCCTTGTAGCGATTGTCGACTGGGCAACGACCGTTGTACAGTTTGCCCCCGCTTTGCTTCGGACTATCAGCACCGGAAATGTTGGCTCAGCTGGAGAGAGCCCGCGTGCAGTGATAGCTGATATGTCGAATGCAAGTTGCTGTCATTGAGCAGTGAAGTCAGGATGAGCAGGTGGGCTAATCAGGCCTTGAGGGGGCGGGTGGAGAGGGAGGAGAGGAGGGGAGTACGGAGGGGGCTGTGCTCTCGTGAACCAGAACATGGCGTATAACACAGGCCTAGCCAGCAAGCATTTCGGCTGGCCAGCCGACGAAAAAATGGGGGGGTTCTTTTTCACATGGTCCAGAAAGCGGCTGGCTTTTGCCAAAATGCAAGGGTTTTCTGTCACATGCAGAGGCCCCCTGGAAATGCCTGACTTTTTTTCACATGCTCAAGTCGATGTTGGCTAGGCCTGCGACAGTTTCCTGTCAGACAACTGCATAAACTTTGGATGCACCATCGGAATAGCTAGCCCTTGTCGACGGTATCCTGAGCTTGGTGTGCATAATGGCAGCGACGGTGGACATGCCGAATGCCACCGCCATCAGGCATGGTGAGTGGCAACACATGCAGACAGCTGGGCGAGTCAAGGCATATGCATTCTCATGTCATGCAAATTTTCTGCTGGTCGGCTTGGAGGGTGGTGTGGTTGAGATGTGGGATGGCACTGCGATGCCTTTGTGTGTACACTCTCAAGAATTGCCGGGATGCGCTGAAAGCGACGTGGTGTCTGTGGCATGGTCCTTCAACAATAGGCTGTTGTTTGCTATTACATCATCTATGATGCTCTTTATACTTGACGCAGAAAACGGCGCTGTGCTTCAGCAATGTCTGTAAGTTGATTGGGGGTGCTTTCATTTACCGCACGCACAAATTTGAATGGCACAGGTTGGATTTCCAAAGCGCCCCCATCAAAATCAAGTGCCATCCATTCGACTGCTCGCAATTTATTTTGTCCTTCTCGGATGCCATGCCTGTTGTTTGCCGTTGGAAGGACTCCTCAGTGCAGGGCGCGCCTTCCGTGGGGCAGCTGCCACAGCTTCCCTCGTTGGCCCAGGTCTGGCACATTCCAGTGGGCGCACCTGACGGGGAAGGCACCAACAGCGATGCCAGCACAGTGAAACGAGCTGCAGGTGATGCCGCATGGCACCCCGTGCGACCATCCAGCGCCTCATCTTCCGCGGCCTCGGCTGGCAGCAGCAGCCTGCTGTATGCCGTGGGCACCCGCTCCGGCCTGGGGCTGTATGACGCAGCTGCCAGGACGCTACTGGCTCCCGTCAGCAGCATCACAGGCACAGGGCAGCGCTGCGACCTCGTGGCGCACTGCCACGAGGGTGTTCCGCAGCTGTTCCTGAACACACGGGCGGGCATTCGGGTGCTGGCCCCTGCCATGGGGCACCAGCTGGCCACCACCAGCACGCCACAGCTACGAGAGGCGTGTGCGGCAGTGGGCATCCAGCCTTTGGTGCGCCAGGATGTGGTGTACGCAGAGCCTGTGGACGGCACGTCGCTGTGCGAGCCGGGTGTTGCCCCTGACGGCACTGCAGTGACTGCCCTGCCTGTTCCGGGTCAAGCTGGGCACTTCACCTCGGGACTGTTTGTGTTTGGACGGGGGGCAGTAGGGGACATGCAGCTAAAGCCAGCTCCCCTGGTGCAACGGGGTAAGGGGGGGTTCGTCTCCGCCAAATGGGGTGCAGGCCGCCCCGTCATGGCAGCCCTGACAAGGGGGGGGCTGCTGTTCTGGTGCGAGCCCCATGTGCCCTGCACCTGGCCTGGACCCATGTACCCCGCCCAGTTCAACTTGTTCCCCGGGAACAGAGACTACCAGGAGGGGGAGGAGGAGTGGGACCGCGTGGATGAGCAGGGGCGCACACTGCCGCTGCCGGACAGCAACAAGGCCCCCGCCCCCGGCAGGAACACCGCTCTGCCTCGCATAGATGTGCTGTCTGACACGCCCAGCGTGACCAGGCGAGGTGCTGTGGACAACAAGCCCCCCCCTAGTGCCCCCCTGGCAGTGTGGAGCGAACTGCCATTGAGGGGGGCCCTCCCGCCTTTCCTGGGGGGGGGCCGCTCCGACTCCAAGTTCAAGACGTGGGCAACACGTGTGAACCAGCAGCGGCAGCACAGCAGCCTGGCCCTGGCACAGGCGCAGGACGCTGCTTCTGCAGTGGCCGCCAGGGGCAAGCGGCCCAGGAGTAACCCCGAGGGGCTGCTGGTGCAGGGGGGGGGGCAGCCCCGAGCCCCAGGGCGCAGGAGCCGATTTGCCAGCGTGCTGTCCAGGGTGTCTGTGGCAGCTGCCCCCAGCAAGGGCGCTGAAGGCTTGCATGCACTGCACTGTGCCGCAGCCAAGATGACAGGGGAGGCCCCCCCTCCCCCCCTGCCTGAGGCCCCCCCCAACAGCGCTGATGCGGCAGGCGGCAGTGCAGCCACACACAGCGACGCCCCCAAGGGCCGCGTGGACATCGACGAGGCTGTGGCGCGGCTGGTGCACGCGCTGGATGTGGAGCAGGAGCTGCCGTCCCCCGTGCAGCTGCTGCAGTGGGAGCGCGTTGCCGCCGCCCCTGAGGGGGAGGACGACGGCACGTGGGAGGGCGCCCACCCGGCACTAGTGGCGGAGCAGCTGCGCCATCATGCCAGTAGGCAGCTGCTGGGCATGGCGTTGGTGTTCGCTAAGAGCTGTGCCGCCCGCGTCAAGTACGCTGCCCGGCGCAAGCGAGCAGCGCTGATGGGCAGCTCAGGCGAGGACGCCCGTGCCGCGTCCGACGCCGCCACCCACATCCTGCTCAAGGCGGGCATGCTGGGGGACAGCGCGGCGCCCCTGAGCCACACTGAGGCCCTGTGGGAGGGTGAGGAGGCCGCTTTTTCCTCGGCGGCGCTGGTGGCGGCGGCGGAAGCGGCCCGGGGCGCGGAGCGGTATGAACGGGCAGTAGCCCCAGCAGACATGCAGGACGACTGCGAGAAGCGCATCAGCAAGCTACGCAGTGCTGCCAATGGGCATCGCCTGCGTCTGCTGCGGTACAGCCAGACACACACGGAGATGAACCGGGCGTGGGGCATTGCCATGCAAAGCATGCCAGGGGGGGGGCAGGGGGGGGCATCACCCCCCCTCCTGGATAGCGACGAGCAGCTGGCTGAAGCGGTGGCTTTGGGTGCCATAGTATGATGCATGCTGTCATGGGGCTGCTTGTTCTGTGTTGTGTTGCACGCTCGCTGCTGCGGAGAGGGCTGGTGCCAGGGCCTGCACAACTTGGTTCAAGGCATATGCAGGCCCGTAGCTCATATCGTGCCAGTAGTTCACTGCAATACACAAGCCTTCTTGGGTGACTCTATGGTACCACAGCGCTGGCAAGTACAGTGTCTCTCCTGCCTGCACCTTCACTGTGACGGGGCTTGCACGGGCGAAGGGGGGGTGCTCCACAGCCGCCGAGGTGGAACACGGATCGACCCCCACCCACGGAACAGTTGAGGCAGAACACCCACATGCATGCTGTGGGGTTCCTTCACCTGTGCTGAGTTGTGCTCGCCAGCCCCCCCCCTGCTGTGCGCTGAGGGGGGTGTACTTCCCGTGGGGGGTGGCATGTGTGTTCAGCCAGGGGGTGTCCCCGGGGGGCAGTAGCGTGAATACCTTCACGCCATGCACCACTGCGTACAGATTCTCGTAGGGGTCCTTGTGGGTGCTGCTCACGCTGTGTTGGTCGCCGATCCATACATTGATGGCGTCTGGCTCGGCGCCAAAAATGCTGCTGGCCCAGGGCAGGCTGGGGGGTACATCCGGCGCCAAAAAGGGGAACTGCTCGCGCAGGGAGTCGTTCTGGGCGGAGATATACGCCACGTCGCCCCGCCACTGCCCCCGCGGGGTGCGTGCTTGGGCCGCCAGCTGCTGCAGGGCGACCCCCAGGGGAAGGGAGGCAACGTGAGGCTCCAGGAAGCAGCTGGTGGGGGGGGTGTCAGGGGCGTCATGGGGGGGCTCCAAGCTGTGCCGCCCATCCCCCAGGCACCATGTGGGCACAATGGCGTCTGCCAGACCATTGGGCGTCATGTTCACGTCCACTTCTGCCTCGCCGTGCTGCGAAGCCATGTCCTCCGGGCTCCAAGCCAGGGCTGGGCTGCCCGCCATCAAGCCCGAGATGACTGCAGGGCGATTGCGGGCGACATGCTCCCGCATGAAATACATGACATCCTCAAATGAATCCAGCATCACGTGTGGCACCTGCTTCACAGCACTGAAGCTTTCCACAAAGTCCAGTAGCTCCTCCCCTGCAGCCTTCACAGCTGCGGAATTCGGTCCCTCGGCAGCCATGGCAACGCTGGGCCCAGAGAGTTGCACACATTTGCACCCAATTAAATATACTATTTCTACTGTGTAGTTTGTTGGAAGCGCCGTCGCAGCTGGGTTTGTCAGCAGCTTTGGCACCCCCCTGCACGAGGAAGTGTCGCCGAGAAGTTGCGGCAAAGCAATTTGCAGGTTTCGACGGGCGAGCAAAAGTCAAGCCTGTTTCAACAAGAAATTATACGACCCACTGCTGTAGGAACTGCTGGGTACGTGAACGCTCTCTCAGCGTTGCAAACCAGTGTGTCGCTGGCCACCTGCAATCAAAAGCGCAACTAGCGCCGCCACGTGGGCAAGAATCCAATCATGGCTTCAGCACATCCCACACAATCACAACATGGTGTAAGTCGTTTTTGGTCGCCAAATTGTGTGCGAAGAGACGTTCGTCAAGGGCTTGGACACATTCGTGCAAGTCGCCGCATCACTCATTCAACTTCCGCTGCACAGGGTGAGATGGACTCTACCGTCTCAGAGCTGGCGCAGCTGCTGCAGAACCCAGATGCAGCAGGAATTGGCAACGATCCTGCCACCCGCGAGATTTTCGAGAACTTGACTCGAAATCTGGCCAGCATGTACCAGGGCTCTGGGCCTGGTGGTGCCGCCGGCGCCGGCTACCGCCAATCCCCCAGTAAGGCCCCCCCAGCGCCGCCCGGCCAGCACGGCGCCGCAGTACCCCCCGCCCCTGGGGCGCCCCAGGGTGACGGCATGTCCCCCGAAGGCGACTACTCCGAGGACGAGGGCAGCTACAGCGACGGGTACTCCGACGGCGAGGGCACCGAGGAGTACTACCCCAGTGTCCGGGAGATGATGGGTAACCGCCCCCTGCCGGTGGACCTGTGGCGCGCCGCCCACGAGAGCAGCGAGGCCCCCCGGGAGGAGCGCAAGCTCACCACGGGGGAGTGGGAGGACCTGGTGGACCGCCTGAACGAAAGCAGCAAGGCCAAGCAGGCGTACCTGCTGCAGGCTCAGCACAGGCAAATCGCAGATGAACTGTCTGGACTCACCTTCACCCCCCACATCACCAAGCGCTCCCGGGAGCTGGCTGCGCACAACAAGGCCCTGCCTGAGCGCATGGCTGCGCTCTTGCGCCGCAAAAAGGCAAAAATCGACAAAGTCAAGCACGAGCGTGCTCGCGCTGAGCTGAGCGAGGCGACCTTCCAGCCCAAGCTGAACACACAAAAGAAGCACAGCTCCCGGCGGCGTGTGGGGCACTTGATGAAGTACGAGATTGAGAGGCGCATCCGGCAGACGCAGCGGAAGCAGATCCTGCAGGAAGTGGAGGACCGGGAGCTCACCTTCAGCCCCCAGATCAACCCCAACTCCATGCGCATCGTGCAGCGCGTCACCAAGGAGCGCATCTCCAAGGCGGAGGAGGCTCGGCAGCTGCTGGCCAAGGGGGACGAAGCGGCAGCTGCCGAGGCCGCAGCCGCCTCCCTGGGCAAAACCACTGCCCGGGCCATCCAGCGGGAGCAAGCTGCCGTGGCAGCATCCACCCTGGCACAGGTGGAGCGCCAGGTGAAGCGGGGCAAGCTGCGGCGCATCCCCCTGGGCCCAGTGGGCCTCACCATGCTCCCTGGGCACGAAGAGGAACGCTTCCACCCAAAGGTGAACGAGCGCTCTCGGCAAGTGGCTGTGCGCAACGCACAGTACGGACGCAATGTGTACGACCGCCTGTACGGGCACGCCACGGAGCTGGTGAAGAAGAAGCGAGGGGCTGCGGGCAAGCACGGCCGCAGCGCGCGCAGTGTCGGCGACGGCACTGACTTTGGCGTCACATACGACGAGGACGGTCTGGAGGAAACCGGATCAAGTGAGCGCAAGGTCACTTCAGACGGAATTTCGCTGCATAACACTGCAGACTACGTGAATGTGGTGCCGTATGCGGAGAAGTTTGACTTCCTGGTGCGCAAGGTGGTGGAGATTGCAGACGAAATGTCCATGGGGGCATCCATGCAGTAAGCCGGAAGGGCCTTGCTCTCGCCGGTACGGCTGTGCATGGTATGTGCAATATTGATGTGTATTTTTTAGCGCACTGAAAATGAAAGCGCTCTCTGCAATCAAGTAGCCGCTAGCTTCCTTCACAAGGCGAGACTGGAAGTGCACTGCACTTGCTGATCGAGCAAATTGCCATTCCCAAGCACCGAGGTGTTGAATTCAACAAGCAAGCGAAGAAAAAATGCCTCATTATTGGGCCAGTACTTCAGCGTTCACATTACTGATGCTGACGGCGGCGTTGGGTGAATCTGCAACCCCATCGATGCTGCAGGAGACCGACATGGAGTTCAAAGGCATTACATTCACCGACGACAAGTACTGCAACATCAGTTTCGCAACGACTGCAGCAAACACAAGCTTGACCCAATTGGCAGCTACTGGTGCAAACTGGGTGTCTGTCATTGTAACGCAGTATCAGGAGACGGCCAACAGCACCGATGTTTTTGCTGTGCAATCTCCTATTTTCGGCAGCTACTACACATACATCACAGCCACAGACGACTCTCTGCGTATTGCTGTACAGAGGGCACATGCACTGGGCCTATCTGTCATGTTGAAACCGCAGGTGGATCTGCTGAATGACTCTGCGCACTGGCGTGGGAATATCGGGGACGGCTTCACGCCTGCCCAGTGGGACGCCTGGTTCAAGAGCTACGGCGACATGCTGCTGCGCTATGCCACCCTGGCCCAGCAAGAGCGCGTGGAGATGCTTGCTGTGAGCACCGAACTCATTGCCGCGTGCCTGCAGCCACCCAAGGCTCGCTGGCTGGCGCTGCTGCGCGCTGTCCGCGGCGTGTACGCGGGGCAGCTCACCAACGCGGCCAACTGGGGGGGGGAGGAGACGGGCCTCACGTGGTGGGACGCCGTGGACATCATAGGCGTGGATGCGTACTACCCCCTGGATGTGCCTGCCAGCGCCACCGTGCCGCAGCTTATCGATGCATGGCAGCCCGTGGTGCTGAAGCTGGCCAACCTGAGCAGCTTCTGGCAGCGCCCGGTGCTGTTCACGGAGATCGGGTACTGCTCCACGGACTGCAAACGCAGCCCGGTGCCTGCCACACCCAGCGACCTTGCGTTCCAAGCCCGTCGCTACGAGGCTGTGATGACGGCCTTCCGCTCTCAGCAGTGGCACCGCGGGTTCTTTTGGTGGGCTTGGTCCACAGACCCGGGCTCAGGCGGGGAGCACGACAGGTGCATCACACCGGCATACAAGCCTGCTGAGCAGGTGCTGCGCACATTTTATGGTGGCAGTAGTGCTCCGCTGCCGTCCCAGCCTCCAGTTCCTCCCACTTGTCCGTGCACCGTTTGAACGTGCTTCTTTTGTGCACTGCCTGAGGCTGATAGGTTGACCGCATCTGTCAGATTCTATGAGCAGATGGGCTTGCTGACGAAATCAAAAAGCCCGTCGTTGCAAAATTGCATAATTTTTGTTTGTTATGCTGAACTGGTTAGATTCGTGGGCTCCAGCTACTTGTCTGTTAGCTGGTCACATGTGTGTCTAAAGAGCAGACGATTGCACACCAACATTGCTCCTGGATGGGGCATCGAGCATGGACCTGCAGCGCAATGCGCCAATCCAAAGTGGCGGGAATGCACAACTTTCTGCCGACTAAGCATTTACATTCGCGAAAAATCCAAAGAAACAACGTGAGTGAGGACACAGCGGATGCCACAAATGCTATTTCGTCCTCAGAATATGCACCGACAATATGTTCGTAGAATACTACGGCAACAAACCAACCAACGTATGCGCAGATAACTGGCTGCAACGGTGTTAGTTCTTCAATTCAACGAGAGGATCGCGCTTGGTTGCAATTAGGCAGCAATTCAGACAAACGTACAGGAGGTGTCGCCTATCCGGCTGTGACGCATTTTACACAAGCAGTGCCATGCAGATGGCAAGTGGGCCACCAAGCTGTGCATACTTTGTCAGCAACTCTGGTAAAGAAGAGCAGGGTGCTGTTCGCTGGAGCCTTGTGCCTGCTGGTGGCGAAAGGTCTGAGCCTCTGTACTTGGCAAAACCCAAAAACCGAGGCAAAACCTCGGGCTGGTACTGGGATGCCCAACAAATGCATGCTCGCCTGGGCACGGCAGACAATGCCACTAATCGGTATGCTGTGTATTTCGTGCGCAGTGCAGATGGCACTTGCCTTTGTGTATCAAAAGACACGGCTCTGGACAAGTGCCACCCAGCCCTGCTGCATCACGACGGCACTTTCACACGCTTTGCTCAAAGCGGAGTGCAGAGTGCTGCATTGCGCATCAGTGTGGCCGCTAGTGGGAAAATCGCCTTCACCCTGCATGCCAGTGACGGCATCGCCAAGAAAAGCGCTTCTTCCCTGGGCAAGGGCGCCGACTCACGCCTGCACGCTGAGCTGCAGCGCTTGACGGCGCTAGGGGTGCCGGGGGGACTGCCCCCACTCCAAGACGGCATGTTGCTATGCCTGGTGCGCATTGGATCCCTGCCCCTCACTGACGTGGCGGCGTGTGCGGGGGACGGACAGGCCTCCCTCATGTGGCGGCTGGGCTTGACCATCCCCCACCCCCCAAAAAACACACCCCCAACGCCTGCTGCAGACCCCACCAGCGAAATCATCCAAGCAGTATCCCCCTGCTTTGCCGTGAAAACAGATGAGTCCCGCGACACCGTGTGCTGCACAGTGCTGCCTCAGCTGACCCCCCCCCCCGGCAGCCACCCCAGCACCCGTGTGGTGCTGCACCCCTACTCCGGGGAAAGCAGCAAGGGCAGCAAAAAGGAAGCCGCAGTTGGGCAACCCTTTGTGGAGCTGCTGCACCCTGGCAAGGCGTCTGACCCCAAGAAGAAGGGGCCCGTATTTGTGCTGGGAACAGGGGAGGTGGGGCTGCTGCCCCCCCCCCAAGCAGTGCCACGGGGGGCGCAGATTGGCGCTGTGCACGATATCACAACAGGGGGCGCTCTGGTGTTCAGCATTCGGGGCCTTATTCAGGGTGCATACACCCCCGGCATGCCTGACAGCTGGCAAGCCCAGGAGTGTGCTGCTGCCCTGTGGCTGTGGCCGTGGAGCGAGGCCGCAGGCAACATCGCAGAGGCATCAGAGGGATGGAGGGGAGCACCTGCAGCTATCACGAGCAGCGGTGATCCCCCTGTAGCCTCCGCTTGGGTGGGCGCCGGCGTGAAAGCCACGTCTGGCCCTGGCCCGTCAGCAGCTCCGCACATGGCGCCAGCCAGTGGCACCGCCGCCGCCACAACCAGCAGCAACCTCGCACAGTCGTCATCTACACAAGGGCGCTCTGCATATTCTTCTATGCCTGCGTTTTCATTACCGGACTACGCCGCGGGAGGCTCCGCCGCAGTGTCAGGCACCGTGCCCATCCCTGCTAACTCCCCCCTGGCTTTTCAAGGGGGGCTCAATTCCGGCATGGGGCCCATGGTCATGGGCTCCATGGAATATCATTCGGGCATGGGGCCCATGGGTGCGCCTATGAGCTTCGGGCACATGCCCAGCACAGACTTCCATGGGCGCTTTCCTTCCTTTGCGAGCCTGCGGAGGCACTCCTCAGGCAGCGCGCCGGACCACAACGCCAGCTCAGCGGTGGCTTTGCCTCCCACATGGCAGCCCGCAGTGCGGGGGTCTATATCGGGGGGCAACCTGCCGCGTGGTATGCGCACGGCCCCCCCCCTTGTCGGCGGCGGCCTGCCCACGGGAGCTTTCAAGCGGCAGCGGTCAGCGAACACCGACAGTGCTGAGGTGTTGTCTGTGGCAGAGACACTGCAGAGCCTGCATGCGAGCGGCGGCGGCAGCAGCGTTGGGGAGGGCAGCATGGGGGCCAGGCAAAGCAGCGGGCAGTCCCTGTCGGGGCCCAGGATGACCACCACTGCCGCTGCTTTAAGCGGCATAGGGGTAGACCTGACGGCTGGAAATGGTTCTGAGGTGGGCCCTGGTGCACACAAAGCTGCTCGAGCATGAGCTGGTGGCGTCGCCTCCCGGCGCGCTGCACAACTTCGGCAAGTGCCTCCAAACAGACGCTGTGAGCGCGCGCAGTAGTATGTTCGTCCAGCAGACTCTCCTTCAATATCGTCGTTATTTGCTGAGAGGTCCTGTGTGCGCACGGTGGTGGGAAGCGGCACTGACATGTGACGTGCGCTTTGCCCGGCCACCCAGCAATTGCTGCCTGTGAGCCGGGGGTCAATTGGACATGCGAAGGATTTCTTTTGCTGCCAGCATGATGAGGCAGAAATAAATCAATTGTTTGAAACATTTGTGGATGTCCCATGGTGCCATGGCTTGTATGGCTCCTCCGACTTCGAATACGACACTCAGGACATTTCTTTTCTCCACGTGGCCATGTTTCGAGGTGGCAGGCGTGGAGCAGGTGGAGGCCGCGGCAGAAACATCGACCCCTTTGTTGTGATGATGTTTGTGCAGCTCATGTCTCAAATTAACCAGTTGCCTGTCAAACCTCCCATCACTTTGGCCCTGATGGTGCGCCGCGTTGCTGAGTCAAGCAAACCTTGCTGTACAAATAGCGCTGTACTTTACAGGCATTCCAAACATTGCTGCACTTCATGCCCGCCCAGATCCCATTTTTCTCCAGTAACTTGGTACGCTCTTGTTTGAATCCACAAGCAATTCTACGGAATGGAGAGTATAAGCGCCTGCTCGCTTCGAGCTTTCTGCATGGCGACGATTACCACTTGTATTACAACATGGCGTCCCTACTGTGGAAAGGCGCCAGCATCGAGCCAATTATTGGACCAGTGGCTTTTGTCATGATGCTTGTGTACCTGCTGGCTGTGGGGCAACTGCTGTACATTGCAGCTGGCATTCTGCTGTTGGCTGCAGGGTACGATGGCGTTTTCTTTAGCTGCGCTGTTGGCTTCTCGGGTGTGCTCTTCGGCCTGAAGGCCATCTTGAATGCCTTCAGCCCTGCCACTACGCTCATTTGGGGCTGCTCCGTGCCCACCAAGTACGCCGCTTGGGCGGAGCTGGTGGTGATTCAGCTCATCACCCCCCACGCATCCATGACTGGGCACGCGTGTGGCATCCTGGCAGGCCTGTCGTACATTTATGTGGAACCTATGCTGCGGAGGGCGCTGCTGGCCAGCGGTGTGCAGGGCGCAGCTCTGGGTGGGACGGTGCAAGAGGCGGCTGCAGCCAACCCACAGGGAGCTGCCGGCATGGGGCATGCTGGGGGGGGTATGGGCATGGGCATGGGCATGGGGGGCTTCCATCCTGTTTTTGGTGGGGGGATGGGCCACCTGCGCCGAGGCTTGTACGGAGGGGGTATGGGTCGAAGAGGGGGGGGCATGGGTGGGATCATGGGGCCCCTTGCTGGTCTGTTCGGAATGGGGGGGGGCTGGGGAGGCGGGCAACCTGGCCCAGAGTTTGCTGAGCGCCACCACGCAGGGGGGGGACACGACGCACCCCACCCCCAGGCACAGCCCCGACCACAGCCCTGGCGTGGAGAGTACGCAGGCCAAGCTCAGGCAGAGCAGGGGGAGGCGGACAGGCAGCATACGCCCCCTGCACCGGGCACTCCACGCACCGATTCCTACGCCTCTCGGCGCGCAGCCGCACAACGGGAGGGGGCGGAGGCCCTGCTGCGCAGAAGGGGGGCAGGGGGGGTGTTTGCAGCCCCCTCTGCAGGGCCAGCTGTGGGGGGCACGGACCCCCCTCTGAGTGACGCCGAGTTGGCCCGCCAACTACAAGCAGAGGAGGATGCCCAGTGGGGCTGATGGAGCGGCAGGTTGGTGTGCCGGGCGAAGCAGCATGCTGCAGTACATTAGCTACTTTGAGAATGAGGAGCCCATGAATGTGGGCCCGGATGCCTTCTTGCCGGCACCCGGTCGCTTGTACGCGCGCTTGCCGCAGTCGCAGGGCATGTACTTGTGCTTCCACATGTGTACAAGCCGCTTTTGCATGGACACCGTCAACAGGACGAGGAAGTAGAACACAAGGATGGGCCAGAACACAGGCAGGTCAAGAGCGCTGCTGAGGGTTGCCAAGAATGCAAACCCAACTGCTCGCACTGAGTTGAACCAGAATTTGAATTCGGGCACTTGACGTTGGAACGGTCTGTATTCGCTGGCTTCGCGCTGGCTGCTTGGTAGGATTGGCCCGTCCGTTTCAGGGTCAATCTGCAAATAATATGGATACTAAGAATAGCATGGCGGCTATTCCTCGCGTTGTCGATGGTACAAGGGCAGCCCTGCCAGCAATCACACCAGTCCAAGCAATCTCGTGAGCACCGATGCTGACGGGTCGACCAACTCACGGGAGGGGAAATGAAGCCGATGAACTGGTTCATAACAAAAATCATGAGTGCATAGGCGACGATGAAGAAGCCTTGGAGGAAGTATACACGAAGGAAAAACAGTCCCAACAGTCCCACGAATGTTGCCCACCTAGCGGCCACGTGAGGCACGCTGGAGTCAAGCCAATGACGAACACGGCGCTGAAGGGCGGCCCTGAACAGCTCAAATTGGCTCGGTGGTGTGTCTTGTGCACCTGTTTGCATCATTTTGCTTGGAACTGTAGCGCAATGTGCACGGCTACAGTTACTGCGCGCCTGCTGCGGAACTTGGTGAATGACCGCCGTCTCGGTGTCACGAACGATTGCTGCTTGCTGCTTGCACACGAGAAATTTGTGAATTGCTTCGGCTCAGTATGAATGGCTGCTACACTTTACTTTGCTGCGAAAAGTGTCACTCTCTGCACTGCAGCCACAGCACAGCATTACCCCTTGGGCACCCCAGCTCACAAGTGAGAGTTTGCAGTGAGCAGCATCAGCCGCTGCCCACCCCAAGCACTGCATCCCCGGCATGAGGCCATGCAGTGTGCACTGACCACATGGGATCTCCATCCGTGGCTGGGCGCAGTGTTGGCCACTTGCCCAAACAGCTCCCCCACGCAGCGGGAAAATGGGGGGGCTGTCTCCCAGCGCAGCTTGCCCAATTGCGCATCAGTCTCCATGAGATTCTTTTTCCGGGGCTTTGACGCGTAGCCCCGCCCCCTGGCGGGGGCGCTTGGGGGGGGGCGGGGACTCACCGCCAGCGGTTGATGCAGGCTGCTGCACCCCGCTGCCAGATGCAGCCCCCCCCTGCTCACTGGACACAGAAAGAGGTGCGCTTGCAGAATGAAAAGCGTATGCCCCTGCGGTGCTGGTGCTAGCAGCTGCGGTGGAGGGCGCCCCGCTGCTTGCACCGGGGGGGTCGAGGGGGGGGGCGGCAAGCGGTTGCTTGCTTGGCGACAAGTCCACAGGGGGGGCAGGCGTCACGCAGGAAGTGGATGCAGCGAACACAGCCGCGAATTCCTGCCATTCAGTGGTCAGTGGCACGGGTGTGCCCCCGTCGTTGTTGATCTCCATCACGAAATCCGCGTACGGCGCGAGCAGCTGCACACTGCGAGGAACACTGTACAGAGCGTCATCGAGAACAGCCTTGGGAACCACACGCCCAGTGCTCTCGCTGCGTTGCCCTGCCCGCTGGTACACGGTTTCTGGGCGGGCTGTGACGTGCAGGATGGCGATGCGGTAGTTCTTGTGGTGGCGGCGAATGCGGCGGAAGAGAGAGCGGTACCACTGGTGGTCCCTCAAGCTGCCGTCCACCAGCAGGTTAAAGGACCTGTCGAACGCTGCCGCCTCTGCTATTTCCGCAATGTACCCGCTTTCTTTATGCACAAGGGAGGAGGCACAATCTGGCTCCGATTTGATGAAGGCCTTCATTTCAGGCAGCTCACACTTGATGGCGTCAGGGTCCACAGACACAAAAGTGGACAGGGGGAAATACCCGTGCTTGTCCAGCCACCTGAGGGTGTAGGATTTGCCAGCGCCCATGGCACCAGCAGTGTACACCACCCAAGGCTCCTCCACCCGCAAGCCGCTTGACAAAATTCCGCGGATGACTTCGTCTTGCATCTCTTGCCGCTCCTGGGTGTAGTTTTGGTGGTATGTGAAGTCTGCATTGGAGCGATACTTCGAAAATGGCCCGTAGAAGCATGAGGTACACAGGCTTTTGTGTGCCTGGCTGGTGGGCTTGGAGCCTGCCGCCGCACATGAGGCACCGCCACTTGCAGCAGCAGCACGTGAAGAAGTTGAAGATGCCATCAGCCGAGCACTGATACGATGCAGCATCTATATTCTGCGAACACCCTCAGTGAAGCGAGCTGCGTGTGCGTGCCTTTGCTGTGCACTGATCTCGAAGAGCAGTGAATTCTCTGCGGAATCTCCCTTCCAGAATTGCAGAAGCTTGCTTGCGCATTGATAGAACACAGCACTTACAGCAAGGCCCAGTGCAAGTTTGGTGCTTGAAATGGTCAGAGAAAGGGACACAGGCTGCCTGTGTGCCTTGCTGGGCCAAACTGCCGGCTGCAACAGACCTACAAAACCGAAGAGCAACCGTGTGAACCCACCCCAAGTTCAGCACTCGCAAGGCGGGCAAGGAATGAAGTTCAGATATTACTCATGGTGTTGAACCTTTTTTCAGCTTTGCAGGCTGCTAGCTGAAGAACAGTTCCTGAGATGGTTTGCGGTGCCCAAGCAACCCCCCGGACCGGAGCTTCGCCTGTGGTCGTCGGCTTTAGCGACCTTCGTCGGCACCAGCTTGGCAGGCTGCTGCAACAAGCACCAGCACACACTGCTACCACTATGGTTCTCAAAACACCAACGGCATAGTGTTTGCACATGCAGGTTGAGTGTGACATGCACGGCGCTTCAAGCAAGCACGCGTCCACCCGCGTCAACCTGTGCAGCCAGCTGCTCAGCAGCCTGCGCTTGCGCATCAAGCGTGCTCGCATCGTGGTACTTCGAAGCAGACCAGGTCTGCGTTCGTGCAGCTGTTCCTCCGCGCGGTAGCCCCTTTGCTGCTGCGCGCTCAGGGGTCACACTGCAAGCATCCAGCAACTTGGCCAAGTCGTTCTCCTTGGTGACTTCCCCCCCGCGCCTGATGCCCGTGTCGAATTCCGCCCACGTATACCGCATGAGGAGAACATGATGTGATGTTTGCTTCATCAGGGGCTGCGGGCAGATGCCCCAAACAGCTTGCGGGTCAAGAGCCAGGTTTGCCATGTGGTTGAACAGCACCACTGCAGTGCCAGCTTTGGCTGGTATTTTCACAGCGTTTCTGCGCCCGCAGGCACTACCCACGCCTAGCTTCATGCGGCCGAACCTGGTGCTACCTGAGCGACTGCGCTTGAATTTTGGGTAGGCTGCTGGATCCAGTTCTATCGAAGGGTTTGCCCCAGGATTGGCGCTGAGCTTTCCATCATCGCATTGCAGGGCTACCTTGGCTGCGTCCGTTGCCGCTTGCGCCAGCGGATGTCGTGCAGAGGGAAGCGATGCCAAAGGAAACATAATCTCTCCCCCATCATCCACACTGTCAAGAAATAGTATCACCGTCGCCACCCGGGCCACGTCCACTCTGCACACGAGTCAGGGGCGTGTGGCACTTGTAAAACTCGTGCACCTTTTTATACACTCACGAAGAATCCAGGGAGAATTTTCGTTCGCACCCCAAGCAGGTGAGATTCAAAACAAGGAGTTGCTCACGGCTGCTTTCTGGCATATGTAACAACGTGTCCATGTCACGAGCAATTTGCCGTGCGAGGGGATGCAAAGCTTGGGGCCATGGCAAGACTGACACAGCGGCGACTCTGCACAATTTTAGCTTAAACTGCGACAGTTTATGCCAACTATACTTACATTGATTCAGCATCAATTTCATGAAGTCCATTGTGCAAGCTAGCCTTGGCGGTGTCGCCTTGTATTCGGCTCAAATTCTTGAGGGTTTCAAGCTGTGCCGCGTTTGAAATCCAATCTCGGTAAACATAGAGTCGGTGCGGTGCTCCTGGAATATATTGCGGTGAAACGTGAACTTGTTTCACTGGCTTAGTTGCCTGTCTTAAGTTGTGGCATTGAATTTGCTCGTGCAGCTGGGCCTCAATTGCCAAGGTGGACAAGTAAGCATCCACGGCGGGCTCTGGCAGCTCTCCCGAGGCGTGAATGGATTGAAGCCCCATTGTTGGATATGATAGGTCATCTAGAATACGCTGGCTACCTCCTGGTGGCTCAATGGGCTTCGTAGCCAGACAGTTCAACGCTAGCGCAAAACAAGCCAACGGCTTGACAAACGTACCAAACTTCATGACGACTTGCTTTGGCACAACAAATACTTCCCACTGAATGCACTTGATTTTCAAGATGTACGTGTAAAATGCTGGTATGCCATGCTGATACTGGCCACCTCTTCGTGCTGTGCATTTGCACCCCCCTGCCCTTCAACAGGTCGGTCAAGCACCTGGGCGAGGGCCAAGTCCCAACTGCAGCCCACCTTGCTCCATACGCACATACGAGAAGCAAGGCTATCATCTGAGTCACAGCCCAATGAATTCATCACACAAAATGCTCAAGGTTCATCTCCAGCAGACTGGCAGGGAAGGTCAGCTCGAAGTTGCTGAGCACAATGGGGTGCACCACGCCCAGGTGCCCAATGACCACCTCGGTCTCCTCGCGGCCGACACCACTTCCCTCCGCTGTGGCAAGCACCACCTCCGCTGCCCGCCCCGACAGGAACATGGCGTCCGCCGCCTCCCGCACCCGGTACACCGTGCCGGTCCACTGGGTGTTGGACACACCTCCGCTGGCGCCGGCAGCTCCGCCTGCAGCGCTTTCCTTCCCAGCGAAAGCAGCAGCGGCTACAGCAGGGTGCAGGGGCACAGACAACAGTGTCATCACGCGGTCCACCAGGCCGTGCATGACCTCGAAGCCCGCGGTGGGCCCTGTGTACACACCCGCCAAGTTCCGCTGATTCACGGCGCCCACATCCGAGCTCTCGTCCAGCCGCATGATGTCGCTGATCTCGAACAGCTTGATGCCCCCCCCCACAGGCACGTCCTTGTTGGAGGCCAGGCTCTTCAGCAGGCCTGACCCCAGCTGGGTGCGCCCGATTTCGAACTCCTTGGTTTTGGGGTTACCCAGCACCACGCTTTGCTCATCGTCCTCGTGCCGCAGCATCGCGTAGTTCTCAGCACGGCTAACCAGCGCCATGGTGAGGCACTCCGTGTACCCTGCACTAGCCATCTCCACCCGCAGCAGATCGGTGAGCTTGTTCACTGGCTGCTGCGAGGCGGTGCTGGGGGTGGGGGGGATGGTCTTCACGATATTGTTGTACCCGTAGGCGATGCCCACATCCTCCGCGATGTCCACGGCATGCAGGATATCGGAGCGGGTGGGGGGCACCTGCACCTCCACGGTGGCCCCCCCATTCACCAACTTCGCCTCCAGCTGCATGCGGGGCAGCATGCTGGCGATGGCGTCACCGCTCAGCTGGGCGCCAATGATACCATTGATGTCGGCCACCTCTGCAGATGCAGTGCGGCTGCTGAGGTCGGGGGTCACTTGCCCGCCCTTGGCGTCTGGGGCATCCGCCTCGCTCTCGTACACCACATGCACAGGCTCAACGTGGAACGGCTCAGCGCAGTGTTCCGAGAACATGCCCACGAGGTTGTTCAGCACGACATGCGCCTTGGTGAGGTCAGTGGCGGTCATCTCGATGAAGATGTCCTTGGTGTCCATGGTGATCTTGGAGTGCTCCCCGTTGATGATGGGGGGAAGGGACAGCACTGTCCCCTTGGCGTCAGTGATCACGGGGTACACGGGGCTGCTGTCGATGATGGACACGTATGGCTTGATGTGCTTCACAGACAGATCGGTGCGGTAGAACTCCATCAGCTCGTCAGCGCGGAAGGCCTTGGACTGGGTGAGGGGCACGAAGGAAATGTCGGCGGGGGGGAGGGCGTTATACGTGAAGGGGGGGGTCAAAGTGGACAGGTCGTGGGTGCCAATTGCCACCAAGGTGCGCTTGCGGCAGATATTCTGGTGCAGCTTGTCCTGCAGGTCGATCAGGCTCTTGTAGCTGGCAGCGGTCAGGTTCACTCCACGCAGGACGGCTGCCACAGCGTATGGGCGAATGACCTGAGACATGGGAACTATCAAAGCATGCACATGGCAAATATTTCGTCCAACTTACGGAGGTTGACTGTTTGACAGTCATGACAATAGGCTCAGCTGGCTCGGTGACTTTGTACACCTGTGAGAAATAATTTGCAAGTCCGTCCCGAAAGCAGATTCCGCAATTCTTCACGTACTGGTGTCTTCTCCAGGCCGAGGAACACACGCAGCCCACGGGCCAGACCCTCGATACACAATAAATCATATCGGTTGGCTGGGATATCAATGCGGTAGATCACTCGAGAGCTGTCACCAGCTGGCTCTGCAGCGGATTCACCAGTGGCAGTCAGCTTGGCAGCAAGCTCGGCCTCAGTGGTGACATCGTCCAGTTCAATGCCAAAGTCGAAACACAGGTCACCAAACTCCTCTTCAGAGTACTGCTTCTCCAGGCGCTCCTCCAGCTCGTCCTTGAAGACACCAATAGTGGGCATGGCGACAAAGAGTGATGGTCAGGTGCGATGTGCACAGCCGACTGCAAAAAGCAAGACCAGTTGGTGGTAATGCAGATTAAACATGCAACTGAATCTGCTGTCAGTCGTGTGGGGTTTGCATGTCAGTGCTGCAGCTGTGGGCTTGCAGCATCGCAGTGCCCGGAACGTGTGCCCGTATACAGTTTGCTTCAAGGGGGGGTCAGCAAAAGTGAACCTTTCGAACATGCGGTTATGCTGACGGTGTTTTGAACAATTTAAACAACTGGTTTTGCTCACCTGTCCTGTTTGCCTGTTTGAAGCTGCTCCTTCGATCGCACTCAGTCAAAGACCGCTCTCCAATTCCGCAATTGCTCAAGTGTTTTGACCCCAATCACCACACCACACTACCGTCAAGCATGAATGCCATCATGCATAGAATGCCATCTATGTGGGCCACTGCCACTGCGCCAAGCGCTCTGCGCATGCTTGCACCAGTCGTCAGCACCCTGCTTCCTGGACAGTGCCGTCACATCTCTGTGTCTGCGTCCAGTAGCGCTGCTGAAACTACCGAGGCCAGCGAACAGGCACCACAGCATACTCCAGCATATACTATTGAGGATGTGGATGAGACTGGGTCCGCCGTTGAGGACGGTGTGCGCGTGTCTTGGTACACACGCAAGCGGGTTTTGGGCGAGCCCAAGAAGCTGATTCATTTGCTGCGCCAGGTCAGTGCTGATGACTGCATCGGCCCGTGTCGCAGATAAGTCACCATACTGTTTCTGCAGATCCGCGGCCTCAGTGTGCCGGAGGCCATTGCTCAGATGGAGTTCAGCGAGAAAAGCCGTGGCCCCGTTGTGTCCAGCGCAATCAAACAGGCAGCAAAGCGTGCCGACTTCTACCACGACCTGACGCCCAATGAGCTCATGATTGATCAAGCCATTGTCGGTAAGGATGGCCAAGGCATGAAAAAACTCCGTTACCATTCGCGCGGGCGCTTTGGAATCAATGTGAAGCGCTGGAGCCGAATCACCGTCACAGTGCGGGAAATGACTCTGGAGGAGCGTGATGCCCTCACAAAGTTCAAACCTGGCACGCAGCCACCCCGCATGCACAACGCAGAGGCCCGTGCATACTAGATGTAGCAAATTGTCAGCAATGCATTCGTTGCTTGAGTCCCTAGCACTACCATGCTTTGAAGCAGCACTCCCCAAATGTCACGCTGCCACACTCAAATCATCTGCACAACATGCCGCAGAGTTTCTTCGTCGTCCTTCTTCACGAAACGCCCCTTGACGCGCATGCGCTGGTCGGCAAAGTCCTTACGCACGTTGTACTTGACCTTGCGCCGCCAGACCCGCTGCCCGCGCTTGGCTTGGTAGCGCTCTAAGCGCTTTTGGCGGGCTGCGGGTGGGTATGCGCCCACCTGTCCCGGCTGCCGGGGGGCGCTCTCATCGAACTGCAGAGGAATGTCGTCAGGCAAATCTGCAGGGGGGGTGGATGCCTTAGAGCTGCTACCATTCGGTCGCCCCGGGGGGCGCCCCCTTGGCTTGCCTGAGCCCCCCTCCCCGCTCCCTGCACTGGCAGTCAGGGCGCTTGTGTGCAGGGGTGTGGGTACAATCGGTGCCACTCCGCTGTGCAGGGGGGGCGTTGCAGTGGCACCCGTAGGGGGCTTCGCTTCCCGGTGAAGCCCCCCCCCCTGCACAGCAGCCACAAAGGCGCTGCCCGAGGCACCGCCCGAAGCGCCGCCACCAGACTGCATGGGGGAGCTGTAGCCGCTGACAGCATACTGTGCATGTTGGGCGCTGGATCTAGCAGGCAGCGTTTGGAATGTGCTTCCGTGGCTCTGTGCGTGGACGGCGCTCCCAGCCGCGGGGAGCTGCTGGAAACTAAAATTGTCAAAGGCGGGTTGGCTTGCTGCAAATTGAGCAGGCGCCCTGTATTCCGCGTGTGGCGCTCCGTGGCCTGGCACAGGCATGTGGCGGAAGGGTGAGCCAGAGGGGGGATAGCCAGGTGCACGCCCCCCCCCCACTCCAGCCTGCATGGACTGGCCAGTGTATGCCGGGGGGGGGTGCTGCAGCCCCCCCCCCTGACATTGCTGCACAGGTGACTGTGGCTGTTGGCGCATTTGCCCCCCCCCCATGGGAGCAAAGCCAGCTGGAGGGGGGGGGTTGCCCCGAGTGGGGGTGGGGGTGCTACGCGGCGCCAGCCCTGCACCC
>Ga0307982_1001036_pt1 | contig 22220 bp, 10 predicted proteins | sample OrgLakmetagen989_FD_201847 | JGI IMG/M metagenome (GOLD analysis project Ga0307982, IMG submission 201847) | Saline water microbial communities from Organic Lake, Antarctica - #989 | ecosystem: Environmental > Aquatic > Non-marine Saline and Alkaline > Saline | place: Antarctica: Organic Lake...
GTGGCCCTTTGGCCAGAAGCGGTGAAATACCTGCAAGTGCAGGCGTGCTGACACATCCAGCAGGCATGATCGCACGCAGCGGAGCGGAGAGCTCTCCGCTCAACCGCAGTCGAAGGTAAGCCACACCCCAAATGTCTGCATCACTGCTTCTATGAGCTGAAGATTCGTCGGCTGCTGCAAGGAACTCCTGCTTGGCTTGCAGGCCTCGGGCTGAGATGCCAGCCGCCAGCGACTGAGCTTGCTTCAGCCAAGCCCTCCGCCACAACGACCCAGCAGTCGCCTCAGTGTCCTGTGGATTGCGCAGAGTGCCAACTGGCCATTCTGCTGCTGGTGTGTGGTCGGCCCAGTGGGCCCACTGTGGCCCTGTGGCAGTCTGTGCCCGAGTGCCTCCAGGGGATGCCGCAGGGGCGGCAGCTGCACGGCGGCGCCGACGGGAGAACTGCTGCTGCTGCTGCTGCTGTGGCGATGATGTGTTGGTGCTTTCACCGTTTGATGCTGCTTGGCTGTCAGTGTGTGGCATCGGGCTGTCCGGTGCTTGAGGGCCGCTGGAGCTGTACGGCTGAATGTGCATCCAAGAATCAGCCATTCGCCCGTACGGTCCTATGAATGGGTGCCGACCGAGCTTCCGTGCATGGTGCAGAGATATCGACTCGGCGCCGCGGCAAAGCAGGTCGGCATCGTCTGGGGCTGCCTTGGCAACCTCCTCCCACCGCACCTGCTTGTGTGTGCGGTGTGGCTTGAACATGCTCTCGCGTGCCTGTTTCTGCAGAAGGACCTCTTGCAGCTCCCGTGCATTGGCGGCTTCTTCAGCTTCTAGCTCTGCGCGCAATTGCAAGCAGCCGGACCACAGAGCTGTTTCTTCCTCGCTGTCGTCATCCTCGGCGTAATCCAAGTTGAGCTCCTCCACTTGTTTGACTGCTCGCCTAAGTGCACGGTCGAGAGCCAAAGCATGCTGGTACACAATACTACCAGACTGATTGTACTTCTTGGCGTTACTGATAAGCCGGCGAACATCTCGGCAGATGTCTTCAAGGGTGTACTTGTTTGTAGCAACGCTGTGTGAAGTGTACGACCGACTCGAATCTGCTGGTATCCCGCTTGTCGACGCTTTGTGCGAGTGCTGCTGATCTGCATGTTCGATGATGACCGGCACACCTTTCAGAGCCTCGCTTATCTCATGAAAGCTAATCGGCCTGCTGATGATTTGATAGTAGTCAGGGTAGACTCTGCAATGTTTCAAAAGGGTCACTCAAATGGAAGCCGAGACCACACTTTCAGCCTGCTTACAATGCATCCGGTAAATAACGAAAAAAGTTTAAAAAATCTCCAACATCGCTGCCTTCTGCAGCGCTTGAGCTAATGCTGTTGAAAACATGAGCTGCAGCCCGAGACATTTTTTTGCTGCAAAGGAAACGCCAGTGAAACTGCAGCAAAAGGGTGACTGACGCCCGCGCTGTAGGATGCTGACGAGGTAGAATGCGACACAAAAGCACCTAATCAAGACGAACATCTGAGCATGTAAGTTATCAGTGCCTTGAGCAGTCGGAGGCGACTGGTTTATCTCAACACGCCAAGAGCTCAACATATGAATGCCCTCAACCACCGAAAGAAGCCACCTGATGAGTTCAGCGTCAAGTTTGGCGGGGCATATGCACGCACCTTGAGCAACTGCTGTGCTGCTGACTCTACTGTGGTGATTCCCTCAGTGGCATAATAGTCGCGGCCAATGCCCACACCTCGCAGCTGCAGCAGGCCTTTTTGTAACCTGGTCCTAGGATGTAATGGATGCAAAGAGCGACGCAGGCGTTGTTCCGAATACTCTTTCCATGCTATGCTATTTGTAAATGAATTGGCTCGCATGTTGAAGAATACAGGCCCAAGTGCGTGGGAAGACAGCTCTGGTCTTGCTGGTTGGCTGGCTTCAAGAGACAAGCCCCCCAGCCCAGCTCGAATTTCCCTCAGCCTGGCTTCCTGCACAATATGCGCAGCGCAGACGACCAATAGAACCAATTACTGGGCAGTTTGCACCAGATCAATTGTATTTCTCTTTAGGTCTGAGCATTTGAGCCAACATGTCGCATGTATTCAACTGCATCTTCCCTGTGCCTGCTCCGGCAGAGAATGGGCAAGCTCCGCCGATGAAGCTCGACCAGGCTATTTCACAGCACTCATTTCACGGCGACCCTGTCTGGGAGTTCATTGAAGAAGTATGGGGGGAGGTGCCTACCTTCATTCCAGTCGCAGAACTGCTCATCTTTCTCAAGCCTCTGCTCACGAACGAGTGAGTCGCATGCAACTATGCTACGTTGCCAATGTTGACTGACTGATCTCCCTGCAGGCTCACCCTACAGGACCTATATTCCATCATGTTATCAGCGGCTAGCGCAGCAGATAAGTACTTGCGCTTGTGCTTGCTGTATCGGTGCTTGATACATTCGCAAACTGCTCGTCGCGCGCGACCAGGCAATTTCTTCTTTTGCACGGCAGTATATACCCCAGAACCCTTTGGAGCCAGCACCCACACCACAAGAGGTTGCACAAAAGATCATTGAGTCCCTACAGGCTAGGGTGCATTCAATTCGTGAGCAAATAGGCCACGATGCGGGCCCAGCAAGCGCTATGGCAGCACGGCGGGAAGTTGGTGCTGCCCTTGCAAGCGTGGCCTTACCAACCGTAGTTTCCACCGAGCAAGTGCCTGGAATCATCGACCGCTGTGCTGTTCGGAGACATGGTGGGCGCGAGTCTGGCTTGGCGCACGTGCTGCACGACCTTCATGCGGTGGCCATACCGCTGTTTCTGGACTTTTCGTCTGCTGCTCGCCTGCAATCCAGCACTCGGCGAAAGGCCTTGGAAATATCATGGACAGACAGAGTCTCCCAGTCACATGCTGCAAACGCTTCAGGCAGTGACAGTGAAGACACTTCCGAGCATGTCTTTGACGATGGTAGCGTGGACCTATCAGCTTTCATGCAGAATCTCAAACAGGAAGCCATGCGGGCTGATGCAGCGCTACCGTTCACGCGCTCTGGTTTTGGGCGCACAGTTCGCAGCAAGCACCAGGCTGTACCTGTTTCCGACGCCGTGGAGGCGGTGTTCGCTGCGGAGCGGGAGGCCGCCCGTCTGGCGCAGGAGGAGGCGGATGCCCTGCTGTATGGGGGCAGGGGCAGGGGCAGGGCACTCACAGTGAAGGCGCCACGCAGCCGAGGCGAGCAGTCAAAAGCGCAGGGTGCCACTGCATCGTCACCCCCTTGTACATCTTCATTCACACATGCACAGGACACGGGGGTGGTTGCGGCGCCGGCAGGTTCTCAGGAGCTTGATCTGGACAGTGAGGAGGACGAAGCAGCCGAAGACGACAGGGGCCTCCCGGGGCTGTACCAGCGCATGTTCAGTCGTGCTGTGCTTGGAGTAACCATGGACCGCGCAGCCCACTTGCAAGAGGCCTTTCAGAGCTTTGCAGACGTCCCCTCGCCTCTGGGGGGCTATGTCATGTCCTGGGGGGGGCTGCGAGATTTTTTCACCAGCACCACTGTCCTTCCTGGAGTGATTTCTGAGCCCTATCTGGTTATGCTGCATGGTCAAAGCTGTGTTCCTCCCCGTGTTCCGTATGTGGGCCACTCCGAAGCCGCCAGGGTGGAAGCCGCAGCGAAAGCCAAAGCAGCTGAATCCGCCAAGTCGCCTGTTGGGGGCTTCGGGCGGGGGTTTGTGCCCACGGTGGGCGGGCGAGCGACCACGCTGCGAGGAGTTGGTGCAGGGGGGGCGCAGGTCCGCGGCGGCAGCCCAGGCTCTCCTGGGTCGCAGGCGGCGGCTAATCGCACACCCACTCCACTGGAGATGGCGGCCAAGTGCGACCCACACGACTTCCCGCCGCTATCTTTCCCACAGTTCCAGGAGCTGCTGGTGCGGCTTGCAGATGGCTTGCACGTTGAGGTGCTGCACGCCCATCTCAGCCGGAAGCAGATCCTGCTGTACCAAAAGCTGCGTCGCATGCACTCAGTGTACACGCCATCCTTCATCACCAAGGCGCTTGCTGCCAGCGACAGTGCTGCCGCTGCAGAGCGAGAGGATGCTCGAAAGCGCGCAGTGCAGGCCACCTACGCCAGGGCTGCCTTTGGGGGTGCAGGGGGCGGGAAGGCCGCCGATGCACCAGAGCAGGCCGAAGACCTTCAGCTGCGAGTGGAGACAAGCGGCCTGCCCACCAAGTCGTCACTATCCGACAAAATGAACTTGCTGCTGGACTTCTTGGGCTTCGTTGGATATGACGTGCCCATGGATGCCTTTGAGGCGGCTGGGGTGGCCTCTGCGGATGCTATGGCCCTCGCGGCGCAGAAGCTGCAGCCCTCCAAGCAAGAGAAAGCTGCGCAAGCCGCCAATCGTAGCATGTCTGGCGATTTAGGGGAAGCACCTGCGGCCAGCATGGGGGCTGCTTCCGAAGACGTTCCCCGTGACATCGTGCGAGCTGACCTGACCTCAGCCGGCAATGGACGGGGTCGCCCCACATCTGCCAAAAGTGCTCCCATGGCTGGCGAGGCCACCACGTCAGTCATGAGCGACACTGCGACAGCCTTACGGCTGGTTGCTCTTGCGGCGGACTTTGCTGTGAAGGAGGCGACAGCGCCGCGGGTGGGCAGCGGGGCACGGGCAGCCCCACAAAACGTGTTCCAATCATTGGGAATCTCGCCTGGGCCTGCCCCCCTCAAAGTCGTCGAGCCCCCCCCGAAGCGCAAGGTTGGCAAGAAGGGAGCTGCTGCTCGCAAGCCAGCTGCCAAGCCCGTTGTGGGCGATGAAGATGAAGATGACCGTCTGGAGAACATGGCTTGGGAACCCGAGCAAGAGACCTTGCGCTCCGAGTACCGACAAGATCGACAGGAGCTGCTTAATCAGTACCGGGAGGAAGAAATTGAGGTAGCCTTTGGCAAGCACAAGCCAAAGAAGGCGCCCAAAGCAAAAAAACGAGGCGAAGTCTCCACGAAGAAGAAAGTCGTCAAGTTGAAGAAGCTCAAGTTCGTGGAACAAGGCCCCTTGCGAGATAAGTACGGGGCACTGATGCCTCGGCGCGCAAACGAGCTGCCTACAGCTGCAATCCTGCATTTCCTGGCGACCGCTTCTGGACTGCCAGGCAGCACTGCCGGCCACGACGCCGCTGACGCCAATGCCAAGGCTGCAACTAAGGCACGTCGCGACCGCGCCCGTATTTTCGCTCGTGAAATGGGGCAGTACAAGAAAGAGCGCAAGGCGTACGATTCGGAGATGGAAGTTGTGAACGAGGAGAATGAGAAGACGAAGAAACGCTTCAAATTCAAGCCGGACAGCATGCCAACACTGCTGACCGGTCCCCCTCGCCCAAGCACCCCCCAGCGCCCCACCACCCCCCCCCCGCCTGAGCACCAGCTGCCTGAATTCTACTCTATGCTCAAGGCTGCCACTCGCACGGAAGCTGCCCTGGAGGGTGATGGTGCTGTTTCGGGCCTGCTGTCCAGTCTGCAGGGTGGGGCTGCACCTCCCAGTGGCTCCGACAAATGGCACCCCAAGGCTGCCAGTCTTAGCACAGTGCTTGGCGAACAGAAGTCGGCGCTCGCTGCTTTGCACTCGAATTCCGTTGGCAAGCGGAAAATGGCCAAACAAAAGCGCGAGATCGCCGCGCTGAAGGACCTGATCAAGGAGATCAAGGGAGGTACTAAAGAAGCCCCGGTGGGGCCCACTGGCAAGCCTGTGGCCTTGCCCACCAACCCCAGCGACCTGTTCAAACCCAAAGCAGATTCTGCGCCGGGAGCCTCTGGTGCGGCGCCGGCACCTGCTGCTAAGAAGGTGCCCGACACGCCCGCAGCACCCCGCACTGCGCCCAATGTGGTGGCCTCCATGACAGCCCTCAGTGCATCCACTGGTGCTGCCCGGTACAGGCCTTCTTTCGATGCACGGCATGTGCACTTACAGCAGGGGGGTGCAGGGCAAGACAGCAACATGCACCCAGTGCACAAGCGCACCTTTGGCAGCCAAATGCAGGCGCACATCAGCACAGCGACGTGGTCCCCCCAAGGGGCAGCTGGCGCTTTCCACTCCCCTTCGCGCAGTATGGGGGTAGGCACAACCCAACTGCCCATGCTGAGCCCTGTGCAGCGGACTGCTGGGTATGCTAGCAGCGGCTCTCGTCCGTCCAGCAGTGCGGTCACGCACCGCTCACAGGGCGGCTTTGGCATGCAGCCCCACGCGCCAGCAGACTCCCGGGGCGCATACGGGGCCTCAATGTCTCTTGGGGCCTCAAGTGCCGGACGCGGTCTGACTTCAGCCTTTGGTCGCTCAGCCTTTTCCCACAGTGCCTCAGGTGCCCACGCCGCCGCAGAGCGGAAGGAAGCCACGCACAGCGTGCCTGTTGACAGACTTGCTGAGCTGCTGCTTCAACGACTGGCCGAAGAAACCCCTGAAGACGGCAGCACACGAGGTGGTGACCCCGTGCTTGTGGCTACGAAGCAGCTGCAGTCTCGGCTGGCGAGCCTGCGGGCAGAGTTGCTCAGCGGGGGAGAGGAGCTTCTTGAGGGGGGTACGGGGGGGGATGCGGGTATTGTGGGGGGGGTGCTTGCGGGTGCCCTCACCTCCTCTGGTGCCACCAGCAGCAAGCAGTACAGGGGTGCAGGCGAGAACAGCATCGCGTCCCTTGCGGCTCGCTTTCAGGCCCCCTCCCACTCCCTGGCGCCGCGTACACGGGCAGCCTACCACGCCCTTGGGCTGTCCCCCCTGGTGGGCATGGAGGATGGAGACTCGGCACGCGCGAATGGGAATCCTCGTTTCGTGAAGCTGGCGCAGCCATCGGGGGCACTGGATTTGGCGGCTGGCATATCGGGAGCCCTCGCCTCCACTTCAGCGACTGGGGCCCGCTTTGGACAGCAGGCTGGCAACGCACCCACCCCTGCTTACTATAAAATACCCACCAGTGCAATGAGGGAGTTGAATAGTGCGCTGCATTCTGAGCGCATCTCAAGGGCGAGTGTGTTGAGCACCATTGACGCACTGGGTCTGCCACCCGCCGCCAAGCAGGCCGCCCTCATCAAGGTGAACACTGTGAAGAAGACCGGCAAGAAACGCACAGCGAGCAGGCCTGGGGGCGATGCATACAAGAAACTGCTGCCCCGCACGTACCCCGGCGAATCCTTCGAAGTGTCTGGTGGCAGCGGCGCTTTTGCGTCAGAGTCTGCAGCTGGCGCGAGCATCACTGGCCTCGCATCCCTGTCGGCTATTTCACAGCCCGGCAAGCTCATCACACCTGCGGCGAATCTGCTTCGCCGGCAAGAGGCTGCTGCTGCCCTGCAGCGCGGTGCGGGCCCAGCAGTAGTGCCGATCCTATCCACCCCCATGCCGCCGGACTTGGCGCCGCAGCTGCTGAGAGAAATCGAAGCATTCAGCCAAGAAAGCGGGGGGATGCCTCAGCCTCCGCAAATGGCTGTCATTGACTTTTCAGCAGCCGAGCAGTACCATGATTCCGGCCGGTTTGAGGATGCGCTGCAACTGTACCTACGCTGCTTGGGCACGTGGTTGCACTCGGAAGACTTGAGGCTGGCACAAGTGTCGGGTGACACAAGCAGCATTTGGAACAGTGAGCATGCTGTGTCTGCTTTACTACATGGTCGCTTGGGAAGTGTTTGTATGTCCATGAACGATGCCGGCTTGGCGCTGAAGCACTTGTTGGTAAGTTGTGCTCATGTTGAATGGTAGACAAACTCGGAAGCCTAAGATTGCCCCGCACACAAACACACGCTTTTTGCAGATTGCATACGATAACTTACCCAGCTTGTCAGCAGAGCACCCGATTCGCGGAGTTGTACTCGGGCGGCTTGGCGAAGCGCTTGCATACACCGGCAAGCTGAAACTTGCTGCACAGTGCTATGCTGCAGCCGTCATCCAACGAGCAAAGTCCCTGGGAGAAGAGCACCCAACAACGACAACCACAAGGGCCAATCTTGCCTGCGTGTTGCTGCTTGGGGGGCAGGCGGCAGATGGCGTGACGCTGCTGAGTGCCTGTGTTGACCAGCTGCAGGCGGCACTCGGCTCGCACCACCAGCGCTCCACCGTCATGGCTGCAAACTTAGGAAAGGCCAAAAAGCATGCTGCGTTGCTCTCCCAAGACTATGGTGGCCTTGGCCGTCGCCCCTCGGGCCTGGGTCTTCGCTCAACCTCGGAGGTATCACACCTCCTCACTGACGCAAAGTGGAAAGCAGACTTGCGCCCAGCGGCAGTCGACCCCTTCAAGCGAGTGAAGCCAAAAAAGGGCAGACGGTGATGTGTGCAGAAATACATTGATTTTGTCCAAATGCGTGGGCAGCGAGCACATCGCCACATCCCAGCTCGCTGACGTTACCTGTGAGCAAGCACTAGCAGTATGTGCTCAAGTTGGTGGTTGTTGTCGCGTAAATTCACTACAAGGCAGGCTTCCAGAGGATAGATAGCGTCACAGCGGCATCGGGGAATGCTGTGGCACCCTGGCTATCAGCCACCATTTCGCCAATAGATGTGTCCAGTACAATGCTCTTCTCCGCCCTTGAACCATCCACAGCACTGCCCTCCCACATAGCGTGCAGCAGGTCTATTGCGAAAGAGCCTGCTGGCAATACTGTGGAGCCTTCGCTACCCGCTGCCCCAGCATACAGCCTCAGCTCCAGGGGCAGCTTGAGCAGGGTGTCAGCTTCGTTGCCACCTATGTGCACCAGCTGGTGCCATGTGTGGCGCTTGTGCAGTCCGCTGCTGCTCAGTTTGCAGGGCGGTGAAAGGCGGAAGTGGTCGTAAAACAGCTCCATGTGTGCCCCATCAGGCACCACCCGGCTGAGGTCCTCTGCCGGGTCGGAGGCGCTGGTGCTCGTGAGGTCCATTTGCACAGTGAATGTACCAATCACCACGTTGAGTGCAGAGAGGCTCACATTTGAGGCGCTGCCGCCCAGAGAAGTGCTTGCTGCCCCCGCCTTGTCCGCTCGACTGGAGCCGGCCACAGGCAAGCTGGCTGCACTGCGCACATTCTGCCCAGCGGCGGAGAGAGCACTGGGCCCACTCATGGCAAGTGAGTCGTCAGCCAGCGAATTGCCCGAAGCAGACGTGGTCAATTTGGACACAAGAGGGCCCGACAGTGCCGCATCTTGCTCGTCCTGCTTGCCCTCGGCTGGGGCGCTTGGCACTGCTGTCTGTTTGCCCTCGGCTTGGGCGCTTGGCGCTGCTGTCTGCGTGAGTGCGGCGGCGTGGGGCGCTCGGCGCGCCCCAAATACTCCGCCGCTTGTGGGGGGGGCATCGGCAGGGCTGGTACGCTTGGGTCCACGGCCAGACGAAGACTCCTGGTCGTTAGCTGCAAGCTGGAGGGCTGCTCGGCGATCAACGTCCCGTCGGGCCGGAGCTAGGTTGCGCTGCCAGTCAATGTGAATGCCAGCCTTACCCCCCTTGGTGCTCTGATAGGGGTTATTGGGGTACTTGGGATCTGGGTAGCGGCTTTGATACACACTGCTTGCCACACTAAAGCGCTCTTTTGCTGTGACCATCACTGCTCGACTGCCGGCAGTTTGGCCGATGTCCTTGTTGCTCACTCGGCCATTCACACCGGCACTTGGGCGCAAAGCAGATTTGTCCAGCTGGGACTCATCAAAAGGTTGGTCCTGCTCGGCGCCCACAGTGCTGCTCATGAGTACAGTGGAGTTGTGCTTGTTAAAGTTGTACAGGGCCGCTGCACCTGCCGCACTCAAGGGACCACTGGACGCCCGCAACTGTGCCATGGAGCGCACCCCCCCTGTCAAGGCCACAGTCGCGTACTTGTCGGGTGCGCCCCCGGCGTAATCAGCATACATGCGGCGCAGATGGGGCTCGCTGCCCACCGCAGGCTGCGTCCCTGCATGCAGCTCGTCATCCTCGGCAGTGCTCCACGCCCCCATGCCGGAGCTGGGTACAGCCCCGCCGCGCGCCCGCTGCAACTCCTGCTCCCGCAATGAGGCATCCCGGTACAGCCTGCTGAAGACGTCTTTCTTCTTCTTGCTTTTCTTTTTCTTCTTGGTCTTGGGTGCCTTTGCCCTGGCCTCCGCCGCGCCTGATGTGGTACCCTGATCATCAGCCATGTCAAGCGCCTCTGCATGCTCTGCAGTAGCCATGAGCTTGTTCAGGGACATGCCCTCGGCACCAGCAGAGGTCCCCGCTGGCTGCCTGCCAGGCGGGGACGAATCCCATGCAGGGGGGGCGGCATCAGCTGCAGGCAGTAGCCCTGCACTCCGGCGAGCGACGGCCTCGGTGTTGCGCTCGGCTGCTTCTTTTGCATCAGCTGAAGCTCGTGATTCCCTGGCTGAGTACGCTATGGGGGCGTTGTCGGCATCCTTGGCTGCGGGAGAGGTACTGCGCAGCTTGCCGCGGGCAGACTGTGACCGCGACACCGGCTCCAGTGATGTCAGCAGCGGGTCGGCCCCAAACACATACACCTCTCCAGCAGTGGCTTCAAAATGGCCCGATCCAAACGTGCATGCGCTTGGCGGTGCCGGGGCCGGGGGCAGTATGATGGAATACACCAGGGGAGCCACACGATCCTGCCTGCTGGCTTGCCGTTCAATGGCCCCCGCAACGTCATACCGGGCATCGCTGCGAGCCTGCATGCTGGCCTCAGCGGTTGAAGATAGGGACGCACCCATGCCCAGCAACCCTACCTTGCTTGTGGTGAGGCGGGTGCCCCTAGAGGGCAGGCGGGGGACTCGCGGCCTGCTTGGCACTGGCCTGTCCAGCAGTGCAGAGTGCTCGGCATCAACAGCCTCATCGCCAGAATCTCCATCTTGCTTGCTTTCTGTGGTGGTGTCTTTGGACTCTGCTGTATCCTCCCCTTCCTTGCTGTCGTCCTCCTGCGGTGCTGTCTGCAGTAGCTCAGGCTGCGCGGCGACGTCGCCATCTGGAGCTTCGGGCGCCAAGGGCAGCTGTGCCTGCGCCACCACAGCCTCCTGCACTTCCTTGGAGTAGCCTTTCTCGGCCGCCATGGCTCGTATGAGGGCGGGGTCCACGCCCACACGGAATGGGCTGTACAGCAGGGCCCCCTCCCCGTGCCCGCTGCTCAGCAGCTCCCCCATGCGCTTGGAGCGCTTGTACGCCTCCTCGTCTGCAAGAGCCTTCTTCACCTGGATCTCAACAGCCTTGACCTCCAGTGCCGTGCGCACATTGGCTGCCTGGCGGTTACGAGCGGTCTCGGCCATTTTATGGTGATGCAGAGCATGGGTGCGGTCGCGTGGCGACATGCTGCGCAGTCGGCGCTGCAAGTGCCTTGGCACCTTGATCGTGTCACCATTGTCCGATTTAATGGACTTTGGCGCTTTGCGCTTTCCTTTTGGTCGGCGTGGCTTCATTTGGGCATCAGTGGCCACATGTGTGAGCGCTTGCGGCTGGAGCAGATCCCCGCTGGGGACAGAATATACCGGCGAGATGAAGGTGTCAGTAATGTCGCTGTTTGGGTGGTCCTGGCGACTGCGTCCGCGACTTGCTTTGCTGCGCTGACGTGAGGAGCCCCTGGTGTTTGAGATTTGCCCCTTTCGGTAGGGAGAAATGAAACCTTGCTCTGTGCTGGGCATGAGGAGGTGCTGTGATGCGCTGGCGGGGACGGAGGCGTCGCCTGCAGTCTTGATGGGACGGGCGGCCAGCATCTGCTGCCGCTTGGATGCTGTGATCACTGTGCTGGTGACAGCAGCGCCCTGCACGGCCCTGGATGCGGCTAGTCTCTCCCTCGCCCGCCGGGCTCGCAGCTTCAGCACAGACGCCACGCCTGACATGATGGCTTCTTGGGGAGACGCGAACAAGGCGTCCTCCGCGGACTGCTTCTCTGACAGGGACAGCTGGCGGGCATTGGGGCCGCCCACCGAATCTGCCCCAGCCAGACTGGCCCAGGGACCCGATGCATCTGCTGCCACCACCGAAGCATGCATCAGTGCCCCCAGCGCGGTACTCGAGTGCGATGTCTCCCTTGGAGCGGCACTCCGTCGCCCCCTGACTGGCGAGCCCCCTCTGCTGCGGCTGCACTGGGCAGACTTCATGGCTCGACGGCGCAGCACCGGGTCCAGCTGCTGGTGGGCATGCACGTCCAGCCCCGCTTCACCCAGCACATGGCGCGTGTCGTATACATGGAAGTGGTCGAACTGCAGCGTGAGGATGCCCAGGGCTTGCCGCAGGGTGCCCAGTCGCCGCAGGATGATGTCCACTGCCGCTTGTCGGCATGTGGAGCGGGCATTGAACACGGCTGTGTTCTGAGCTTGGGCGTGGCGAACAGCAGAAACTTCCAAGCCGTCGGCACCATACCCTGCAGCAGCGCTGTTGACGCGTCGGCCGCCAGTGTCCGCAAGAAGCACCCTAGGAACAGCTGGCGCTTCATGTAGGTAGGGCCAGTCGCCACCGCTGCCCCCAGCTTCGCCCCCCGGTGCCGCCTCAGCGGCCAGATCGCCCTCATTGTCGTGCAGGGAAGCATCATTGGCTGCATGCCCATCTGTCTGGCCAGTGCCAGACTCCTCGAACTCGCCAGAGCCACCGTACCCGTCGTCCTCGTAGCTGTCGTCGCCATACTCATCACCCCCACCGCTCACATCCAAATCGTGTGCAGGTGCCTCCTTGTCTGCTGCCGCAGGAGCGTGCTGGGGCGTACTGGGTCGCTCCTCGCCCCCCTCGCTGCGTTCCTCGCCTTCAGCTAGCGCGAGGGCCTCTGCCTGTGCCTGCAGGGCTGCCTGTGCAATCATCAGTGCAGTGCCGTCAGCATCGTCAAAGTCACGCACAGCCTTCATTTGAGCTTCTTCAGAATCCATGGCTGCACTTATGTGTGCCATTCCCGCAGCCACCAGTGCCAGCTGCACTGGGGCGCTTTGCACAAAGCAGGCGATGTCAGCCAGGGATGGGCCCAATGTGGGCACCTCGACCTCGCCTCCCCCCTGCTCCAAGCTCAAGGTGCTGAAGCGGGCCCCTGATGATGGCTGGCTGTCCAAGTTGTGGCTGCACGTAGAGCCGGATGGATCTGCGTCTCTTTTCCCTAGCTCCGCGGGGCGGGTGATGCGGATGGAGCCTGCCTTCACCTGCGCTGCCGCGGCTTGCTGCACTGATAAGGGAAGGCGCCGCTGCAGCTGCTGCTGCACCAGCTCCCGCTTGGCGCTCAGCTGCGCCCCGGCACGCTGCAGCAGTTGCAGAGCCTCCTTGCCCCGCTGCTGTGCGGCGGTGGCAGCAATGTCTAGCGGCAGGAACGTCTGTTGCAAGGCTGCCTGCATGTCACTGCCCATACTGGAGCGGCTGTGACTGTGTCGGGGGGGGCTGCCAGGTGGTTGCTCGATTTGGTCGAATAGCGCGCCCTGTAGCTGGTGGGGGGTCTCCACGGGGTACAACCCCCGCAGCACGCTATGTGTGATGTCTGCTCCGCTGTTCTCAATGCAAGCTGTGTTCCAGCGCACACCTTTAAACACTTCAGCTGCGTAGCGTGCATGCGCCAGCATGGGCACAGTCTGCAGCTCCAAGTGCCGCAGCGGCAGCATCCACAGCGTGCCGTACCCCCGCAGCCAGTGCATGCCCAAGTCTGCAGGCGACTCCACATCCAGCACCACGCGACATGAGCCCTCCTGCCACAACACCACGCAGTCCTCTCGGTCCACACTCAGCTCCTTGCAGGCGGCGTGCAGCAGGGTTTTCAGCGGCGCATTCACTGACCGGCATGCCAGACGGTGCACTTTATCAGTGGGCGCCACACCGCCCCCCTGCAGCAGGCAGGCCCGCACACAGGTGAGGTGCAGCACTTCATGCTGCTCATGCAGCCCCATGCAGCTCATCAAGCAGCGGCTGAGATGGGTCTGCACCCCCACCAGCCAATCAAGGGCGACCCGCAGGCGAATAGGAGACACGGGCATATCAGCAGCTGGGGGGGGCGCCTCACCCTCCCCACACTCCCCCCCCTCAATTTGTACTTGACGGGGGGGCTCCTGTGCTATGTTGGAGGCGTGCTCGCGCATCAGCTCCTGGGTGGCGACGGCAGCTGCATGCCCCTCCAGTTGCTCCGCCAGGCGCGCGTACATAGCCCTGGAGGTGGGTGCATCCCCTGCAGCCACCCGCAGCACAGCGCTGCGCATGGGGGGGGTGAAAAAGGTGCTGCCGCACCAGAAATCCAGCAAGCTGCGCACGGAACCCTCATGCACGGGGATGCATGGGGCTGTGCTGCCGTTGCTTGTTACAGCTAGGGCTCGTCTGCGGGCCAGCATCGTGTTGCCCCCCAGACTCACGGCGCGCATAACACTGGTGAATGCCACATCCAGACTGCCTGAGCACACCGCAAGGAGCACAAGCCGGGCCAGACGAGTCAGCAGCAGCAGTGCGTCCGCATCTGGCACTAGTGTTGGGTCCACCTGCTGCGCCAGGAGCACCACGTCAGTGGGGGTAACTGCGCTTTGAATGGAGCCGGGCACGACGAGTGCGAAGTGGCCGTCTACCACTTCAGGGATTGCAGTGGCACGCTCCTGGGAGGGGACCGTGAACCTGGTACTGCCTGCTTCCTTGCGCTGGTGCCGGTTGAACATGTCCGGAATGCTGGCGGCGAGGTCTTTTAGGGGGCCCCTCGGTTCAGGGAGGGGGCCCGGCAGGGACAGCAGGGTCACCTCGTCGCTAGCCTGGGCAAGTATCAGAGCCCTAGCTTCAGGCGCCTTTTTGACGAGGGTGATGCCGTGAGTGGTGCTGCCTTGCTGCGCAGGATGCACAGCTGCCGCTGGCAGCTGTGCAGACTGCATGTCCAGCAAGATGGTCTCGCTGCCGTCCCCCCCCATTCCTGCTGCCAGGGTATGTGCGTTGCGCTCAAGCTCAGCTGCTGCCGCTGGGTTGTGTGGCGCTGCCAGATCTCCCAGAGCAGCTGCAGCCACAGACAGGGCCCGTTGCCGGGCTGCGGCTTGTGCGCTGGTGTGGGCCAAGAAGCCTCCTTGCAGCAGCTGAAGCAGGGACATGCTGCCGGGGCCCGCTGCCAGGGGGGGGGGCTCTTCCAGCTCCATTGCTTGCACGAGGGGGGCCGATGCAGGTAGAGCTGCAGGGGTGCTTGGCTCCAGCTGGGGCGCAGCGGCGGCTGCGGCGGCGGTGACGGTGTCGTCGTCACCTGCCTTGGATTCTTTGCCCTCAGCCTGGCTGCCGTCAGCGGCGGGCGTGGCTGCGGCAGCCACTGGCGCCTCGAAATCATCGGCATCATCACCATAAGAATCATCAAATGACTCTTGGCTATACTCGCTCGCAGCCGCTTCGCCCTGTTCTGCTTCTGTTCCGTCAGGGTCGCCCTGCTTACCACCAGCCGCACGGGGCGCATCGCTGGCACCTGCGCCCACTACGTGAGCCGTGGAATTAACAGGGGCTGGGCCCTGCGGAGTCAATTCGTGCTCAGATATGCTTTCTTGGGTAGATGCGCCTGCTAGTACTGTGCCTGGCTGTGCTGGCAGCACAGCACCCGCGCCTGCTACGGCAGGCAAAAAAACGGGCTGGCAGCTGGAGTCCCCGGCGTACAGCGGTATTGACAATTGGTCGGCCAGGGCAGCACAACTGCGATCGTGTGCAATCCCTTTGATGATATCTAAACTTGTGAGCAATCCATTAGCAGTAGCGGCTCCTTTGTTGTGGGATGATCGATTCTGCAAAAGCTTATGTATGTGTCGCGGCGACCACGACATCGGCATACTGTGCCTCTGGTCTGAGGGACAAGCAAGCCAAGAACGTACCTGAGAAACTTTGGGTGACTTGTGCTGTTGAGTGCACGCAGCTTTGAGGAACTGCTGCAGGATCCCCTCAGTTGCAGCGGCCTGAGCCACTGCAGCAGAAGCAGCAACTGAGGCTGTCGGTGTCCCCTCGGCAAAGTGTACGCAGCCCTGCGTTGACAAGGTCTTCAATCACAGTGCCAGTGTGGTTGATGGTCGTCGTACATACCTCGTAGGCAGCAGCTCGCTGCATGGCATACGCGTTTGCGAAAGAGTGGACATTTCCCGGAGGGAGCACAAGACATCGCGCAGCGTCTTCGAACTTCCTGGCATCGTCTCGGGCATGGAAATCGCATGCTGCTGCTTCAGCTGCATCCTTCAAGGCTGCTTCATGGGTACCTTTGTGCTCAATGGTGCTTCTTGATCGTGCCATTGTCTTGCTTATCGGCCCAGCTGCAGCGCTGGAGGCTGCCCAAGTCGCAACGAAGGCATTGTGACCGTACAAGAGCGGATTGCCCTTTGGCTTTAACGATTCCTGAGAGTCCTCCATGATAGATGTGTGCCATCATATTTGCATTTCTTTTTTCTTTTTGGCTGTTATGCATTTTAGCGTCTCCTTGCAAGCAAGGTCTGCAGCCCATTGACCCCGCACAGGGGGGGGTATGCAGGACGGTGAAACTACCGTAGTGGGCGTTGCCGCCGCACTCAAAGCCTCAAAAGCGGTGAACTGTTCCTTTCGGATGCTGCGGTCGGCAGCAGTTGGGGGCTATGAAGCCGCCACCATGCTATTGGGTTGCCTGCTTACAAGGCAGAGCCAGCTTCGGCCGCTGCACCTCCGGCGACCGGGTCTTCCAGATGGTGCAAGCCAAGTTGCAGAGGGTTTTCTTTGTGCAACTGCGCAGGGTACTGGTTCAGAATTCAATGAGGCCTGACATGCTATGTGTGCCATGGCCAGCAGCGTGCCCCCCTACAACACACTATTGAGAAAATGCTTGCGCGCATGGGCTTAAAGCCTGCCAGTGACGTTGTCAAACCAAGAAAGGCACCAGAGTGGATCAGTTTTCTTTACATTGAGCTCCCAGGCCTGCTGCGAGAAGGCACTGAGTAGCTGAAGTCCGAGACGTTCTGCGATTCTGTCTTAGCAAGTGCTTGCATAGGTCTAGACGTCAATAACGAGAAATAAACATGCCCAAGAATAAGCCCGCAAGCAAACGGGTGGCCATGAAGGTCAAATATGCTGTGCAAAAGAGAGTGAGTTCATATCTTGCCATGCCGCTTTGCTTGAGCCTTCAATTTCCGCATGTGCTCATTCGATACTTTTGCGCTCTCAGGTGCAAGAGCACGATCGTAAGCAGCGTCGCAACGCAAAGAAAAATCCCTCCAAGTACGGTAAAAAGATCACAAAGGACCCAGGGATCCCCAACCTGTACCCATTCAAGGCCCAGCTCTTGGAGAGGGTGAGTAGCGTGTTCGGTGGCTCAAGTCTGATGGCGCTTCACTGTCTTGATTCGCAGTCAAAGCGGGCAATTGACACACTGAAAGCCACAGAGCTGTCTAGACAGCGACGTCTACAAGAAGCGGTACGTCAGACTCTGTTGTTTGTCGCTGCTTCCTGCGTCACATGCGCTGTACACGCAGGCCAAGCGAAGACGCCTCCTGGGCGATGCGGTGGCTGCCACCCCCGAACAGCTGGATGCGCTCTCGCAGATGGCTGCTTCAGCTGCTGCACGCCGCACTGACTTTGAGAGCAGTGCTGCTGCCTCTGCCGCCAGTGGCGGCGCAGACGAAGGCTCCTTCGTGCAAGATGCCAACGCACAGGCCGAGCGCCAGACACGCAAAGCCTTCATGAAGCACTTGCGCACAGTCGTGGAGCGATCAGACGTGATTCTTGAAGTGCTAGATGCCCGCGATCCCATGGGCTGTCGGTCCCTGGACGTGGAGCGCTACATCACCGGCGCCAGCACAAAGAGTCAGAAACGTCTTGTGCTTGTGCTGAACAAGATCGACTTGGTGCCGCCTGTGGTGGCTGCGGGCTGGCTGCAGTACCTACGGCGTTTCTTCCCCGTCATCGCCTTCAAGGCGTCCACACAGAAGCAGGGCAACAACCTGTCAGCTGCCACGGGGGCGGGTGTAGGCAGGGCCACTCGCTCCGGGGAAGTGGTCACTGGGGCTGGCGCAGCTGGCGCCGAGACCTTGTTGCAGCTGGTGAAGAACTACTCTCGCAGCCATGGCCTGAAGACGGCTGTGACGGTAGGCGTGGTGGGCTACCCCAACGTGGGGAAGTCATCCATCATCAACTCCATGCGGCGCAGCCGTGTCGCAAGCGTGTCGCCGCGACCTGGCTGCACCACCAACATGCAGGAGATTGTGCTGGACTCCAAGTTGAAGCTGCTGGACTGCCCCGGCATCATCTTCTCGTCTGACGACAGCATCGGGCCAGACGGCAGCAGCGACGGCGGTGCCTCCCTGCTCCTCCGGAACTGCATCAGCGTGGACGCCATTCCCGACCCCGAGCACGCCGTGCGGGGGATTCTGGAGCGCTGCCACCCCGACAAGATCGCGGCGCTGTACGCCATCCCCCGCTTTGCAAATGTGGAGGAGTTCCTGGTGGCCATCGCCTACAAGCGGCAAATGCTGGGGAAGGGGGGGGCACCCAATGTGCAGACCGCGGCACGGGCAGTGCTGCAGGATTGGAACTCCGGCAAGATCCCCTTCTTCACAATGCCCCCCACAGAGGAGGAGCAGCGCGCTCAGGAGGCAGAGCATGTCGAGTCAGCCATCGTGGATGGGTGGGCAAAGGTACGTTTCATGAGCTGTGTAGAAAGCCACTTGTGTGCCGCTAAGTGTGTTTCGCGTTTCTGCTGTTTGGGGGTGCTAGGGGGGGCCTTTGTGCATACTCTAGTCAGCGCTACAGCCCTTCCATGGCTAGTGGCGCGTTACAAGTTTGCTACATCACGATTGCTTTCCGCAAGCCCCGGCCGAAGGCTTGGTTATCAAGCCTTCAACACGGGTGTCTTGTCCAGCAAGTGGACTCTTACAAGCACCCCCTAGCCTTCCTGGCGGTGACAGAAGTGTGACCACACATGCAGTACAGCCTGCGTGCGGCGCTGTGTGTGCTACTGCCGGCGGCGTCTTGTCGCTGGCCTTGCTCGCTTTCTTAGCATCTTCACGTTTGTTGTGCTGCGCAGGAATTCAACATCGACGAGCTGGCTGGAGAAGTCAAGGTTGAGGGCAAGCCGGATGCCGCCTCCACCAAGGGCTTCGTGGCCATGAGCGCCGGCCACATGCTGTCCATGGGCGATGACTCTGAGGATGAAGATATGGATGGCGACTCTGAGGAGGAGGACGATGACCTCACCAGCGAAGCCGGCAGCAGTGCCGCAGCCGCCCCCAAGTTTGCCGTTGGCACCACACAGAGGAAGGGCGCTTTGACGGGCAAAGACTCCTCCACCACCGCTTTGAGTGCATTGGCTGCCGGCTTCGGCGCCAAGGCCTCCAACGGCTCTCAAGGCGACGACGGTGTGGCGGCGCAGATGGGCCTGGGGTCGGGTCGCAGCGGCCGCAGCAAGAGCTCCTTCCTGGATGCTGAAGAAGTAGCTGCCGGGAACTTGCAGGTGCAGCAGGCCCGTCGCTCTGGCAGCAAAGCGGACAAGCGCAAATCCCGCAAGGAGGGCCGCCGGGCAGAGCGGGGTGAGGCGTCTGATGCAGCCAGCACAAGCACCGGGCAAGGCAGCGCAGCAGCGGATGACACGTATGACTTCAAGTCTTTCTTCTAGGAATACAATGATTGTACAACCCTCACGAGGCAGCTCTGTAGCAATTCGTTCGCTCCGAGCTGTACAAAGGCCGTGTTGTGTAAGGGGGTGCGAGACACTACAGCAACATATCTGCAGTGCAGCGCCTTTTTGGCCTATGAATGGTGTCATTATATTCACTACCCATCTTTGTGGCGAGAGGCAACATCGTTACATAAGCACTTGCTCGAGTCGTTTGGCACAGCGGAGTTCGCCTTCACATCGTTAGGACTAGCTTACAGTTCGCTGGCTATATATCACTTCGTCAATCTGTGCTGACGGCCCAGAGGACTGAATTTCAACATGTTAAATAACTCATCAAACGACGAAGGTTAGTCCTCTTGTGTTCCCAAAGGAGCTGCTGTGTGGCTTGAGACTTGGAAGCCAACACGCCGTACTTTCAGGTATACCAGAGGCAGCCGCCGCTGCTGCAGCTCCAACCTTTAAGGACTTGACTTTGGACGATCGCCTAGATGATGTGGAACGCATCGTTCAGTATGCCACATCACCGATTGCCCTGCAGCGCCTGGTGCATGTTAGGCTGTTGGCAGACACTGCAGGCAAAGCAGGGTGAGGCGACTTCACAAGCAACGCACTCAAATTGCAAGCTTGAAAGCCCCAATTGCAGGTTCGCCCGGACAAAAAGTGACCTCTTCCCACTCTTGGAGACCTTTACGCAAGATGGCGAATTCGTGCTAAGGCAATACTTCGCTGCCCAGCTGCGGGGTTTGGCTGAGGTACGAGATACGCTTTCTGCAGAGTGATGTTTTGCATACACTGTCATGTTTGGTGCAGGTTTGCCACAAGGAAGGCAGTGAAGATGCTTACCAAAGCATGCTCGACGCAGTTTTGCCTCAATTGGCCGTTTTGGTGGCCGACACTCAGCCTGAAGTTCGAATTGCTGCTGGCGAAACCCTCGTGGATGTAGCACGCTGGGTGAAGCCTGCAGACTTGGGCACCAGAGTGCTGACGATTGTCCTGCGCCTTGCCCACGATGATGAGCAAGAAGATCTGCGTATGACGGCTGCAGTTCTGCTGAACGAGCTTGCACAGGTCCTAGGAGCCGAGTTGTGCCACCAGTTTGTGACTCCTGAAATCATTTGCTTGGCAGAAGACCCCGTGTTTCGCGTGCGCAAGGCTGCCGCGCTGAACATGGATGCAGTGTGTATGACTGCCGGTCAGGAGAAAGCAGGCAATCGGTTGCTTCCTGTCTTTCTGAGGCTGGCACAGGATGAGATCTGGGGCGTGCGCAAGGCATGTGCCGAGAGCCTCATGGCTGTTTCGCGCAGCCTGCACCCGTCAGTGAGGGCAAGCGAGCTCATCCCCCAATTTGAGCGCTTTGTGGCCGATGACTCAAAGTGGGTGCGGGAGACAGCTTGCCAGCACCTGGGCCCATTCATTTCAACGCTGCAGGCAGCCAAGGTGACCCCATCGCTGCTCGCGCACTTCTGCGCGATGGCCGGCACAAACAAGGGCAGCGACAGCCACCACTCTGCACACTCCGCCTCCCCGCTGTCGGAAGTGGCATACTGTGCCTTCTCTTTCCCAGCGGTGGCGCAGACCCTGGGGCCCTCCAGGTGGCCTGAGCTGTCAGAGCTGTTCAACAAGCTGGCACGAGACACAGTGAGGCAGGTCAGGAAGCCCATTGCCCACTGCTTGCATGAGCTTGCGCATGTGCTGGGCCCAGATATGGCTGACAAGGAGCTCGTGCCTGTGTTTGAGCTGTACCTACAGGACGTTGACGAGGTGAAGGAGGGCGTCTTGCGGAATTTGTCCCGTTTCCTGGCTGCCCTATCTCCAGGCATGCGCGAGAGCTTCTTGCCAGTGTTGGATGACGTGGAGATCAGCAGCAGCAGCTTGAACTGGCGCTTCCGCTTCATTATGGCCCAGCAGCTGAACGAGCTGTCAGTGCTGTTCTCCCCAGCAGCGACCTTCTCTGTGGTGCGTCGCTTGGCGCTACGGCTGCTGGGGGACCCAATCCACGAAGTGCGCTTGGAAGCTAGTCGGCGCCTTGCGCCGCTGCTGATGCGCTGCAACGAGGCTGATCCGCTGTGGATGCAGGATTTCGTGGCTGAGCTGCTGGCTATGACAAAAAGCGCCAGCTACAAACCAAGATTGACCATGGCCCATGCAGTCGTGCATTTATCGCAGACTTGGGACCGGGACATGTTTGTGGAACACATGCTTGCACCTGCGGAGCAACTGGCGTTGGACCCAGTGCGCAACGTCCGTCTGGTTCTCGCCAGATGGCTCGCGGACTGCGCTGTTGGGGGCCACCCGGCCCAGTCTGCCTCTCCCAGTGCAGGTCCCAGCACTGCTGCAGCTGCCAGCTCGGGTGGGCGCTCGGTGCTCATGTCTAGCTCGCAGAGCCAAGCCGACCGCTCCTCTGCCGTGGCTGGAGCCCAGGAGCACGAGCCGGAGCTCCCTGGCCCCCTTTCAAACCGGACTTTCTTGTTGACAGCTCAAGATACTTCTTGGATTGCGCAAAATGAGCGCATCGTACAGCTTATCGAACAGCTGCAGAATGACGTGGACGATGAGGTCAAGGCTGTGGCGGGTGGTGTCGCTGACGCAAGCATGCCAACTGCGAGTGCCTCGGGGGAAGACAAACACGAGCCCGATGGTGATGATGCTGTTCTTGGCGAGAATTAATTCATGCAGGTATTATCAAAGTTTGCTGAACGTCGTTGGCTCTCTGTAGGTTTGAGGGGCGTGCTTCGGAGAATTGTGACTCAGCTTGGTCAGTGCCCTC
>Ga0307982_1001037_pt1 | contig 22209 bp, 9 predicted proteins | sample OrgLakmetagen989_FD_201847 | JGI IMG/M metagenome (GOLD analysis project Ga0307982, IMG submission 201847) | Saline water microbial communities from Organic Lake, Antarctica - #989 | ecosystem: Environmental > Aquatic > Non-marine Saline and Alkaline > Saline | place: Antarctica: Organic Lake...
CTACAGGGCAGGGGGCTGCTTCTGCGTCATCTTGGGGAATAGCTGCTAGCACAATTGGCTGGAATGATCCAGAATGCTTCTTGGCATTTTTCTCGTTCCTGATTACAATCTTGGCTTCCACTTGTCCCTCTCTGGTTTGGATTGTGACGTCTGACCATCTTAGCATTTTGTCAGGCCGAGACTTTGACCAGCTTGTTTGGTACACGTTACACGCTCTTCCCGCCATGTAGTACTGTATCACGAGTGCAGACTTGACCAACGTAGGTATTTCTTCGTCATTGTTCACCTTCTTCACCAGGTTCATCGTGGCAGGGTCTCGCTGGACCGGCGCTTTCGTTGGCACCTTCTTCGCTACTTTAGCGAGAAGCCTCTTGGTGGATTTGTCAATAACAAATGTGAGCTCGAGTGGTTGTTTTCGTGCAACCGCTATTGCTGTGGGCAGAGCATGTACGTATTGCTGGATAGTCGAGCCTCCTGCGGTACCTTTCTGAAGTAAGTACCCCACGAACGCTTGAAGCTGCATCGGACTTGGGTTGCCAACTTGGTTTCCACGGAGTCCAGCGGCTTTTGCAAATGTGATCCATTGTTTGAGAATAGTTGTGTACTTGCTTGGGTCAAGAGGCACTGCGAATGACTCTGCGTGCTTACGCAGATCCAGTACGCTGCTGGTAGCTGACTTGCGGGAGGCTGTACGGCTTCCCACAACCGACTTAGACCGTCCGCGTGTTGGTTGTCGTGTGGCAGTTGGTACGTCCTTGGTTGTCCGGCTCGATTGCGCCTGTCCAGGCTGTTGTTTTTCAAAACCACGCGGGGGACTGGTTTTCAAGGTTTCGAAGATCATCCTCCAGCGATTTTCGTCCGCTAGGGGCATGGCATGCTCGGTGAAGACTGACATTGCTTTGAACACGTAGCCATCTAGTGCTCGTTTGATGTCACGCAGGTCTTCGTCCGTGTGCGCTTCCCATAGACTTGAACCTACCTTGGTCGCCGCAGCGATAAGGTCCAAGTCATTGGTGGGGCACTTTGCCAGGGCCGTCAGGATGCAGTCTTTCGCGGACAGAGGCGGGTTGCCGCCTGCCGCCGCGGCTGCCGCTCCTTCTGCTGCGTCAGCCATCAGATTCGTGTCGTGTGGTTAGGATCAAAACTTTCGCACTCTCCCCTCTGGAGTGTGCTGAGCTGGACTCTTGTTCCGTTCTTCACAAATCTACTCAGGCTGTGCCTCCTTCCAGGCGCCCCGCCCCCTTCTCGTACTTGTCCGGTGTAGGGGCCTCAATCTCTAAACCCATGGGCCTCTTCTGCAAGGTATCACTACTACTACTAAAAATGCATTTCAGGCCTTGCTCGCATGCACGCATGCAGCTCAAAGGCTTCTTCAATAACCGCAAACTTCACTCTCAACATCACCCCAAACTTCCAACAAGATCCCACAATGACCCCAGGAGGGACGGCGCACGCAGGTCCTGCAACGACACTGCGCACCCTCCGCCATCCCCCCCTTCCCCCGCATTGACTCCAGGACCTTGCTGACCATGCTCCAGGCGGCCCCCTTCACTGGCCGCTAGCCCCTATTGGGATTGTTTATTCTCCTGATCGCCGGATGACCCACCCCCCCCCTCCCTCCGGGGGGCGGCGCTCACCCCGCTGATGCTCCTCACCGGGACTCTCAATGTCCCACGACTCATTTTGAAGGCCCCTCAAAGCATCCCTGCCAACCAGGTCCCCTAGCCCCACAAACACAGCAGCCTCATGTACCAGCTGTCGGACTCCGCTCCTCGGCTGCCGGGTGGCAGCTGGTCAGGGGGGTCACCCGGGGGCGGCAGATCACCCTTGGACTACTCACTGGATGCTGCATCCGACAACTCACTTTCATCGGTGTCAGACGGGGCATCAGAGCTCGAGGAGTCCCCATCCACCCCCCGGGCTCCTGCAGGGCCGCCACCGCAATATCTGCCTGTAGCTGGTGCACAGTCCAGAGAGCCTCAATCATCTGGTGCATGCCTCAGATCCATGCAGCCCAGCTCACTGCACAGGCTCGCTTGGAGTAAACATGCTTCAAGTACACCGGCATCGCCCCCTTTCCAACCCTGCCCACCAGTACACGGACAGACACCGGGCCAAGCTGCGCGAACCAGGCACACAGAGCATCCGACTCCATAGTGCAAGCAATCAGGCGCGACCAGGGCACGGCCAAGCTTCAGCGACGGGATCAACTCCAGCAAGGAATTGAAGGCCTCCTCCACGACGGGGTGTTCCCATGCAGCCATACAGCTGAGCGCATGCTCCACGGTAAACTTTGGGCCTGCAGTGCAGCAGGAACAGCTTTCACCAAGAAGGGCCTTGTGCTTGTTCTGTGGTGCATGTCAGGAACCATCAACGCTTAGACCCAAATCCTCTGGTTGCCATAATATCTGCCCAGCTGTCGGACTTCATCTTGAGGCATACATCAGCCCACAGAGTGTCCAGTGCACCATCTACTGCTGCATTGTGCACGGCTCAGTAGGCTCGCGGGGCGGCCACTGTGTGAATTCACAGGGAAATGTGTGCCCAATCTCGAAGACCACACACGGCTTCGCCACCGCCAACATACATGCACACTTGCAAACCATACACGACTGAAGACTAGAAGTGACTGTTGGCAAAATAGTATAAAAATCTTGCAACCTCGTTGAGGGCCCAAGGGCAGCAAATGGTGCCGGGTGGCCTCGGCATCAGCGATTGGTGCTATCAGTCACTGGTGAGCACATGAACTCACCATGTTGACAACAAAAAGATGTCCATGCTGAGGCGTTCTTCACCTTGTCGCAGGTGAAGAGCAGAGTGTTTGCGCATCTCCAGGCCTCGATTTCGTCATCAACGGCGGCACTGCAGCGCCTTGGTCAACACCTTCTCGCGCATCCAGACAAGCAAAGAGCTTCTGCCATAACACAATGTATGTTTGTTTGTGGCTTCAACACAATTTGAGCCAATGTCAGTCTGACTTAGCAGTCATGGGTGCTGAGAGAACTCGAAAGAAATGTCGCGGAAGACAACGCGCCCAGTTCTGAACTGGACAGCCTGCCCAAGCAGATGTGGTGACACGGTATAAATAGCATGATTGTCATTTTCGAAGTTTGAACTCCATGTGCTGCTTGCATCCAGCTGTTTTGCACAAGGGCAAGCAAAAAATGATTATAGTGTGAGTCTTTACCCTGCAACTCGTTTGAGTGTGCCTACTCCCTGCAAACTTCTTGCGGTGGAGACCTTCATCAAGCAAGGTGTATAGCTTTTCTATTTTGTTTGGTGATGGTATTGGAACTGAACAAATGCGGTGCATTTGGCACCCCCATTTGCTCGGCCACCCCTATCATTGCTGTCACATGCACGGTGACATGGCAATCGAGCAATGCAAAGCGACGAGGAAAGCACGGTTCTGCTTCTGTTGATGTGTTTCACAGGTCTCGTGCTGCACTTGGGTCGAAAGTGCGTATTTCCGTCTCCGAACTTCCTGTTGCTTGCCTGATTGTAACAGCTTGTGGAAATGTCTTCTCAACGAAGAAGGAGCAGGTCGCCTCCAGGGCATCGCAGCAGTCGAAGCCGCAATTCAGATGGGCAGCATTCTCGATCAGATTCTCGCAGGCGGCATCACTCGTCTTCGAGTAGCCGCTCCCGCCACCCATCGGTATGTCCAAGTGCTTGCTGATGAAACTCTCTTCACAAGCTCACACGCAACTTGCTTGTTCAGGAGCACCCAACTCACCGACGAAGCCGTGGGCACGACACGAGTGACAGAGATAAACATACTCCGCCCCCTTCAGTCAGTGCAGAGGATATTTTCGGAACTTACTCAAATGAGGTCAATCCGTTCGGAGATCCCAACTTGCGTGATGTGTTTATTTGGCACAAAAAGTACGAAAAAGAGCTTGCTGAGGGAAAGCGGCCCCACATTCCCACCCAGCGAGAAATTGAGTCTGAGCGGGCATCCCGTGTTCTGCTCATTGCGTCGGTGAAGCGCCGGCAGCAGGCGCGGGACGTGGAGCGCCGTGAGCGCATGCGACTTCGGGCGGAGGAGGACCGCATCAAGGAAGCTGACGGATACAGCGGCAACCTCGACAAGGAGGCTGCATTTCATCTGGCACAGACTGCTCAACGCACCGAGATCCGCATCCGGGATGCGCGGGAGAAGCTGGTGGATGTGCTGGCCAAGAACCTGGTGGTGTGGGCTCGAGCACGGGAGGACGAGAAGGCGCAGGCCATGGGACAGACACGGAGCAGCCTGGCCAACCCACTGAGTAAGGGTGTGGAGGGGCGGAATCACATGCTGGATGTGGTGACGGAGGCGCCCCATGTCCTCCTGGCGGCGCAGTGCCCAGGCATGGCACTGCAGCAGCTGCAGGACCTCATGCAGCAGATTCAACAGTACTCTGCCAGCGAGCAGCTAGCAAGCGGGGGAACCGATGGGCAGGGTGTGTTCCTGTCCTACTGGCAATGTGTTGGCGTGTTGGTGGATGATTACGTGCGCCGGGCCCAGGCCCGCGCCTCAGGGGATGCACAGCACACTGGACCGGGCGGCGTGCCGGCAGCTTTTGCTTCTGACATTGACAAAATTTTGGGCAATAAAAATCTGATGGAGTTGCTGACTCTGGAAGCAGAAGTGAAGCAGCGTGCAGTGACGCACTTTGGGGGGGCAGCAGCCGGTGCCGGTCAACTGATGGACATCGCACCAGGCTTGGACGGCCAATTCTGGGTACATGCACTCACTGCCATTGGTGTCTACAAAGCGCAGGCCCGCGCGAAGCAGCTGCACGACAAGGTGCTGCTGCTGCGCCTGGGGCAGCTGCAACGGGCGCAGGCCATCCTCAGCGCAGACGCCAGCGCATCAGCCGGCAAAGCCATCGCAGCTGCCCAGCGACAGGTGGGCACACAAGCCAGCTTAGAAGAGGAAGAAGCCGAGTCTAGTGCTTCGCAGTCTGGGGCTTTGGCAGTGGTGCCCGACGGCATGTCTGTGGCCGCCGCCGCCGCCACGGGGCTGGGCGACAAGGAGGAGGCAGGGGGCGGGGAGGACGAGGTGCTCGTGGCCACCCCACAGCAAGATGCATGGCAGTCGCGCTTCAAGCCTCGCAAGCCTCGTTTCTTCCACCGTGTGAAGACCGGCTGGGCGTGGAATAAGTACAACCGGGCGCACTATGACAAGGACACGCCCCCCCCCAAGGTGGTGCAGGGCTACAAGTTCACACTGTTCTACCCAGAGCTCATCAACAAGTTTGACACGCCTACATACCACTTGCAGCCTGCCGACTCGCCTGACTTCGCAATCATCAGGTTCCACGCCGGCCCCCCGTATCAGGACGTCGCCTTCAAGATTGTCAACAGGGAGTGGAATGTGCAGCCCAAGCAGGGATTTAAGTGCCAGTTCGACAAAGGTGTCATGCAGCTGTGGTTCCAGTTCAAGCGGGATTCATACAGGCGTTGATTCAATGCATGCTTCCGTGTTTATTGCTGGTGGGACTACTTGAGCTCCTTATTCATGAACTTGCGCTTCGCGAAGGCCATCCACCACTTGTTGGGCTGGCCGCTTTCTGTGTACAGGTACGCCGGAAGGCGCTTGACTACAGCCGTTCGCAGCTGCTTGAAGTACAGGCGGATCTGGTCCCGCTCGCCAGCTGTGTCAGGTGTGGACAGCATAGATCCCAGCGCGAAGCCGGCGTCGCCTGGCAAAGAGAAGGGAGACGAGGCAAGGGCGTCAAGCTTTGCAATGCCATCGTCCTTGTTCTTGCTTTCCGCTGCAGTGGCCACACACTGCGCAAAAGTGAGATGCTGTATAATATCGGATTGGCTCCGACGAAGCTGCGATGCTTACCTGCTGGATGAAGAGAGTCAAATATACGAGCACACGGTCAGCTCCACCCTTGATCTCAAAGGACCGAAACAAGACATTGGCCCGGAAATAGTCGATTGCTTCGTCAACGATGTCTGTGTCATCTGAGATGGAGTTGAGAGGTGCCTCCAAGTTCCATACGCAACACGCCAACGCCAACTTACCAGAAGCAGCAGCAGCAGCAGGGCCTCTCCCACCACCGCGAACCGGCAGCACAGAGCAATTGCACAAGCTTGCCTCAACGGAGTTAAAGCTACTGTGGTAGACAGGCTGCAAAGGTCAATATGCTGCCAAATTAGGTCAAGCAATTTATGCTTAAGGTCTCACTTACCATTTTGATCAGCTCAAGTAAATGCACTTCACAACACCACCAGTCTAGATTTCAAAATAATGTTTTGAATGGCTACTGGCGCACAGCCGACAGCCTGTGCCTGGTCATGGCTGGCAACAGCCCTGGAGACTCATCAGTTCAGTGCTGGGGGGCTGCAAAACACGCTGCCTCTAGGACTCTTGGCGTTCTTTCGCCCCCGCTGGACCCTGATACCCCATTCATCGGGGCAGACAAATTGGAGGGAATATTCACGGAACTTCATTACGAAGCCTGCCGTAAAGGCCGTGCTCTGCCGGGCAAGCTGCGGGTGTGCGTCTTGGCGTTGTTGCTGACTCATTTGCTCGGCCTGTGTGCTTGCGCAGGCAGCTCAGCACGCAGCCAAGCAGCCCCCATATGTGACCAGCTCATGGAGCGCCCCTCTTGCCGCGAAAAAACAGCATGAGGTCCTGCACACTCAGCTTGCTAGCGGCAGTGTCGCCGGTAGCCAAGGCTGACCGGGCCATGGCTGCCTTCTTGGCCTGCAGCTCAAGCATGGTCTCCTCCACGGTGCTCCCCATGATATACCGCTTCACAATGACGTCGCGTGTGGCTCCCAGCCGCCACACCCGCCCGATGGCCTGCTCCTCCACTTGGGGGTTGAACCAAGGCTCCATCACCAACGCCACATTGGCCTCGGTCAAGTTCAGACCCAGAGCGGCAGCCTTGGTGGACATGAGGAGTACTGTGATGTCGCTGCGCACCTTAAATGCGTGCACCGCTTTCTCCCGTTGGGCCTGGGACATGCTGCCGTCCAGGCGTCGGAAACACACACCCGCGGCCCTGAGCGGAATCTCCAGCAGGTCAAGCATGGACGTCCACTGGCTAAAGAGAACCACTTTGGTCACAACGGTGCTGCTGCAGGGGTGTTCCAGTAGCGTGTCCACTGCCGAGGTGTCGATGTGCTGCTTGGGTCGTGTCGCCACTGCCGCATCGCTGCCGCCCGCCCCCCCGGCTGCACTGCTGTGCTGTGCCTGCTCTTGACTGCGCAGCCGCTTAGTGCCACCAACTGGCGAAGACTTCCCTGCTGTTGCAAAGGACAGGGACCTTTGGCTGCTGTCCTGCATGGGGGGGGCGTGCTTGGCTGCTCGCCCCCCCCCCATATCCTCCATGTCCAGCGCACGGATACGGGAGTTGAGACCTTGCACCGCACTGAGCACCTGGACGATGGCAGTGCTCTTGCTGCTCGGCAGCCAAGCCTTGCGCAGTGATTCCAGCGACGGCAGCGCCGCTGTGTGCTGCTTTGGCACGGCTGGTGCCCCCACCGCCAGCAGGTCGCTGTCCTGCAGCTGTTGCCGGCAAAAGGGACACAGTCGCTTCTTGAGATACTTAAACGATTCGTCCAAGCATGCACGGCAAAACACCTTGGCACAGCAGGTTGCCACCACCGCTCCCTCCGGCGCCATCATGCACACGGGGCACTCCATGTGGGTGGTGCCGCTGGCTCGCAGTTCAGCCAGCACTTGCCGCACGAATGAAGGGAGCTCTTGATGCACATCTGGTGCATCTGCAAGTGTGGCATTGGGAGCGGGGGCGCTGTCCTTGGCACCAGCGCTGAACCTGGCGTACAGCTGCTGCAACAAGTCCGGGGGCAGACCCCCCTCCGCCGCCGCCGCATCAGCAGCCGGCGCTGTGGCAGTGGGCAGAGAGACCGACGCCCCTGCTTGTTGATCGCCTGTTTGCGCCTCTGCGCTGTCGCGGGTGGCGCCCAGCACCAGCAGCGGGTGGTCGCACGCCTGTCGCAGGCGCAGCAGCAGCGTCAGCATCGCCGCGTACTTGTGTGACACAACACCCTTGGCCATGTAGCCCTCGAACTGCAGCTGGGAGCGTGCATATAGCGCATCGTAGAACACGCGCTCTTCAGGCGTCATGTCCAGCCGCACCACTTGCACGTGGCGGGGGGGGAGCTGCACGATGGGCCGCCCCTCTGCGTCGCTCATGTCCTTGGTGCGCCGCATCATGATGGGCCCCAGCACCCGACGCACAGACGCGACAGCCTCCACATCTCCCGCCGCAAAGGGCTCTGCGATGTTCTTCTTCCACCAGGCTGCCTCGCACCACGGCTCGTGCTGCAGGAAGTGCAGCAGGGAAAACAAGTCATCCAGGGAGTTTTGCAGGGGTGTGCCTGTGAGGCACCACTTGTGCCAGCTGTACAGCGCGTAACACGCCTGAGCCATATCCGTGCTCCTGTTGCGTATTTCATGGGCTTCATCCAGCACCACCCGCTCCCACTGCACGCCGTAGAGGCCCTCGGGCTGGGGCCCACTGCCGTGCCCCAGCTGCCCAGCCGCAGATGAGGCACTGGATGACACCCTGGCAGCATTCAGCAATTCAGACTTGAGTGTGCCATAGCTGGTGACGACCACATCGTATGCCTGCGCCATGTGCGCTGCGCTGCAGCTGCGGCTCTGCCCATAATGCTCCAGCACGCGCAGCCCCCCCCCCGTGAACTTCAGCACCTCGCTCACCCACTGCCGCACCACAGACAAGGGGGCGACAATGAGGGTGCCACCCAAGGGTAGTTGCTGTGCATCACTGCTGGATAGGCTGTGCGGTGTGCGTCTGCACCGCTGCCCGTGAGTCTGAGCCACAAGGGCCAGCACCTCAATGGTCTTGCCCAGCCCCATTTCGTCGGCCAGGATGCCCCCGCTGCAGGCGTGCAGTCGGGGGGGGGGACTCAAGGACATCTTTTTAGCAAAGGGGTTGAAGTACATGTGCAATTGCTCTGTGCTGTGTGCGTCGCCGCTTCCGTCAGCAGCCGCAGCGCCCCCCCCACCAGCGCTGGCTGTGCACCGTTTCCACAGCGGGTGAGAAAAATCGCCTGCTTCTGCAGCAGCGGTGGCAGTATCACCATCTTGCATGCGCCCATCCGGCAGACGGCCCTCCCGCTGCAACATCCACGCCAGGGCTTGCTGCTGGTACTTGCGCAGCTGCAGGCTCGCCGCCATCATGCGCGGCGTGTCCACGGCATCCGCATCGGCTACGACCCCTTCTTGGCTCAGCAATGCACCAGCTTCATCAGCTCGCAGCTCCGCTTCTTCATCGCCAGTTGTGTCATCATTGCGCAAAGCAGGGGAGGGGGGTTGTGCAGACCCCCCCCGCACCCCCCCAGGGGAGGGTGCTTGCTCCCCAGCCATGGGGACATCGCCCTCAGCTGCACAATGGGTTATGCGAAATACGTGCTCTCGCAGCGTGTGCAGGTGCAGGTGGCTGCCCAGCAGCGCCTCACGCGCCATAAGGGCATCGTGGCCAGCTGGCAGGGCAGCACCCCCCCCCACTCCCCAACCCTCTGCCGAAGATGAAAACAATTCAAATGCTGCCACATGTACGAAGATTCGAATTTGCATAGGGACCTCACAGAAGAGTCTCCAGTGCGGCGGGGGACTCACTGCAGTGCCCTCAATGCGGAAGAGCCCAGTGTCCAGGACGGGAGCTAGGGAGTTTGCCAGCTGCACGGGCAGCCGCCCAAACACTGCGCGGACACCTGAACCCCCTTGACCAACTTTAAGAAAGTTGTCCACTGTGGTGGTGGGCTTCCTTCGCCGGGATGGCTTTGTTTTTGCCTTGGCCGACTTGCTCATCACCAGTCGCTCTTTGAGGGAGTCGGGCAGGTCCCGAAACAGCTCCAGCTTGGCCCCATGCCGGATGGGAGATGGGCCCCGAATGCTGGAAGTGAATGCACAGAGAAATTGCCCAGCGCAAAGCCATTTGGTGGACGAGCTGTCGCTTGCTGCTGCCGGTCCTAGTGTGGGTGCAGCATTATCTGCTGCACCCGCACCAGACAGGGTCCCGGAGCGAGCAGGTGAGCTCAACAAGTCAATAACATCAGATTCATCATGCTGGTCGTTTGGTGCAGGGGGTGCAGGCGAACGCATGGCAGGTGGGGAAGCCAGCTCAGATTCAAAATAACTGCGCCGCAATTTCTTGAACCTTGGCTCTTGTAATAGCCAACGAGGGAGAAACTTACCGGTTAATTGCGCTTTGCAAATTGTATGATGCTGCATTCAACGCCCTCCGAGCGTCAACATCCGCAACATCTGGGCCAACGACTGCTTTGAACTGCTGCACCAATTCCTTGACATCCTCCATGGCTGCGGTGCTGGCGATTATGAGACGGATAAGAATTCGACCAACAAGTGCCAGTGGTATGAGAGTGATCCTAGAAAGCAATTTTGGTGACATTCGCGGGATGAATTTTCGCAAGGAGACTGTCGCAGTATGCGTGGTGCCCCCCCCGGTCACCGCAAGCGCATCTTGCGGATGCCATCGCTCGCAACGGCAAATACAACACTACTGGGCAGGCTGCTCACATCAATGCACCGCTCTTCCGCAGCAAGCAAAACTTCCCGCAGCCTCTGCTCCAGCTGCGCAGCGGCAAATGCCTTCTGCCGTGCCAGGGTTGCCCCAAGCACCAGAAACAAGCAGGCGATGTCCACTTGGAGCTGCTGGTGGCCACCGGTGCCCAACGTTACTTCCCGCACATTCTGCAGCAGAGTGTCCAAAGCCAGCCCTGCAACACACGCCGTGATAGCTGGCACAGTCATGTCCAGGGCAGCCAGTGCAGGTGTGCGCCCCTCTGAGAACAAGCGGTCAATGCCCAGCTGAAGTGCCCCCTCGGACTCCCCACCTCTGGCTGTGACACCACCTGCCAAGCCGCTGCTCAGCTTGCGTGCAGCAGCACCAGATGGCAGCCGGATGCCGTTCCGTGTGGCGCCATCGCCCTCTGCCGACTCCCCCTCTGCACCCCCTGCATCCGGCACCAGACATGCCGCCAGGGCAGACTGCCCCTGCACAATGCCCGCCGTCACTTCCCGCAGGTGCGTCAGCTCCTCAAGCAGCAGCAGCACAGCCAGACGCGGCGCCCTGGGCTCCGGCATGCCAGCCCAGTCTGCTGTGCGCATGCCCTGGCGGACAGTGGAGGACAGCTTGGCACCGTACGCCACCACCAGGCGACGGGTAAGGCGTCGAGCGGCGGCAGCTGCCCGCATACGCAGGTCTCCCACGGCTGGCATGCCGATGCTTGCGTCACCAGCCGCAGCTGTGGCAGCGGCCTCCGGTGACACGAGTTGCCTGGTGGCAGACTTGAGGGCCGTTAGCACTGCTGGCACTCCCTCCTTTGCCAGCACGAGACATGCCTGTGCCAGCACAAGCAGCAGCTCAGCTGGCTGGGCATTGGGCACCAACAGGCCCTCCACATCCACTTGCTTGCGCAGGAGCTGGGTCATGGCCGAGTCTGCCCCCACACACGCCGCCCCCGCCCCACCCCCCTCGCCCTCCTCCGGGGGGCAGCGAAGCAGCTGAGTGCTCCCGCGTCCGGGCAGCGCAGGGTGGGTGGGGTCGCCAACACTCTCCAGCATGGACACCAGCCACAGCAGGCTGGCGACAGCTTCTTGCACCAGCATCCCCCGGAAGGCCATGTCCAGCTCAGGCAGCAGAGCACAGCCGACGGCGCCCAGCGGTGCGGCCGCCAGTGTGGCGCCTGCGATGTCCTTGGCTGCCGCTGCCACTGCAGCGCTGGCTTGCTGCCGCAGCAATGTGCCCAAGTGCACACGCCAGCCGGCACTGCTCCGTGCTGTCTCTGCCTCTGGCGCAGGGGAGGCGTCGCTGGCCTGCTCCACGCTTTGCTCGGCTGCCTGGCCCTGCTCCTCTGCAGAGGGGGCGGGCTGCACAGCCAGGTCATCAGCCTCCTGCTGCTTGGCCTGCACTACAGCTGATGGATACGCACTGATGAATGCCTGCAACTGCTTGCGCAGGACGCCCTTGGATTGCTGGAACATGCTGGCGCTGTGGTGTCGCAGGATGCTGAGGACGCACTCCGAGGCCCGCCCCTTGAGGCGCAGCTCGGGAAGACGGGCAGAGGCAGAGCGCATGTCAGTCAATAACATGCTCAGCACGGGCTGCAGTGCATCTGCCGTGCTGCGGCCCTGTGATGCAGTGGCGGCCTTGCTGGCGGCGGCAGCAGTTGCCGGTGCCCACCGCGTGATGACCCCCTGCACCCCTTCAAAGTAGGCTGCCGACACCTCACGGGCCATGGCGACAAGCTCATCCCGAGTGATTTTGGCGTCGGGGGTTTGCTGCGCGGCGCCGCTGGAAGCGGCTGTTGCAGCAGCAGCGGCTTCAGTGGCCACAGTTGACGCCACCCGAGCCACAGGCAGCACAACAGCCACCGGGCCGTCCTCGTCAGGGGAGCTGTGGGCGGAATCGTCATCGCCCAGGAAAAGGGCTTCGTACCTCTCGCAAGCTGTGACCACGGGGTCGATGAACCTGTCGTTCATGCCGGCAATGAATGTCGCCAAGTCGCCCTCCTCCCAGCTGGCGCTGCCCAGGTACTGCGACAAGCTGCTCAGCAGCAGCGAGCGGTGGGCACCCACAAAGGTGTCGCGCAGCTGTTGAGCAGGCTCGCCGATTGTGCGCAGTAGGCGCAGATGCTCGATGAATGCGCTGAGGCTGCCCCCGCGTGCCCCCGCCTCGGCGGAGCGCTTGAAGGCTTCCACCTGCTGCCGCACTGTGGTGGCCAGTGTCACCATGATACCACGGGCTTGCTCTGAGATCTTTTTTAAAGATGCAACATTGTCGTGCCTCGCCAACACAGCGGCAGCAGCAGAATAATAGCGCACCGCTTGGCTGTAAGCTCCAAGCTCCACTGCTCGCTGCAGCCGGAGTGGCAAATCGTACAAGAATTCAAGCTTTTCAAGCAATCCCCGGACTCCAACTAGCTGGGTTATTTTGTTGCGGCTGGGCTCCAGTGCTGTGGAGAGGCCACCTGCTGTCTTGCCCAGTTTCTCCATGGCATCGGTCAGCGTGCTGAGAGTATCCTCAATTTCCGCGACGCTAGACCTCATATCACGGACTGTGTCTGTTGCATCAATGAACTTATTGTAGTTTTCGTAAACAAGATTCTGCATGTTGCTGTCTAGGGATTTAATTTCGCCCCGAAGGCTCTCTTCTTTCGCTATTAGCTTGGGCAAGGATTCCTCCTGCAGCATCTCTGAGCTGTACAAGGCAGGGTCAAAGCCAGCCCCATCAATGTCTCTTGCATGATCTTTCTGCTGTCCAGCTGCACCATCAGCTGAGTCTGGGATAGCATAGTAGCTTGCCAGCAGCGCTTTCATGCGATCATCCATGTTGGCACTTCTGCGTGGTAGGCAATTGGGCTCTTCAAGATATTGCTGGCTGACCTGTGCTCAATCTCACCGAGCGAGCCCGCAGAAAGCTGTCTAATCATTGAAGTGATATGCAGTGCATGAGAGCAGGTTTTTAGGATGAATGATTGCTGCAGGCCTGGTCAAGGCCGGCGAAATTTGTGCAAGGCCAATCTCAGGGGGGCTGCACAATCATGTGGCATTTCGCTGTGCGGATAAGCCCCCACTGGACCTGGCTTTTCGTGGAAGATACAGCATGACATGCCAGACTTAGCAAAGGTTGTCGATTTGTACTGCAACTTGCTGTCGGACAGGCCCAGACGCTGTGATGGGCTCTACGCCTTGAACACCCAGCAGCGTGTACCAAATGCATTCACAGTCACATGCCGTTCCACTGGAGGTACTCTGGGATCTGCTCCTCAAAGTCCGTTGCGTACTCAGTGGGCATGCCCACGTGGGAGTACTTGCCGTCGAATGCTCCGTTCTGCTCGTTCCACGCAAAGGGGGGCAGGCTATCGCTGCCGCTCCACTTCCCCCACGTGGGCCCATTCACCGCATGCGTCACGCGCTTTTGAAACAGCGCGTAGCTGGTAGCCTTGCTGTCCATGCACCCGTTGGGCGCGGCGTTGCTGGAGGCCAGGTCTCCCCGGCTGCAAATCGCGGCGTACGGGTTCCCCTGTGCATACGGGTCAGTCTTGAACTCGTTGAAGCGCAGAATGGCCTTGAAGCTCTGCAGGTCGTGCACGTTGCCGGCTTGGCGGCGGAAGATCTTGGCGCGAGGGGCCATTTGGTAGTTCAGGCCAGACAGTGTGTCCTCGGCCGTGCTGTTCCCAGCAAAGCGTGCAGCAACCTGTGCATAGCCACTCTTGTCGTAAATGTCTCTGAAAAAGGGCACGTTGTAGCTGGGGAAGTGCCCGAACACCAGGTACTCCGTGTTGTCCGCGCAGTGCACCTCCCCCGGGATCTGCTCGCAGTACGTGAAGAAGTTCTCCGGCAGGGCCTTGCCGGGGGTGAACAGCTTGGTGTTGGGCACCAGGTACGCGTTGTTGTACGTGCCGCTGTTGTGGAAGGCCAGGGCAGCCGCCCACTCGGGGCCGGAGCGGGCGTACTGGTTGGCCATGCGCACACGCTGCCAGGCGAGCAAGGACTGGGGCACCACCAGGTCATACAGCGCCTTGTTGAAGATGTTGTTGGTGGTCTGCAGCATGATCAGCCCGCTGTCGTAGTTCGTGTAGAAGTCGTCCAGGGAAGACAGCAGCCCAGGGTACGAGGAGAAGGAGGTCGCCCCGCTGCCCAGGTGCGGCACGCTCAAGCGGAAGTTGTAGTGCTTGAACACACGCACCATGCTTTCGAAGGTGAACCACGAGCTGTGCCCCGCGAAGAAGTCTGTGTTGTCCCCGTTCACCCGCACCAACGCACTGCAGTGCGTGCGCTCGTGGAAGCTGCGCATGATGTCCGCCGGCTGCATGTGCTCGTAGTCGGGGTGTGCTTCACCGGCTAGAGCCGACAGCAGGTCCAGCAAGTCCCCCACGGCTTGCAGCACCTGGAAGTGGAAGGTGCTAATGTTGGCTTCGGCTGGGGCGACGGCGTTGTATCCAGCCATGAGGCCGTCAAACTGGTCAAGAAGGAGACCAGTATGCACCCACATATCAGTTGTATTGGTAGCCACTTGCTCACGGCTCCATTTGTCTTGAGCTGCAAACCATGTGCGAAATACGTCCGGCAGCTCGGTCTTGCCCACTGCTCCGAGCCACCAGTGTTGCCAGTTCGTGAAGTGTTGGAAAATGCTGTGAAGGGCGCCAGTGTGCATACAAAATGGCTGCCTAAAACCAAAGGACTAACTTTTGCTGAGACAGCGCACCCTCGAGGTAGCCCGCTGCGTGCATCTGCGCATTGGTCAGGTGCAGTGCACTTTTTGTACAACTTCAGCTTGGGAAGCATACCTGCTGTGAATCCGTGTATGATGCATTCGTTTCGATTGTAAGGCGGCCGAAAAGTCTGTAATACATGCCATGCTTTGGTTACTCATTTCATCTCATTCATGCTCACGCACGATGTAGGATGGGCAGCCATATCCGAGTAATTGCCATACGCCACTGCAGCGCGGTCTACAACGTTCCACAGAAGCTCATATTCACCGTCGGCATTCAGCAGGACACTTGCTGTACCCCAATGTTGGAGTTCTTGCCCATTGCTGCCTCTGAATGATTGCCCTGCAGCAGAGGCAAAACAAGCTGCGACTGCGCAGCCAATAAGAAAAGTCTTCATTGTTCCCTTCCGGAAGCACTTCGATCTGCGTCCGAAACGCGTCTTCAAGACAGTCGTTAGGGTGCAAAAGGGTGTTGAATTATTTGCTGCTGCAAATGGGGCAGTCGACAAAACAGCTCAGGCCTGCTCCGGCCCCTAGCCCTGCACCTTGATTTGCATGCGGCCAGTCCGGTGTGTTGGGCCTTTGGGGCTTGACGGCTGCGTAGGGGCAGAGAGCCCACAGACCCTTGCCACAAAAGTCATGGGCTTTTTGCTGATTTCTGTATCGCAGACCGGCGTGGGTGGCTGAGTGTGCAGCAGCCAAGGAAGGCACACGGGCTGTGAGCGAGCTGTGAGCTGGGCGCTCTGTGAAAAATGCGAATCCATGTGACTTCTTTGCAGTGATGGTGGCACTGGAACCCCCCCCTCCCCAGGTCCACCTGCATGCTGCAGTGCGTGGGCCTAGGGTGCATGCATGCATATGTCGCTCATTGAGGCAAGCCTACAGCAGAGGCTCATGGGTTGAGGCCCCGAGACCGGACAAACACGAGAAGGGGGCGAAGGGTCAGGCAGTGACACAGCCTGGGGAAATTTGTGAAGAACGGAACAAGAGTCCAGCTCAGCACACTCCAGAGGGGAGAGTGCGAAAGTTTTGATGCGCTGCTGGCTCGCCGCGACTGCGGGCGAATGCATGCCCCAGCCCATGAATCAGGGAAGGGGGTTCTTTTGACAGAGGGTTGCTTCCTACTTGTTTGTTTGCATCTTCTCCCCACGGGGACAACTTGCCTCGACAGGGCTGCCACATCTCCTGCTGCCGTCGCTGGAGGGAAAGCTCACCGCTCCTGCTATTCGAGCTGCTCACCCCCAATCTCGTTGCAGCTAAGTGAATACTATGCCATGCATAGTCAAGTCACGATTTTCCATCTGATACTACGAGCGAATCAATGAGCACCTGTATGTTTTACACTGCATGTTGAGGGGCCTTGGCTGGCAGAGGGGAGGTAGCTGTCAATCCAAATCTGGTTTGAGCAGACCTGAACCCGGAGACGACTTAGTGCCATTTGCTTCTTTTCCTGTTCGGTTTCATGCTCAGCCTGAACGACAGCTTCTGCATATTGGCACGGAAACTTGATTGAGCGACTATTGGAATATTTCCTTGCCCTGCATCGCCATGGTGAGTGCATTGGTCTGCCCACAGTGTTGAAAACCCCACTTTAAAGGGCAATGCAGATTTTTTTGGCTTTCTTCAAGACCCTCGTTGGCAAAGAAGTCACTGTTGAGCTGAAGAACTCTCTGGCAGTCACTGGCACCTTGCATAGTGTTGATCAGTTCCTGAACTTTCGTCTGGACAACGCTCAGATTGTCAACGCTGATATCTTCCCACAGCTGTCAGCAGTGAAGAATATGTTCGTCCGCGGCTCCACTGTGCGATACGTGCACGTGCCAAGCAGCGAAGTGGACACCGAGGTGCTCCAGGACGCCGCCCGCAAGGAGGCTGCTCAGGCATCCCGCAAGTAGCCAAACACTGGCAATTTTGTTATGCCCTGTAACGAAAAGTACCACCTCATGGTGTCTACTTGCCTTGATGAGCCCGGCCTCCTGAGTTGCGCCAAGAGCAGCACCGGTCAGCCTTGCTTGGGGCGCAATGGTCCAAGCTCAAAGCACGAGTCTAGCGACAGGAATGGCACACCTAGAGGTGCAACAGATTAGCTTTGTCACTTTTGCCATGAAATCCTGGTTTCGGCGCCATTCATTTGCACACGCTGTGTAGTAAGGTTGCTTACGGCAAATGAATTCCCTCACGGTACTGCTTTCACCACGGGGCACCCATCCAGACAAAGAGCACTGTGCAGAAGCTCCACGAATTGGTAGAATGCAAGTCCAACAGCGTCGCCCTCCGATACGTGCGCAGGCACAGGTGCCCTCTGCCCCCAGTGTAGGCTGACGTGTATGCAACCATACAGAAACAACCCTTGCATGCATGAAGCACCGTTTGAAGCCTGAATGGGATACAACGGCACACATTTCATGCTGCTGTGTGCTTCACGACGTGCTTGTTCCCTTGCACGTTGCACCAAGTCAATGGCAGCTTCCCCCCCAATGCTCCCACGCTTGCTTGCCAACCCCCACCCACCACCAGTCACCTGGCTGTGAGCTGCGTAGATGTGATAGTATCAAGGCGAGCTGGTAATGTATTTGTTGTTTGACCAAAAGAATGATCTTTCACTGTGGTATCACCATGCGGTGCACCCCCCCTATCCTATGTTTGGTCCGTCAACACCCGTATACTCATGCTGGTGCAGCCCGACTTTGACTTATACTCAGTGTAAACAAAAACAAACATTCACTCCATTTAGGTCTTCAACTTATTTCAGTGCTCTTCAGCTCGTCTGTTGCACTCTTTGATATATCGGTCGCAAAAAACATTCGAAGTCATGCCTCGGTACGTTAGTTCTTTCGCTGCTTTGATTTTTTGAACGCTGGTTTTTGACCATGTTTTTGTTCATTTCTGTATCACAATCTGCCATATTTTCACTTTGCTCTCTTTGCAGTCGTGGTGGCAGCTGTGCGTACCTTGTCAGCGTTTCATGCGTGGGTGTTACGCAGAATTCACTCAACCATCACTTTGTGCGCAGCTCGAACAAGTTCCCCAAGCCGCTCTAGCGGCGGTGGCCTCTTCGGTGGCTTTGGAGGGCGCTCCAGCGCAGGCCGGGCGTAAGTTTTGAATGGTCGTCAGTTATTCCGCGATATGCCGAAAGATCATTCCTCACCTGCGTTGCTGAGAGAACTCCGGCTAGAACAGGCCTTCACAAAGAGGCACTAGTTGCGCCAGTTGGATGACTAGATACTAGACACAACTTGCCTTTTTTGCAGACCTGCTCGCAAGCCATCGCCGGCTCCAGCGCGTGCTGCCCCAGCTGCTCCACCAGCCACCTCAGGACCCTCCAGTGGAGGCGGCATGATGTCCGGACTGATGGGCTCCGTTGTACAGGGCATGGCTTTTGGCGGTGGCTCCGCAGTTGCCCACCGCGCTGTGGATGCCATTGCAGGGCCCCGCACCATGCAAGTGGAGCACGTTGGCTCTGAGGGCCAGGCACAGCCTCAGCAGGCGGCACCCCAGCAAGGCGTCAGCCAGGCACATGCAGCACCAGCACAGGCGCCCGCATGCAACGACTACCAGAGCCAGTTCACGGCATGCATGCAGGAGAACCAGAGCAACATCCAGCAGTGCCAAGTGTACTTCGACATGTTCCGTGACTGCCAGGCCAACCAGCAGTTCGCCCAGTAAAAAGCCTTGCGCAAAACACCAGCGGCCTTTGCGACACGTAGCTGCGGGGCTTTTCTATAGTTTGGCACTTGTGCCCTAATGCATTGTAAATGCTAGCTCATGCTCTACTCAATCTTGACATCGCCGTCAGCATCGGCAGCCGGCGCAGCGTCTGCTGCAGCAGCCTCAGGCGCCTCAGACTCGGCAGCAGCAGCACTGTCGCCTTCCGCTTGCTCAGCAACAGGCGCCTCTTCCGTTTTCGCGCCCTCCCCCTCCTCGGCGGTCTCGGTCTCCGCAGCTGCGGGGGGGGTTGGTGCGGGCTTGGGCTTGTTCTTGATGGGCAGGCACTCGCCACGGAGGGAAGAAATGCGCCCAGAGATGTCTGCCAGAGTTAACACGGGTTCCTCATGAGGCGCCTTGCTGCCCTGTGCGGCCTGCTGCTCGCGCAGCCAGTCCTCACGCTTGTTGCAGGCAGTGCGGATGACGTCACGGTCGCTGTCGGTCAAGTGCTCGTTTGCCTCGGTGGTGGTCTGGATGAAGCTGCGGAAGCTCTCGATTTCGCTGAGTAGCAGTGCCACAGACTGGTCGCGGCCTTCAGCTTCGATCTTGCGCTTGACAATGGGGGTGCCCACAGCACGCAGCTCGGCGAGCTTGGCGGCGTACGTGGCCACATCGGCGTCAAAGCCATCTTCGTACAGCCAGTTCTCGGTGCCATCCAGCTGGGCACTGAATGCATTCTTCACCTCCTCGGTGGCGTATGCCTCCAGGGAATCGTGCAGGGCAGAGCGTGTGTCGTACACGTACGTCTCCAGCTCGTTGCGCTTAGCTTGGGTGGCCACTATGACGGCATCCACCTCCCGCATGCGCTGCTCAGCAGCTGCAGCACTGGACATCTTCTCAGCAGGCATGCCTGCGTGCAGGTTGTCTGTAGTGGTCAGCTTCAGTTGGGTGCGATGGTACTTCTTCTTGGCTGGGGCGGCGGCGGGGGGAGCCTCTGCCTTCTTGTCGCCCTCAGCGGGGGTTGCAGGGGTCTCCGCACCTTCCGCCTGCTTCTCACCATCAGCAGCTGGCTCTGCTGCTGCAGTCTCCTCTGCAGCCTTGCCCTCTGCGGCTGGTGCCTCTGGCTTCTCGGCCTCCACTGCCACCTCCTGCAGCATCTCTGCGCCCAGGATGCTGAACATGCCGTTGATGTCCAGGGTGAAGTCCACGCGCACCTTGGGGGGCTCCGCACCCTCTGCACCGGCCTTTGCCACACCGGCGATGTTGTGCTCGCCCAGGCGTGTGCTCTGCCCTGCAGGGAGCAGCACTGCGTCCTCAGCCGTGCTCGTGTCGTACGCAGCTGTGATGGCAAAGTCGCCGAATTGACGGAAGGTGATGCGGCGGCGCTCCACGGGCCAGGCTTCCCCACGGGCAAACAACACCTTGGTGCTGGCGGCTCCTGCACCGGCCGCAGCGTCCCCCTCGGCAGCAGAGTCGCCGCTGCCCCAGGAGATGCGCACGGGGTACTCCACCAGGTCTTGCACAGAGAAGTCCATCACGCGCACAGAGGGGGACAGCTGGGCGCACGCCAGGGCGGCGCCACGGGCCACGCACTCGTCGGGGTTTTGTGTGGACACGAGGCCGTGCCCTGTGGCCTCATTCAGCTCCAGCTCCAGCGCCTGGGCGATGTAGCGCTTCACGATGCGGGGGCGAGAGGCACCGCCCACCAGCTCGATGGCTGCCAGTTGCTTGGGCGTGACGCCGGCTTGGGCAAGGGCTCGCTTCACCACCTCGCCGATGCGGACACCCACGGGGCCAGCCAGCTCCTCAAACTGCTCCACGTTCAGCTGCGTGTGGAAATCTTGCTCCATGGCAAGGTACTCCACGTTCACTGGTGCGTTATTCACGCCGTGGGGCGACAGTGTCTTCTTGGCCTTCTCCGCCGCCGCCAGCAGCTTCAAACGGGCCTTGGCCTGGCTCCACACGCTGGTGGAGTGCTTGGCGTCGAACTCGGCAGCAAAGTGCTTGGCCATGGCCAAGTCAATGTTGTGCCCGCCAGCAGAGCTGTCGTACGCGCAGCCCTTGACCTTGAGGCTGCTGTTAGTGAACTCCACCACCGTGGCAGTGAAGGTGCTGTGCCCGGCATCCATGAACAGAATGGTGCTGCCATCATCAGGGAACTCACGCTTGGCACCACGGAACATACCGTAGGACAGGGCGGAGGCGGTGTTCTCGTTGAGCAGGCGCAGGACCTTCAAGCCGGCGATGCTGGCGGAGTCGATCACAGCCTCGCGCTGCTTTTGGGTGAAGTAGGGAGGCACAGTCAGCACCACGTCCTTCATGGGGGCACCGGAGTTGTTGTCTGCGACAATCTCTCCCATGCCGCCCAGCATCATGGCCAGTACAGCCTGAGGGGAGAACACTTGGGTGTTGTCGTCGTAGCTGACCTGGATGCCGATCTCGTCATCATCCTGCGGCACGACCTTGAACAAGTAGGAGTCTTGGATGTCAGTCTGGACGACTGGGTCGCTGAACTTGCGGCCAATAAGGCGCTTGACTTGTGTTACTGTGTTCTTGTAATTCGAGTTGATCTGTGAGGGCGAGACATGCTAGGCGTGCGTGCTGCGGCAATGTCAGTGAATCGATGCCGGGAAAATAAAACTCGAACAATAGACACAATTAAGTGTGAGTGAGGTCAAATCCTCAAGGCATGGTACACAAAACTTGTCAAAGCAGTGATAGGCGCAAAAATTCGGTAGTGTCGTAGAATCACCCTGCTGACGTTCCGCAGTTGCGAGCAGCGACCTCTCCTGACCCATTGCGAGCTCGCACGCTCAAGCACAACCACAGTGAACCAAAACATACCTGGTTCTTTGCAGCGTCCAAAGTTGTTCGCTCCTTGCCATTGAAACCAGCCATAGCACTGCGCCAAGGTATCAGTGCGGAAAGATGAAGGCTTGGAAATCAGCAAAGAACTCACGGATTGAGGCGCTGGGAACTGCCATTGAGTAAAACATCAACGCCGCGAGAGCGCACTTGTGCGGCAATCAAGTGGGAGGTGCCCAGATCAATGCCTACAATGCTCATGGTACCTGTGGGAAACGCAATCGAAACGCTTGCAGAATTAGCTGCTCCGCTGAGCCAGACACCGAGGTTCGACGAAAAGAATCGGGATAGACAATGCAGGAGTTTATTGAATTGCCTGGGCGGTGCATTCAAGTTGCATTAGTGCTGTGGGCCTGGATGGCCCCCCAGCGCAACAGAATACCACCAGACCAGGCTTTTGTGACAACACACTGTGTGCATCGGGCAGTCCTCCACAAGCACACACACTACACCTGCATAATGATCA